>ERZ1645192.1418-NODE-1418-length-19975-cov-6.126657_pt1 | contig 19975 bp, 17 predicted proteins | sample MGYA00575354_ERZ1645192 | MGnify/ENA primary metagenome ERZ1645192 (study PRJEB40844, sample SAMN11349763) | freshwater sediment metagenome | isolation source: river sediment | host: Sediment | place: India: Faizupur Khadar , New Delhi | collected 2017-02-21 ... | reverse complement strand
CTACGCGCGGCATGGTTTTCGGAGATTTGTGCTGTGCCTGGGTTTCAAGGCGGACGTGATCCGTGATTACTTTGCCAATATTCATCTGCACAATGCCGATTGCACGATAAAGCTCAAGACAAACGAAGTTAAGGTCCATGAGCACCGGTTAGACCTGGATTGGGAGGTGACACTGGCTTACACAGGAGAGGCAAACATGACTGGAAGCAGGATTGCGCAGGCAACCCGCAAGTACCTCGGCGAAGCTGAGCACTTTGCCGCCACTTACGGGGATGGTCTGACCGACGCAAATCTGATGGAGGAGTACCAGTGTCATCTCAACAGCGGCAAACTTGGGACCGTGCTGGGTGTGAACCCTCCTTCCCGCTTTGGAGAGATCATGGTGGAAGGCAACCAGGTCACAGGTTTTGATGAAAAGCCGGATATAGAAGACCATTGGATAAATGGAGGCTTCTTTTTTTTCCATCGAGACTTCCGACAGTACCTGTCCGAGGATGAGAACTGTGTGCTTGAGCGGGAACCTGTCGTAAGACTGGCTAGAGATGGTCAACTGGCGATTTACCGTCATCGGGGTTTCTGGGCCTGCATGGATACACAGCGGGACCGGGACTACCTGGCAAAACTCGCGGAAAGCAAGACGCCGCCGTGGCTGGGGCAGGGGGTTGCTAATGTTTAATTCCTCTTATAAAGGCAGAAAGGTCCTGGTTACAGGCCATACCGGTTTCAAAGGAGCCTGGCTGAGTTTATGGCTGCATGATCTCGAAGCCAGAGTCAGCGGCCTCGCGTTACCTGCGCCAACCCAACCGTCATTTCATGAACTCTTGACTGACGGAGTGTTCGAGATGGAAATCGTCTGTGATATCCGCGATTTTCAGGGGGTGAGGAAGGCAGTAGAGGATGTGGCTCCGGAGATCATTTTTCACCTGGCCGCGCAACCCATCGTTCGCAGATCTTACACGGATCCGTTGGAGACGTTCATGACGAACGCACTGGGCGCTGCACACCTGCTCGAATCAGTGCGACAGATCAGGTTGTCGTGTCCGGTGGTAATTGTGACTAGTGACAAATGCTACGAAAACAAAGAGTGGCAGTATGCCTACCGGGAAAGCGATCCGCTCGGGGGGCATGATGTTTACTCGATGAGCAAAGCGGCAACCGAGTTGGTCGCCAAATCCTGGAACCAATCCTTTTTTGCACCGGACGCCGGGCTTGGTCGTGTGGTGACCGCGCGGGCGGGGAATGTGATTGGAGGAGGGGACTATGCCGTGGATCGAATCGTGCCGGACTGTGTTCGCGCACTGATGGCCGGGCAACCGATTGGCGTCAGAAATCCGGATTCTGTTCGCCCGTGGCAGCACGTGCTCGAGTGTCTGAGCGGCTACCTCTGGCTGGGCGCTCAGGTGTTTGATAATTCTGATGGCCGACTGGATCTGTCAACGTTCAACTTTGGCCCCGAGGCTTCGGCGCGCCAACCTGTGCGAAGACTGGTTGAAGAAATCCTGGCGACTTGGCCTGGAAGCTGGCGGAACATGTCTGATGTTCACGCGCCGCACGAGGCGGTGTTGTTGACGCTAGCCATTGAGAAAGCGAATGCCATTCTCGGCTGGAGACCGGTGTGGACCTTCGCTGAAGCGGTTCAAAAGACGATCTCCTGGTATAGAGAGCGGCATGTCAATTGCAATCAGGATATGATGGGTTTTTCCAGGGGGCAGATCAAGGCATACGCCGACGAGGCAAGAAGACAACAGCTTCTCTGGGCGAAGTGAACAATGAATTCTGAGCGTGAGAATATTAGAGCAGAGATTCTTCGTCTGACGCGCGAGTATTCTCGGCTTGCGCATCGAGAACAGCTGACTGCGGCTGACGCCGCGGCGCGACCGGTATTTGTGCCGGGCACGACGGTGGTTCCATATGCGGGGCGGGTTTTCACGGAGGAGGAAGTGGCATCGGCCGTTGGGGCAACGCTGGATTTCTGGTTGACGCTGGGTCAAGAAGGTGAGTTGCTCGAAAGAGAGCTGGCAACATTCCTGGGCGTCAAGTCGTCTGTTCTCTGTAACTCAGGATCCTCAGCGAACCTGCTGGCAGTGGCTGCATTATCCAGCCCGAAACTTGGCGCCCGACAGGTTCGGAAAGGTGACGAGGTGATATCTGTTGCCGCCGGATTTCCCACGACGGCGGCTCCCATTGTGCAGAACGGCTATGTTCCTGTTTTCATCGATAGTGATCCATTGACCTTGAACGCTCGTGTGGACCAACTCGAAGAGGCCTACCATCACGGAAAAACAAAAGCGGTGATGATGGCGCACACGCTGGGCAATCCTTTCGACCTGTCCTCCGTAGTGAATTTCTGTCGCAAGTATGATCTCTGGCTGATCGAGGACAATTGTGACGCACTGGGCTGCACGTACGACGGCAAGTTCACAGGGACTTTTGGGGATTTGTCCACTCAATCATTTTATCCCCCTCATCATATGACGATGGGCGAGGGTGGCGCTGTGAACATTCGGGTCGATCCAAAGTTGAAGGCGATTGTCGAAAGTTTTCGGGACTGGGGACGCGACTGTTGGTGCATGAGTGGCAAAGACAATACGTGCGGAAGGCGGTTTGATTGGAAGCTGGGGGAACTTCCGCGCGGGTACGACCACAAATACATCTATAGTCACCTGGGATACAACCTGAAGCCATTAGACATTCAGGCGGCCATTGGGCGGATTCAACTCACGCGTCTGCCGCAGTTTGTGCAGGCTCGCATCCACAATTGGGAGTATCTTCGGAAAGGGCTGAATGATTGCAGCGATTTTTTTGATTTCATGTTGCCCACGCACGCCACGGGTTGGACCCGTGACGGCTTTACCTGGGATTGCACGGGACATCGGACTGCTTGCTCCTGGTTCGGATTCATGATTCGTGTCAAGAGATCATCGCCTTTCACCAGGACGGATCTCGCGCGTCATTTGGATCAAAAGAAGATTGGGAACCGGATGCTGTTTGGTGGAAATCTCGTTCGCCAGCCGGCATTCGTGAGCCTCAAGAGGGAATGTCCGGGGTCCTTCAGGGTTGTGGGCGACCTGGGTGGAGCCGACACCATCATGAACCAGGTCTTATTTATCGGGGTTTACCCCGGTCTTACGCAAACCATGCTGGATTATATGATCGACACAATCCGGTCTTTTGCAAAACGCGCGTGAGACGCACGGTTGCACCATGAGCGAAATCGTAACGACCGCGATCCCGGTGTGGAATGGACAGGACTTCATCCTGCAAACTCTGGAGTCGTTGACGGCGCAAACGAGGCGCCCTGACCGCGTGGTTGTGCTGGACAATTGTTCTACAGATGCGACGCCCGAGTTGGTTCTTCGTTTCAAGGGGATTCCGTTGGAGTATGTGCGAAATGCTGAGAACCTTGGCTTATTTGGGAACTTGAACCGATGTCTCGAGTTCGCGTCGGAAACCGACTACCTTCATATCCTGCATGCGGACGATCTTGTGAAGCCCGAGTTTTACGAGGTGACGACGCCCCACCTTGCGGATTGCAAAGGATTCGGGATGGCATGGTGCCTGGATGAGCGGATTGACGAGCGAGGCGAGTTTCTAAGCCTGTCGGGCAAGCCTGACGGTCGAATCGAGGTTTTGGACCGCGACGAGTTTCTGCGCCGCAAAGCCGAGATTGAAAACCAGGCATTTGCCGCCACGTTGCTCAAGACAAACCGGCGCGATGTGCCATGCCAGTTTCCTACGGATATGCCGATTCTGGGGGACATGGTGTATTGGGCGCAATTTGGCGCTTACTGCGAGAAGGTGGTGCATGTGCACCGACCGCTGGCGAAATATCGCTGGCACGGAGTGAATACAACAGCTTCGGAAGCGCCGAGCATCAACGCGCTGGTCCTGGACGAGTGGAAAACAATGCGACTGAACGAGGCGCTGCGGGGGGGGCCGCCGACTCTGATGCGCCGATGGAAGCTGCGCGGGCTGATGGCCGTGCGCTCGGGGATAAAGGCAAAGCGTTTTCGCGAGCAGGGTAACCGTGGTTACTCGCGGCGAATTGTCAGGGCGGGCAGGGAGATCGCTGGGGTGCCTCTCTGGCTTGCGGGGCAGCTAGTGGTTCATGTCCGGGACCTCGTCGTCTATGGGATCATGGGGCGGCGGAAACATCCGAAGAACGTGTTTGGGTAGAATGATTCTCTCTCACTCGTGGCGCAGTGCCTCGACGGGGTCCATTGAAGCTGCGCGCATCGCGGGGTAGATGCCGAAGACGACCCCGACAAGTGCGGAGATTGTGAATGCAAGCAGGGGCGACCAGAGAGTTACGATTGTTTTCATGCCCGCCGTGTGGCTGACAATGAACGGAATCAGAACGCCGAGCAGGACGCCGATGAGGCCGCCGGTGCCGGAGAGAAGAACCGTTTCGACCAGGAACTGAGCGATAATATCCTGTCTGCGCGCGCCGAGAGCGCGGCGAATTCCGATTTCGCGTGTGCGCTCGGTGACGCTGGCGAGCATGATATTCATGATGCCGATGCCTCCGACCAGCAGTGAAATTGCGGCGATAGATCCCAGGACGATATTGAAAATCTGCTTGGTGCGTTCGGCCCGCTTCAAAAGTTCGAGCGGCACGATGATTTCGTAATCCATCTTCTTGTGGTTGCGCCTCATGATCTCCCGGACCGCTTCTGACACGTCCTGCACCTGCTCCAATGAATGCACCTTCACGGTGGCCTCGTGCAGTTGTACCCGTTCGGCCTCCATACTGCCGGTTCGGCGGCGCATGAGCACTTCGCCGTAATTTGCACGGGCGGTCTCGATCGGAATGAACATTCGATGGCCTTCGGCGCCACCTGAGGAGTCGGGACTTCCGGACCCGATCCTGCCGCGGCCTTCCATGACGCCAATCACGCGGTAGTAATAGGAGCCAACCCGCACGTCTTTGCCCACGGGCGATTCGATCGGGAACAGAATCGGGACCATCTCGGCACCGATGACGCACACGGGCGCCCTGGCATCCATATCGGCTTTTGTGAAGAATCGCCCTGTGGCGACCCTGTGATTGCGCATTTCGGGATACCATGGAACGGTGCCGACCACTTCGCAGTCCACGGACCGGCTGATGTTCCAGACGTATTCCCGGACGTTGCGAGCGGGAAGGACGACAGTGACTCCCGGAATGGTAGCCTGAATGCGTTGCGCGTCGTTGTAGGTGATGCCGTATTGCAGGATGAAACTTTGGTTGCCGCGGTCCATGGCCTTTTGCTCTTCGGGGGGTTTGATGCTGCGGAGGATAATGTTCTGGCTTCCCAGGTTTTTGATCTGTTCCTGGGCCTCGTAGCTTGCCCCTTCGCCGATCGCGAGCATGGCGATCACGGAACACACGCCGAATACAATGCCAAGCACCGTGAGCAGCGAGCGCAGGCGGTGAAGCCAGAGACTGCGCATGCCCAGCCGCACGGTGCGGATCAGCCTGCCAACGGATATTTCACGAACGCGGTGCGCAGTCTCAGCGGCAAGAAGAAAGGTCGTCTCACGGTCTGCCTGTATGTTGTGCGGATCGCTCATGATCTGTGCCTGACATCACTTTCGATCTGGCCGTCCCTGAGCCGAATGGCGCGTCCGGCGCGGCTTGAGACGTCATCATCGTGTGTGACCATGATAATGGTTTTGCCCTGCTTGTTCAGGTCGTCGAAAATACGGAGAATATCCGCGCCGGAAATGGAATCCAGGTTGCCGGTGGGTTCGTCTGCGAGGATCAGCAACGGGTCATTCACCAGCGCCCGGGCGATAGCCACCCGTTGCTGCTGCCCGCCGGAGAGCTCAAATGGCTTGTGGTCAAGCCTGTTCTCGAGTCCCACCCGTGCCGCAAGCTCGCGCGCTTTGGCGCGGCACTCCGCCTCCGACCAGCCCTGGTAGTAAAGAGGCACCTCGATGTTCTCGGTGACAGTGAGTTGTTGAATCAGGTTGTAGGATTGGAAGACGAAACCGAGACGCGCGCCGCGAATCGCGGATAGAGCATCATCTTCCATGGTGGAGACGTCCTGGCCGCCCAGGAGATAAGAGCCGGAGCTGGGCCTGTCGAGGCAGCCCAGGAGGTTCAGCAGGGTGGACTTGCCACAGCCGGAGGGGCCCATAATGCTGATGTAATCGCCCGGCGCTACTGTGAAGGAGACGCCGCGCAACGCGTTCACCGTGACCGTTCCGATGTGGTAGGTCTTGGAGACGTTGCTGAATGTAACGATTGAGCCGCTCAAAGTTTACACTTTCGACGCCGGCGATTTCCCGGGAGATTGAATCGGGGTGTCAGGCGCTTCCTTGCTCGGGGCTTTGCCCTTTTCCTTATCGGATGAGGACGGACCGGTTTCGGCCCCGGAAGGCGGACGCAGCAAGACGCGCTCCCCTTCACGCAAGCCGCTTTTTACCTCAATGAAGTCGTCGTTGAATTCGCCGAGAGCAACCTCGCGGGGCTCGGAGCCGGCGCCACGGGCGACATAACAAACCTGCTTTTCGCCGGACGTGTTGATGGCCTGGAGCGGAACGTAGATGCAGTCTGCAATATTGGAAACAAGGATTTGCACCTTCGCGCTCATGCCTGGTTTTGCCCAATGATGAGAGCCATTGATGGTGATGGTGGTGTTGTAAATCTTGAGGTCGGGATTCATCCAACGATTCTGGGAATCAGGCAGCACGGCAACCTTTGTCACCTCGCCTGAGAGGATCTGATCCGGGAAAGCGTCCACCGTGATCCGCGCTTTCTGCCCTTTCTGGACCTTCTTAATGTAGCTCTCGTGAATTTTTACATTCACCGACATTTGCGACATGTCAGGAATGGTAATAATGGACTGGCGCTCGCGGACGGTAGCGCCCTCGCGGATGCGCTCGTCATTGCCGTACCACTCCTCACGTGTGCCGCCATAGACGACCAAACCGGACCTTTCGGCGACGATCACGCAGTTGTCGAGCTGCTCGCGGAGCTCGCGGCGCTGACGTGCCTGCACCTCGTGCTGTCCTTGCGTGGAGCGCAGCCGCGCCTTCGATTGCGCCTGCTTGGAAACCGCAACTCGACGCGCTTTGTCCAGGGCGCGCACGGCGTCCACGTATTTCGAAAGCGCTTCCTCAGCCTGCTTGACGAAATCGTAGGTTATGAAGAGCGCCTGGGCGGTTTCGGCCGTTTGCACCTTAAGCCTGTTGCTTTCGTAAGAGATTTCATCCCGCTCCATCTCATTGCGGGTCACGAAGCCTTTCTCAAACAGGCGCTTGGTTCCCTCGAGGGTGGTTGTGGCCTGGCCCAGCTCTTTTCTGGATACTTGCAGGTCATCCTCGAACTTGCGGAGCTTCTGCTTTGCTTCCCCGTCTCCCAGGAGTTTGATGTCGGCGTACTTCGAAAAATCGACCGGTTTGATCTGGGCCATGATTTGGAGGTCGCGCTCGATCTCCTCCGCGCCGGAAGATTCCGCGGATTCGGATTGTTGCGTGGCAGGAGATGGAGGGGGGGCGGCCTGCTGGGGGCCGGGGCCGGGACGTGGCTCGCGGGCCGGGCGGCTGTTGGGTTGAAATGAAGTTGGAATGATGCGCGGGAGGGAGTTTGTGAGCATCGGCGATTTCTGGCCCGGCTGTGTTGGAGATTGCGGTTCCGGCGGGGCCGACGGTTCCTCGATGACATTCGTCATGGCTGCCGCAAGCAGGACATCCAGTCCGCACTCCCTGACGATTTTGGCGGTGACTTCGGCCCCGAGAAACTTGTCCAGATCCATGCGCGCGAAGCGCACCGTTTGCTCCGCAGCCATGACATCGCTTTGATTCTGCCGGAGTTGAATCTCATAGTTTTGTTCCGCCTCGACCATGTTGGCCAGGGCGGATTGATACTGGATTTCCTGCGTGATCATCTGCTGTTCAATGTCTGACGAATCCAACTCGACCAAGACCTTCTTGTTCTTAACGTCTTCCTCGGTGACAAGGTATCCCTCGTCCACGATTTTGAGAATTTTGGTTCCTGAGTTGCCGACGCGCACGCGGCATTTTACCTCCTGGGATTCCAACGCCTGGAGGCTGCCGCCGGACATGACGGAGATTTCCAGCGGGCCGCGACGGGCCGCGAACGTGGGACCATCCGGGCCGGACTTGCCGCCGCGAGTGCCGAGCCAGACGGCGGCGCCCACAACCACGATGGTCGCGAGCGCAAGCCGCCACCAGGGTTGGCGGCGCAGCGATTTAACGAGAGCTTGCGGTTTCAACATCTTTTGTCTCCTCCCACTGACCGTTGTCTTTAATGAACAGGATACCCAGGCGATTCCAAAAGCGAAGCCGGGCCATGGTGTGTGTTACTATTGCCTGGGTACGCAGGTTTTTTGAGTCGATCAGAGCGTTCTGAGCATCAACCTGGTCCTGGGCGTTTGCACGGCCAAGCTCTGCCAGAATGTCCTGTTCTTCCACGCGGCGCTCGGCAAGGCGAACGCCGATTTCCGCGTTTTTGAAATTTCGCTTTGCCTGATCGAGGGTTCGCCAGCTATCGCGGACCTCGAGGCGGATGGTGTCCTCGACCTGTTCGATTTCCCTTGCGGCCCTGTTGCGGGAGATAACAGCTCGGGTGTAACTATTGCGTTCGGATTTCCGGTCCAGGCCGGGATCAACCGTCAGCCCCGCATCCCAACGCCAGCGAGACGGGTCTGGTGTGGCGATGAGCGCGCCGGTGGAGGGATCACTTTCCAGGCTTCCGCCGGCGCTGAAATCAAGCTGCGGTTTCAGAAAGTTCTCTGCAAGCGTCACCTTGCGCAAACTGTCTTCGTAGGCGTCCTTGGCATTCAGGTAATCCATGCGGGCAGCGAGGGCTATCTTGATTGAATCCTCGACGCTGACACTGGGGTCCAGAATGCGCAAGGATTCCAGTTCGTGATCGTCCAACACGATATTGCTGGAGATGCTAAGTCCCAGAGCCAATTTGAAGCCGTCCAACGCACTCTGGTAGCTGCGAACGGCATTGATCCAGGTGCTTTCGGCCGAAAGTTCCTGCTGTTCAAGGCGTCCGAGGTCCGCCTGTCGGATCCGGCCTTCTTTGGCGAGTGCGCGGCTGCGTTCGGCATTCTTCCTCGAGCTTTGCATGTTCAGGTAGCTATTCCTGGCCGCGTCGCGCTCGCCGAGGACCGCATAATACTCGCGGGCGATATCCACCGCGAAATCCTTTCGAAATTGAACAAAAGACCGGAGGTCGTAGAGCAGGCTTCGCTCCGCCTGGGTGAGGGCCTCCATTTCCGCTTTGAATCCGGCGTTTCTCAGCAAGGGACGGGTGAACCGCCCACCCAATCGCGAGGAGGTTGCGACTGAACTGTCTCCCAGCACCAAACGCAAGGCATCGACTGTGAAATCGATGCTGATCCGTCCAATATCCCGAATCAGCCAGTCCACCCCCACGCCGGCGCTGGCGCTGTTGATGACGCGGTCTTTGCCATTCGAGTTGACTGTGAAGAGGTTTGTGATGGTGTCGTCCCTGACGGGCGCTTCCGGTCCGGTGAGATAGTCCACTTCGTGGGCAACTTCCGCGGAGGCGGAGAAGATCGGGGCGTAATTGTGGCGGGCGAGTGTGAGGCCCAGAGCTGATATGTAGAGGTTTTCCTTTTCTGTCTGATAGCGGCGGCTGGACCGCACGGCGAGCAGGAGCGCATCTTCGAGGCTCAAGACCCGGGCGTTGATCTCGCGTTCGCCTTCGGGACCCAGGAAGTTCGGGGTATTCGTGGAGACGGGCAGGTCGGTGAGGGGAAAGCTGTTGGTTTGCTCGATGGTGAAAGCCGGGTCCATGTTGGTGACCAGCGCACTTTTTGAGCGGATGACCCGGTAGGCCTCTTTGTCGGCCGACTTTTTGTAATGCCTTGCGCTGCACCCCGAAATACAGGTGATGAGCGCAAGGGCAAATAGAACAAAACACCGCCAATGATTCATTGAATCAGAATTGATTGTAATGAGACGATCCTGAAGACCAAAGTCTTCAAAGAATTCTGAGGTAAGATAGCAAGAGAGGCGGTCGTTAGGAAAGTGAAATGCGAGAAATAGAATGGCGGCGTCTGTCGCTTGACGACTGCGGGCGGGGTTCGCAAGGTTCCATCTGTTCATCCGATGTAAAAACGCTTAAAGTCCCGGGATGAGATGCGGTTGGAGTTTACTCGCGTGCTGCCTGCTGATATGCGGGTGCAAGACCACCTCGGGTTCGGCGTCCGCCCTGGCGTCAGTCGAGTTCCGTGGAAACACGCCCGGGCAGATCACCCGGGTGGTGGAAGAGACATTTATCCGTCACGGTTACCACGTGACACGGACCGGGCCGTTCACCACACTCTTTGAGAGGGAGGGGTCCCTGGGAACCTCTATCATGTATGGGAACTGGGTGACCGAGGAGAAATCGGTCTGGATCCGAGTGAAAGTCCGCCTTGTTCCCATTCAACCGGAATTGTTCAGGCTGGATTGCAACGCCTGCCGTGTGCGCGACCGGGGCAGCAGCGTTGAGGAGGAAATCCCGTTCGGGAAGCTGAACAGAGGCCATTTTCAAGAGATATTGGACGAATGTGCGTCGTCCTTGAAAGGCGCTCCAGCGAAGACGCAAGAGCCTGCTGGAATTGAAAAGCCTTAAGCCGGATGGGGTGGCGTGCTTTGGGCCGTTATTGAGCAGCCACGAGGCTTTCGATGAAAAGTCTCGCCTTCCTGGCCTCGGCCGTAACCACGCTGAGTTCCCCGCGTTTCACACATTCAACCACGAGAGGACCGGACTTGAATCCGCCGGCTCTCAGGTTCGCCAGGACTTTCGGGAAATCGACTTTTCCCGTTCCCGGGGTGACGACGACATCCTTGGGCGGAAGGAAATCCTTCACGGACATTCCGGAGATGATGCCGTTAACGGTTTTAGAATCTTCCACAGGGTCCAGTGCGCCTGCAGAGTAGTAGAAAATGTTTCCTGGATCGTACCAGAGCCGGAAATTAGGATCACTCACGCCCTCGACGAGTTTGCGGCACTGCGGACCTGTGGAGTTGAGGCCTCCGTGCGGCTTGATGCTGAGAATGATAGCTGCTTCCCTTGCTGCCGGGCAACATTCTGCGACCGCCTTGTAGTAGTTCTTTGCAATCTTCTCATCAGCGGCGCCTCCGAGAAGAAGGTGCGGCGACTCAAATCTCTGGCAGATTTGGATGCGTTTTTGCAGGGCAAGAACCGCTTCGCGCTCAGACCGCGCGGCCTCGGCGCCAAAGTCGGCATAGACCGAAAGCGTCTTGAGACCGCGGCGCTTGACCTCATCCGCCAACTGAGCGGCGTGATCCAGCGTTGTTTCAGGGGTGATAATGGCCCACGACGGGCCTTTAGCCGTCATGATGCCTACATGCTTGTAGCCAGCCGCGGCGATGCCATCCAAGGCTGTCTTGAAGTCGAACGCATCGAAGCAACGAGTGTAACAACCGATAAGGTGCGTGACCAAAACCGCGCCTTGAAGGGGCAGGGCAGCGCCGGCCAGTGCAACTCCCGCGGCTTTTACAAACTCGCGGCGTGAAATGCCCAGTGCAGGTTTCATGTGAGCAAGGATGATCGCAAAGGCCGGCAGTCACAAGGAAACTTGGTGGTTGGAAACTGGGTCGTTGTGTGGGCGACCCATTGGGAGCGACAGGGCGGCTTGGCATCGAGGCATGATGGCCCTATGCTGCGTTCATGGGTTTTTCTGAGAATTTGGAGTTTATCAGGCGGCGAATTGCAGAGGCGTGCGAGCGAAGCGGGCGAGATCCGTCCGAGATTTCTCTAATGGCAGTAACAAAGACGCAGCCTCCGGATGTTGTGGCGGAGGCGGCGAAGCACGGCCTGACACTTTTCGGAGAAAACAAGGTGCAGGAAGCGAAGGCGAAGATACCGCTTTGCCCTGGAAAACTGCGCTGGCACATGATCGGGCATCTGCAGAGTAACAAGGCGAAGGACGCCGTGGGGCTGTTCGAAATGATTCAAAGCGTTGATAGCCTTGACCTTGCTTGCGAGATTAACAAGCGGGCCGAGCAGGCGGCCGTGCGGGTACCCATCCTGATCGAGGTGAACATCGTGGGCGAAGCCAGCAAATTTGGCTATGAGACGGAAGCGATGCTGCGCGATTTTCAGGAGATCAACAACCTTCCACGTGTCGAGATTCACGGGTTGATGACGATACCTCCATGGACCCCGGTCGCCGAGAAGGCTCGGCCGGTGTTTCGCAGGCTGCGGGAACTGCGGGACCAGTGCTCGGATATGCTTGGGGCGCCGTTGCCTGTGCTAAGCATGGGAATGACCGGTGACTTCGAGGTAGCTATCGAGGAGGGGTCAACAATGGTTCGGATTGGCACGGCTCTGTTCGGGGAGCGCACGAAGCCCTTAAAGGGGTAATGGCATGATTTTGGGGTATTTTTCACTTGTGCTTCTCTGAAGGTGGGCTTTCTTAAGGATATGGAATTTGAGCTGAGTGGAATAATCCTCACAACGTTGATAATTTCGGTGATGTTCGCCTTTGTCGCGAGATGGAACGGGAACGCGATGTGGGTAGGAGCACTTTGGGGCGGATTGGCGGGGCTGACCCTCTGCATGATTACCGTTGGGCTCGCCCACGCCGTGGCGATTCCATACACGAGCGAGAAGGTATCGAGCAATTACCTGTCCGGGCTCGTGGCAGCTTTTATTCCCTGTGCGATTGTCGCCGCCGCAATGGCGTTCTGGCCAAAGCTGACCGTCAGGGTGCGAGCCCGGTAGTTACTGCTTCTCCAGCCTCAGATAGTCGAGCCCAAGCATGTAGGACTTGATGGCTTTTGGGTTTGCCCCAATAACAGTGGCTTGGAACGTGTTGGCTTCCTTATCCAAAAGAAACACTCCAAGGTCTTTTTCCTTTGTTGCCGCAATTTTTGGGCTGTAAAAGTCCATGGGTTCACCCGCCTTGGTTCCATTGATGGAAAGCTGGTGGATGCCGTAATCCTTTGCCGTAAGGAAGCGGGCGTAAACCCGGTAAGTGCCAGGGTCCGGGGCGGGGAAATGGACTGCAAGTGTGTCTCCAGGGCCGAAGCCCTTGTGCCACCAAAGGTGCTTTTCTCCGCTCAAGCCGCCCCAATCCTGTGGTGCAGCGACTCCCGAGACCTTCGCGATCGTCATGTCTTCGCCCTCGATAGCGCCCTTGACTCTTGGTGCCACGTACGGCTCGATCGGGCGCACCACGGCGATTTCGGATGTGACAGGTTGGTTCGCAGCCTTTGCACCGGGACGCCCATACCAGTATGTAGTCACGGCCATGTTCACCTTTGTGCTTTCATGCCAATGCCATAGTTCCATATCGAACTTAAAGCTCGTGTTGAAGGGGATGCGGTCAATGATGTGAAACCTGTTCACGCTGGTGCGCCCATGGTTTCCGGGGCCGTCGCAGCGCGATTGTGAATGGTAGGCGTGCGTAAAAAGACCGGGCCAGCACCAGGCGTAACCGTAGTAGTCCTCCGTGCCCGTGCCGAAATGGCTCGGAAAGCTCTCGCCATCCACGTAAATCTTTTCATCCCCTTCGCCCCACCATTGTCTTACGGGATTGTCGATGGCGAACGAGGCGCCGGCAAATACTCCCCGGCCCTCTGCAGTGATGTAGTTCCAATCCTGCATCGGCCTGGTGGGCACATCAAACTCCGCACGCCAGTTTGCGCGAAAATGCATGGATTTTTCCGTCCACTTGTATGGTGCAACAATCAACTCCCCGCTGACCGTGACGGGTTCCGTTGTGGTGTTCCAAAGCTTTAATACGGCCGATCTCTTGAAGGGCATGAACCACCGTGAAAACACGGCCCCTTCCCTGGACATTCCAAGCGGCAAGGTTTCAAACGCGTTGATCCCCGGGGCGGAGCCAAAGAAGTCACCGATGGGAACCTCCACACAATTTTCATCGTCGAAGGTTGCGAGCAGAATGAGCCCGCGCAAGGCTGTTTCGGTGCTCGAAGCTTTCACTCTCGCCACCGCGCGCGCGATCGCTGCCGGTCCGGTGAATTCCACTACCTCGCTTTCGCCAGGGGCGATGGCGGCCTCAAAAGGTTCTGTCCGTCCCGAAGGAGCGGATTCTGAGGGGTTGGAAAGCGTGGCGGCGAGTGCTGCGACTTTGCCCACAAGGCGTCCTCTCTGTTCAAGGAGACCCTGTCTGAAGGGTTCTACCTGCGTTCCCTTTTCATACGTCCGGTAATTCACATGGTAATAAAAACCACCCTTGTCGCTGGTCACTTTGCAGTGCTTGGCATAGGGAATCGGAAAGTAGAGATTCCAACCCCTGCTGTATTCGCCGGCAATAGGGCGGGGGAGGCCGGGGAATTTCCCGCCCAGCAGATCTGACATCTCCGCTGCAATCTCCGGGGTTGGCTTATGATCGATGTAGATGCGGAGCTTTCCCGCGGGATTGGCCGACCAGATCCGGACAATGGCTCCGGGACCGGCGGTGTCCATCATAACGTGCTCTTTGCCATTGGCCGTTTCTTCGATCCGGATGAAATGGCCGGCATCACCATTTGCAAACCAGTCCTGGGAGGGCGACTTCGATGCGGGTTCATAGGACGAGAATTGCTTGCAGGTGTAGCTGGGCGTTGGGAATTCCGCCATTGTCTCCATGCTCAGCATTTCATCGATGAGACTTTCGGTGCTGACCGCCGCAGCGGTGGCGTCCAGCGCTGAAAATGAGATCAACATAGCGCAAATAATGAGTGCAAGGCTTTTACATGTCCGCGACGAAATGGCTTGAATGATCATGGACAAGAACCTTATTGAACCGCAGCGGCGAGGCAAGAAAAGGTTTTGCTGGTTTTCATCACGGAAGGAAACAAGAAGAGCGGCAATCCTGGGCGGGTTGGTCCGGGGCGCATAGGATGAATGGTCTGAATGAGGCCCGTCGGGCCGTGTCGTTGTGCAAGGGCGGTATTTTGCTCTTTTCACGGGTTGGCTTTCGCGATATTGGTCTTTCATCGGTAACAGCAACAAAAACAAAAACTCTTAGAACTTATGGCTGAAAATCTCTTCCATTCCAGCATTGAGGGCGCCCAGCATGGCGCAAAATCCCTGGCGCAATTCCTGGCTTATGCCAAGAAATCCGGCGCTGCCGGCGCGCAACCGTCGAATTTCATGCTTCAGAATGATAAGGGCGGTTTTAAGACGGCAAGGGAGATCAAAGAAACTTTTGCGAAGGCAAAGTTGAGTCTGGACGGTGTTTCGGCGCATTGTCCGATCTGGGTGCAAACGACGGCATGGACCGGAAGCCCGACCGTCCGGCCATTTATCCCCCCGGATTTGGTGAAGAAATCCCCTGACCAGATCGAGAAATGGGCGGAGGATTACGTGCTGCGCCTGTTGGATCTGTGCGCGGAATTGGGTGTGAAGATTGTTCCGATGTTCTGGGGCGTGGCGTTTGGCTGGGAACTGGCCACGGGTTATCCGTGGGGTTTCTGGGCCGGGGGCGACTACGACCTCATCCAGGAAGGCAAGGAACGCTTCGTGAAAAAGACCGCGAAGATTCGTCAGCATGCGAACAAGCTCGGCATCTACCTGTGCCACGAGATTCATCCCGGCACTGCCGCCATGTGCGCGGACGACTTCAACATGCTCGTCGAGATTTGCGATGGCGATAAATGCCTTGGTGTCAATGCGGACCCATCCCATTGCTGGGAGGGCGAGACTTTCGAGACGCGTTTTTTGAAGGTCGCATCGCGCGTGTATGCCTGCCACGTGAAGAATCATGTGATCCGTCCCGGCCTGCCGCTGCGGATCATGGAACCTGGCTGGCAAAAGCGGGCTATGCAGTTCGTGGATATTCCGACCGGGGATCTGAACATGACGCGCTACGCGGAGTTGATGATCCACGTGGGTTATCCGCAACGCTACTGCCAGGTGATGGGCAAGAAGTCTGCTCCGCTGGTTGTCGAGGCCGAGAGCGCCTATCGCGACCTGGACGCCACCAGTGCAAATGGTATCCAGTACGTGCGGGACAACCTTTGCTTCCCACTTGCCGCCGGATCTTTTGAAGATGGCATGGGTGCCTGATCCATCGAGGTGTCCTCCGAAAATCGCAGTTTGTGAAAACGATGGAGAACGGCTGGGGCTTCGCGCTGCCAGCCGTTCTGTTTGCGGGAGAATCGGGCTTTTGCAGATTATGGCTCGGTCGAGCGGGCGTAATCACAAAGTGCTCGCAGGTTTTCGGGTGGGGTGTCTCTGGGCACTTCGCATCCGGCACCCACGATAAACCGCTTGCCGGCTGCTTCGTGGCATTTGGCGACCTCGGTTCGAACCAGGTCCGGGCTGCCGTTTTTAAGGACCGTCACAGGGTTAAGATTGCCGAGGATAATCTGGTCGGGACCCATTTGGCTTCGGGCATCCTTGATGGGCGCGAGCGAATCGAGGTCCACGATCACACAGCCAAGCTGGCTCATGTCTCCCGCAATTTTTCGGGTGTCGCCACAGATGTGCAGGCGAACCCCCGCACCGGCGGCCTTGATGCCATCCACGAGCTTTTTTTCGTAAGGCCACACGAACTCCTTGTAGATTTGCGGACCGACCAGCGATGCGGCTGCATCCCCCAGCCCAATCATGTCAGCACCAGCCCGCACCTGTTCCCGCGCAAAGCGGAGTTCCATTTCGACCACGAACTCAAACAAATCACGGACGAATGGCGGGTCGTCGAAGAAATCCGTCATGAGGGTGTTAATTCCACGCAGATCCGCGGCTTCGGCGATCGGGCCCTCCACCCAACCTTCGACGATCTTTTCTTTTCCGATGCGCTCCTTGAACATTGCCAGTGCGTGAATGCCATTGTGCATGCGGCCGCCGCTGAGGGGATCAGGGATTTTAAGCTTTGCCAACCTTGTTTTGTCCGCCAGCAGCGCCTCATCTTCAGCCAGCGCGACCGGTTGATGGTCGAAGTAGCGCACAACCGCCCCGCAGTCCGCCGCTTCCCGGGCCGGATCGGACATGGTGTTTACATAATCGAAGCCGTAGGCCTCGGAGGTGCGGATCTGACCTTCCACGAGGACGCGGTAATCGGTGCAGTAATCCCTGTAAAGAGCGCCGATATGCGCACAGGCGAACATCATGGTGATGGGCATGAGTGGCAGGCGGTCCACTGGGTCGCCCATAATATGAGCCAACACTCTATCCCGGCTGTTCATAAAATCTGTTAAAGCTGCCGACGGGCGGCGGCGATAAAAGCAGGGGAGGTTCCGCAGCATCCGCCAATAAAAGCGGCTCCAGCCCGAACCAGTTCCGGCACCCATTTCGCAAATTCTTCGGGGGAGGTGGCATAATGGGCTTTGCCATGGATCATTTCGGGCAAACCCGCGTTGGACTTGATCCAAATTGGCTTGTCCGTGGCGGAATGCAGCCTTCGGCAAATGGCCGGAAAGCCCGAAATGCCCTGTCCGCAGTTGGCGCCGATGACGTCCGCACCCGCGTCGGTGAGTATCTGCGCAACCTGCTCGGGCGTGTTGCCCATCATCGTGCGGTCCTTGTCCCTGCCGGAATCAAACACCATGCATGCAACGATCGGTAAACCCGTCTTCCGGGCTGCTGCCACTGCAAGGCGAGCCTCATCGGGGTCGGACATGGTCTCAACCACCAGGGCATCCGCGCCGGCTTCCGCCAAGGCGCGCGCCTGTGCGTCAAAGGCATCTGTCATTTCCTGTTCGGTCACATCCCCGTTCATCAAAAGCTTGCCTGTAGGACCGATCGAGGCGAAAACGCGCGATTCTCGTCCTGCAGCCTGCCGTGAAATCCTCACCCCGGCCCTGTTAATCTCGGCAAGGTGGCCTTCCATGCCGATTTCACGCAGGCGGATGGCGTTTGATCCGAATGTGTTTGTGAGAATGACCTTGCTCCCGGCGCTCACATAGGCGCGGGCAACCTCCTCGACCTTGGTTGGATTTGAAAGATTCCAGGCGTCTGGAAATTCACCCGGGGTGAGACCTTTTTCTTGAAGCTGGGTTCCCCAGGCGCCGTCCGTAAGGACCGGTCCGCTGGCCATTAGCTCCTGGAGCAGTGGATGCATTGAGTCAAGAGCCAGCTACAGCTTTCTTCGCGAGGGCGACAGCTCCGACAGCGTTTTCACTGTAGCCGTCTGCCCCGATTTCATCGGCGTACTTCTGAGTGATCGGCGCACCACCGATCAGGACTTTAACCTTGTCTCGAACGCCAGCCTGCTTCATGGCTTCGATGGTCGTTTTCATGGCGGGCATTGTCGTGGTAAGCAGGGCCGACATAGCGACGATGTTGGCGTTCCTTGTTTGGACCGTCTCGATGAACTTTTCAGGCGGGACGTTCACGCCGAGATCGATCACCTCGAACCCCCCGCCCTCAAGGAGGGAAGCGACGAGGTTCTTGCCGATGTCGTGCAGGTCGCCTTTGACAGTCCCGATCGCCACGCGGCCAGCCGGTTGATCGCCGCGCGCAGTAAGGAGCGGACGGATCAGGTCGAGGGCGCCTTTCATGGCACGGGCAGAGATCAAAAGCTCCGGCACGAAGTATTCATTGGCTTCAAAACGGCGGCCCACCTCGTCCATCGCGGGCACCATTTGCTCATTCACCAAGGCCAGTGGATCAGTCCCTGAGTTGAGCGCTTCCTGAGTGATTTCCTTGGCCGACTTTGCATCGCCGTTCACCACGGCTTCGTAGAGCTTCTTGAGATCAGGCATAAAAGTTCTGTTGTTAATGGTTCTTGTATCCCCCATCGTCGCGGGAGTCAAGGAGACGCTTTTCGCACATGTTGGCTCCGGCGTTTTCGTCCGCGGGGGCGTCCGGCGTGGAGGTGGTGTTAAAACCCAAGAACCGCGCACAAATCACATCAGGATTCGGCAATCCGTGTTCGGGGGTGGAGGGGAGCTTCGGGGACACTTGTCAGACACTGCCAGTAGGATCGACTGCAGCCGCTGGATCCATTTCGTCCGTGTTGGGCGAGTCATCGCGCGGCGAAAGGGCGGCATAGCCGTACCAGGCCAGGTAGCTAAACGCCATAAGGATAAGCAGCGCGACTCCATGACGGGGAGCAGAACCGTGAACCAACTTCGAGACGAATGCGGCCATGGCGGCAAAGATGAGGGTTTGGATGAATCCTTGCAGTGAAGATGCGAGTCCCTTTCGTGTGGGGTTGAGGTCCAGCGCCTGGATGGTGGCGACCGGGGCCATCAGGGCGAAGCCGAACGTGTAAACCGGCAAGCCGATCACGGCCCATGGAAGGCGCATGAACCAGAGGCTTACCACCATGTTTATTGCGGCGCCGAGAGCCATGAGGCAGAAGCCTCGAAATACCAGCTTGCCTGCCGGCACGCGCGCGGCAAGTCGAGCACTCAGAGCCGAACCTGCAATCAACCCGGAAACCATTGGCACAAAGACCCAGCCGAATTGTGTCCCGGAAAGCTTTAAAATGTTGAGAACCACATCCGGGGCCGTGGCCACATACAAAAGGAAACCGCCGCCTCCAAGTCCCACCGAGAGGCAGATCAGGATAAATGCCGGGTGACATATGGCTTTCAGGTATGAGCGCAGCAGTTTGCTCGCGTGGAATGGTTGGCGCGATTCTTTAGCCAGTGTTTCCGGCAATCCGAAAAAGCACATGGCCCACAATGCCGCACCGAGGAAGGCGAGGAACACAAATGGCCCGCGCCATCCGAACCACAGGTGCAGCCAACCGCCGACAATGGGGGCAGCAATGGGACCGATCCCGCTGACGGCGGTGACCTGCGCCATCGCTCTGTGCGCCTCGGGTCCCGCAAAGCAGTCGCGGATGATCGCACGCCCCACGATCATTCCCGAGCCTGCGGATAAGCCCTGGAGGCTGCGTAAGAGCAGCAGCAACTCGAAACTCTCGACGGCTACGGAGATTACAGCGCTGACGGTATAGATGACGAGCGACAGGACGATCACCGGTCGGCGTCCAAGACAATCTGAAAGAGATCCATGAAAAAGATTCATCGCCGCGAGTGCCACCAGGTAGAAGCTCAGCGTTTGCTGCACCCG
>ERZ1645192.1417-NODE-1417-length-19988-cov-4.467065_pt1 | contig 19988 bp, 11 predicted proteins | sample MGYA00575354_ERZ1645192 | MGnify/ENA primary metagenome ERZ1645192 (study PRJEB40844, sample SAMN11349763) | freshwater sediment metagenome | isolation source: river sediment | host: Sediment | place: India: Faizupur Khadar , New Delhi | collected 2017-02-21 ... | reverse complement strand
GTTGGTGGCATTGGCTCCGATATCACTGAATTTGGTAATGTGGATGTCAATACCCGATTGCCTTTTCCAGGTTGCATAGGCCTGAAAACTGGTAACAAAATTATCCGGCATGATGCAGAGCATCACATCATGCCCTTCTTCTGCTCCCCGGTATTGCGACTGCAGCATCTCATCATAATTCAGGATGGTACTCCGGTAGATTTTTCCAAAGGAGGGCGAAATTTTCTTTCGGGCAGTTAATTTTGGGTTAACAGCCACCCCTTTGTTGTACTTTACCCTTATTGTTACCGATTCCGCAACACGGATTTCGTTTCCTGAAGCAAGATACCTGACCGGGAAAACCGAAACACGGGCAATCCTGAAATCCCTGAAGACCGAAGGTGGATCCAGGGCAACAAGGTTTTCAGGAAAAATATTTTTTGAAGAATAGGCTTCCGGATTCTCAATCATCGCTGATTCAGTTTTTCCTTCCCATTGACTCTGAAGAGCGGGAGCGATGCGCAGGTTGCTGAAACTGTGGACAAACCCGGTTTCAACTACCTCTATTGATATGCCTGCCTGTTCAGGGACTGCAAGAATATTGGCAACAAACGGCAGAGCCGGATTGCCCTTTTCAGAAAGAAAAGTACCGGACATCAGATCAATGTGCTGATACGTTCTGCCCTTTTCATTGACATTGCTGAGGTCAAAACCAGCGATTTCAACCTTAAAGGTGGTTCCCTGTTCATCGCTGCTTAAGACAGTAATTTTGGGCGGAGTATTGGCTGCTTTGTTTCTGTTCAGTGAAACCCACTCAGCCCTGAGGACATGCGTCAGTATTGCTGAAAAAAGCAGGAGGAGGAATAATTTTCTGGCCATAAAAAATGCGTTGATATGAGAACAACATCTGTGGATAACAAAACCAGTCTCAAATATAAATCTAATTTGAAGATAAGTACCCACAATAAGACACGAATTGTGCGATTGGTTGCTTACTTAACATAGGTTTTCTTATCTACCTGAAAAGCAGGCTGATAGGTAGGGGTGACCTGTTATGCAGATATTTACCTGGGTGGATTTTGTCAGAATGTGTACGAAAGGTTAACGAATAACGAATTCACTGTCAGAAATTCGTTAACGTTGCCCATGTTTGACTCGTAGTGATATTTTACTCCCACTCCTATAAACCCGGATTTGCCTGTTTTGCAGCTTAACGATGCCTGGGCAAGTAGTCCGCCAACAACCGGAGGAAAAGTGCTCCCGATGAATTCAGAAAAGTAGTGATACTCAAGGTCTTTGTTCTGGCTGGTTACAATGCTCAACACTCCGCCGATTCCAAGCGATGGTCTGAGCTTATCTGAATTGAAGGTATACTTCAGACTCAGTGGGACGGATACCAAAGATAACATGGTTTCCACATCCAGTTTGGTTGCCCTGATGTACTGGTCGCTGATGTATCTGTCATCAAACGGATTGATGTAATAGATTTTATCATTGTAGGTAACCATCTCTGATTCATTGTTGGATTCACTGTTTTTAAAGGTGTATTTGTTGTTGCTGCTGTAGCTGATTCCGGTTTCAATGCTGAACCGTTCATCGGAAAAGAACAGGTGCCTGAGATTAACGGTGAATGCTGCATTGTAGCCGGGACTAAAATCGGTGACCAGTCTGTTGGTGAAATTCAGTTTCCTCAGGCTCAGCCCGCCGTTCAGGGCAAATTCTGCTTTTACCGGCTTGAATTGACGCTCGAAAACAATGCAGCTTTCCTCCGGACAAGCCAGTTCATGGTATTGCTTGGCCAGCCTGATCAGCTGTTTAGAGCCCAGTTCGGTTTTTTCAATGGCAGGCAGGAGTTCAGGATGGCTGTTCATGATGTACCTGAGCTTGCCCTTGTGCCTCGACTTTGCATAGAAATGACCGCTGTCGGTATGCAGTATGCGCTCTGGTTCGCTCAGCTCAACCATCCCATCCCTTTTTGTTTCGGCGAAGTACCTGGTTCCTGTATAATCGGCAAGTGCATAAATACTGGCGTGTCCTCTGATCAGATACTCCAAGAATACCTTGTCTTCTACTCCATCCTGCATAACGGTTTTCGAGATGTAAAACTTACCTTCTTTAAATCCATATGCTGAAATTTCAGCCGGAGAATAATCCCTGGCCACCGTTTCGCCATCCTTTTTAAATGTGCATGAAATCCAGGTTGTTTTTGCCGATTTATACCGCAGCAATCCCTGAATGGTGTCCTGCTGTGTGGTGATGATGTACCCGGGCCTGAATTTTTCCTGCGACCAGCCTGGTTTTACATTCAGGATGAGAATGACTATCAGTAGTATCTGTCTGTATTTCATTTAGGTTGTTTATTAAAAGTTTAAGTAATGTATTCCTGAGTTAATTGGCCTATATCTAATGGTAAACTGTTTTCACGATTCAAATTTAGAACCTTTTCATCACCACCCAAAAAATATCAGTCTTAGTATACACTACTTCATGCAAATTGTGGTGAATACCGGATTGGCAAAACCGGATTTTAATTCAGAACCGTTTAACGGGATGCCACTTAAGCTGTTATTTTTTAAGTTATCTGAACTTTGTGATGGCATTGCCGTTGTATTCTATATATAAATATTTAAATATAAGATGAAGCCTATAGCCAATAAATTGCGTTCTGTCCTTGCCATTCCTGTAATGCTGATGATTTCATTCGTTTTCGTACAGGAAACCCGGTCTCAGGATTTTGTTTATCATTGGGGCCATCCGTCTCCTCAGGGCAATCAGGTGTATGGCATAGCCTTTAAAGACAACCTCAAAGGCTGGGCAGTGACCGGCTGCGGAAGTATACTGGAAACTACCGATTCAGGGGAAAGCTGGGCCATCATCCGGCCGGGTGACAGTTTATGCACAGATTTTTATGATATTCTGATAACCAATCAGGGTACACTCATTGTTTCCGGTGACCAGGGTACCATACTGAGGAGTATCGATGAAGGTGCCAGCTGGAGCGTGATGAACCTTGATGGCTCGGGAAGACTTTATGACCTTACCGGCATCCCCGGGGGAGGAATTTCTGCAGCAGGTCAGAACGGGATGGTCATGGTTTCGTCCGATGATGGAATTACCTGGGAAGACCACGGGCCCGGAGGAACGGGCTATGCGCGGCACCATCTCTGGAAAAGTGCAGATGAGGCTTATGTAGTCGGTTATGATATGTTTTTCAGAACACTGGATGGTGGAGTAACCTGGACAGAGATTCAGGTGCCCTATGTTTTCGGCGTGAATGAAGTATATTTTATTGATGAGAATACGGGTTACGCGGTTCAGGATTTCGGATACTGGAAAACCACGGATGGTGGTGATCAGTGGTCGTTTACTCAGCAATTCTCCGGAATAGATTACCGGTTCAGGACACTGATCCTGGATGAACTCCATTGGTTGTCGGTTACCTTCGGTGAAGGATCTGAGTTGTGGGAAACCACGGATGCGGGATTGAACTGGACCATGATTTATGACAGGAATTCAGCCGCATCAGCCTGTCTGGTGAGAAATGGAGACCGGATATTTTTCGGCACAGAAATCGGCGACATTCTTTATTCAGACGATGAAGGAGCCAGCGTTGTAAACACCACGGAAAACCTGGCTGTATTTCCGTCTGCCCCTGTAACTGTGATCGGAAGCAGGGCTGACGGAACCTTGTTTGCAAACAACCAGCCCAACTCAGGAACCGCAAACCAGACCTTTTACCAGAGCGATGACAACGGTGAATCGTGGTACGTTCCTTCTCAAACACCCGGATTGCGCTGGATTACCGACATTTCTTTTTATGGCAACCAGTTTGGCCTTGCCGGCTCCTATCAGGATATCCGTTACACCCACGATGGCGGCAACAGCTGGGGCAGTGCCACTTTACCAGCCGATTACCGCGTGGTTAATTTCGCCATGCCGGCATCTGACCGTTTTTTTGTGGGAACATATACAATTGCATCCGGAGGAGGTGGTAATGTTTATCGCAGTACTGATCAGGGTGTAACCTGGTCAGCTGTCGGTGGGGGGCTGCCCGCAAACGGACTATACCTGGCTTGTGTTGCTTTCCCCGATGCGAACCACGGCTATGTTTCATACGATGTTAACAACGTTTCGTTTTTTTACAGTACCGCTGACGGAGGGCTAACCTGGGCACCCCTCACCGGAGTGAGCATCAATGGTTTTATTACCGATATGTGCTGGCTTGATGCAAGCAATGGACTGGTCGCTGTTTTAGGAGCCGACGCCGGTGTTCACCGTACTTCTGACGGAGGTTTGCACTGGACAAAAGTTTCTGATACAGATGTAAGACATTTTTCCAAAGGGGCCGGCAACAGCATCGGAGCCGTGTATCCGGGCTTCAACGGATTCACGGTATCCACCGATGGTGGCTTCAACTGGACAACTTATACGGTGCCGTTTTCATCGGTTTCTCCCGGCGGAACAGGTAGCGTTCATTCAATTCAGGCAATCAGCGGAGGCTATGTGCTCGGTGGTAGTTCCAACAGGTTGGTGGTCGCTGAAGAGGAGACTGCCACCGCAGTTTCCGGCAAGCCTGTGCCCGGAGAACAGCCTTGCATCAGGATATTGTCTGTAAGTCCGAACCCGCTCATTGATAAAGGAATGCTGAAATTTCAGCTTGAACGGAGTTGCCTGCTCACTGCAACAGCCACAGACCTGAATGGAAACAGCACCTTCCTTTTCAGGAAGGATTTTCCGCAGGGAACCCACGAAATCCGGCTGAATAGTGAACAACTGGCAGGTAAATTAAACACAGGGGTGTGTTTCCTGACCCTCACATCCAACGGTCAGTCCGACACTGTGAAGGTTATCATTTTCTGATATTGTCAGCCGCAATAAACACTTTCAGGGAAACTGAATTGCTCCGTTCATTTTTTACCGGAAAAACCGGTGAAAATTGCTCCTGTGCAGAACGGTGGCGGAGCTATTCCTTTAGATTGTTGGTTACATTGTATTCTACCGACTGTATGGTAAATCTGGCATATTCGAATTCACCATCGGGGTAGTGCCAGATGGCAGAACCAAAACCCGGCAACCTGTATCCGCCGAAGTTTTTGTATTCTGATACCGGTGTGGAGAATCTTTGCTTTGTCATCGTTTTTCCCGAAAGGGCATAGCGGTCATCAGAGATGAAATTGATAAGCTGGCCTTCGTGGTTGAAGATCAGCCTGGCGCCCACCGTGATGCCATTGCATGTAAAGCGGGCTGTAGCCGACAGACTGTCTGATTCCACCCACTGTACCCGTTCATCCATCAGGCTTGCAGGAGCCAGCAGGCACATATCGTTGAACAGGGTCACCGTTTCTGCCTGATTGAGTTCCCTGCTGCTCAGGTTTACAACAGGAATCAGCCCGAACAGACGGACCTGCATGCTGGCATGACCGTTTTTATAAGCATGGTAGCCGGGAACAGGGATCCTACTGAAGATACCGGTCATGTAAAACAAACGGGTGGGAGTTTCGAAAAAGTTATACTGCTCGGAGGAGATAGGGAACCAGTCTTTGCCTTTTTCGCGCATCTGCCCCGACATGGTGATTCTTACATTGCTGATTTCAGGTTTATTGAGCACACCGGTGTACCTTAAATACCGCTGAACAGGCAGTGGGAGAGCCGCAATACCGGAATCATGGATGATGTTGCGGTGGTGAATTGTTGAGCCCGCAAGTGCCGTTTCGTAATCCAGCTGGTACGAACGGTGAAATTTCCACATGCCAGCTCCGGCAACTACGAAAACAAAAACCAGCAAATTGGCAATGGTACCATATTTCGCATCACTCCAGCTGTAAAGGATGATTACCTGGGAAATGAGGACTGCGGCCAGACCCGCGATCCACCAGGAGGGATGATTGAGGTAGATCAGAATGGCTGCAACCGGAAACAACAGGCCACAGATCAGCCATAAGGTACCTGCCGGCAGTGATATCGGTTGCTTCAACTGTGCAACGGCAGCGGAATTAAGGGATTTGATAAAACCGAGGAAGTGAATCAACCCGTGAAAGAGAATGAAAAGGGCAACCATGATTTTCATAAGGAAGTTCTTTTTTCGTGGGCAAATCAACGGACAAAAACGGGAGTATCATAATTGAATCCGTTGAACGGCTCTTTTCCGGAGCTGAATCAGGTACCTGACTGATTGAATCTTTTAGCCGGCAGGAAAACAATAAGGAGGCACTAAGGCCTCCTTACCGGCCCGATTTACATCATATACGGAAATACACCAACCAGAGAAATCCGGATAACGATGCTGCAAAGCTAATGAGCAGCATACGGAAGGTGAAATCTTTTCCTGCGAAACAGCAATACGGAATGGCGAGCTGTACATTTTGCAAGGTGAACCGAAAGCTGGTATTACAGCAGCCTTTACACCTGTGTCATTTCATCAATTCTGTCCACGACTGCCTGAGCTGGCTGAGACAGGCGGAACAGACGCCGTTAATGGTGATGGCAGAACATTGACATTATAAATCTACTGCCCTTACTCATATTTGAGTGAGATGGCAGGGTTTGCCTTTGCAGCACTTACGGCCCTGTAGCTGATGGTGGCGATGGCGATGATCAGTGCGACAACAAAACCAAATGAATAATCCGTCCATCCGGGATGGATACGGTAATGGTATTTGTTCAGCCAGTTGTCGGATACCAGGTAGATCACGGGCATTGCCGCAAACAGTGCGAGAATGATCAGGGTAATGATATTCCGTGCAATCATAAACCATATTCCGGTTACCGAAGCCCCGAATGTTTTCCGAATGGCGATTTCGCGGGTTCGCTGCTGTACAGTATAGGCCGTCAGTCCATAGAGCCCGAGCGAGGCAATAAGAATGGCAATGAAGGTAAAAACTATGGCCAGCCGCGCATTCTGCTGCTCGTCTTTATACATCATTTCTGCATCCTTGTCCATAAAGAAATATTGCATAGGGTCGCTGGAGGCATATTGCTCCCAGACTTTTTCGATGGCCTGAAGGGTGTTTTTCCCTGCCGAAGGTGCCAGCCTGATACTGATGTATCCCCAGCGCACATCATCGTTGCGGAACAGCATGATGTGCGGACTGATCTCGCTTCTGAGCGATTCAAAGTGGAAATCGTTTACCACCCCTATCACCGGTGCTGTTCTCTTCGTGTCTTCTGAATCGCCCGGAAGTATCACCCTGGTCTCAAATGGATTCCGGAGCTGAAAGTCTTTCACAGCTTCTGCATTGATGAGGCAGGCTTCTTTATCGGTAGCATTGCCCGGATCAAAAAAACGTCCGGATTGGATGGTATGTCCGTAAGTCTTCAGGTAGTCGTAATCCACCCTGTTTGTCTGCATCAGGAAGGTCTCATCCGGTCGGCCCTTGATCATATAGCCGTTGTTGTTGTTGCTGTGTCCGGGAACAGCCGTGGAAGCAGATACTGAAACAACACCCGAAGTTTGCAGCAGGGTGTTTTTGAAAGATGGAATGTTGTCACCCAGGGCTTCGGCCCGTTTGATCACCAGCACATGTTCCTTGTCAAATCCCAGGTCTTTTGTCTGCATAAAGTTGATCTGCCTGTACATAATCAGGGTGCCGGAAATCAGCACGATAGAGATGGTAAACTGGACCACTACCAGCACACTGCGAAGGTTGACATTTGCCCTGCTCTTGGTAAGTCTGCCTTTCAGTACCATGTATGGATTGAACGAAGAGAGGTAAAATGCCGGATAACTTCCAGCCAGAAACCCGATAAACACCGCAATCAGGATCATTGCAGGCAAGGTATACCAATTGGAGAAGTAACCCACACTGAGTTTAGTATCCAGCAGCTGATTGAACCAGGGAAGGCTGAGCTCGGTCATCATGGTGGCGACGATCAGCGACAGCAAAGAAAGCAGAATGGTTTCCGTGAGAAACTGGCCGATGAGTTTTCCCCTTGTGGAGCCGACAACTTTTTTGATTCCTATCTCTTTGGCCCTTTTCGAGGCGTAAGCTGTGGAAAGGTTCATAAAGTTGATGGAGGCAATGATGACAATCAGCACGGCAATACTACCGAAAATCCAAAGGTATCGTGGGTCGCCGGCCGGTTTCATGTCCTGTTGAATCGTCGGGTCGAGGTGAACCTCACCAAGTGGCTGAAGATAGATGCTGTAACGGTTGCCTGAGGCAAAGAAATCAGCCAGAGTGATGCCAAGGTACTGCAGGATCTGAGGCCCGACATATTTGACAATCAGGCTGTCGATTTTAACGTTAACCGATGCAGGGTCGGCATCAGGGTAGAGCATAACATAGGTGCTGAAGCTGTTTGAAGTCCACTGCTGATCCGATGCCCTCGGGTTGGTGGTAAAGGAACCGATCATGTTGGCTTCAAAATGACTCGCGTCCGGAATGTCGCTGAAAACACCGGTTACCCTGTACAGGGTAGTATCCGTACCTACTTTCAGCAATTTGTCAAGGGGATCCGCATTGCCGAACATTTTGAGGGCAGCGGTTTCACTGATTACTACGGTGTGGGGAGAAGCGAGGGCACTTTTAGCGTTGCCCCTCAACAGCGGAATGGAGAAAAAATCAAAGAATGAGGAATCGGCCTCAATGAAATGATCTTCGGTAAAAAATGACTCATTGTACTTAACAATGGTTTCACCCCAGTTGTTGATGCGCAGGAAGTCTTCCACTTCAGGGATTTCGGCTTTCATTGCCGGACCAATGGGTGCGCAGGATGAGCAGACCTTCAGTTCCTGACCGCTGATTTTGCCACTGAGAATCAGGCGGTGAATACGGTCTGCTTTCTCGTTATACCGGTCGTAACTCAGTTCGTGAATGATAAAAAGGGCAATGATGAGTCCGGAAGCTATTCCGGTCGACAAGCCCAGAATGTTGATGAATACGTAGGATTTCTGTCTGCTTAAAGCGCGGATACTGTGTTTGAGTAATTCTCTAAGCATAACCTGTGGGGGTATTGGGTCCTGGTGTTGTTCCTGATTTCAGCACCATTATGACGCATTTGCCGGCAAAATGTTACGCCGCCTGTCAACAATTCCTCAAGGGGAATTCCGGCAGGTGTATGCAGTGGTTAACAGAGATTCCATTACCTTTTTAATACTACCCTGGCAACATGGTGATTGCCATCTGCTTCTGAAAGCCTGATGAAGTAAAGCCCTTCGGGAAATTCTCTGCTGTTGAGCAGTGCTTTCGAATTCCCTTTGCCGATGGTCCATTGTCCGAGCAATCTGCCATGAATGTCGGTGAGCGTCAGGCTTGCTTCGTTCTGCAGGATTGGAAATGTAACCGAAATGTCCTCCTTGGATGGATTGGGTGCACAGATCAGGCTGTTACTACTCAGGGCTGGTGTTTCTGCGCCCAGATCAGCCGGCAGACTCAGCTTTATACCCAGGGGCCGGTGATCTGATATATAATCCTGATACACCCAGTAACCTCCCTGAAAAGCATCGTCCACCCTTATGGTTTCAACTGCTGAACCCGGGCTCTCAAGGGTAGAAAACAGTTCGTTGGTCACAAACATGTGATCAATGTGCGAAGGCCACGACGGGTATGACCAGCCTGAAGTGCTTCCTTCGGCGATCTGCATATCGGCAAACCTGAAATTTTCCGTATCGTTGATGATCAGCTGAAAAACATTGTCAGAGACGTTGTCGGTAAGCTCATCGTTCATATCCCCGGCAACCAGCACCATTTCTTCAGGCAGGTTTGTAATGATGTATTGCCTGAGCAGGTTGCAGGCCCGGTAGCGCCTTGTTTCCTCATCATCGGGGTCTCCGGTATCCATGATGCCATCGCCGCAGCATTTGAGGTGGTTGTTGATCAGATAAAAGTTGTGGCCCTGAAAGGTAAAATCCATTACCAGAGGTGGGCGTGGAAACTGGGAAGCATACTGTGAAGTAGTGTAAATTTCATAGATGCTGTTGATGGAAACAGTGCCGGTTTTATAAATGAAGGCCAGATTGAGGTAGTCATCCGGGCCGGTGTATCCTTCGTAGCCATCCAGGTTTGCAATCAGCTGGTTAAAGAGGTTAACGTCCTCGATCTCCTGACAGGCGACAATGTCGGGATCAATGGCCTGAATGGCCGAAGTAAGGTAGCTGATGGTTGTTTGTCCGTCCTTAGGGAAATATTCGAGATTCCAGGTGATGATGTCAAGGGTTGGTTCTGTCCCGAAGCGAAGGATGCCGAAATTCTGTGAAAGGGCATCAGTGCTGAAGGCAAATCCGAGCAAAAGAAAGAAAAGCGTTTTAATCTGAGGCATAAACTGGGTCCCGTTGGCTGAATTAACAAAGGTTTCCCGACAGGGAGGGCAAAAGTAAGTATTTAAGGGATTAAAAATCCAAATGGCGGATAAACCTGTATTGCACTGAAACTAAAACAGGAAGTTTATTGTTTCAGGCTTTTTGCAATGGCATTGAGCAATTCTTCCTTCAGAAAGGGCTTGGTAATGGATTCGGTGAAAATGCCAAAAAGTTCAGGCTGTTCAGCATACTTTGTCAGGTACGCCGATTGCGCGATTAAAGGAAGATCAGGCCTGTGGTTCCTGATCGATCTGGCTGCTTCAATACCATTGACAACAGGCATTTTCAGATCCATGAGCACGAGTGAGATTTTTTGGTTCTTCCTGCATTGTTCAATTGCATCCTGACCATCAAAAGCATGAATCAGGCTGATGCCGGTACCTTTCAGCAGTTTGTCAATATACTGAAAATTGATGATTTCGTCATCCGCCACCAGAATGGTTATATGCCTTAAATCGTTCAGTGCCTGCAAGGGAAGTTTTTCACCGGAAACTTCAACCGGGATGAAAGGAATGCTGATTCTGAAAGTTGTACCATGATCAGTATCAGATACAAAGGTAATACTGCCACGCAATAGGCTGATATTGTGCTGGCAGATGGTCAACCCGAGGCCTGCCCCATCGTAGAATTTTTCAGCTTCCGCCGGTTCTACTTTCCTGAAGCTGTTGAAAACATCCATCTGATCTTCTTTGGGGATGCCGATTCCGGTATCTTCAACATAGAAGACAAGATTTTTGCCTTCAATTTCATGCCAGAATTTTATATGCCCTTTTTCAGTAAACTTCACTGCATTTCCGATGATGTTGTTCAGAATCTGACTGAGTTTGTATTCATCGGTAAGGATGGTCAGGCTGGGATGGTTTCCGCACTGCAGGCACGAGAAATCCACGGCCGGGCTGACCCTGCTTTGCCAGCTTTCACAGAGCTCAGTTACAAAAGTATTCAGTATAAGTGGTTTGTTGTGAACTTTGATGCTTCCTGATTCAATCAGGCTGATGTCGAGAATCTGATTGATCAGGTCCAGCAGGCGGTTGGAGCTTTGGGTAATGGTATCAATGTACTCTTTCCGCTGAACGGCACTGAGCTGTTCATCGTCGAGCAGGCTTGAAAAACCGATGATTCCGTTCATCGGCGTTCTGATCTCGTGAGATATGTTTTGCAGGAAGGCTGTCTTCAGCTTGTCACTTTCAACAGCTTTTCGCTCTGCATTGCGCAATTTCTTCAGGTGGATTCTCAGAAAATGATAGAAAAGAACGGCAGTGACCATAACATAAAACCAGCCTTTGTAGGTCTGAACCCTGATCAGGGTGTCATGATCATCGATAAAGGACCCCAGGATCTTATCGGAGAAAAGAATCCATAAGAATCCTAAAATCAGATACATAAGCGTAAAGCGATATTCAAAAGGTATTTTCTTCATGGTGCTGAAAACAATCACTCTTCAGATAAAGACGCTTAAAATGAGGGCGCAGGCTATGTGCAAAGGCATTTAGGATTTTATAAATATACGGTAATTTCATTAACAGGCGTTCTTTTAAAAAGAAATCCTGCGGAAAAAGGTTCCGCAGGATTTCCTCAACCCGGGCAAAGATGCCCTTTTATTCCGTTAAATTAAACGAGGATTCCTTCACATCCCTTGAATTTCCGCCAACAAACACCTTGAAGTCACCGGGTTCGGCTACATGTTTCAATTCGTAATTGTAGAATTTAAGGTCCTCAATATCAATGGTGAAGCTTACGTTTTTGGTTTCACCCTTTTTGATGAAAACCTTTGAGAAATCTTTAAGCTCTTTCACTGGTCTGGTAACAGAACCAACCATATCGCGGATATACAACTGCACTACCTCTTTGCCGTCATAATTGCCGTTGTTGGTAACTGAAACACTCACATCGATTTTGCCATCAGGTTTCATGGTATTGCTGCTCAGGGTGATGTCACTGTAGCTGAAGGTAGTATAGCTGAGCCCGAAGCCGAATGGATAGAGCGGATCGTTTGAAACATCGAGATAATTCGAACGGAATTTACTGAACCATTGTCCATCGGCAAGCGGCCTGCCGGTGTTTTTGTGGTTATAGTGCAGGGGAACCTGACCGGTATTCTGGGGGAAGGTGGTGGTGAGTTTGCCCGAAGGAACCACGTCTCCGAAAAGAACATCGGCAACAGCGGCACCCGCTTCACTACCGCCAAACCATACATTGAGGATGGCAGGTACATTTTCCTGTTCCCATTTGATGGCCAGCGGCCTTCCTGTAAAGAGAACCATCACCACGGGTTTTCCGGTACTGAGCAGTGCTTTTAACAGATCGCGCTGATTTTCGGGTAGTTCAATGTTTGACATGCTGGAGCTTTCTCCGCTTGATTCAGCTGCTTCTCCCATTACGGCAACAACAACATCGGCGCTCTTAGCTGCTTTCACTGCTTCGGCAATCACCACTTCTGCCGGCCTGCTGTCCCAGCCGGTGGCTTTCCCAAACATTCCGATTCTTGCCTCCAGCGATGAATCAGCCACAATGTTGGAACCTTTGGCATAAGTGATCAGACCGGGGTTGCCGGTAACCATTTCAATGCCATCTTTTACGGAGATGGCTTTCTCGAAATCGCCGGCTACAGTCCATGTGCCGCACATGTTCAGCCGGTTGTCGGCCAGTGGGCCAACAAGGGCAATTTTTGCATTCTTTTTTATGGGCAGTATGTTGTTTTCATTTTTGAGCAGTACAAAGCTTTCGGCAGCTGTTTTTCTGGCCTGTTTTCGGTTGGCATCCGTATAGACTTCAGTAGCAGCCCTGTTCAGATCGCAATAGCGGTAAGGGTCGTCAAAAAGGCCGAGTCTATACTTGGCTTCAAGTATTCTGCGGCAGGCATCATCAATCATCTTCACGGTGACTTTGCCCTCATCAAGAGATTTTTTCAGGGTAGTGAGAAAGCCTTCCCCAACCATGTCCATGTCAATCCCGGCTTTGAGTGCCAGGGCCGACACGGTCTTAAGGTCGCCCATGCCATGATCAATCATCTCGTTGATGCCGGTGTAATCGGTTACCACGAAACCACCAAAGCCCCACTGGTCGCGCAACACATCGGTCATAAGCCATTTGTTTGCTGTGGCGGGAATCCCGTCCACTTCGTTGAATGAGGCCATAACGCTGCCGACACCGGCATCTACGGCGCCTTTGTAGGGAGGGAAATACTCGTTGTACATGCGTTGATGGCTCATATCAACGGTATTGTAATCCCGTCCTGCATCAGGGGCGCCATACAGCGCATAATGCTTCACACATGCCATGATGGTGTTGTTGGCTGTGAGGTCTTTTCCCTGATAACCCCTTACCATGGCTTTGGCAATTTCGCTGCCCAGGTAAGGATCTTCACCGCTGCCTTCGGCTATGCGGCCCCAGCGCGGATCACGGCTTATGTCAACCATGGGGGAGAAGGTCCAGCAGATGCCGTCAGCACTGGCTTCCTGCGCTGCAACGCGTGCACTCTGCTCGATCAGATCCATGTCCCAGGTACAACTCAGTCCCAGAGGAATCGGGAAAACCGATTTATAACCGTGTATTACATCCATTCCGAAAATCAGCGGAATCTTCAGGCGGCTTTTCTCAACCGCCACCTGCTGTACACTGCGGATTTTGGCAGCGGTACTGATATTGAACAATCCACCTACCTTACCTTCGAGTATCTTTTTTCCGATGTCGGTATTGGCTGTTTGCCCGGTAGTGAAATCCCCGGCTCCCGGAAGGTTAAGCTGTCCGATTTTTTCATCGAGGGTCATTTTTGACATCAGTTCATCAATGAACTGCTTCATTTTAACTTCCTGCGGAAGCGGTTGAGCCTGAAGATATGCAACAGCCATCAGGGCTGCAATCAGGAGACTGATTTTTTTCATGGTTAATCTGTTTTTATGGTGTTTGATTTTTCTGAAATTCCGTTTTCATTAAATGCTTCAATGGTAAAATAATAAGTCAACTGCTTATCCATGGTCTTCAGCCAGTACTCATTGCTACCCAATACCATGATGCAATTGTAAAGCTTATCGGGTTCTGTACCAAGATAGATGTTGTAGCCGGTTGCGTTGTCAACCGGAGCCCATTTCAACCAGGCACTGCGTTTGTCGTTTTCGGTGCGCAGTACAATCAGGTCACTGACTTTCTCAGGTTTTTCACCTGCGCCGTTCCCGAATACCCGGAGTCCGCTGATGGCAAATTTCCCTGTCGGCATGTGGATGTTTTCCAGCCTGATGAAACGGGCCTGAACAGGCTTTCCCAGTTCAAGGTAATCGTGCGGTACATCGGTTTTGTTCCTGCTTTTGTCGGCCAGCAGCTGCCATTTTTTACCATCGGCCGAATACCAGAGCTTATATTGATGAAATACCCCCTGGCTTTTGCCGAGGAATTCAGCATCCTGATCGGCATAATTGATCTGAACGGCCCTGACGGTTGAAACTGCACCCAGATCGCTGGTGATCCATTCGCCTGGCTCACTGCTTGCAGCACTCCAGTAGGTCTTAATGTCTTCATCCACAGCGAAGTTCGAAGCATAGGCACCCAGTGTTGAGGAAACCGTGACCGGTTTGTTGTAATTGAGCAGCATCCATCCGGTAAACCTGCTTTCCAGATGGTTGGCCGGGCCGGAAGGCAGGGTGTGCGGATAATCCCCGAAGGCTGTGTTGCAATAGAGAACATCCTCCTTGTCGAAACCGGCAGGCCACAATCCAAGCCGGCGCTCAAAATTGTTTTTTACAGAAATGGCGAGGGTGCTCACATGCCAGTAATTGCCCCACTGGTCGGCAAATGTGGCTCCATGCCCGGCTCCGCGGGCGAATCCACCGGGTTTGTAGGAGAATGGCAATGGCTGGTGGGTAAAGTTTCCCAGCGGACTATCGCCAACTGCAACGCCATCGGCATAACCGCTGAATTCGGTACCCGGAGCTCCATACTGAAGGTAATATCTGCCGTTGTGCTTATTCATCCAGGCTCCTTCAATAAAAGGATCCAGAAAGGTGTTGTCCATGTGTTCACCAAACCGGTGCCAGCCGTAACGGTCGTCGTTGAGCAGCAGCATCTCCTTGCGGGTTCCGTAAGGCCTGAACGTCTTTCTGTTCAGCTCGATGCCATACAACGGGAAATTGTTGCTGCTCCCGTTATACATGTATAGCCTTCCGTCGTCATCGGTGAAGAACGCCGGGTCCCAGCCTCCGATCTCCAGCGGATCGATGGCCTCTTTCCACTCATTGGCTTTCGGATTGGTGCTCATCCATATCGGAAAGGTTGATGAATAGGTTGACCCAAATACCAGCAGGGTGTCGCCCTGAACCCAGGCAGCCGGGGCACAGAGATCGTCATAAACCTTGTGGTAGGGCTTGAGAAACGATCTGGAAACAAAGTTCCAGTGACTGAGGTCGCTGCTCCACCAATAGCCCCATTGGTTGGTTGAAAACAGATAATAGTCGCCTTTGTAAAGTACGATCACCGGGTCGGCGGTTGCACGGTGTTTTCCCCATTCTGAGAAATTCGGAATGGGGGTGTAGCCGTAATCCAGGTTCATCGGGTTGCAGTAGGTACTTTGCTGGGAAAAACCCTGCAGCATTCCCGTGAAGAAAATGATAACAGTCAGCAGTATGTGTAGCTTTTTCATAGGCGGAGTTTATTTAATTTCAATCCTCATGGCATTGTCGGAAAGTCTGAACAACACAGTCTTCACCCCGGGTACCATCTGTTCCTTGCTGATTTGCCGGTAATAGGTGGTTTCATACACCGGTTCCAGCGCCTTCAGCGGGTTCAGCCTCGCACAAACGCTGTCTTTCAGCATTTCTGATTTCCCATCGAGTTCCACTGCGGTAAATTCATTGCCGAATCCGTGCAGTATTAGCTCAACATATTTAAAACGCGACGGATACCGCCCTTCAGGCTTGCTGAACAGCAATACGTTTGCATTCCCGAGATATCCGACACGTTGTTTTCTGAAGAGGGCTTCCTTGTAGCCGAAAGACTGCCCGTCATCTTCATACAACAAAAAATCATTGTCTTCTGTTCCCTTAAATACATGCAACTGCAGGGTGTCGGAAGGCGTCTGAGCGGTGGTTTGTACCAGGCCTTGCACCGGGATCACCGAAGAAGCCCTTACAAACACAGGAATCTTCCAGACAGGGCATTGTACAGTGATTTCCTGATCACCGGTAAACAATTGGTCACTGTAGATATCATACCATTCGCCGGGCGGAAGATAGAGTTGCTTTGCATTTTCCCTGGTAGTCAGCGGGACAATCAGGAATGCTTCACCCAGCATGAACTGGTACTGATACTGCTGGTTGTAAACCAGATCGTGAAAAGGGTGGTCGATGCACAGGCTTCTTACAACCGGTAAACCGGTATTGCTGGTTTCGAAGAAGGTTGAGTAAATGTAGGGAAGCAATCTGTAGCGGAAACCGATAAACTCCCGGGCAATGGCTTCGGCTTCGGCCCCATAGGCCCAGGGTTCGTTGGCTGCGGCATACGATTCCTTGTGGTTTCGCACAAATGGCTGAAAAACACCGGTTTCAATCCACCGAATGAACAACTCCTTTGATGTTGGCCCAATGTAGCCTCCGATATCATCACCCGTAAAAGGGATTCCTGAGAGTCCGAGCTGTGCATTGAGCAGCGCTCCGCCGGGAATGTACTCATCACTGGCCGTATTGTCGCCGGTCCATACGGCGGCATAGCGCTGCACCCCTGCAAAACCGCTGCGGGTGAGCACAAACGGTCGCCGTCCCTGGCCGTATGTCAGGGCTGACTCATAGGAGGAGCGGGCCATGAGCATTCCGTAGACATTTTTGGCTTCCAGGGCATCCGCTTTGTGTCCGTCGAAGTCAAATGTCAGGTTATCAGGAAGGTATGAAGCACCCACCGCCGGTTCATTCATATCGTTCCAATAGCCGTGGATGCCGTTTTCAGGAAGAAACTTCATGTTGTCGGCCCACCATTTCCTGCTTTCAGGTCTGGTGAAGTCGACAAAATTGTTCAGGCTGGGAGCGATTTCTGCCGTGTAGAGGCTTCCATCGGTGTATTTCAGAAAAACATCATTCTTCAGTCCGTCGTGGTGGGCAAAATAGGTGCTGTCAGTCTTTATCCCCGGATTTACCGATGCAGTGACTTCAATGCCCATCTCCCGGAGTTTCCGGGTGAGCCCGGGCATATCAGGAAAGCGGCTGGGGTTGATACGGAAAGGCTCATATTCCCAAAGATAGTCGGCATCCAGCACAATGCAGTCGACCGGTATGCTGCGTTTTCTGAATGTTTCCGCAACATCCAGCACGACATGCTGCGGGTAATAGCTACAGCGGCTCTGGTGGTATCCCAGGCTCCACAGGGGAGGCAGGGGCATACGGCCGGTCAGCCAGGTGTATTCTTCAAGGATCTCTCCGATGCTGTTTCTGCTTATGAAAAAGTAATCGATGTCACCACCGTCGCAGGTAACAGAGACAAAGTCAGGGGTAGATACGCCGAAATTGAAAAAGGAGCGGTAGGTATTGTGATAGAAAAGACCATACACCTGATGGGTATGTATTCCGATATAGAACGGAACGTTGGTGTACATCGGAAGCCTGGGATCTCCGTATTTGTATGTATCTGTATTGTTGAGCGTAAAGGAGGCCCCGCGCTTGTCGAGGTTGCCCAGTACCTCACCCAGGCCCGTAAACCGCTCACCCGGCTGAAGTTTTTTGTAAAGGTTGGTGCGGTTGCCGTTGAAACTGCAGCCAAATCCCTTTCCGCTGCAGTCTTCGTTGATCACCTTTCCACGGGCGTCCTTAAAGATGACTCTGAACGAGGGAGACTTTTCAATTTCTGCAACCAGTGAATCTGTCGACAAAACCAGTCTGTTACCCGATTCTGAGATGCTGAAACCGGTTTTCTGCGGTTTACAATCCTGATCGAGCAGGTAAGAGAAATCCCGCATGGTTTTCTGCTGCGAGACCCTTACCCTGATGATGTGCGTATTGTAGACCTGAATACTGAAGAATGCCCTTTCCGTCCTGCCTTCCAGACCCGTTGCGGTTTTCTGCCACGCGATAATTTTTCCGATATCTTCATGCGTTGCCGGAAAAACTGCATGGCTGCAAAGCAGAAACATTGTCAGTGCTGCCAGGCGTTTGCTGAGGTTCCGGTTCATTGATTTCATGACTGAAGAATCTGTCAGTTTTTGTCGTATTTATTGGTAAACCCAAGTGTTTTCAGACCCTTCTGAATGTCGGGGATCTGCATGAAAAGTTTCCACAGCAGGCCGCTGCGGTAGTTTTCTATCATCACCACGATGGGGCCCTGATCGATTGCGAGGTGACTTTTGGCGTACCAGTTGCGGGTGTCGCTGAACCCATCGGTAAAGCCGTAGTCACTCCATATTTTATCGCCTTTCTGCTCATAGAAATACCTGAGTGCCTGCATGGAATACTCAGGGGTGAAGGGCATGGATGAGATGGCTGCCGTTGGCTGAATGACCCCCAGATCTACCTCAGGGCAATGGGCTACATAGCCTTTGTAGGAGTCACCTGCCGTGAGTCCCCAGCAGTTCTCCCCGTAACCGGTGTATTTTTTCGGATTGTCGATGCAGTAAGCCCTGTTGATGAGCGTGTGGTTGCGGCATTGCTCAGCATAATCAATGCCGAGGGAATCAACGAGCCCGTTCGGATCAATTCCTGTAAAGGTGTACTGTTCAAAGAAAAGCGGGCCACCCATGTCGTAATTGCCTAACGGTAAGCGGATTCCGTAATAAGATTTGCCGTTCAGAAAACCGCTGCTGCCGGCCCAGCTTCCGTCGTACACCGCTTTCGGAATGGCATGATAAGGGCTGGAGGCTGCCATAATGTAGGTGATCAGGCATTCGTTCCATCCCCAGATAGGGAAATTCATATCGAAACCGTTGTTGGGGCTCCAGTGCCAGTAAAGCTTGTTTTCACCTTTGGTATGCCAGTTCCAGTTGGCCACATTCCACATTTGGGTGATGCGTTTACGGAGGTACTTTTCCTTTTCCGTATCCTTGCTGAAATACTCACGGGCACAGAGGAATCCCATGAGCAGGTAGGATGTTTCCACGAGGTCGGCCGCATCGTCGAGGCGGTCAAATTTTATCGTTTTCCCGGTACGTCCGTGCATGAAATGCGGGTAAATTCCATGAAAACAATCGGCATTGATCAGGAAATCGGCCATTTGTATCAGCCTCCCAACCGCCGTATCTCTGCCGATCCAGCCTCTTTCCACCGCTACGATGGTGCCCATGATCCCGAACCCGGTACCTCCGATGGCACAGGCATCCGGACCAAAGTCTGTTTTGCTGAGGTTGGGTTCATCCCAGGCTTCGTTGATGTAATCCCAGTAGTGCTCCGCCTTGACGGTATTGCTGCGTTCGAGGGCAAGTCCGCTCACCGGATGCGCACCATGCCAGAAAAAGCGAAAGGTCTGCCGTTGCACCGTTTCAAGCAGTTCAGCATCCGAAAGTCCCCGGATTATCCCGACCGGGGCGATGGAATCGGGAAAATACGCGCTTTTCTGTTGTTGTGCATGGGTGCTTAGGCTGCCTGCAACGAATACAACCAGGAGGATAAACAGACTCAGAGTATTTTTCATAAACATTTGAATTCGTTTATTTTTTCTGGTATGGGGTACTGAAATCAAGTTTTATCAGGCCTTGCTGTACTTCGGGGCAGCTCATAAAGAGATCCCAGAGCAGGCCGGTGGCCAC
>ERZ1645192.1414-NODE-1414-length-20005-cov-6.604712_pt1 | contig 20005 bp, 15 predicted proteins | sample MGYA00575354_ERZ1645192 | MGnify/ENA primary metagenome ERZ1645192 (study PRJEB40844, sample SAMN11349763) | freshwater sediment metagenome | isolation source: river sediment | host: Sediment | place: India: Faizupur Khadar , New Delhi | collected 2017-02-21 ... | reverse complement strand
AACGTTTTCCTGGGCTGAGTTCCCGTCGGCGCCTCCTTCACCCTTTGTGCCCCGCCCGGCTCCCTCACCGGCAGCATTCGGTGGTCCGTTGCCCGAACAGGTTCCTCCTCCGCCACAGGAGTTCCTGCCTCTGTTCTGTCTCTGGCTGTCATCGCCTCGCTCCGCCCGCGTGTCCATGTGAGAAACAACACTCCCGCCAATGCGGGCAGAACCAGGAAATGTGTCGCGTGCCCTGCCAACCCATAAACCGATGGGCTCAGCGAGAGCAGCCCAAAGCACACCGCCGCCACCAGCCCAACAGTCTGGTCCAGCAACCGGCGCCCAATCAAGAACACCAGAACGATTGAGGCCGCGTTCACCAGCATCACGCCGATGCGTATGCCGGAGGGGGTTGGACCAAACACCGCCATAATGGCCGCGTACGCCGCATACGTCCCCGGCAGTTTCATATTGTAGACCTGCTTGTATGGAGGCTCGCCCTTAAGAATCATCTGTCCCGCGTAGGCATACTCACCCTCATCTCGCTCCAGCGGCATGTCCCGAAGATGAAATCGAACCGCAGCCACAAAAAGCACCACCAGGACCAACAGCCAAACCCTGCCCGGCTGCTTTAGAACTTTTTTCAGGATGGGAACCATACAGTTGTTCGACATGGACTATAGGACCATGACATCTCTTCGCAAGAATATAGCTATCATCAACGCTAAATGGATCGTGTAATCATTTCTGAATGCGTTCCGCGCTGGATTTCCGACCACAACCAAGGATATTTACACTGGCACGCAGCCTTTGAATGCCCTTCCTGCCAACAGTTTTCAAGAACTGCGGCCGCTTCCCATGGAACGCGGCGATCGCCAGCGTGCTCCTTGCATGCCTGGCAAGCGTGCTTCTATGGCAAAAATCTGCCTTCAAACCCAAAGGCGCATCCATTCCTCAGCTCGCTCTCCTGGCACAATATGGCAATAAAGACGCCGCTCGCGACCTCGAACGTCTCGGCCCCGGTGCGGTGCCCGACTTAATCAAAACCCTCCAGATGCAGGACAACTACCTGAGGATCCTGCTTTGGCAGCAGACCAATGCCCCTTTGGCTTTGCGAAGAGCCCTCGCAAAGAGAATCCCGCCCCCGAACGCAGTCATTTACCGCGAATCGGCGGCAACGGCATTGGGAAGGCTCGGGTCCAACGCCATCCCTGCCATCGAACCGTTGCTCCAGGCCCTGGCTGACAAGCAAGGTATCGTTTCCTCCTCCGCAGCAACAGCGCTCGCAAAAATCGGCCCCCAATCTGTGCCCGGACTCGCCGAGTCCCTCTCTCATGACGATCCCCGGGTGCGCATCGCGGCCATGAGCGCCCTGTCCAGGTTGCGCAGTGACGCCGCCCCGGCCGTTCCCGATTTGATGAAAGCGCTTCGGCACTCCGAGCCCCTGGTCCAGGACATGGCTGTGGAGGCGTTGAGTTGCGTCGGCCCGCCAGCCATCCCCGCTGTCGCACAGGCCATCCGTTCCGAGGACCCCTACACCCGCGACAGAGCGATCAAAGCACTGCGCCTCATGGGCATGCCCATCAAGCTGCCGGCCCTGCGCGCAGCCAATGCCGTCACGGTGAATGCCCTTGCATCTTTGCTGGATGATCCCGATCCCGATGCGCGATTCGGCGCGCTGCGCCTCTTGAACTTCCTCCCGTCAAAGGCAGGCGCCGCCGAACCACGGATTCACAGCCTCACAAATGATCCCGACCCCAAAGTCGCCGAACTCGCGCGAAGCATCGCCCGCCGGACCCGACCCCGTTGACCCGGGCCAATCCGCCCCCCCAAAACTTCGTGATTGCTGGCCTCTCCTCTTGTGAGTAATTAGAAGCATGCGTTGGCGCCTGGTGGCCATAGTGTCTGTGGGCCTGAACCTCGCCCTTCTCGCGGGGTTGCTGGCCGCGCGCAGGGCTTCCGCCCCAACCCCGGCGCCCGGCGGTGCCACTCAAGCCGCCGGCACAAATATCTATGCACGCACGGTCCCCATTTTCTCACCCGGAAAGTTCCTGTCCTGGGAGGAGATCGAGTCGCCGGATTACCGCAAGTTCATCGCAAACCTCCGCCTCATCAAATGCCCGGAGCAAACGATTCGCGATATTATCATCGCCGATGTGAACGCCATGTTCGCCCGGCGCCTGGCCATCGAACTGGTCAATTCCACACAGCAATGGTGGCGCACAGAGCCGGACCCCGAGATCGATGCCGAAGCAGCCGCTAAAGCACATGCCCTCGACGAGGAGCGTCGTCAGTTGCTCACCAGCCTTCTTGGACCAAACTGGGAAACCGGCGACCTGGCCAACCTTCCGCGCCCGTCCAAAGCCGGCGTGGTCCTGGATGGCCCCATCCTGGGCACTCTGCCCGCAGAAACCCGGCAGGCCATCCAGGAGGTCAACCTGCGCTCCGAAGAGCGTTTGGCCGCCTACATTGAACGAGTGCGGGCGGAGGGGCGGGAACCCGACGCTGTTGAACTGGCCAGGCTGCGTCAGCAAACACGGGAAGACCTCGCCCGCGTGCTCACACCACCTCAACTCGAGGAGTATCTCCTCCGCTATTCTCAAACCGCCAACGACCTTCGCCTCGGGCTCGGCGCGCTGAAGTTTTTTAACGCCACCCCCGATGAATTCCGCTCCGTGTTTAGATCCATCGACCAGATCCAGGAACGCCTCGCGCTCCTGGGCGAGGGCACCGATCCCAACACTGTTCAGGCACGTCAAAGCCTCGAAGCCCAACGGGAAAACGCCATCCGCATCGCCCTCGGAAATCGAAGATACGAGGAATACAGAAACCTCCAGGACCCGGACTATCGCGATGCCATGGCTCAGGCGCAGGAAGCCGGCACGCCCGAAGCCGTGCGTGGCATTTATAACATCATCCTTGCCGCCAAGGCTGAGGAAGCCAGGATCATTGCCAACACAAACCTCACCGCCGAACAGAGAAACATCCAATTAAAACAGCTCGAACTCGAGCAACTCCAGGCAAGCGCTGTTGCCAAAGGAGAGGAACTCCCTCCGGAGCCTCCTGCGCCCCCCGCACCGCCCCAAAAACGCACCTACACCATCCGCCCGGGGGATAATCTATCTGTCGTAGCAATGATCCACGGCGTGCCCATGAGCGCCATACGTGCCGCTAACCCGAATGTGGACCTTAACCGCATACGCCCGGGCGACGTCCTCACGATCCCCCGAACGAGTGTCCCCCCCCCTCTCCCGCCATAACCGGACATGTGTTTTCCCACATCAGGCGCGGAGGGCGCAGGCCCCCTTGTCTCGGTTTCATCTCAGCAATCCCAACGATTGCGCCGGCTGCGCTGCCTGCCAAAACCACCTTTGTTGCGCGCGTTCCGCATGAGCGCCGTACCGCTGCCTGGCCCATTTTCGTTCATTTTCGTTCATTGACCCCTTTTAACACCTCACCTAGACTGCGCCCGCTTTATGAAGCTACTCGTCTGTGACCCTGTATCACCCAAAGGAATAGCTTTATTGCAGCAACGGCCCGAGTTCGAAGTCGTGGTGCTGCCCAAAAAACTGTCCGAGGCCGAGCTCCTGCCGCTCGTCAAGGACGTCTCCGCAATGGTTGTGCGCTCCGAGACCAAAGTCACCCGCAAGGTCATCGAAGCCGCGCCCCAACTGAAGGTGGTGGGCCGCGCCGGTGTGGGCATAGACAATGTGGATGTGGATGCCGCCACCGAGCACGGGGTCGTGGTCATGAACACGCCGGGAGGCAACACGGTCTCCACCGCCGAGCTGAGCTTCGGAATGCTCCTGAGCCTCGCGCGCAAGATTCCACAGGCTCACGCCTCGATGATCGCAGGCAAATGGGACCGCAAACAATTCCAGGGCACAGAGCTCGCCGGCAAAACCCTCGGCGTGCTCGGCCTCGGCCGCATCGGCAGCGAAGTGGCCAAACGCGCCGTAGCATTCGGAATGTCTGTCATCGGCTACGATCCTTTCCTCACCGAAAGCCGCGCACGCGCCCTCGGCATCGAACTCGCCACAGACGTGGACAAGGTTTACCAGGCAGCGGATTTTATCACCGTTCATATGCCGGTGACGGATCAAACGCGCGGAATGCTCAACGCCGCAGCTTTCGCCAAAATGAAACCCAAGGTCTGCATTGTAAACTGCGCTCGCGGCGAAATCATCTCGGAGACCGACCTGCTCGCAGCTCTCGATTCGGGCAAGGTCGCGGCGGCAGCCATGGACGTCTTCTCTGTAGAACCCCTCCCCGAAGAGCACCCCTTCCGCAAGCACCCGTCCATCACCCTCACCCCACACCTGGGCGCCAGCACCCGTGAAGCCCAGGAAAAGTGCGGCATCGAGGTCGCGGAAGTCATTGCCGGCTACCTGCTCACCGGCGAGGTCCGCAACGCCGTCAACCTGCCTTACCTGGATGCCAAGACTTACGAGCAGATCAAGCCATACATGGTGCTCGGAGAAAAGCTCGGCATGCTTTTGGGCCAGTTGGCGCCCTCCCAGGCTGACCGCCTCCACATCACTTATGGGGGCAAAGCACAGGAATTGCCGAATATCGACCCCGTGACACGCGCCATTCTTCTCGGGTTCCTCGCCCGCGCAAATGTCCAGGATGTCAACAACGTCAACGTTCGCAGCATCGCTGCCACTCTCGGCATCACGGTCGAGGAGAAAAAGTCCAACGAGCCGGTCACTTTCAACGAATGGCTCCATGTCCAGGTGTTCCAGGACTCAAAAAAGGTCATCTCGGCCGGAGGAACGTTCTTCGGATCACCCGAAAACCCGCGCATCGTCCGGTTGCTCAGCAGACCCACCGAAATTTTCCCCTCAGGCGTCGTCCTCCTCCTCGAGAACAAGGACCGCCCCGGCATCGTCGGCTACCTCGGCACCATGCTCGGCAAGGCCAGCATCAATATCGCTTCCATGAGCCTCACCCGCGACGCCGCCGGCGGCAATGCCCTCACCGTGTTGAACCTGGATAGCGTCCCGGGACCCGAAATCATGGCCAGGCTCGAATCCGACCCCGACATCCGGAACGTCAAGGTGGTGGAACTTTGATTCGATGCGAAATTGAAGCTTGGAGCTGTGGCGGTCAACAAAGCCCCGCAGCTCTTGAACGAAACGAATTTACTTTGCTCCCGGGTTGTCGATCCAGACGTGTGTCTGTGATCACGCATTCAAGGGTCAAGGCAAAGCGCAGGATAATAAAATGAAAAAAACATTAGCCTTATGCATCCTGGTTGCAGGATGCTTAACCATCATCGCGGCAGCTCCGGCCGCCAACAGCTCCAGTGCCCAACCGGCCCCCGCTGCCAAGACCGCTAACAACGAAATCATCGCGAAGGGCAAGGGCATCGAAATCCGCCGCGCACAGCTCGATGAGGCCATGTCCAACCTCCGCAACAGCATGCGCAATCAGAACGTCCCCCCGGAACAGTTCGATTCGATAAAACCGCAACTCCTCGAACGACTCATCGGCATGCAGTTGCTCGCCGCCAAAGCCACAGACGCAGACAAGGCCGCTGCCAAAGAGAACTCGGAAAAGCGCATCGCCGAGGTTATCAAGGCTCAAGGCGGCCAGGAAAACCTCAACAACCAACTCAAAACGCTCGGCATCTCCATGGACGAATTCCGCTCCAAGGTCAACGAGGAGACCCTCGCCGAAGTCGTCGCCGAGCGCGAACTCAAGATCATCGCAACCGACGCCGATGCAAAAAAATTCTACGAGGATAATCCGTCGCAATTCGAGCAGCCCGAAATGGTCCGCGCCAGCCACGTCCTCATCATGACTCAGGACAAAGACGGCAAACCTCTCTCTGACGAGCAAAAGAAGGAAAAACGAAAACAAATCGAGGACCTTCTGAAAAGAGCCCGCGCCGGAGAGGACTTCGCGAAGCTCGCAAAGGACTATTCCGAAGACCCGGGCTCGAAAGACAAAGGCGGTGAGTACGAGTTTCGCCGCGGCCAGATGGTGCCCGAATTCGAAAAAGCCGCATTCTCCTTGAAAACAAACGAAGTCAGCGACGTGGTCACCACCCAATACGGCTACCATATCATCAAGCTCAGCGAGAATAAACCTGCTCGCAAAATCCCCTACACGGAAGTCGAGACCAGGCTCAAGGACGGCCTGAAGGCCCGCTCCATGCAGCAGCAAATGCCGGACCTCGTCAATAAACTCAAAAAGGAAGCCGATGTCCAAATCCTCGACGAAACCCTGAAGCTGCCTCCGCCGGAACTCCCGAAAATCGCCTCGCCATCCGCCGACACCGCCGGCGCGGGCGAAAAAAAGAAGAAATAGCAGCGCTTAAATGACTTGGGCCACCCGCCGGAGCGGGCAGACTCCGTGTCTCCGTTCTGTTTGCGTGGCGCCCCGGTCACCCAAAACCGCCGCGACGAAACTTTCGGCGCCATTGTGTGTCTGGTACGTTTGAAGGCGTCAATATGAGCACACGACTCCTTTGGATTTGCGTCTCGTTATGTTGCCTGGCAGCCATAACGTTTCTTCTCATTCGATCTTCTGTGCATGTATCGTCCAGCCAGCGCTCCAATGAACAGGCGCCGGAAATCGTCACAGAGATTTCGCAATCGGCTCTCCCGCCGGCACAGGCCAACAGCGCATCGACAGTGATTGAAACCGGAGAAGATGCCCGATCCACATTGGCCGCACCCATCGCCAAATCCCAAATTCCGGCTCCGGGCTCCACGCAACGCGCCGCACCAATGCCCGGGCAACCCTTTCCAACAAAATCGCCCGATGCAGACCCAAGCCAGCCCGTCGAACGGCAGGCAGAGGTTTGGTCATATCCGCCACTGTTGCAGCAGAACGCCTCGAACAATTTCGTTCGCGCGATGATGAACCTGGCCAATGCCAGGACAGAGTCTGACCGCTACCGGGTCCTGGGAGAAGCCGCTAAATCGGATTTCATCTACGGCAGGATTGAAGATGCTCGCAATTACGCGCGCGAGTTATTGTCGCTGGATGAGAAGTTCAAAGATGAACCCTGGCGCGACGGCAACGCGGTTTACAACGGACACCTGGTTCTCGGACGCATCGCTGCAGAGGAAGGAAGAATGGATGAGGCCAGGGAGCATCTCCTGGAGTCTGGTAAGAGCACCGGATCGCCGGTTCTGGGGAGTTTTGGTCCGAACATGAGCCTGGCGAGAGACCTGCTCCAAAGCGGTGAGCGAGACGGTGTGTTGCAGTTTTTCGACCTTTGCCGGAGGTTTTGGACAATTGGAGACGAGACGCTGACACTCTGGTCTGAAGATGTGAAGGCGGGCAGGATGCCGGACTTTGGAGCGAACTTGCTCTACTGAAATGAGGCCCGCAATCGCTGGAGCGATATTCCCTCCGTATCCGCCGGTGGCGGCTTCCTCATATTGGTTTGCCGAAATCGCTTGCGAGTCCCGTCGAAAAGCCCTCTTGCGCGGCTGCGCGCAGGCACACATGATTGCTGCCCGTAGTTTCGTTTGTAGCGTCTCATGTCACGAATGCTGAAATCTTCAGGAGCCATGGCTGCCGCCACAATGAGCAGCCGCGTGCTGGGCATGGTGCGTGAGATGGTCTATGCGGCGTTCATGGGCAACACATGGGTGGCGAGCGCCTTCATGCTCGCTTTCCAAATCCCAAACCTGTTCCGCCGGTTGCTCGGCGAAGGCGCCCTCACCGCCGCATTCATCCCCATTTTCAAACAGAAGGAACACAACGAGGGCCCGCGCGAAATGTGGCGCGCGGCCAACGCCGTAATCTCCGGCCTGGTCGTCAGCGCCGGCCTGTTAACGGTGCTCGTCATCATCGGAATCTCAGTCACCCTGGCCACTGCCGACGTCGCGCGTGAAACCGAGTTGATGCTTCGCCTGCTGCGCATGATGTTCCCCTACATGCTCCTGGTTTGCCTGGCAGCAGCGTTGATCGGCATGGCAAACGCCAAAGGTCATTTCTTTGTGCCCGCGCTCGGCGCCGTGCTGCTCAACCTGATCCTGATCGCCAGCGTGCTAGTCATGGCGCCGCGAATGGGCTCAACGCTGCCCGAGCAAATCCGGGCTCTGGCCATCGGCGTTGTGATCGCGGGCCTCGCCCAGGCCGTCATTCAAATCCCCATCCTGCAAAAGGAGGGATTCCACTACGAATGGGTCAGCCCCTGGCGCGATCCAACGGTTCGCGAGGTGGTGCGGAAGATGATTCCCGGCTCGATCGGCGTCGCCGCCTTCCAGATCAATGTGCTCGCCACACAGGCTTTCTCGTTTTGGTACGATCCAAGCATCGTCGCAACGTTCAACTACGCTGTCCGGCTCATGGAACTGCCGCAGGGGTTGTTTGGGATATCTCTGGCCACCTACCTCCTGCCCACACTGGCCGGCCTGGCCGCGGAGAAAAAATTTCCCGAGTTTCGCAAAACGCTCGACCAGGGACTCGGGTACCTGGCGTTTGTGAATCTCCTGGCGGCGGCCGTGTGCCTCGCACTGGCCACGCCCATCGTCAGGCTCATCTATGAACGCGGCTTGTTTGGACCCGGCGAAACCACCCGCTCCGCATGGGCGCTGGCCTGCCTGGCGCCAGGTCTGCTCGCTTTTTCCATGAACAATATCCTCGCTCGCGCCTTCTACGCCGTGAACGATATCCGGACACCCATGAGGATCAGCATCCTGTGCCTGTTTCTGAATCTCGGCTTCGCCATCTGGCTGGTTCACCCCTACCGCGAGGCCGGCCTTGGCGTTGCCAACTCCATCACTTCCTGGCTGAATACCGGCCTGCTCCTCTTTGCCCTGCGCAAAAAGCTGGGACGTCTCGACATTTCGAACTTCTCCAGGTCCCTGCTCGTGCTTATTCCCGCCGCCCTCTTCGCCGGCGCGATCGCAGCAACGACTTACTGGTTTTGGGCGCGGCACCTTGGCAGTGCGACCCTGCCCCTCAAGATCGGAGCTGTGTTCGGCCCCGGCATCCTCGCCGGCCTGTGCTACCTGGCCTTCGGCTGGTTCGGAAAAGTGCCCGCCGCCCGCGAAATCCTCGCCTTTGTCGCTTTTCGAGGAAATCGCCTTTGACAGTCGCACACTCCGTTGGCATCGTTTCGGCGCTGCCTTTTGCGGTGACGGCTTCCCAGGGTCAGCAATCAAATACTAATTTTATGCCAGAGCTATTTGGAAATCTGCTGGTCGCCCAATCGGGCGGCCCCACAAGTGTGTTCAACTCGAGCCTTTCAGGCGTCCTCCAGGAAGCAGGCCGGCACGAATGCATCGAGGAAATCTACGGCGGCGCCAACGGCATCCTCGGCATCCTCAACGAAGATCTCATCGACATTAACGAGGAGAAGGCCAGGACGATCGAGGGCATCAGGCACACGCCCGGAGCCGCACTCGGCACCTGCCGCTACAAAATCGATTTCAAGAAAAATTCCGAGCGCGCCGCCAAAGACATGGATCGCCTCTTCGAAGTGCTGCTCGCGCACAATATCCGCTACTTCTTTTACATCGGAGGCAACGATTCACAGGACACCTCTCACAAAATCCACGAGGAGGCCGTCCGCCGTGGTTACGATTTGCGCGTGATCGGCGTGCCAAAAACCATCGATAACGACTTGCCCCACACCGACAACTGCCCCGGTTACGGGTCGGTCATCAAGTACAACGCCACATCCGTAATGGAGATCGGCCTGGACGTGGGCAGCATGGCCACCGATGACGGTTGCTGCTGCATCATCGAGGTCATGGGCCGCGCCGCAGGCTGGATCGCCGCCGGCGCCGTCCTCGCGAAACGCGGCAACCCCGCCAGCCCGCCCCACCTCATCCTCCTGCCGGAAGTCCGCTACAGCATCGACGCCATCCTCTCAAAAATCCGCGAAACAATCGCCGCTCACAGGTATTGCATTGTTGTCGTTGGCGAGGGCATTCGGGACGAAAACGGCCAGGAAATCGGCGCCGATAAGACTCAGATCGATGCCTTCGGCCACCCCCTGCTCGCCGGGGCCGCCGGAGAGCTCAAGCAAATCGTCCAGGGCAGACTCAAAATCAAGACCCGCACAGTCATGCTCAGTTACGCACAACGCGCCGCCTCACATTTCGCAAGCCTTACGGACTCTACAAACGCATTCGCGTGCGGACAGGCCGCGGTGCGCGCCGCCGTCCACGGCCACAGCGGGCAAATGGTCAAAATCGTCCGGGAATCTGACGGCGGAGCCATCCGGTGGAACACAGGCCTGCAACCCCTGAGCGACATCGCAAACGTGGAACACATGATTCCCCGCGACTGGATCAGCGAGGACGGTTTCCTCCCGAACCAGAGCTTCGTGGCTTACGCGTTGCCACTCATCCAAGGGGAAGTCGCATGCCCGTGTGAAAACGGGCTGCCACGCTACTTCACACTCGACGCAAACCGCGTCGAAAAAAAACTGCCCCCAAGACAGGTTGTCTGACGAACACCCTCCCCGCAGCGGCAGCACAGGGATTTACAAGAGGTTGAGTGTTGCTGTCAGTTCAGTGAAATGCCGCGGCGGACATAGGTCGGGATATCCAAATCCTCGCCCTTGAGGATTGTCGGCTCGCTCTTGTCAAACCGCCCCCGCGAAATGATGTCCAGCGGCAACTGCACCTGGCGCATGCGTGGCGCGCCTTTCCTGCCCCGCCCAGCCTGGCTATGGATCTGCCGAAGGCGTTCCTGAGAAAGATCCGGCGGCGGCGGAACCAACCTGGACGGCGGACGGCTCGAACCCGGCCCCATGTCCGGCATTTCCGCCATACGCGACCCGCGCGCCTGCTGTTCAGACACCATTCTGGGGGCTTCCGTCTGAGGCCCCTTTCGGAAATCAACCAGGACCATCACCGCGATCCTGTCTCCCATCTCCGGGTGTATCGCCGCCCCCATAACGAGCGGAGTTGAGGCGCTTTCCTGAGCAACTCGATCCACAATCTTGTTGATTTCCGCAATCCCAAGAGTTGTTCCACCTACAACGTTCACAGCCACTGTCTCGGCCTCCGCCAAGGTCGCCGAACCGTGCTCAAAGACGGGATGACACAGGATCCTCGCCACGACGGTCTCTGCCCGTTCCGCGCCGGCACTCTCTGCGGCGGCGGCAAGACAGAGATCAGCACGATCGTGCATAAGCGTGCAGATGTCCGAGAACGGCAATCCCATGACGTTGCCTGCAGTGAACGCGCGCACAACGCATTTGAGCAAGCAGACGATAAACTCATTCGCGCTCTTGAAGGTGTCCAGCACACTCACAGCCGCCTCGGAGGAGACCACCCGATCATTGCGAAACGGCAGCACCAGGTCTGCCTCCTTCCGCAAATCCACAAGTCCGCTTTCCGCAATCCGCCCCCGCAGCGCACCCTCGCACTCGAAAGGCATCACAGGAAGGCAAACGACCAGGGCCCCCGCAGCTTTGGCAAGCCGCGCCACCAACGGCGCCCCGCCAGTGCCCGCGCCGCCACCCATGCCGCACACAATCACCACGGACCGCCGCTCCTTGCAGCACTCAGCTATCTGCGCCTGGCACGATTCAGCCCCAACCCGCCCGCGCTCAGGATCGCCGCCAAAACCCATGCCGCGCCCCTGTTTATCCATCGCAATCTTGTGGGCCGCGAGCGACCCGCCCAAAGCAGGGGCATCGCCATTCACCACCGCGCATGACGAGGCCGGGAAATCCTGCCGAATCAGTGCGTCCACAAGATTCACACCGGCATTCCCCACTCCAACAACGAAAACACCGGGAAACGCTTCCGGCGCGGACGACAAGGCCTGTTCCTGCGGCATGGCCGCCGGCGAAGACGCCCCAACAGGTTCAACCGGCTTATCCTGCCCCACGGCTGCGCCAGTAAATTCTTCTGTGCTCATAAAATTTCTTAGCTGCGGCGGAAAATTTGTCCAAAGGTGCTCTTCAACCCGGCCGAAAGGCCGCTTTTACTTGTGCGCTTGCGCTGTTGAAAGGAACCGAATTTTACCAGACCAATGCCCGTGGCAAACTCCGGCTGGTCAAGGGCCGACTTGATCCCGCTCATCGACTGCGTCTTGCCAACGGAAACCGGCAGCCCCAAAACCTGCTCTGCCAGATTCGCAATCTGTGGGATTCGCGCGCCTCCGCCGCACAGAAAAACTCCCCCCCGCAGGTAATCCATTACATTTGCCTGCTCAAGATCCTGCGCAATCAACTGCAGGATTTCCTCAAGGCGCAAATGCATGATGCGCCGCAGATTCTCCAGGTTGATGATCTTCATCGCGCCGGTCTCGCTCGTGAGCGTCAGGGTCTGGCCCTTGACGGAATCATCCATCAACGCCGAACCGTGTTCGATCTTGAGCTGTTCCGCCCGGCTCAGAGGCACTTTCAGCCCATACGCCAGGTCGTTCGAAACATGGTCGCCCCCAAGCGCAAGCACGCCGGTATGCTTGATGATTCCGTTCGCATACACGACGTACTCCGTAGTGCCCCCCCCAATGTCAATCACCACCGACCCCAGTTCTTTTTGTTCGTTGCTCAGCAACGCAAGCGACGATGCCAGCCCACCAAAAACAATGTCGTCCACGTCCAACTGCAGCCCTTTGATCACCCGGATCGGGTTCTGCAATCGATTCACAATCCCATGCACGACATGCACCTCCACCTCGATCTTCGAACCCAGCATCCCAACCGGGTCGGTAATGCCATCCTGCCCGTCAATGCAGAAATGCTGGCGAATCGCATGCACCACATGATTCTGCGCCGGAATGTTAATCGCCTTCGCGTTCTTCACGACATCCTTCACGTCGTCCTCGGTAATCTCGCGATCCGCCGAAACCACCGGATGCACACCGCGATTGTTGAACCCCCGCAGATGGCCGCCCGTCACGCCCAGAAATACGCTGCGGATTTCAACGTCGGCCATTTGCTCGGCTTCGACAATCGCCCGGCGTATGTCCTCCTCCGCAAGACCGGCATCGACGATCTCCCCCTTGCGCACGCCGCGCGAGCGCGCCTGGCCAAGGCCGACAATGTTCAGCGCGCCTTCCGGCCCGACCTCGCCGACCACTGCGCACACCTTCGAGGTGCCAACCTCAAGCCCTACGACGATTGTGGATGAATCAAACATGCTTTTTCTTTCCTTGAGTTTTTGACGCTTTTGGCGCCGCAGGCGCCGCGCTCGCCTCGAGCCATCGAACAGGAATGTTGTTCTTAACCGCCAAATCAAGGGTGGCGATGGCCTTACCGGACTTTTGCCCGGCCTCAAATATTTCGCGCCACCGCCGAAGCTGCTGCTCCAGGTTCTCCATCCCGAAGGTGATCTCGCTCCCATGCGAGGTCAGCGCAATCAGCACGTCCGAGCCGGACACATCCACCCGCAGCAGTTCCGTGATGCCCGCCATCGTTGATTGCTCGAACGCGGAAATCAGGTTCAATGCGCAAAGCACCTGCGGCACATCAATCCGGCGGCCAACCTGGAGCGTGTTTGCCGCAACTCCGGAAAGCACCGGGAATGCCGACGGCGCCCCAACAGCCGCGGACCGCTGCCCGGGCTCGAGAGGCACAGTCACCCAGCCCTCCGCATCAAGGTGGAACACAGCCACCTCAAGGCCGCCGCCAGGCTTCGGCCGCGGAATGTTCACTTGCGCCATGGGCAGCCGTTCCTGCACCCGAATGCGCATCGTCCGAGGAAGCACGCGCTCAACCGACGCGAAACGTATCATCGGAACCATTTCCAAATCCCGCTTCACTCTTGCAAGATCCAAAGCCAGCAGGTTGTCACCATTCTTAAGGCCCGCCCACCGCCGGAGTTGGTCCAGGGATATTTGACCGTCGGTCTTGATATCAATCTCTTGCAGCGCAAACGCGCTATTCTGATACAAAAGACTGTTTAAAGCATACTCGCCCGCCCGCCATCCGACATACAGCGTAAAAACCGCCGCGAAAATCACGCCCAAAGCCACAGCCGCCATCCGTGCGCGCGTCGCCCGCACCTTCGACGAACGCAGCTTCACATCCAGCACAAACTCTCGCCCGTTCCTTCGATTCTTCGGTTTCCTCCTGAAAAACATGCTAATGTGCCTCCTTTCCTCGTGAACGGCTCAGCGCCAGTTCTACCATGCGTTCACACAACTCCGCATACCCCATGCCGCGGGCGGCAGCCGCTTTCGGCAGCAGGCTGGTCTCGGTCATTCCGGGCAGCGTGTTCACCTCAAGCACAACCGGGTCCCCATTCGCCCGCACCATGACGTCCACGCGCGCATAGTCGCGCCCTCCTATCGCACGAAACGCCTCCAATCCGGCCTGCTGAATCCGCTGCGTCACTTCCTCGTCAAACGGCGCCGGGCATAAATACTCGGTCGAACCCGCTGTGTACTTGGTCGCGTAATCATATACACCGGTCTTCGGCCGCACCTCGACGACGGGCAACGGTTCCCCACCCAGAATCCCCACCGTGGTCTCGCGCCCGATGATCTTTTCCTCGACAAGCACCTGTGCATCGTGGCGCATCGCTTCGGCCAGCGCACCACTCCAATCCACTACGCGATCAACAAACTGCAACCCCACGCTGGAACCCTGCCGCACCGGCTTGAGCACCACCGGCGGATTCCAACCGCGCGGCCAGCTTGCGCCCGGCGAATCCACAAGCACATGCCTGGCGGTTGGCACGCCCCGTGCCACGCACCGCTCCTTGGTCAGAAATTTATCGAAACCGATACGGCTCGCCTCGGCATCACAACCGGTGTATGGCACGCCCATGCCGTCCAGCAAACGCTGAACGGTGCCATCCTCGCCATAGGTACCGTGCAGCGCCAGGAACACAATATCCGTCCCCGCAGGCAGCCTCCAACCCGGGTCCTTCGGGTCCAGTTCATGCACGGTATGGCCAACCGAACGCAGCGCCCCCGCCACCGCCGCGCCCGAACGCAGCGACACCTCGCGCTCGGCACTCGGACCTCCCAACATCACGGTAATGGTCAAAGGTTTCATGCGCTCCTCACTTCGTCCCCGGCCTGAATCACCGATGGCTCTTCCAGATCCTCGCCAATCACCTGCACTTCACTCTCCAATTCAATGCCCGTTGCTTCCCGCACTTTTTGACGGACAAGGCACATCAGCCCGATCACGTCGCGTGCTGTTGCCAGTCCTTCGGTCACAAGAAAGTTCCCGTGTTCCCTCGAAATCATGGCTCCACCCAACCGCGCGCCTTTGAGCCCCAGTTTGTCAATAATTTTTCCAGCCGGCGCCTGCTCCGGATTCTTGAACATGCAACCGGCGCTCGGCGCAGCCGGCTGCGACGACCACCGCTTCCGGCTGAACTCGGCCATGCGCTGCTCGATCTCGGCGCGGCTCCCCCCACAGCCCTTCAACTCCGCCTGCAACGCCACATGTCTCTCAAAGAATTCGCATGAACGATACTTTGCGTCCATATCACGCCCCCGACGGGTGATCACTTCACCGCCCGTGTCCATGAACTGCACGCTGGTCACAAGATCGAAAATGCAACAGCCCATCGCCCCCGCATTCATTCGAAGGGCGCCCCCAATCGTTCCCGGTATGCCCTCAAGAAACTCAAACCCGCCGAGATTCGCGTTGCGCGCGTCGATCGCAACCTGCTTCAGCTTCGCTCCGGCCCCCGCGCGCAACCCGCCCGCAATTGTCTCCACCACGCTAAAAGCCACGTGGTCCAGCGAAATAATCACACCTCGGAAACCGCCGTCGCGAACCAGCAGGTTGGACCCGCGCCCGATCGTGAACAACGGCATCCGATCCTCCCGGCAGGCGCGCAACACACACGCGAGATCCTCGATGCAGCACGGCTGAACAAACACATCCGCACGCCCGCCAACGCGCAGCGTGGTGCGCCTGCCCAACGGCTCATCCTGCCGCAACGACGATCCCGACGAAAGGCGGCTCTTTAACTTTCGCACAAATGCATCGGCCCGCGCAGCGCGGTCACATCGCTCATCCTGGATGAAATGCAGCATCATGCGCCCGCCTCCATGCCTGCGACCACATCTCTTCCGGACCCACCCGTGACGGACAGCCGGTGTCCGGCCGCAACCCCGGAAATGCCTGGGACGTTCGCATACCCGCAAGATCCCAACATCGCCTCGGCAATCGTCTGAGCAGCCCCAGGAGCCTGCCAGCGCTTCAGATTTTCCCGCATCCTTTCGCGCTCACTATCATCGGAAAGCAACCGCTCCAGGGCTCCGGCGAGAGTTTCGGTCGTTGCGCTGCACTGCTCCATCAGCACCGCCGCCCCAGTTTCCGAATACGCAGCAGCATTGAAATACTGGTGATTGTCAACCGCCTTCGGAAATGGAATCAGCACGGATGGAACGCACGCCGCAGCCAACTCGGCCAGCGATGACGCCCCGGACCTGCTGACGGCAACCGTCGCCGCACCCAGAGCAAGGTCCATCCGGCTCATGAAATCATGGACTTGCGCCGAAACACCTGCTTTTTCGTAGGATGCCCTTAGAAACGCTCCATCCACCGCGCCCGCCAGGTGCAGCCATTGATACGGTCTGCTTGAGAAACGCGGCAGCATTTGAGCCACCATCCTGTTGATCCCTTCCGCACCCTGGCTGCCTCCCATCACCAGCACAACCGGCCTCGCAGGGTCGAATCCCAGCGCACTGCGACACCGCGCCGCATTCAAACCAAAAAACTCAGGACGCACCGGCGTGCCCGTCACGGTCACCTTGCCTCGCAGCGTGCCGGCCGCGGATGGCAAACCGATAAAGCTCTCGCGCACGAACCTTGACAGCATGCGGTTTGCCCTGCCTGCAATACTATTGGATTCATGCAGAAAGACGCCGGCCCCGAACCTCCGGGCCGCCAGGATCGGCGGAGCGCTGGTAAACCCGCCCATTGCCAGCGCAATGCCCGGACGAAACTCGCGAAATAATGCGCGGGATCTGAAAAACGAACGCGCAAAACCCGCCGCAAATGCGATCCGCCTCCCGCGCGTCAGCCCAACCGCTGGAAGGGTGGCAATCTTCATCCCGCTCACCGTCCCCGCCGCCTGCCTGTCCACTTCCTTCTCGGAAATCAGGAGACATACTCCACACCCGCGCTCCATCATGGCCTGCGCAACGGCAATCCCGGGAAACAGGTGACCGCCCGTTCCTCCGCAAGCGATCACCACTCCGGGCTCTGGAGGAAGAGAAACATTCATGAAAGCTGCGCCTCCTCTGTTTCTTCCTCCGGCTCCTCGATGATTCCCTCTTCCAGTTGCGGCTTGCGAGCTACGCTCAGTAACAGACCCACACCCGTCAGCATCACAAGCAGGCTCGATCCGCCATAACTGATGAACGGCAGCGGCAACCCTTTGTTCGGCAGCGCGCTGGTCACAACCCCAATGTTGATGAACGCTTGCAGACCGATCAGGAAGGTGAGACCGGTAGCCAGCAGCATGCCAAACGCATCCCGCGCCTTGCAGGCGATCACTGACCCGCAAATGACCAGTGCCACAAAAGCCACTACAACAAACAGAGTGGCCACAAGCCCAAGCTCCTCCCCCAAAATCGAGAAGATAAAGTCCGTGTGGTGCTCCGGAATAAACCCAAGCTTCTGACGTCCGTTCCCGAGGCCGAGCCCTGTCAAACCGCCGGCGCCAAGCGCCAGCATCGCCTGATACGCCTGCCAGCCCACATCCATCTTGTGCTCCTCAAGATACATCCAGCTAAAGATCCGCTTTGCCCGCATTGGATCATTCCAAAGAGACACCGCCAACGCAGCGCCCGCCGCCAGAGCCACCGGGACAATAGCCCTCAGCTTTACTCCCGCCACCACCAGCATCCCACCGGCAACGGCAGACAACAAAACCGACGTCCCGCGATCCGGCTCGCGAAACACAAGCCCAACAATCAAGCCGACATAAATCGCAGGCATCAAAATGCCGTGCTTGAAAGTGCCAATGTGCCTCAGGTGCCTCTCGCCATGCCATGCCAGGACAATGACCAACGCCAGTTTCGCCAACTCGGACGGCTGAAAGCGCACACCGTGAAAATCAAACCAGCGGCGCGCGCCTCCCGCAAGCTTCCCAATCCCGGGAATGAGCACCAGCGCGAGCAGCACCACTGTGAATATGAAAAGAGGCAGCGCCAGCTTCCGCAGCAATTCGTAGTTGATCGAAGCCGCCACCACGCATGAGATGACCCCGATGCCGCACCACACCAGTTGCTTGAGCAAATAGTGCGCCCCCGCCTGCACCGTGCTCGAGCTGTAAAGCGTGACCATCCCGAGCGCCAGCAAAGCGGCTACACAGAACACGAGGATGGTAGCAGCGGCTTTCAATTCATGCTTTGGCCCCGATCAGAAGCCCATAGTCACCTAACGCTGCACCCCGCCAGCCGGTATTTTCAGCTTCTGCCCAACGGTTATCCGGTCCGTCGCAAGGTTGTTCTCCGACCGAAGCGCCTTGATGGTTACGCCGAACTTCGCAGCGATCTTGGTCAGGTTGTCCCCGGACTTCACCGCATACACTGTGCCGCCACCCGCCGCAGTCGTGGCCGCCGTCCCGCCGGTCTGCCCGCCCACCGTCGCGGACGGAGCCGGGATCACCAGCGTCTGCCCGATCTGCAACCGTGCCGGGTTTACTGTGGGATTGGCATCGGCAATCGCTCGCGAAGTCACATTGAATTTCTTGGCGATGTCGTAAAACGTATCACCCTGCACAACCTTGTACTCCGAGGTCCCAACCGGCGGCGCTTGAATGGCAGTATCGACGTTGGTCTCCATCACCGGCACAGGCGGAGCAACAACAACATTCGTATCCACCGGCGCCATGTAGTTCGTGTCGATCGGCGGAGGTATGTTTGTGTCCTCAATTGTCGGCGCTATCATGTTGGTATCCGGCTCGACAACGGGCGGAGGCGCCTCCTCCCGTCTGCACCCCTGCATCAGCAAAGCCATGAGACCAATGCCATGCAGTGCAAGGACAAAGAAAACAACAATCTTAACGCGGGCTCTCCTGTGGTTCTTGGGGTCCAGGGGAACCCCCTGCGGTGTTAATGGATTAGGTTGTTGGTTATTCATATTGGGCTGCCTTTAATCGAACTCTGACGTGTTTTTTGAATGCTCTTGAATTATTCTTCGTTAATTTGTTTGTCCGTATTCTGTGCAAAATCCATCATTATATTGGGGTCTGCGGCTCCCACACCCCAACGTATTGATTTTCCGTCTGACCCATAAGCTTCCTTCCAATCTCTGCCTTGGTTTGTTTCTGTTTAAGCCAGAACAGGCCGGTGAAAGCTTTTCTCTGCCGCCGCAAGCGGCTTTTCGCGCCGCTTCAGTCATTGCTTCTATCAGCGAACCCATAGGGGTGCAAGGAGTAAAAAGAGACGAGTTATTAACAGATACACGGGCTCCGGTGAATAGGTTGTGCACAGTGCTTTTCGAGACCCGCCCACCCGCTGCAACAGACACGCGCAAACGGCCCCAAGGGGCGATTTCCACCCCCTCAATCAAGCCTTTGTTCAATTGTCCTGCCGGTCGCATTTGGCTTACCGAATCTTCAGGGTGCTGAGCGCCAGCACCGCAAACAAAACGCACAAGATGTAAAGTCGCATGACCACCTGGGATTCATACCACCCCTTTCTCTCAAAATGATGGTGGATCGGCGCCATCAGAAACACACGCCTTCCCGTCCCGGATTGCCACCGCGTAAAGCGAAACCAGCTCGTCTGCATGATCACGGAAACGGCTTCCATAACAAAAACCCCTCCCGCGATAACAAGGACCAGCGGCTGATGAATCAGCACAGCCACAATTCCGAGCGCACCTCCCAGCGCCAGCGAGCCGGTATCGCCCATGAAAAGCTGGGCCGGATGACAGTTATACCAGAGAAAACCCAGCCCGGCGCCGATGATCGCCGAGCAGAATACGGTCAATTCCCCCGCCCCGGGCACGTAGGGAATCGCAAGGTAGGCTGCCAATTTGGCATTGCCCGCCAGGTAGGTAAGCACGACAAAAACAAAGGAAACGATCACGACACACCCGGCGGCCAACCCGTCCAGCCCATCCGTAAGGTTCACCGCAATCGAACTGCCAACAATCGTCAGCACGGTC
>ERZ1645192.1413-NODE-1413-length-20005-cov-10.899098_pt1 | contig 20005 bp, 16 predicted proteins | sample MGYA00575354_ERZ1645192 | MGnify/ENA primary metagenome ERZ1645192 (study PRJEB40844, sample SAMN11349763) | freshwater sediment metagenome | isolation source: river sediment | host: Sediment | place: India: Faizupur Khadar , New Delhi | collected 2017-02-21 ... | reverse complement strand
GGTAGAACGACGGCCGGAGCCGCATTACCTTTCGCTTTAGCATTTTTCGCCACAGCATCCTTCGCCGCATTAATATGCGTTGCTGTACCATTCGCCATGGCATCCTTCGCTGCAACGTCCTTCGCCGCAGTACCTTTTGCTGCAATATCTGCTGTAACATCCGTGGCGATGGCCCCGGAGGGTTCGCCGGGTGTCGTGCCCGGGGAGGGGGTCAGGGCTGTTTCAGCGAAATCATGAGGTTGGCGCGGATCCTGAAGGACGAGGAGGCCGGTGACCAGGGCTACCAGTAATATGGCAGCGACGGCTGCCCACCGGTACCAGTGAGGCCTCGCCGGCTTCCCGGTCACGGCCAGTTCCGGGGCTATCCGCTCCCACACCCCAAGTGGCGGATCAGGAGCATAATGTTCCAGCCTGTTGCGGAACTGTTCATCCCATGCCTTGTCGTTCCTGTTCATATCTCTTCCCTCCTGTTTGCCAGGAATTCACTGTATTGTTTCTCCAATTTTGCCCTCAGGATATCCCGGGCCCGCGAGAGGTTCGACCGGGAAGCCCCTTCGGTAATCCCCAGTTCCTGGCTGATGTCGGTATGCGAATAACCCTCCATGACATACAGGTTGAACACCATCCTGTAGCGTGGCGGCAGCTCCTGGATGACCTTGACCAGCTCCTCCATGGGGATGTTTCCCAGGGTGACCTCTTCACCCACTGCTGAATCCAGCTTCCGTTCCTCGTCGACCAGCACGAGCTGCTGCTTCTGCCGGTACCTGTTGATACAGATGTTGACCATAATGCGGCGAACCCATCCCTCAAAGGACCCTTCATGACGGAAATCCTTCAGCTTGGTGAAAACCGTCATAAAACCGTCGTGCAGGTTGTCTTCGGCCTCCTCCTTATCTTTGGCATACCGGAGACAAACCCCGAACATCTTGGGGGCCAGCCGACGGTATAACCGCTCGGAGGCCCGGTGATCCCCCGAAATGCAAGCTTCCACTATTTCCCTGAAGTCGTCCAAAGCTTCCTTCTCATTAATCCTTCAAAAGTAAAGATAATTACCGGCGGTTCATCTTTACTGACCACTCCAGGTCAACATACAGGCCGATCTTAACCCATAGATGAAACAGAGGGGCAAAAGGTTGCGTTATAAAAAAAGATTTTTTGCGCAACACTTTTCCCGGAATCACGTCTAACAAAAAATGAGGGACAAAAAAATGGTAAAGATGACGACACTTCTGATGGTGATCCTGCTGGCGGGCACGGTGATGTCCTGCCAGAAGCAGGAGGAGGGGCCCGACGGACTGAAGGAGCTGCCTGAGAAGTCGGCACAACTGATCAGCGCCGACAATGCTTTCGGGCTGGAGTTGTTCCGGAAGGTGACAGAAAAGGCCGGGGCCAATGACAATACGATGATCTCGCCACTGAGTATTTCCCTGGCCCTGTCGATGACCTACAACGGGGCAGCCGGAGAGACGAAGTCTGAAATGGAGCAGGTCCTGAAAATGAGTGGACTGACGACAGAGCAGATCAACGAGGCCCATCGGGCACTGGTCAGGGCTTTAAAGTCGGCCGACCCTGATGTGATCCTGCAAATCGCGAATGCCATTTATTGCGAGCAAAAATTGGCGGTGAGGGAGGAATTTGTCACGGTCAACAAGAACTTTTACGATGCTGAGGTCCATAAACTCGATTTCACGGCGCCCGATGCGCTGGAGGTGATCAACGGTTGGGTTAACGATAAAACCAGTGGTAAGATTCCCTCTATCCTGGATCAGATCGATCCCGACCTGCGGATGATCCTCCTGAATGCTGTCTATTTCAACGGCATCTGGAAAAACAAATTTGATCCCAAGGGGACGCATGAGCTGCCTTTCCGGAGGGGGGATGGTTCCAGCCGCGATGTGGAAACCATGAGCCTGGAGACTTCCCTGGAGTATGCTTCCAATGATCTCTTCAGCGCGGTCCACCTGCCTTATGGCACCGGCGACTATCAGATGACGGTATTGTTGCCCCACCAGAATAAAACCACAGCCGATCTGATCGGGGTACTGGACCACGAAAAATGGACAGGATGGATGAAAACGTTCCAAAAAAAGGATAAGGTGGTGGTGCAAATGCCGCGCTTCAAGTTTGCCTGGGAAATGAAGCTCAACACGATTCTCAATGCCATGGGCATGGAAAAGGCGTTTGACCCCTATGGGGCCGATTTCTCAGGGATGACAGGGCAGAAAGATCTTTACATCGGCTATGTGATCCACAAGAGTTATATCGATGTCAATGAGAATGGCACGGAGGCGGCGGCCGTCACCGCCGTGGGCATGTTTACCACCAGCATGCCGGTGGATCCGCCCGAAAAAATCTACTTCACCGTGGACCGTCCTTTCCTCTTTGCCATCACGGAAAGAAGTACAGGGGCTATCCTCTTTATCGGGGAGATGAATGCCCCGGCTTACCTCTGAAGCTCTTTTTCAGTGGCCCTTCCGGCTCTCCGGCCTTCAGTGGCCCTTTCCGGCTCTTTGTGGCCCTTTGGCTCTCTCCGGTTCAGTGCGGCTCTCTCCGGCTCTCGGCGGTTCAGTGCGGCCCCCTGGCTCTCGGCGGTTCAGTGCGGCTCTTTGCAGCCCTTGCCACTGACCTTCCCCCATATCCTCGCCGGAAAATAGTATCTTTGGGGATTCAGAAATTCAAATCCCATGAGGACAAATGTAACAGGAGCCATTGCCATAGCCCTGGGGGTGACCTTTATCCTGCTCACCACCTGTGGCCACAAGACCGGCGATCAACTGGGAGGAAAGGTGAGTAGCGGCGAGGAGCGGCCCCCCTATTATGCCTCTCCGGAAATCCCTGATTCCCTCAATTTTATGGGGGAGCGGGTTCCCCTGGAGCGGTTTGAGGTCTTTGAGAATCTCGACCGGGAGATGCTGTCGAACTGTTATTTTCATTCGCAGACCCTGCGGCTGATCAAGCTGGCGCCGAGGTTCTTCACGATCATCGATCCGATTCTGAAGGAGGAAGGGGTGCCTGCCGATTTCCGTTATCTGGCGGTGGCCGAGAGTTCCCTGAACCCCAGAGCCTTGTCGCCGGCAGGGGCCGCCGGGATCTGGCAGTTCCTGAAGGGAACGGCGGGTGACTACGGACTGGAGGTCAACACGGAGGTGGATGAGCGGTATCATTTGGAGAAGGCTACACGGGCGGCCTGCAGCTACCTGCGGAACAGTTACCGCAAGTATGGCAGCTGGGCCCTGGTAGCCGCTGCCTACAATGCTGGCCCTGCATCGGTCGACCGCCAGATGGAGCGGCAGAAAACCAACGGTTACTTTGACCTCCTGTTGTCCGAAGAGACCGAAAGATATGTCTACCGCATCCTGAGTTTAAAAATCATCATCGAGAACCCTGAAAAGTATGGATTCCGCGTTAGTGATGAGGAGAAATACCCCCTGCTGAAAACCCGGAAGACCGAAATCTCCGGTCCTGTGGCAGACCTGGCTGCCTATGCCAATAGCCTGGGCATCACCTATAAAACCCTCAAGTATTACAATCCCTGGCTGCGCGAAACCCAGCTGACCAATAAAGCGGGAAAGCGCTATCAAATTGAAATTCCTCAGTAACAACTGTTATCTTTGCCGGGTTGTCCACGGGGCATCTCCTGTGGCCGTCAGAAATGGATGGAAATATGTCAGATCCTGAAAATGAATTGATTGAGACCGGGGAGGAGCAGGTGGTGGTCACGGGGGCCAGGGTGCATAATCTGCGGAATATCGACGTGGAGATCCCCCGCAACAAACTGACGGTCATCACGGGGCTCAGTGGGAGCGGTAAGTCTTCGCTGGCCTTCGATACGATTTATGCAGAGGGACAGCGGCGCTATATAGAGACCTTTTCAGTCTATGCCCGTTCGTTCCTGGGGAACATGGAACGCCCCGATGTGGACAAGATCACCGGACTGAGCCCGGTGATTTCCATCGAGCAGAAGGTGACCAGCCGGAATCCGCGCTCCACGGTAGGAACCGTCACCGAGGTGTATGATTTTCTGAGGCTGCTCTATGCCCGTGCCGGAGATGCCTACTCCTGGAACACCGGCGAGAAGATGGTGAAATATACAGAAGAGCAGGTGCTTAATCTGATCAGGGAAAAGTTTGCCAGCCGGAAGATCTACGTTTTAGCGCCTCAGGTGAAGGGGCGCAAAGGGCACTACCGGGAGCTCTTCGAGCAGATCCGCCGCAAAGGGTACCTCTGGGCCAGGGTCGACGGCCAGATTACGGAGCTGACCCATGGATTCAAGGTCGACCGCTATAAAAACCATTTCATCGAAACCGTCATCGACAAGCTGGTGGTGGATGAGGCCTCTGACAAGCGGCTGAAAGAGAGTGTGAAGACGGCCATGGCGCAGGGTCACGGGATTATAATGCTTCAGGATTTTGAAACCGGCGAAACCCGCTATTACAGCCGGTTGCTGATGTGCCCCACCACAGGCATCTCCTACAATGAGCCGGCACCCCACAACTTCTCTTTTAACTCCCCCCAGGGGGCGTGCCACAAGTGTAACGGCCTGGGAAGAATTGCCGAAATAGACCTCGATAAGATCATCCCCGACCGGAGCCTGAGCATCGGAAAAGGGGGGATTGTTCCGCTGGGGCCTCAGAAAAATTCCCTGATATGGTGGCAGATCGCCGCCCTGGGAGAGAAATATGATTTTGACCTGAAGACCCCGCTGAGCGAGATCTCCGGGGAAGGCCTCGATGCCGTTCTTTACGGCACCAGTGAAAGAATTCAACTGAAAAACACCCCTCTGGGCGAGAGCGTCAATTACATGATGAGTTATGAGGGGTTGGTCAAGTATATTGAAAGCCAGCGGGAGGAAAATCCCTCGATGAAAGCCCAGAAGTGGGCCAACCAGTTTGTGCGGACCGTCGTCTGTCCGGAATGCAACGGCATGCGCCTGAAGAAGGAGGCTCTTTGGTTCAGGATCGACGGGAAGAATATCTCTGAGTTGTCGCAGATGGACCTGACCACCCTGAATGAATGGTTTGAGGGGCTGGAGGAGCGGCTGAGTGACCGTCAGCGGGCCATTGCCCGCGATGTGATCAAGGAGATCCGCAACCGCCTGGGCTTTATGATGGATGTGGGGTTGGATTACCTGGCCCTCGACCGGCCGGCGGCCAGTCTTTCCGGAGGAGAGTCACAGCGCATCAGGTTGGCCACCCAAATCGGTTCCCAGTTGGTCAATGTCCTCTATATCCTCGATGAACCAAGCATCGGCCTGCACCACCGCGATAACCTGCGCCTTATCAGGGCCCTGGAAGAGCTCAGGGATACCGGCAACTCGGTAATCGTGGTGGAACATGACAAGGAGATGATGCTTCATGCCGACTATGTGGTTGACATGGGGCCCTTTGCAGGCATTCACGGCGGTGAGGTGGTGGCTGCCGGAAGCCCTGCTGAGCTGATGAAATTCAATACCCTGACCACCGATTACCTCTCAGGGCGCAGGAGAATCGAAATCCCCCCTCAGCGCCGCCCCGGAAACGGGAAATGGCTGAAGCTCTATGGCTGCACGGGCAATAATCTGCGGTCGGTGGACCTGGAAATCCCCTTGGGAAAACTGATTTGTGTTACCGGTGTTTCGGGAAGCGGTAAGTCCACCCTCATCAATGAGACGCTCCAGCCCTTGCTGAGCCAACATTTCTACCGTTCGCTGGCTGATCCCCTTCCCTATGAGAAGATCGAGGGACTGGAGTATCTCGATAAGGTCGTTGAGGTGGACCAGTCGCCTATTGGCAGGACGCCCCGCTCCAATCCGGTGACTTACATCGGGGTTTTCTCCGATATCCGCAATCTCTTTACCATGCTGCCTGAGTCGAAAATCAGGGCTTATCAGCCCGGGCGTTTCTCCTTTAACGTGAAGGGGGGGCGATGTGAGGAGTGCCAGGGTGCCGGCGTGAAAACCATCGAGATGAATTTCCTTCCCGACGTGTATGTCCGCTGTGACAAATGCAACGGCAAGCGCTACAACCGGGAAACCCTCGAGGTGCGTTACAAGGGAAAATCGATTTCCGATGTGCTGGATATGACCATCAGCCAGGGGGTGGAGTTTTTCGAGAGTATTCCCTCCATATCCCATAAGTTGAAGACTCTTCTGGAGGTAGGGCTGGGGTATGTCACCCTGGGGCAGGCCTCGACGACCCTCTCGGGAGGGGAGTCACAGCGGGTCAAACTGTCGGCGGAGCTCTCGAAGCGCGATACCGGCAATACCCTCTATATTCTGGATGAACCGACTACTGGTCTTCATTTTGAAGATATCAGGGTCTTGCTGGAGGTGATCGGGAAACTGGTCAACAAGGGAAATACGGTCATTGTCATTGAACACAATATGGATGTGATCAAGGCTGCCGATCACATCATCGACCTGGGGCCCGAAGGAGGCCGGGGCGGGGGCACCATCCTCTGCACCGGGACCCCCGAAGAGGTTGCCCTGCAGGAGAATTCCTATACCGCCAGGTTCCTCAGGGAGGAACTATCGGGAGCAAACTCTTGAAGCCATTTAAAAATCTTAACCTCAATATTCTGAAAGATGAAGACAGTAGAGATCATATGTAAAAACAACCAAAGCCGGAGTTATTATCCTTTGGGGACCACCCTGGAAGAGATAGCCCGTGACCAGAAAATTACCCTTACGACGCCGGTATGCGGAGCCCTGGTCAACAACAAACTGAAGGAGCTTTCCTTTACTGTCGTCAAGTCCAAAACGGTGGAATTTGTTGATTTGCTGCATCCCGACGGCCGGAGGATGTACATCAGGTCGCTGCTGTTTGTGATGTATGCGGCGGTAAAGGAGATGTTTCCGGAGGTGAGCCTGAATGTAGAGCATGGGATCAGCAATGGTTATTATGCTGAATTGCGGGGCCTGGGCCGGCCCGTGAGTGCATCGGATGTCTTTGCTATCGGGCAGGAGATGCAGAATATCATCAACCGGGATCTCCCGTTCGAGAAGAAAGGAATCCCCACCGAGGAAGCCGTGGATATTCTGCGGCGTCAGGGCCTCACTCATAAGGCACAGCTTTTTAGCCAGCAGGGGACCTTATATAGTTATGTTTATTTCATGAACGGACTGGCCAACTATTTTTATGGTCATTTGCTGCCCTCCACAGGGATGCTGACCAATTTTGGTCTGGAGCACTATTATGAAGGGATCCTGTTGCGTGTGCCCAGTGCGGGTGATATGAAGGTGTTACAGGAAGCCGTCAGGCAGGATAAGCTATTTGGGGTGTTCCAGCAGCACAAGGACTGGGCCGAGATCCTGAAGGTGTCGACCATTGCCGATCTGAATGAGCTGATTCTTAACGGCAAAGGGGGCGAAATCATCAAGATTTCGGAAGCCTTGCATGAGAAGAGAATAGCCGAAATTGCCAACATGATCAGCCAAAAGCGCGATGAGGTGAAGATCGTGCTGGTGGCCGGCCCTTCCTCCTCGGGGAAAACCACCTTCAGCAAGCGGTTGGGGGTGCAGTTGGCTGTAAATGGACTGAAGCCCAGGATGATATCGGTAGATGACTATTTTGTGGACCGGGAGAGGACCCCGCTTGATGAGAAAGGAAATCACGATTATGAATCGCTGGAAGCTATCGATGTAGAGTTTCTGAGCCAGCAATTGCTAGAACTCCTCGAAGGCCGGGAGGTGGAGCTTCCGAGGTTTGATTTCCATACGGGGAAGCGTATTTTCAATGGTCACCGGCTGAAGCTGGAAGAGGGGGACATCCTGATCCTGGAAGGGATTCATTGTATGAATCCGCGGATGTTACCCGGGATCGACCCCGCGACCACTTTCAAGGTATTCATCTCGGCACTGACGCAGGTTTCGGTGGATGAACAGACGCATATCTCGACTTCCGACAACCGGTTGATCCGCCGGATGATCCGTGACAGTAAATACCGGGGGTACCCGGCGCGTGAAACCATCAAGCGGTGGCCTTCGGTACGTAAGGGGGAGGAAAAGAATATCTTCCCCTTTCAGGAGAATGCCGATGTCATGTTCAATTCTGCCACCCTGTATGAACTGGCAGTCCTCCGGAAGTATGCCGAGCCCCTGTTACTGGGGGTGACGGAAAACCAGGAAGAATACAGCGAATCGACACGCTTGCTGAAATTTCTCTTTTATTTCAAACAACTCGATGAAACGGAGATCCCCCCAACTTCGCTGTTGAGGGAGTTTTTGGGCGGCAGCAGTTTTATTTACTGAACGATACGGAGGAAACCGCGGCTCTTCCTCAGGGGCAGGCGGAACCAGAAGCAGGAGCCCTTGCCGGGGTTGGTGTCGACCATCAGTTCTCCTCCCAGAAGGGCCGTAAAATGCTGGGCAATGGAAAGTCCCAATCCCGGCCCGCAGCGGTTGGCAAGGCGGTCGGCTTCTATGACATAAAAACGTAGAAAGATATTTTCCTTTTCCTCGGGGGGAATCCCGGGCCCCGTATCCTTAATGTAAAACTCAACGCTGTTGCTGCCCGAGGGCTGGTACCCTATGGTGATGGTTCCCTCCAGGGTAAACTTGACCGCGTTATCAATAAGGCGGATCAGTATCTCCCTGAGCAGGGTTCCGTCGGTTTCAAAACCCACTTCTTCACTTTTTATCGGTATTTCCAGGACCAGGCGGAGGTCGCGGTTGTCGGGAAGCTGCCGTAAAAACTGATTGTAAAGATCGCGCAGCAGTTTGTTGATGTTGACAAACCCGTTGACGACCTCCACCGAATTGGTTTCTATTTTGGAGAGTTCGATGGTGTTCTCGATCATCCGCATCAGTATATTGCCCTGAAGATAAACATCCTGTATGAATTCTTCCCGGTCGCCGGGGAGGAGGTCGGGCTCAGAGAGCATTCTGGTGAAGTTGATGATGGCGTTCATGGGGGTTCTGATGTCGTGGGAGAGGTTGGCCAGGAAGCGTGACTTGAGGGCCGAGGCCTCTTCGGCGCGCACTTTGGCTACCTCCAGCTCTATTTCTGCTTTCTTACGGCGCGAGATGTCACGGGCTATGGAAATGACACTGTTGTCGTTGAGCCGGGCGATCCTCATCTCATAAAAAAGAGAGTTGCTTTTGGCATCCAGGGTATATTCGATCGATTCGATGGAGTCGGTTTCTATGGCCCTGAGAATGCAGGAGTGGATTTTAGAGGCCATATCCCGTGAAAAACCCACACAATAAATAGTATTCCCGATCACCTCGGTGGTCTCGGGGTAGAATTTCTCCTGTTCTTTAAAGACCACATCCTGATAAATTCCGTCGCGGTCGATCACAAAAAAGATGTCGGGGATAGCCTCCAGCAAGGTAAGATAGCGTGCCCTGGCTTCCTCGAGCGATTCTATCCTTTGTTTTTCACGGGTGATGTCGTAAAAGAGGGCGTAGCAGTTTTCGCGGGTGGTCCAGAAATTATGGAGGGAGTACCATTGGACCAGCCAGGGAGAGTAGATTTCAGCCTTGGGCCGGGGATGAAGGATGAAGAGGTCATTCCAGTTGGTTTCACTGCGGAAAGCCAGGTTGAAGAGCTGATTCAGTTCCTGATCTTTGGCTTCCCTGGCGGTCACTTTCAGGGCCGATTCAAAGGCTGGGTTGATGCGGACAATCTCCAGGCGGGTGATATTTCCATCCTGGTCGCGCAAGGCTCTGATCTGGGCCATGGGGTGGGGCACGGTTCTGAAGGTTTCTCTGAACTGACGCTCCAGCTCCTCCTTCTCACCTTGGATTTCCCTGGAGAGATGATCGAAGTTACGCCTGATCAGGGAGGTGATGATGAACACCAGGGTGAAGAGCAGGAATGGGTTTTTGACCAATTCCTGGTCGGGAAGGAAGAACTCCTGGAGCTGGCCGGCTTCCAGCGTATGGAACAGCAGCGTGCCCATAGCCAGGAAATAATAGAGTACCGATCGTCCTGAATAGGAGGAGAAGGCAAAGAGATAAGCTTGCCCGGCAATCAGCCACCACATTCCCCGGTCGAGGGTTTCTGCCGGGGAAGCACTGTTGCTGAAGGGTGAAAGATAGTAGAAGTAAACGATCAGCGGAAGGGTAAATACCACATCCAGGGCCAGGGAAGCTTTTTTCCTGACAAGGAAGAACCATGCGATGGCAAACATCAGAAGCGTGGCGGTTTCGGCTACAGGCGAAGCCAGCTCACTCCTGATGATCTCCCTGTAGATGATGAAAAGCAGGGACATAACTATTCCTCCCAGAAGAAATAGTGCCAGGAAGTCAAGCTTTTGCTTTTCCCAGCGGGAATTTTCTCCGGGAGGATAGAGCGTTGAGAGATATTTTTTGAGCCAGGTCAAACAGTAAATATAATAGTGGATGTCAGGATTTGGTTTCTGTCGGGTAAAAATAAATGAAATGAAGATGAAATCCACCAGGGAGGGTGGATTAAATGCCAGGAAGGAGCCATGAAACTTTTAACCTGATTTTTGTTATTATTTGTCAGGAATATAACATTTAGTTTTGCACAAGAGGAGTCAGTAATCCATTATATAAGAGAATAAGCTATGAGTAAAGGGTTTTTCAATGTGCCGGTGGCTGTCAACGAGCCGGTTTTGGGGTATGCCCCGGGGAGCAGGGAACGGAGTGAGTTGAAGGCAGCTCTTTTGGAGCTCAAAGGCAGGGAGATAGAGCTTCCGATGGTGATCGGAGGCAAGGAGGTCAGGACGGGTAAACTGGAGCGGATATTTCCGCCGCATGAGATTGCGCACACCTTAGGGTATTATCATCAGGGGGATGCCACGCATGTGACCATGGCCATAGAGGCGGCTCTGGCCGCGCGTGAGGCGTGGGCGGCCCTGAGCTGGCACCATAGGGCATCTATATTCCTGAAGGCTGCCGACCTGCTGGCAGGTCCCTACCGGGCCAAGATGAACGCCGCCACGATGCTGGGCCAATCGAAAAATGCCTATCAGGCAGAAATTGATGCCGCTTGTGAACTGGCCGACTTTTTCCGCTTCGGGGTGCGCGAAATGACCCGCATTTATCAAATGCAACCCGAATCGGCACGCAATACCTGGAATTATAATGAGTTCCGCCCACTCGAAGGTTTTGTCTATGCCCTGACGCCTTTCAATTTCACTTCCATCGCCGGCAATCTTCCCGCGGCTCCTGCCCTCATGGGGAATGTTGTAGTGTGGAAACCTTCAAAAACAGCCGTCTATTCGGCCGGAGTCATCATGGAGATCTTCCGTGAGGCCGGAGTGCCCGACGGAGTCATCAACCTGGTCTTCGTTTCAGGACCGGTAGGCGCTGACGTGGTGCTGTCACATCCTGATTTTGCGGGAATTCACTTCACAGGGTCTACCGGGGTGTTCCAGTCGGTATGGAAAAAAATCGGAGAGAATATCTACAAGTATAAATCCTATCCCCGCATTGTGGGAGAGACGGGCGGCAAGGATTTCATCTTTGCAGATCCTACGGCAGAGCGTCAGGCGCTGGCTGTGGCCATGGTCAGGGGCGCTTTTGAATACCAGGGACAGAAATGTTCGGCGGCTTCCCGCGCTTATATTCCTGCCAGTATCTGGCCCGATGTCCGGGAAAGAATCGGTGTCATGCTGGCTGACCTTAAGATGGGGTCACCCGAAGATTTTACCAACTTTGTGAATGCCGTCATCGATGAGAGTTCCTTTGATAAACTGTGCAGCTCCATCAGAAACGCTGAGACTGACCAGGATGCCCGGGTGATCTTTGGCGGTAAATGTGACAAATCGGTGGGCTATTTCATCGAACCCACGATCATCGAGGCGCTCAAACCTGATTACATCACCATGGAAGAGGAGCTTTTCGGTCCGGTGTTAACGGTATACGTATATGAGGATGAGAAGCTGGAGGAGACTCTGGAGATCCTGGACCGCACCTCGGTTTATGCGCTGACCGGTGCCATTTTCTCCCAGAACCGCTACTCTATCGAGAAATATACCGGGCGCCTTCAGAATGCTGCCGGTAATTTCTATATCAACGACAAACCTACCGGGGCTGTCGTGGGGCAGCAACCCTTCGGAGGCGCCCGCGGATCGGGAACCAATGACAAAGCTGGCTCCCTCTTCAACCTGTTGCGGTGGGTCAATATCAGAACGGTCAAGGAGAATTTCAATCCTCCACACCACTATCTCTATCCCAATTTTGCTCCCGACAAGGATTAAGGCATCTTCTTTTTTTGTATCTTGGCCAAAGAAATCAATGGCCCCATGAAGCGTGTGCTGAAAAAAATCAAGAACAGCAAGTTGCTGAGAAACAAGTATGCAATAGCGATTCTATTGTTTGTGTTCTGGATCAGCTTTTTTGACCAGAATAACCTGGTTCAGCACAGCAGGAATAAGAAAAGACTTAAAGCGCTGAAAGAGCAGCGGGAGTTTTACAGGGAAAAGATTGAGGCCGATAATCTCAAGATGGAGGAGCTTCGGTCGGGGGTAGATAACCTGGAGAAATACGCCCGTGAGCAGTATAATATGACCCGTTCTGACGAGGATCTCTTTCTGGTGGTCGAAGATTAGCTCCTGTGTGATGATTACTCCGGGCTGAGGCTATGCTGTTGCCGCAGATGCCGGTACGTTGTCGTGGCCATGCGTGCGGCGGTGACATTTTCTTCTGAAAAGAGGCCTTCTCTTTTTTGCAGAGTCCGATATTTGCTCTATATTGGGGGAGGAAAGAACGCATCATGAATTTCAATCCTGACATATTCAAGATCAGGTCGAACAATGTGGTTCCGCGGAAGGGGCGGGTTCTGATTTCGGAGCCCTTCCTCCCGGGGAATTTCTTCAACCGTGCCATTATTCTGCTGGTTGCTCACAGCCGGAAGGGGAGTATTGGCTTTATCCTGAATAAAAAGTCGGAACTTCAGATTCAGGATTACATTTCGGGTTTTGATGATTTCGAAGCCGATGTATTCATGGGCGGGCCGGTTTCGACCGATTCCATCTATTTCATCCACCGCAGGGCAGATGTTATTCCGGGAAGCATCCATGTCTTAGACGATATCCACTGGGGCGGTGATTTCAATGAGTTGAAGAAACTGATCAACCTGGGGATCATTCAAAGGAGTGAGGTCAGGTTTTTCCTGGGCTATTCAGGCTGGGATGCCGGTCAGCTCGACCGGGAGATCAGGGACGACTCATGGCTGGTGAACGATGTAGACAGCAGTCTGATCATGGAGGAGCTGGGGGCTGAAGCCTGGGCCCAGTTTGTCAGGAAGGTGGGCAAACGTTACCATATGTGGGAGAACTTCCCCGAAAATCCCTCTCTGAATTAAATCCCCCACTAAACTAAATCTCTCACTGAACCGGTTATTCCCCTGATGCTCTGACGGGTTATCGCGCCATGCATGCCATGGATCATCTGGGGTGGATCCGGGACGTGGCCAGGCTGTGGTCTCCCTTTGTTCGTGGGTGAGGCGCAGGGATAGGGATGGTAAGGTCCTGGAACGTACCCATTGATTCAGGGGGCAGGGAAGGCCGTCCGGTTAAACTGTTTCCAGATGAGGGAAGTTTTGGTTTTCACGAAGCGTTTATCGTCAATGCCCGTGATCCACCGGAAACCTTCCTCTTCCGACACGGTGAAAACCTCTTCACAATTCATCACGTCGGGAAGGGTGAGCCGGTCGGTTTCCGTCACCTGAAATCCCGACAAGCTGGCAGCGCGCAGAAGATGATCGGTGTAAATGATTCTGATAGCTCCAGTGGCAGGAGCAGGGGTGATAAGGTTGTTTTTACTGATACAGAAGAGGGCGCCTCCGGAGGCTTCAGTGACCATTCTCTTTTCGTTGAGGAAAACAGCGATTCCCTTTATCGCTTCGTCCATCCGGAAGTGTTCTGCATTCAGGAGGGGTTCCGAGGAGAGGGGGAAACGGGCCAGGGGATCCATGGAATATTTGATAAACGGCGAGACGCTGGCGGGCCGGCCTTCCTGTTCCATGGGAAAATTTCGTTCTGGGTGGGGAACCACATCGGCAGAGTAATGGCTGGTGTGATGGGAAAAGTGGAAGGAAGCCCTGACCCAGCCGCCCATGAAGGCTTTATTTTTGTTGACCAGCCGGAGGAAAAGCCTTAATATCTCATGGTCAGGGGGTAATTCGGGGGGCCAGGGGTGGCCAAAGAAGGCGAGAAGTTCTCCGAGCCGTTGCAGGTGTGCCCCGAAAAAGGGAATATTCCCATTGGCAAACCAGAAGGCTTCCCGGGCGGTGATGCCTTCTCCCGGTCGGGAGGCAGGTGCGTCGGGGCCCGAAGAACGGAGAATGGTTCCCTGTCGTAGTACAAATTCCATGATTATATCAGCATGAAGAGCTGGTCCAGGAAATGGGTGAGGAGAGAGGGTTTCAGGAGGGCCAGGAAAAAGAAGCCGAAGAGGGCGCCCAGGAAATGGGAGTCATGGGCGATCTGGTCAGAGTCTTTTCGGGCCATTTGCCACGAGTAGAGGAGGTAACCAGCGGCGAAGAGAATGCCAGGAATGGGGATGAGCCCGAAGAAGTACAGTTTCTCCCATGGATTCAGGAAGATAAAGGCGAAAAGGACCGCAGAAACGGCACCGGAAGCCCCGATGGCGTTGTAATAATAGTTGTTGCGGTGTTTGATGAGCGACCAGAGGTTGGAGGCAAGGATGCCACCGATGTAGAGCATCAGAAAAATAGCCGTCGATTTGTTGCCGAAGAAGTAATCCAGGTAGGATTCAACTCCTCTTCCAAAGAAATAGAGAACCAGCATGTTGACGAAAAGGTGCGACCAGGTGGCATGAACCAGGGCGTGGCTGACCAACCGGTAGTACTCTTTCCCCTGGACAATTTTGGCCGCGTTGAACTGCAGCTTCTGCATCAGGTTGTCGTTGTTGAACGCCATCCAGGAGACCAGCGCGGTGAGTGCGATTATTATCCAGGTGATCATTGCGTGTACTGATTATTGAAATTGTGTAACTCTGCTTTTTTGCCAGATGTGCAGGAGCCGTATTAATGCATTATTTTGTATACCATCTCCTTGAGCAACTCTCCCTGTCCGACCCCACCTGTCGTCTCCATACCCTTGCTTTTCAGGTCATATTCCCTCAGGATGCCGAAGATTTCAAAGAGTCTGGTTTTTCCAAATTTACGGGAGGCTTCGATGTAGTTCCTGACGATAAAGGGGCTGACGCCCATTGCCGATGCTGCGGCTTTTTCTGACTTATCGGTCAGGAAATGGTATTTGAACAGCTTCGAGAAATAGGAGAAGAGCACCCCCATGGTCGGTTGCATGGGGCAGGCGGAGGGGTTGGCTCCGAAGTAGTTGATGATTCTGTTGGCCTTCAGGATATTACCAGTGCCCAGGGCGTCGGTGAGCTCAAAGGCGTTGTACTCCTTGCTGATGCCGATATTCTTCTCCACATCATCAGGAGTGATCTTGTGGCCAGCAGGAACCACCAGGGAGAGTTTGCCGATTTCGTTGACAATTTTGCTCAGGTCGGTGCCCAGAAAATCGGTGAGCATCTGGGAGGCTTGAGGGGTGATGGTATACCCCTTGCTCCTGATGTATTGATCCACCCACGCCGGGATCTGGTAATCGCGGAGCCGTTTGGTTTCCAGGTAAACGGTTTTGCTCTGGATGGCTTTGCTCTCGGGAGTCCGCCCGTCGGGTTTGGCATATTTGTAGTTAATAACCAGGATGGTGGACTTCATGGGGGAGTCCAGGTATTTGACAAAAAGCTTGAGGTTTTTCCAGGACTGGGCTTCCTTGACGATGATCACCTGGTGGGTGGCCATCATGGGAAAGCGGCGGGCCGCTTCGATGACCGTGAGTATGTCAGTATCCTTGCCGTAAAAGATGGTCTGGTTAAAGCTCTTCTCCGCCGCAGTAAGGACATTCTCCTCGATATAATCGGAGATTTGGTCGGCATACCAGGGTTCATCACCGCACAGGAAATATACGGGATGGTAGATTTTGTTTTTAAGGTTGGCCAGAATCTGATCGTGTTCCATATCAGAATTTCAGGTGTTTGACCGATTGACCGTTGTTTTTGATTTCCATCAGGGATTCGATGCCAACGTTAAGGTGGTTTTCGACGTAGAGGGAAGTGACCTTGTGGTCGCTGGCTTCGGTTTTTACGCCGGTGGAGATCATGGGTTGGTCGGAGACGAGAAGCAGGGCGCCCGAGGGGATGGAGTTGGCGAAGCCCACGACGAAAATCGTGGCGGTTTCCATATCGATGGCCATGGCGCGGGTTTTTCCGAGGTATTTTTTAAACCGTTCATCCCATTCCCAAACCCGTTTGTTGGTGGTGAAAACGGTACCGGTCCAGTAGTCGAGGCCTTTGTCACGGATGACATGCGACACGGCGCGTTGGAGGTTAAAGGCAGGGAGGGCGGGTATTTCCGGAGGCAGGTAGTCGTTGGAAGTTCCGTCGCTGCGGATGGCTGCGATGGGCAGAATGAGGTCACCCAGTTGGTTTTTGGATTTCAGACCTCCGCATTTGCCCAGAAAGAGGACCGCCTTGGGGTTGATCGCGCTGAGCAGATCCATGATGGTGGCTGCGTTGGGACTGCCCATGCCGAAGTTGATGATGGTGATCCCCTCGGCGGTGGCACTGGGCATATTCCGTTTTTCCCCGTTCACGGGAACCCCGAAACGCTGGGCAAACATCTCCACATACAGCTGAAAATTGGTCAGCAGGATAAATTCCCCGAACTGGTCGAGGGCCTGCCCGGTATAACGGGGCAACCAGTTGGCTACGATTTCTTCTTTGGTCTTCATACTACGACTCCGGTAAATTATACTAATTTCGTAATAGCTATATAGTGACAAAAATAACAATTTGGCCGGGGAACCATGCAAAAACTGCAATTACCTGAATATACTTTTCGTACCACTGAGCGGGAGGGGCGCAGGTTCATTTTTGACTCCTTCAGGCAGCGGTGGGTGCGGCTGACGCCAGAGGAGGAGGTGCGCCAGCGTTTTGTGCGGTTTTTGCAGACGGAGAAGGGGGTTCCAGCCACTTTGATGGCCGTGGAAAAAAAAGTGGAGGTCAACGGATTGCCACAACGCTTTGATTTGCTGATCTACGACCGTAAGGGAGCTCCTCTTGTGGTGGCTGAATTCAAGGCTCCGGGAGTGGCCATCACCCAGGAGGTCTTTGATCAGGCCCTCCGTTACAATAGCGTTCTGAAGGCCCCCTATTTCATGGTATCCAATGGAATGAGCCATTTTTCATGCAGGATAGATTTTGCCTCTCATAGGGCGTCTTACCTGGACCATATCCCTGATTTCCGGGAGATGACCGGAGCAACATCGGGACTGGCCGCCAACGGCCAAACCGCAGACGGTACCCAATAACTACCAACTACCAACCAACATTTTTTAACTTCCAACCAGTAACCGGTACCCCATAACGGTACTCCATAACGGGCAGCTGAAAATTGGGCAGCCACCGACCAGTAAAAGTACGCAATATGGGGCCGAAAAAGGGCAGTCGCTAACCAGCAAGGGTCAACCGGTACCCTGGTCTCAGGGTTTGCCGGAATTACGCTTTAAATCAGGCTTCCTTTTCTTCCTTCTCACCCGGGCTCACCTCCCTCACTTACTTATATTCTTGCATTTACCCTTACTCCTTCTCCTTCAGCTGATCTTCCTCCTCCTTCTTCTCCTTCTTTTCCTTCTGTTTATCCTTTTCTCTCCTGTTTTGTTTCTTAACCTCGACCTCATCCCCCTCTTCCTCCCCTTTTCTCCGCTCGTTTTCAGTCATGATATAACAGTCGGGGACGAAGGTCTGTTCCGAAATGGGGGGCCGCACATAGCCGCCTTGTTTGGGACGGGGCCCCAGCTCCAGGTTGGGTAGCTCCACGTCCTGGTAAGGAATCATCGAGAGGAGATGGCGTATGCAGTTGAGCTGTGCCTTTTTCTTGTCATCGCTTTCCACCACGAACCAGGGGGTCTGTTTGGTGTCGGTGTAGGAGAACATCTCATCCTTGGCTTTGGAGTATTCCACCCATTTCTCGCGGGAGACAGTATCCATGGGGCTGAATTTCCACCTTTTGGTAGGGTCGGTGATCCTGTTGCGGAATCTTTTTTCCTGCTCCTCTTCGCTGACAGAAAACCAATATTTGATAATGATGATACCTGAGCGCATCAGCATCCGCTCGAAGCTGGGACAGGAACGCAGGAACTCCCAATACTCCTCCTCTGTGCAGAATCCCATCACCTTTTCGACCCCGGCCCGGTTGTACCAGCTTCTGTCGAAGAGGACGATTTCTCCGCCTGCCGGCAAATGGGGCACATAGCGCTGGAAATACCACTGGGTTTTTTCTCTTTCGGTGGGCACTCCCAGGGCTACCACCCTGCAGATCCTGGGATTCAGGGGTTCCGCAATTTTCTTGATGACTGCCCCTTTGCCGGCCGCATCCCGCCCTTCAAAAAGAACAACCACCTTCAGCTTCTCACTTTTTACCCAGTTCTGAAGCTTGACCAGTTCCACGAATAACTCTTTCATTTCCGATTCATAGAACTTGGTTTTCAGTTTTCCCGATTTGCTGAATTTTTTCATGTCGGCGGTATCTATTGGTTTGAACACCTTAAGTTATGAAAAGTGGATCACATTCAATCGGGTTTTCATAACAATTCGTTTATCGGTGTAATTCAGGCTGACGATGGATGACATATTAATCGGATAGTTTATGTTAATGTCCGGTATTTTGACCAAAAAAGAGTAACTTGCATCTTCTAAACCATTAAAACGAATATTATGGCTGATTGGTGGCTAACCCTTACTCTGGCGCAGAAAATTTTCTGGTGTATCGCCATTCCCTTTTCCCTTTTGTTTATCGTCCAGACCATCCTCACCTTTACAGGCCTCAGCGCTGAGGATGCCGATGCTACAGGTGACAGTGATGCCTCTATACATGGCGATACGGGCATCGATTTTCAGTTTCTAACCCTGAAGAACCTGATCGCCTTCTTCACGATTTTCGGCTGGACCGGCATCGTTTGTCTGGGATCGGGCATGACACTGTTCCCCTCAGTGGTGGTCGCCTTTGTAGCCGGACTGGTTATGATGCTGATTATGGCCTCGCTGATATATGGAATGGGCAAACTGAGTGACGACGGCACCCTGAAGATCCGCAATGCCATCGGCAAATCGGGAACCGTCTACCTTCCTATACCGCCCAAAAGAGGAGGCACCGGGCAGATCCAGATCAAGGTGCAGGGCCTCCAAACCCTCGAGGCCATGACCGACGATCCGGACGGCTTCAAAACCGGACAGGTGGTAGAGGTGATCGAGGTCCTTAAGGGGGATATACTCCTGGTCAGGTAACGGAATCTGGAGTCTGGAATCTGGAGTCTGGAATGTGTGAATCTTGAGTCTTGAATCTTGAGTCTTGAATCTTGAGTCTGGAATGTGTGAATCTTGAGTCTTGAATCTGGAATCCGAAATCTGGAATCTTGAATGAGGGAGTCTGGAATCTTGAATGAGGGAGTCAGGAGTTGGGAGTCAGGAGTCTGGAATCGGGAATCTGGAGTTTTGAATATCAGAAGATTAGAATGTTGGAATATTAGAATAGTGTGAAATCTTTTTAATAATAAATAGTTATGGGACAATATGTTATTTTTCTGGTCACGGCGGCCGTATTTTTCGTGTTTATCCTGATTGTCTCCTTTTTCAGGAGGTACAAGCGATGTCCGTCAGACCGCATTCTGGTGGTCTACGGGAAGGTAGGCAAGGGAGGTGAAGCGGAATCGCGGTCGGCCAAATGTATTCATGGGGGAGCGGCCTTCATATGGCCGGTGATTCAGGATTACTCCTTTCTGGATCTGACCCCCTTTTCGATTGAGATCAACCTGACCAGTGCGTTGAGCAAGCAGAACATCAGGGTGGATGTGCCCTCGCGGTTTACGGTGGGGATCTCCACAGAAGAGGGGGTGATGAACAATGCTGCTGAGCGTTTGCTGGGGTTGTCGATCACTGACATCAGCAATTTGGCCAAGGACATCATCTTTGGCCAGTTGAGGCTGGTGGTGGCTACCATGGACATCGAGGAGATCAACAGCAACC
>ERZ1645192.1412-NODE-1412-length-20020-cov-8.435362_pt1 | contig 20020 bp, 14 predicted proteins | sample MGYA00575354_ERZ1645192 | MGnify/ENA primary metagenome ERZ1645192 (study PRJEB40844, sample SAMN11349763) | freshwater sediment metagenome | isolation source: river sediment | host: Sediment | place: India: Faizupur Khadar , New Delhi | collected 2017-02-21 ... | reverse complement strand
GAGAGCAGAGTATCACAATATGCGACACTATACAAGTGACATGACACTAGAGGCTAGAGGCTCGTGCCCGGTCTGGTAGTTCGTGCTCGTAATCGTACTTCGTGATCGTCATCGAGCCTTTTTGAAGGTTTGAAGTTGGAATGTTCACAGGTTCGCAGTTCACAGGTTCACTGGTTCGCAGAAAGTAGATGGTTGATCGTCGGGAGCGAACCCCGAACCCAAACCGCGAGACCCGATGTCCGATATCCGATGCCCGATGATCGGGAACGAGCCTCGAGTCTCGAGCCTCTAGCCTCGATGACGATTACGAAGTACGATTACGATCACGATTACGAATTACGAGCACGCGGAAGAGATCAAATCTCTTATCTCCTATCTCCTATCTCCTCACTGTGCTCGGTTGGTGGGGTGGCGTCGGGACCGGCGGATGGCCCGGGCACCTGAGCCGCCCGATGCGCATCGCGGGCCCGGTTCATGCGCCACTGATAGATGATGAGATAGGCGAATCGGAACGGAAAGATCGCCACGCGAATCAGCTTGTAAAGAATTTCACGGTTCATGGGCCGTTCACCACTTCGCCGGCAGCGTCACCGCCGGCGCCGCCACGCCCACCAGGGTGATCCCCGCGGCGTCCAGCCGCTGCAGCACATCCGCCTTGTCCAGCATCAGGCTGCGGCCGGCGTCCACCGCCATCGCCGATACCCGGTTCCGCGTCAGCACCTCGACGGTGCGGGTCCCGATGATGGGCACGTCGAACCGCATGTCCTGGTCGGGCTTGCTCACCTTGACCACCGTCAGCTTCTCGTTCCGGGTGAGCGCGGCGGCCCGCTCGATGGTGGCGTCGGTCCCCTCGAGCGTCTCCACCGCCACCACCACCCGCCGGCAGACCACGACGGTCTGGCCCAGGTCCAGCCGGGCGATCTCCCGGGCGGTGGCCAGCCCGTACTCCAGGTCGATCCGCTCCTGGCGGTCGGGCGCCCGCCGGGTCAGCAGGCCCGCCGACGGCACGAGATCCCGCAGGAGCAGGGTGGAGTCCACCACCTGTACGCCCTCGCGACCCAGCTCATCGGCCAGCGCGCCGAGGATCGCGTCGGTGTTCCGGCGCGGCAGCCGCCCCAGCAGGCTGATGGCCCGCAGGTCCGGCCGGTCCCGCCCGAAGATGCGCACATGCTGGACGTACCCTGCCATGATCGCCCGGGTCACGCCGGCGTCCTTGAAGAATCGGATCAGCCGGCCCAGTTTGCCGATTCCCAGCCATTGGATCGAGGCGGCATCATCGGCGATGGCCGGATCGGCCTCGTCCCGGATGGCAGCCACGTGACAGGGTATACCCAGCTGCCGGCACTGCCGGGCGATCATCCGGGGGAACTCCCCGCCCCCCGCGATCAGTCCCAGCCGTTCCGGCAGCGGCTCGTTCATCGGATCACGCCCCGTTTGGATGACTCGATGAAGTCCACCAGGATCTTGACGTCGCCATCGACCGGCAAGTGCTCCCTGAGGTTGGCCAGCCCCTGCCCCAGGTTGGAGGTCTGGCGGAAGAGCAGCCGGTACGCCCGCTGCAGCATCTCGATGCGTTCCTTGGGGAAGCCGAGCCGCTGGAGACCGATGGAGTTGATGCCGTATATCGCCGCATGGTTGCGCTCGCCGACGGTCTTCACGAACGGCAGCGCGTCGCGGGTGATGACCGAGTAGCCGCCCACGAAAGCGTAAGGGCCGATCCGGCAGAACTGGTGCACGCCGGTGAACGCGCCCACCGTGCTTCGGAAGCCGACGCTCACGTGACCGCCCAGCGTGGCGCCGTTGGCGAACACGACGTGGTCTTCGACGATGCAGTCATGGGCGATGTGGGGATAGGCCATGAACAGGCAGTGGCTGCCCACCCGGGTGATGCCGCCCCCCTTGACGGTGCCCCGGTTGAAGGTGGCGAACTCCCGGATCAGGTTGTGGTCGCCGATGACCAGTTCGGTGGGCTCGCCCTTGTAGGAGATGTCCTGAGGCGCGGAGCCCAGCGAGCAGAACGGAAAGACGTGGTTCCCCTCCCCGATCCGGATGGGTCCCTCCAGGCGGCAGTGGGCGTCGATGATGGTGCCGCGGCCGATCACGGCCGGTCCCTGGATGGCGACAAACGGTCCGATGGTGACGTCTTCGGCCAATTCCACCTGGCCCGTCAGGACCGCGGACGGATGCACGTTGCTCATCGCTGCCCTTCCATGATCATGGAGAGAAACTCGGCTTCGCAGGCCAGCTCGCCGTCCACGAACGCCTTGCCGGCCATCTGGCACGTCCGCGACTTGAGCTTGATCACCTCGCACGTCATGACGAGCTGATCGCCGGGCACCACCGGCCGGCGGAAGCGGGCCTTGTCGATGCCCATGAAGTAGACCAGGTTGCCACTCTCGCTCTTGCAGCGGGTGGACATCGCCAGCACGCCGCCGGTCTGGGCCATGGCTTCCAGGATCAGCACGCCCGGCATGACCGGCGCGCCCGGGAAATGCCCCTGGAAGAACGGCTCGTTGAAGGTGACGTTCTTCAGCCCCTTGATCCGGACGCCGGGTTCCAGTTCCACGATGCGGTCCACCAGCAGGAAGGGATACCGGTGTGGCAGCCATTTCATGATCTCACGGATATCGGGCAGCTTGGGGGTATCGTTCACGCGTTCCTCCTCGGTTCGGGATAAAGGCAACGGTCCCAGACGACTGCGGCTGGGACCGTTCGGGTGTGTGAAAGTGCTCGCGCTGCCGGCGCCCCGCGGGAGCCAGGCGACGCGCTATGGCTGCGGCGTGTAGGGATACGCCTGGTTGTAGAGCTTGATGATCTGGTCGGTCACATCGATATTCGGGTCGTAGTAGGCCACGATCTGGGGATTGAGGTACAGGATCATGGTGTAGCCGTTCTCCTGGGCGAACTTGTTGAACAGGGGGGTGATCTTCTTGTCCATTTTCTTGCCGAACTCGTCGAGCCGGCGGGCGTATTCGCGCTTCAAGTCCTCGCCCCGGCGCTTGAACTCGGTCTCGAGGCGGTCCAGTTCCTTGGCCAACTCCTCCCGCTTGTCGTCAGTCAGCATGTTCTGCTGGTTGCGCAGCTGGATTTGCTTCTCCTCGATCTGCTTGCGCAGTTCCCCCAGGGATCCGTCCTGCTTCTGCGCCCAGTCGGTGATCTTCTGGTATTCCGCCTTCCCCTCGTCCGTGCTGACAACCGCGCGGTTGGAATCGACGAAACCGAGCTTGGCCTGGGCGCCGGCGAAGGCGCCGAGGCTGAGGATCAGCACCGCCAACAGGATGTACTTCAACTGCTTCATGACTTGATGTTCTCCTTATATATTTGATTAGAAGCTCTTGCCGATTGTGAACTGGATGTTGGTCTCCGGTTCGTTGTAGCTGTACTGCTGGTCTTTGGTTCGGAAGATTTCAGTGAGGCGGAGCGGGTTGTAGGCAAAGATCAGCCGGAACGGCGCGTTGACCATCGGCAGCATGAACTGGAGCTCCGCGCCGGTGGACGCCCGCCACTTGCCGTTCGTGCTCGAGATCAGGTAGACGTTGGTGCTTTCGGAGAAGCCCAGCTTGTCGTACTGGGTGACCGTCGAAAGTCCGGCGTCGGCGAACAGCGCGATGCTGACCGGTCCGGCGATGGGGATGCGGTACTCCGCCTGGCCCATGAAGGCGATGTCGCCGCCGATGGGCAGAACCTGGTCCGTCCGCCGCGGCAAGCCGGTTTCGAAATCGATCAGCGGATTGCCCTCGTTGTCCTTGCTGATGGTGGAGACCACCGCGTACGGGCTCACACCCCGGATGTCGAAGCCCCGCAGGTCCTGGTCGCCGCCCATGAAATACCGCTCGAAGAAGGGCACAGCCTGCGTGTCGCCGAACGGGGCGACGAACTGGGCCCGGCCGTGGAAGCCGAACACATTGCGGCCCTTGAACAGGAACGGGTCGCGGAAAAAGAATTTCATGTCCACGTACGGACGGATCACGTTGAAGTCGCCCTGCAGCGGCCCGCCGGAGAAGGCCACCCCGAGATCCAGCTCCCGCCCGCGGGTGGGGAAGAAGAAGTCGTCGGTGGTGTTCTGGGACAGGCGCAGCGAGACCTGCGACCGGATCAGCCCGGCGAGCGCCTCGTCGATGGGCAACCCCGGGTTGATGCCGAAGAGCTGCGCCTCGACCAGGTAGTAGTAATCTTCATTGATCTCGTCCGGCGGGAAGGAGATGTTCTCCATCTCATACGAGATGTAGTACCGCCAGAAGCGCCACAGCTGCCGCCCGAAGGTCACGCTGAAACCGGTGGTCTTCCGGACGTACAGCTGAACCGCATCGCTGGTCTGGTAATAGTAGGTATAGTCGTTGACGTCGTAGCGGTAGCGGCGGTTGTAGACCGAGAATCCGAACAGCGAGTTGGTGTCCAGGAAGTATGGGTCGGTAAAGGAAAAGGAGAAGTTGACGATGCGTGTGCCGAAGATGGCGTCGAACATCAGCTTGTCGCCATAACCCAAGAAGTTGTTGGTGCTGTAATTGATGCCGACGAACGTGCCCTGGTAGCCGCTGATGCCGCCGGTGAGGCCGATGGACTGCTGCCCCTTCTCGGAGACGGTCAGGTTGATGTCCACCGTGGCTTCCTGGGGATTGCGCTTGATCTCGTAATCCTTCTCCTCGAGCTTTTCGAAGAGCCCGAGCTGGTTCAGCCGCTGGATGCTGATATCCAGGAGGGTTTGGGAGAACGTCTCCTGCTCCACCAGCACGAACTCGCGCCGAAGCACCTTGTCACGGGTGCGGGTGTTGCCGAAAAACTCGATCTTGTTGACCCGGTACTGCTTGCCCTGCTCCACTGTGAAGGTGATATCCGCCAGACGGTTGGGCTGGTCGGTCTTGAGTCCCGGCTGGATGTCGAAATCGATATACCCCTGCATCCCGTGGATCTTCTTGATGGTGTCCATCCCTTCCTTGATGGCCTTGTAGTTGGCGACATCGCCTTTTCTCAGGCCGATCAGGGGCAGGAGCTGCTCGTCGGTGAACAGGGTGTTGCCCTCGAACTCGAGGCTGTTGATGCGGTACTGCGCCCCCTCGTCGACGGGGACGGTGATGTAGAACTGCTTCTTCGTTTTGCGCAGGAGCGGCAGAAAGCCCCGGGGTCCTTCGACGATCTCCACCTCGGGCTGGCCGTATTTCATGTCCAGGTAACCGTGCTCCTGGTACAGGGACTTGACGTTTTCCTCCAGGTCGTAGAGGAGCTTGTCCTTGTGGTACTTGTCGGTTCCCTTGAACATGCTGATCAGGCCGCGCTCCTTGCTGAGCTTGAGCGCGTCCTTGAGGTCACCGTTGTCGAACACCGTGTTGCCGCTGAAACGGATCCTGCCGATGCGGACTTTTTCCCCCTCGGCGATCTGGAAGACGATTTTCACCGAATTGGGGGGGATCTCCTCCACAGCGGTGGTGACGGTGCCCAGCGGCCGCCCGTTGAGCACCAGCAGGTTCTGGATGATGTTCTCGGCCTTCTTGATCTTGGTGGGCTCGTAGGGGGAGTCCACCGTCAGGCCCAGCTTTTCCTCACTGAACTTGTCGAGGATGTCCGACTGCTTGAAGGATTTCACACCCTCGTAGGCGATCGACCGGATGATGGGCTTCTCTTCGACGATGAAGGTGACGATCCGGCCCGTCTCGCCGTCCGAGACGTCCACCTTGATGTTCTTGAACAAGTTGGTCTTGTGGAGCGCCTTGAAATCGATGAGGATCTTGTCCTGGTCAAAGACGTCGCCCGACCGGGTCATGATGTAGTAGAAGATGGTGTCCTGGGGGATCCGGTGGTTGCCCCGGATCTCGACCTTCTCGATCAGCGTGCCCACCTGGGCCAGCAGGGGGGAAGCAGCGGAGGCGAAGAGGACCAGGCACAGCAGCGTCAGGGCACCTGTTCTCAGTCCGGACCTCATTAAACCTCCACGCTGTAAAGTTGCAGGCGCGTTCAAAGCGTTGGATTATATCACCGACAGGAGTCCAATGCACCCCAAAAAAAACGCGGGTTGTTCCGGACAGATGATCCGGCGGCCGGAATGGTTCACTGCAGGCTGGCAAATTACTGGGACCGGCTCACCAGCAGGGGTTGCCCCTGGCGGTTCTTCTCGCCGCTCAGGCGGTAGGCGATCTCGCCCATCTCGACGTACGCCACGACCTGGGCCCCTTCCTGGATCTTCCCCTGGATCAGGATCTCCGAGACGGGGTCCTCGATGTACTTCTGAATGGCGCGCCGCAGCGGCCGGGCGCCGTAGGAGCGGTCCGAGCACGTCTTGTCGATGATGAAATCGGCCACCTCCGGCGCGATCTCGATGGTGATCTTGCGGCGGACGAGGTTGCGGTTGATCTCGGCGATGAGCAGGTGGACGATGCGCCGCAGGTCGTCCGTGTCCAGCGATTTGAAGATGATCGTCTCGTCGATGCGGTTGAGAAATTCCGGCCGGAAGATCTTCTTGACCTCGCTCTTGATCAGGTCGTGGGATTTTTTCTCCTCGGTCTTCTCGTCCACGCGGAAGCCCACGGAACCCCGGCGCTCCAAATACTTGGCCCCGATGTTGGAGGTCATGATCACGATGGTGTTCTTGAAATCGATGCGGTTGCCGAGGGAGTCGGTCAGGTGGCCCTCCTCGAACACCTGCAGCAGGATGTTGTACACCTCGAAGTGGGCCTTCTCGATCTCGTCGAGCAGGATGACCGAGTACGGGTTGCGCTTCACCTTTTCGGTGAGCTGGCCGCCCTCCTCGTGCCCCACGTAGCCCGGCGGCGAGCCGATGAGCTTGGCCACCGAATGCTTCTCCATGTACTCGGACATGTCGAAGCGGATCAGGGCCTGCTCCGAGCCGAACAGGAACTCGGTGAGCCGCTTGGCCACCTCGGTCTTGCCCACGCCGGTGGGGCCCAGGAACAGGAAGGAGCCCACGGGCCGGTTCGGGCTCTTGAGCCCGGCCCGGCCGCGCCGGATGGCCCGGGCCAGGGCCGAGATCCCGTCGTCCTGGCTGATGATGTGCCGGTGCAGCTCCTCCTCCATGCGGAGCAGCTTGTTCATCTCCTCTTCCTTGATCTGGGCCACCGGCACGCCCGTCCAGCGCGCGACCACCTCCTCGATGTCCCCGCGGGTCACCACCGCCGGGTGGTCCAGGTCGATGTGCCAGCGCGTCCGGAAGTCCTCGGCCTCCTTCTGCAGGGCCAGCTGTTCCTCCTTGAGCCGGGCGGCTTCCTCGTAATCGCGCCGCCGGACCGTCGTCTCGATGACCTGCTTGATCTCGCCGAGCTGCTTCTGAATCCGGAGCAGGTCCTCCGGAATCTCGGCGTAGCGGAGCTTGACGCGGGCGCCGGCTTCGTCCATCAGGTCGATCGCCTTGTCGGGCAGGAAGCGGTCGGAGATGTACCGGTTGGACAGGTACACCGAGGACTCCAGCGCATCGTCCGTGTACTTGAGGTTGTGGAAGCTCTCGTAGCGCTCGCGGATTCCCCGCAGGATCCGGATGGTCTCGTCCTCATTGGGCGCGTCCACCTTGATCGCCTGGAAGCGGCGCTCCAGCGAGCGGTCCTTCTCGATGAACTTGCGGAAGTCGGCCGGCGTCGTGGAGCCGATGCACTGCAGTTCGCCCCGGGACAGGGACGGCTTCAGGATGTTGGCCGCGTCGAGCGAGCCCTCCGCCGAACCGGCCCCCACCAGGGTGTGCAGCTCGTCGATGAAGACGATGAAGTCCTTGTTCTCGATGAGCTCCTTCATGATGGACTTGAGGCGCTCCTCGAACTGGCCGCGGTACTTCGTCCCGGCCACGACCAGCGACAGGTCCAGCGCGATGATGCGTTTGTTGGTGAGGAACGGCGGGACCTTGCCGTCGACGATCCGCTGGGCCAGCCCCTCCACGATGGCCGTCTTGCCGACACCCGGCTCGCCGATGAGCACCGGATTGTTCTTGGTGCGGCGGCACAGGATCTGAATCACCCGGTCCAGCTCGTTGTCGCGGCCGATGAGGGGATCCAGCTCCCCGCGGAAGGCGCACTCGGTCAGATCGCGGGAGAATTCGTAGACGACGAGGGGATCCTTCTTCTTGCGGGACGGCTTGCTCGGCTCCTCGGCGGTCTGGGACGAACCGATGGCATCGCGGACGATGGAGAGCCGCAGCCCCTGCTCGTACAGCAGCCGGCCGGCGGTGGTCTGTTTCTCCCGCAGCAGGCCAAGCAGGATGTGCTCGGTCCCCACAAACTTGTTGCCCAGCAGCTCCGCCTCCTCAGAGGCGTTGTTCAGCACCCGCTTGGCATCGCTCGACAGCGGGATCTCGATGGACGTGGAGATCTTATCCCGCAGCCGCGACTGGCTCTCGACCGCCTTGCGCAGCGACTCGAACGCCGGCTCCCCCTTCGGGAAGAAGCGGCTGAGCTTCTTGTCCTCCCGGATCAGGCCGAGGAGGATGTGCTCGGAATCGATGGTGCTGCTGCCCAGTTGGCTCGCTTCATACCGGGCGAAGAAAATCACCCGGCGGGCTTTCTCGGTGTATTTCTCAAACATGGTGTCGCCACCTCTCCCCCGGCGGAAGCTCGGCGCCCGCCGTCTACCTTATGATGCACCAAAACCGCCCGCGTATCAAGGACGCCGACCGCCGTCGCCGGCCGGCAGGGGCGGCCGGCGGCGGTACACCTGGAGCAGGGTGCCGTCGGCCCGCTCCTCGTCCACCGGCACCCGGACCACCGGGCAGTCCGCCAGGTAGTCGAGGTGGGATTTGATGTAGGCGAGCCCCTGGCGCGACAGGAAGGCGAGGAATTCGCCGTGGGCCGTCTCGTCCATCAGCTCCGGGATGCCCTCGGCGAAAGTGGCTCGGGTCCGCGGGCTCGGCCGCGTGGCCGTGCCGGAACGGCGCGAGTGGAACAGCGTGGTCCGGCCCACCGTGTCCAGATAGTGGACGTGCGGCTGCCAGCGGACCGCCCAGCGTTCGTAGCGGCGGTAGAAACGCTGGTTGAACGCATCGGACTCGGGACTCGTCTCCAGTCCCCGGCTGATGTACTGGAGCAGTCGGGCCCCGGCCTCGGTGTAGGCCGGTTCCAGCCCGGAGTCGTCATAACGGAAATAGGCGAACCAGCCCTTGGGGATCCAGTACGACCGGAACAGGTACGGCGTGTAGCCGGAGAACTGCTGGACCCACTCGTGGGACGGGTAGCCGTGCAGGTTGAGGTAGATGTCGGGCAGCCAGCGGCCGTACAGGGCGTTGCGCACCCGCGCCTCCGTCAGCAGCGTGTCCGGCCGGTCCACTTCGTAGCCCAGGTCGATCCCCAGCGAGGTGAAGCGCCCCGCGTGCAGGCTGTGCTCGGGGGTCAGCTCGGCCAGGCGCACCGCCAGCGCCGCCCCGTCGGGGTTCTCCATGGGATGGAGGACAAAATTGACCTTGTCCCGGTAGGTCGCCCAGGCCGGGTCGCGGGCCAGCAGCTCCATCAACTGGAGCAGGTAGCCGGTGGAGGCGACCTCGTTGGCGTGTTGCCGCCCCGTGAGCATGAGCGTCGGCTTGTGCAGGGCCAGCTTGACCCGGCTCTGGATCTCGGCCGCGCTCGGCGCCAGGATCTCGGCGGCGTATACCGGCCGGCCCTCGTAGGACCGGCCGGCCCGGAAGACACGGTAACCCGACTCGCCGGCCCACCGGCGCATGACGGCGACGCACTCCTCCGGCCCCACCACATGGTCCGGCCGGAACGGCGGGGCGGGCTTCTCCAGGACGGGTTCCGCGGCCGCCGCGGGGGCGGGCGGGATGTCCAGCGTGAAGACGCCGGCGGCCTCGGGCGCGCGCACGTCCAGCTCCAGCGCCGCCAGGCCGAACCGACCCAGCTCCGGGTCCGCCCCGGCGCGCACCAGCTCCCGGTACTGGGCGAAGAAGCGGCAGAACGCGTCGTACTCGGCGGCCGTCTTGAGCTCCACGCGGTACCGCGCGCCGCACACGGCCCGGTCCGCCGACACGTACAGCGATTCGCAGTGCACCGTCGCGCCCTTGAGCGGCTCCAGCTTGACCTTGTCGGTGTGGGCGACGGGCTCCAGGGTGGTGTAGTCGAGGGCGAGCTGCGGTGTGTCGGTCAGCGGCAGCTCGAGTTTGAAGACGACCGCGGGCCCCTTGCCCGCGGGCCCTCGCCTCACCAGCGGCAGCACGTTGCCCGGCGCGGCGAACGGGTTGGCGCGGAAATAGCCCCCCTCGGGCTCCTTGGCGGCGTCCTTCTCCAGGATGTGGTTGATGAACTCGAGCGTCAGGAAGTAGAAGTCCTCGTGGAACGCCTCGAGCGCCGAGACGTGCTCCTCGTCGATCCCCAGCCGCTCGTCCGGTTCGCTGGCGGCCAGCTCCGCGGTGAGGCGGCGGAAGAACGGCTGCTTGTCCGGCGTGGGCTTGTTGCCCGTCGCCTTCCGGATCTGCTCCTCCAGCGCCGGGATCACCTCGTCCTGGTAGACGGACCAGACCGCGCCCATGTCCGTGGGCAGGGCCACCCGCTCCACCTCCCGGCCGTCGCGGCGGACGACGAATCCGGCCATGGGCACCGGCGCCACACCCCAGCTCGGGAAGCGGCGGAAGAAGGGACGCTCCTCGTACAGGGGGGTGAACGCCTCGCTCAGCATCGTGCGGCCGGCCCCGTCCCGGGCCTCCACCCGGTAGACCGGCTCCCCCGGCGCCGCGTCCACCTGGCGGAATTCCACCGCCTCGGGTGCGAGCCGGAGCTCCCGGGCCAGCAACTCGTCCACCGGGAAGAGCTCCTGCAGCCAGCCGGGGGTCTCGCCGTACACCTTGCGGAGCACCTCGCCCGCCGGCGCCCGGCCCTGGAAGTCAATGCGGATCGCCGCCACCCCCCGGCCGCGCAGCCGCGGCAGCACGGCATCGATGAGCCAGGACAATCCCTGCTTGTAGGCGCTGAGCACCCGCAACGACCGGATCCGTCCCGGGTAGTCCCGCTCCAGCGCGGCCCGCAGCTCGCTCTCGAGGCGGGTGCGGCAGTCGGCGGGTTCGCTGACGCGCACCTCCAGCTCCAGGCCGGCGTCCGCCGGCTGGCCGGCCAGGTACTGCCGCAGGCGCTCCTGCACCACGTCGCCTTCCCACGGCAGCTCCTTCCGAATCTCAAACGCGGTGCGGTTCGCGTCGCGGCTGACGGCCGCCACGTCCCAGCCGTCGGCATACCGGCCGCGGATGGACGCGACGAGCGCGGCGGCGATCTCGGGCGTGAGCCGGTCCAGCGTCAGCTCACCACGCACCTTGAGGTCCGGATTCGCCCCCAGCACATCCAGCAGCGGCGCGCGCTCGGCCAGCAGCGCCGCGGCGGCCGCCGCCGGCCCCCGTCCCTGCAGCCGGTTCAGGAGCTGCTGGCCCAGTTCGGCGACGCTGCGGTCCTCGTCCCGCGCCGCGTCCAGGTACGGATAATAGCGCGCCAGATAGTGGAGCGCCGCGCCGGTCGAGGCGGCGCTGTCGCCGTGCACCAGCAGTTGGGGCGCTGCGAGCGTCTTGTCGTTGAACGCCCGAATCTCGCCCGTCCCCGGCCGGCGGGGCGCCAGATCCAGGCCCAGGTCGCGGAGCCGGCGGGCGGCCCGATTGTCCGTGCCCGCGATGAGCAGCGGGCCGGCTTTGGCCGGGTCGCCCAGCTCGGTGTCCAGCCGGACGAGCGGGAAGCGGCAGCCGGCGGTCTCAAGGGCGATGCGGCCCGCCAGCAGGGCCAGCTCGGCCGAGGTCTGACCCGCGCCGGCCACCGTCCGGAAGACCACGTCGTCGGGGATGCGGTCGCCGTTGCCGTCGGCGTACAACCCGGCGGCCGAGTACAGGTCGTCCAGCCAGACCCGGCGGTCCAGCTTGACGGTGGTCTCCTGCCGGTACCGCCGGTTCAGGAAACGGTCCGGCAGCGAGAAGCGCGGCACCACCGCCGGGGTGGTGCCGTCCGGCGCGGCCAGTTGCAACTCCAGCGCCGCCAGGCCGGGGTAATTGAGGAGGCCCGTGCGCCGCCCGGATCGCCGGTCGGCGGGGAGGCGCGCCAGGTCTGCAGCCACCTTCCGCCGATCGGACGCCGTCATCGCGATCGCCACGGTGAGCCGGGCGATCTCCCCGTCATCCAGCCCCCATCCCTTCAGTTCGCGCGCCAGCCGGCCGGCCTCGTCACGACGGCGGTCGAAGACGCCCCGATTCTCGTACAGCACGGCCGTGATCGACAGGCCCCGCGGCGTGACGCCCAGCCCCGCCAGATACCGGGTGATGTCATCCAGCACCTTCCGGTAGGTGACGCCGTCCGTCCGTCCCCAGATGTCCCACAGGTAGGGGAACCGCCCGAAGAAGGCGCGCGCCGCGTACACCTCGGCCAGGGCGTCGGAGCCGTACAGGAACAGCGCCGGCCGGCCGGACAGCGTACCCTGCTGCAGGACCGCCCAGCCGCGTCCCGCGGCGACGCCCGACGGCGTCGCAGTCGCCAGAGCGGCGGGCAGCAGCCGGTTGCCGCGGCCCACCACCACCGGATAGCCCGCGGGATCCGGCGCCGGACCGTCCGGGGCAGCTATGAAGTCGAATCCCATGCCGGCGGACTCGAAGCCCAGCCGCTCGGCGAGGGCCGCGGCCGCCAGGTGATTGGGAGCATCTCCCGCCAGGATGATGCGGGCGCGGATCGTGTCCGGCACCCCGTCGCCCGACGTGTCACCGAGGAGCGCCCCGCTCTCCAGCACCCGCTCCAGGCCGGGAGCCGGGTCCGCCGCCGGGATCAGCCCGGCCAGCATCAACACCGCTGCAAGGACGACCAGTCTGCGCATGGCATCTGCCCCAGAGTCAGGATGAGTGTCGTGTCAAGTATACATGGATTGGCGGCCGACCGGGTGACCGAAACGGCGGGCGTCACCCCCGGCGGCGCCGGCGGACGCCCGGAGGCGGGCTAGATCCGCTCCAGGCGGCCCTCGGTCATGCGGAAGCGCGCCGCGCAGCGGTCGGCCAGGGACGGATTGTGCGTCACCAGCAGCACCGTGGTGCCGCGCCGCGCCGTGAGCCCGAGCACCAGCTCCATGGTCCGGTCGCCGGTGCCGTGGTCCAGGTTGCCCGTGGGCTCGTCCATGAGCAGGAGCGCCGGCTCGGTGATGAGCGCCCGGCCCACGGCCACCCGCTGCTGTTCGCCGCCGCTGAGCTCGCCGGGACGGCTGGCGGTGCGGTGAGCCAGGCCGAGCTCGGCGATGAGGGCGGTCGCCGCGACCGACGCCTCCGCCGCGCCGACGCCCCGGACGAGCAGGGGCATCATCAGGTTCTCCAGGGCGGAGAACTCGGGCAGCAGGTGGTGGAACTGGAACACGAAGCCGATCTGCCGGTTCCGGAAGCGGGCCCGCGCATCGCCCGCGAGCGTGTACAGGTCGCTATCCCCGACCAGCACCCGGCCGGCGTCGGGCGGCTCCATGCCGCCCACCACGTGCAGCAGCGTGCTCTTGCCGGAGCCGGAGTCGCCGATGATGGAGGCCGTCGTTCCCGCCGGCAGGCTGAACGTCACACCGCGCAGCACTTCCAGCCGGCCGCCGCCGTACGGAAATCCCTTGTCCAGGCCGGTGACCGTGAGGAAGTCACTCATAGCGGATCGCCTCCACCGGGTTGAGGCGGGCCGCCTGACGGGAGGGGTACAGCGTGGCGAGAAAGCTGATGAGCAGCGCCGCGGCCGCCACGAACAGGACGTCCCACGCGCTGATGCGGAACGGCAGGTACGGGATGGAGTAAACCGCCGCGTCCAGCCGGATCCACTTGTAGCGGTCAGCCGCCCAGGCCAGGCCCACGCCGAGCGCGCTCCCGAGCGCGGTGCCGATGAGGCCGATGATCATCCCCTGCCAGATGAAGACGCGCATGATCTGCCGCTCGGTGGCGCCCATGGCCCGCAAAATGGCGATGTCGCGGCTCTTCTCCATGACCATCAGGATGAGGGTCGTCACGATGTTGAGGGCCGCCACCAGCACGATGAGGCCGATGGCTAAAAACATGCCCCATTTTTCGAGCTGCAGGGCGGCAAACAGCGGCCGGTTGGTTTCGATCCAGTTGGTCAGTCCCGCCCGGTCGCCGAGGCGGCGGGCAATCTCCGCCTGGATCGCCGGCACCGCGTAGATGTCTGTGACCCGGATCTCGAGCGCCTGGACGGCGTCCGACGAGAGTCCGGCCAGGGCGCGGGCCTCGTCCAGCGAGATGAAGGCCCAGGTGTTGTCCAGGTCGTACAGGCCCGACTCGAACGTGCCCACCACGCGGTACCGGTGGATGCGCGGCATGAGGCCCATGGGTGTGAGCGTCCCCCGCGGGACGATCAGCGTGACGGGCATGCCGGTCTCGACGCCCAGGTGGCGGGCCAGCTGATTGCCCAGGATGGCGGCGCGCCGGGTGTTCAGGTCCTCGAAGCGGCCGCTCCGGAGCACGCCCAGGCCGGCGGCCAGCCTGGCCTCGGCCGCCGGATCCACCCCCTTGAGGATGAGGCCCGTGGACGAGGTGCCCGAACTGGCCAGCGCCTGGACGTACACGGCCGGCGTGACGGCGCGCACGCCGGGCACCCGCGCGATCTCATCGGCCATGGCCGCGTAGCCGGCCAGTCCGCCGGCGCCCCGCGGCAGCGCGGTGATGTGGGCCGTGGCCCCCAGGATCTTCCCCTGGAGGTCCAGGCTCATGCCGGCGTACATGGACAGGATGATGATCAGGGCCGCCACGCCGGTCATGACCCCCAGCACCGAGATCACGGTGATGAAGCTGATCACCACCTGCTTCCGGCGGGCCTTGAGGTAACGGCGGGCGATGAAAAGTTCAAAGCGCATGGTGCATCCCGTCCGGGTGCGGCGCGGCGGCGGGCGCCGCTCAGCTCCCGGCCGCCTCCGGTCCGGGGGCGGCGGCGGCGTCCGGCGCGGCGGCGGGCGCCTCCGGCTTCATGAGCGGGAAGAGGATCACGTCGCGGATCGACGGCGAGTTGGTCAGGATCATGGCCAGGCGATCGATGCCGATCCCCTCGCCGGCCGTGGGCGGCATGCCGTAGCTCAGGGCGCGGACGTAGTCTTCGTCCATCATCTGCGCCTCCTCGTCGCCGCCTTCCCGCTGGCGCACCTGCTCGCGGAACCGCTCGCCCTGGTCGATGGGGTCGTTGAGCTCGGAGTAGGCGTTGGCGATCTCCATGCCGGCGATGTACAGCTCGAAGCGCTCCACGAAGCCCGGCTCGTCGGGCTTCCGCTTGGACAGGGGGGACAGCTCCACGGGATAGTCGTAGATGAACGTGGGCTGGATGAGCTGGTGCTCCACCACCTCCTCGAACAGCAGCCCCAGCAGCTTGCCGTACGACTCCTTGGGCGGGTAGCCGATGCTGACCCGCTCCAGCAGGGCGACGACGCCCTCCCGGGTGTTGAGCTGCTCCGGCTCCGGCCTGGGGCCGGGCGCCGTCCAGAAATGGCGGATGGCATCGCGGAGGGTGAATTCCTGCCAGCCGTCGAAGTCGATGACCTGCTCCTTGAACGGCACCAGGCGGGTGCCGCAGACGGCGTCCACGACTTCCGTGAACATCTCCCGGGTCAGCCTCATCAGGTCGCGGAAGTCGCTGTAGGCCTGGTAGAACTCCAGCATGGTGAACTCGGGGTTGTGCTGGGTGGAGATCCCCTCGTTGCGGAAGTTCCGGTTGATCTCGTACACGCGCTCCATGCCCCCCACCACCAGGCGCTTGAGGTAGAGCTCGGGGGCGATCCGCAGGTAGAGCTTCATGTCGAGGGTGTTGTGGTGGGTGATGAACGGCCGCGCGGTGGCCCCGCCCACCAGCGGGTGCATCATGGGCGTCTCCACCTCCAGGTAGCCGCGCGCCTCGAGAAAGCGGCGGAGCTGCTGGACGACGGCGGACCGCCGCTGGAAGATCCGCCGCGCCTCCGGATTGACGATGAGATCGAGGTAGCGCTGGCGGTAGCGGATCTCCACGTCGGTCAGGCCATGCCACTTCTCCGGCAGCGGCAGGTAGCACTTGGCCAGCAGGGTGAGCTGCTGCACCAGAATGGTGAGCTCGCCGGTGCGCGTCCGGAACAGCCGGCCGTCGACGCCGACGATGTCCCCCAGGTCAAGCTGCTTGAACAGGGCGACGGAGTCGGCTTCGGACACGTCGCTCTTGATGTAGAACTGGATCTTCTCGACGCCGTCGGAGATATGGCAGAACGCCGCCTTGCCGAAGCCGCGCAGGGCCATGATCCGGCCGCAGGTGCGGACGTGGTGGCTCTCCGCATCGAGCTGGGTGTGGTCCATGGTCGCGTAGCGGGTCACCGTCTCGCTCACCGTGGCGTCGAAGGCGAACTTGTGGGGGTATGGATCGACGCCCATCGCCCGAATCTCATCGAGCTTCTTCTGGCGGTGCTGGATCAGGACGGTTTCCGGACTGCTCATGTCACGATCTCCTATCTGGGGTTGAGCCGGACGACCGCACGGCCGGCCGGCGGCGCGGCCCGGTCGCCGGGACGGCTACGACTGGACCGTCGGCAGGTAGTTCTTGTTGATGGCATCCAGGATGCCGTTGATGAACTGCGTGGATTCCTCGGTGCTGAACTTGCGGGCGATCTCCAGCGCCTCGTTGATCACCACCGTCGTCGGCGTCTCGGTCTCATGGAGAAACTCGAAGACGGCCAGCCGGAGGATGTTGCGGTCCACCACCGCCATGCGCTCGAGGCGCCAGTGCTCCGAAAACTTCTGGATGATCTTGTCGATCTCGGCCTTGTGCTCGAGAGTGCCGAAGTAGAGGAACTCGGCGTACGTCCGGACGGTCTCTTCCTTGATGTGAATCTGCCAGTAGAGGTCGTTGGCCGCCGCGGCATCCATGGGCGAGAAGTCCGCCTGGTAGAGGAGCTGCAGAGCGCACTCACGACCCTTACGACGCGTGCCCACGGTTCACTCCCGGCAATAGCCAAAGAACGATCGGATCCAATCAGATCCCCTTCAGAAGATTGGCCAGTTCGACGGCCGCGAGCGCCGCCTCGAAGCCCTTGTTGCCGCTCTTGAGACCGGCCCGGTTAAGCGCCTGCTCCACGTTGTCGGCGGTGACCACCCCGAAGGTGATGGGACAGTCGACCTCCAGGGCCACCTGGGCGATCCCCTTGGTCACCTCGGCGCTGATGAGGTCGAAATGGGGCGTCTCGCCGCGGATCAGGGCGCCCAGGCAGATCACCGCGTCGAACTGCTTCTTCTGGGCCAGGCGCTTGGCCACGAGCGGCAGCTCGAACGAGCCCGGCACGCGGACGATGGTCAGGTTGCCGTCCTCGGCGCCGGTGCGGCGAAGGCCGTCGAGCGCGCCCTCCAGCAGCCGGTTGCAGATCACGTCGTTGTACCGGCTCACCACCAGCGCGAAGCGCAGGCCCTTGGCATTGAGATTTCCTTCAAATACGTGCGGCACGTGAGGGCACTCCTTGTCGATATTCGGGTCAATTATATGAATTTCAATCGAAAAGACAATGTTTTTATATGGATGGAAGACACGCGCCGAGACTCCGGCAACATAAAAGATCTTTTGCATTCAGATCGGCTCGGTGTATTTTGTGGGGGATGTTTTCATCCCTCGCCGATTCCGAAGGAAGCATTCCATGAGGCATTTCCCGTTGACTTGCCGGGTTTGTGTCCTGGTGTTATGTCTGGCCGGTTCCGGTCTCTTCGCCGCGGAATTGACGTCCGACGGCAACACCCTGTTGCTGCTCCACTTCAACAACACCCTCACGGGAGCGAACGGCGAGGCGCCTGTCGGCAGCGTCAGCGGAATCAGTTATGATTCAGGCATTTTTGGAAACGGCGCCGTTTTTTCCGCCAGCAACAAGCTGCAATACGCGCGGACCGACAACATTGATAGCCAGACCGGAACACTGGAATTCTGGATCAAACCTCAGTGGAACGGCAACGACGGTGCGGACCATTACGTGTTCGCGCTCGGTGTCGCCGGGGGAATGCTCATGGGGAAAGACGGGGGGAATTACTGGAAATGCCTGTTCAACCGGTACGGTGCCGGTGGGAGCCCTGAGTCGGGCTGTGGCATCCCCATCAGCAACGATTGGGAGGCGGGACACTGGTACCACGCCGCCTTCACCTGGGATGCGAATTACCTGAAGATTTACGTCAACGGAGAGCTCAAGAACCAGCAGACATTGACAGCGCCCCTGCCCTCTGTTCTGGAAACGAACTTTTACCTTGGCTCCGACAACGGCAACGCAGGCGTGGCCGCGGTCATCGACGAGCTCCGAATCAGCGACATCGCCCGGACCGCCGATGAGATCAGCGCCAGCTACATCGCCGGATTGACAGTCACCGGCTTGAACGTCACCCCCGAGTCCCTGTCCCTGTTGTGCACCTGGTGGGCGTATCCGGAACTGACGGTCACCACCGCCCAGGGCTCGCACTCCATCCCGGCTTCGGCGGCCCAATGGAGCAGCAATCATGCCGCGGTCGCTGACGTGGACGAGCTCGGTAAAATCATCGCCGGGCAAGCCGGCACCGCCGTGATCACGGCCAGTTACGAAGGTTACACCGACACCGTTACCGTCACGGTGAGTGATCCTGTCCGGCCACCCCAAGTCGAGTCCATCGATTCTTATCTGGCTACACCGGCCGCCGGGCATCTGCAGACCATCCCCGTGCTGATTCTCCGCTATCTGCCCACCCGGGACGGGACCACCGTGGATACAGCTGAGACCGGTTGGACATCCAGCCTGAATGAATTGAAAGCGCACATCGACCGCCTGACCATCCAGACAAAGTTCATCCTTGAGGAGGGCAGCCGATTCCGGGGTTATCGCCATCCCGGAGCCGTTCCGTCCATTGGTTACCAAGTCATCCGGATTGTGACCGTCTACGAGGAGTTGCCCAAGGAACGTCAGGTACCCTGGAACCCGGGGGTCTTCTTTCCCGACTATAACCAGATTCTGGATCGTGCCGACATCGAGCACTATGTCAACGACTTGGGCGTCAAGGAGGTCTGGATCTGGGGCTATCATCATGGCGACATCGAACAGCCGGAATCCAACATGTCCAGCCCCCTGACCGGTGACGTGTCCAACAGTTCCCGGTTCAATGACGATTTACCCATCCTCGACCACACCTACACAGTCTACGGCTACAACTTCACCCGCAGCGCCTGCGAATCAGCGCACGACCACGGCCACCAGCTCGAGGCCATCCTGAGTTACGCCAACCAGCTGCAGGACGGCCAGGCCGATCTGTTCTGGAAGCAGTTCGTGGGACAAAATGCCGGTGGCGCGTTCATCACCGGCCGCTGCGGCTGGACGCACATGCCGCCCAACACGACCGAGGACTACAATTACTGGAGCACCACCCAGGTAAACTCCGACATCGAGGACTGGCGGCCGGACGGAACCGGCGAAAAAATCAAAGTCAATGCGAATACCTGGGGCGGCATCGCATACGCCTGGCCTGACGGCGTGGCTCCCGACGATCTGATCCAGGCGCAATGGTACATTTACTGGATGCAGAACATGCCCGGCCACAACAACGGCATCTCCTACGGCACCGAGTTCATGACCAACTGGTGGCGATTCACCGCCGACTGGGACGCCGCGATCGGAGCCGACCTGGGCCTGCACGCACCCGCCACCACGGCATACGGCGATTTTGACGGCGACGGCCACTGCGACGCCACGGACGCGATCCTGCTGGCGGATTATCTCTGCGGCAACATGTCCGGACTGGATGACCTTCTGGTCGAGGCGGACGTCCGGGTGGACTTACATATCAAAAGCTCTGACCTGGTGGTCCTGCAGTGCTATCTGGCCGGCCGGCTGCCGACGCTGCCTCTCCGGGATTGACGACCTCGCCGCGAAGCGAGTAGTCCAGCAGCCGGGCGTCAGCCATAGCAGAGCAGACATCGGATAGCGGACTTCGGATATCGGAATTCAGATTCAAGACTACGATCTTCGCAGATTCCTGGTGTGTTTCGGGCAGCTTTAGCCCGAAGAACGATATTCTGCCGTAATCCAATTTCCGAAATCCGCTGTCCGTCTCACCGGTAATTCGCCGACTGCAGTTCGAACATGCGGGCGTAGTGGCCGCCGGCGGCCA
>ERZ1645192.1409-NODE-1409-length-20027-cov-5.443671_pt1 | contig 20027 bp, 19 predicted proteins | sample MGYA00575354_ERZ1645192 | MGnify/ENA primary metagenome ERZ1645192 (study PRJEB40844, sample SAMN11349763) | freshwater sediment metagenome | isolation source: river sediment | host: Sediment | place: India: Faizupur Khadar , New Delhi | collected 2017-02-21 ... | reverse complement strand
GCATCTCGTGCGCGGCGTGCGTCGACGTCTGTCCGAGACAGGTTATTTCGCTCTCTTTCTCGCCAACAAAAAAGAGCTGATTTAAAAGAGAGCGGAGCCGTATATATTTCAAGGTTCCGCTCTCTTTTTCATAATCTTTCTTAATTTAGTTTACCGAAGACTCCAGAGCGCAAGGAAACCGAAGACGCCGATGGTCGTTCCGGAAAGTCTATTGAGCCATCTGAGACCGCTGGCGGTGAATTTCTCCCGGAACAGGCCGAAGCCGCCGCTCAAAAGAAGCCACCAGAGAGCTGAACCCGCAAACACCCCGAGGACGAGTACTCCGGCGGATATATAGTTTCCGCTCCCTTCGGCCAGTCCGAGTCCGGCAAATATGGCGGCGAACGAAATAATCGTCATCGGATTAGTGAGCGTCAGGAACAAGGTGGAGAGATACGCCCCAAGTAGGCCGTGTCCGCGTACCTCGGCCGCTTTTTGTGCGGGCTGTGCGAAAAACGTCTTGACCGCCAGATACAGCAGGAAAAGACCTCCGGCAAGGCGAAGCTCCGTCTGCCTGCTGACCAGAAAGTTCGAGAGAAACGTCAAGCCGAAGCCCGCGATACACCCGTACACCGCATCCGCACTCGCCGCGCCCAGTCCTGAAACAAGACCTGACGCACGCCCTTCGGTCAGCGTGCGCCGGATACATAAAACTCCTATGGGACCGACAGGCGCGGCGATCGAAAACCCGATAACAACGCCTCTGAACAATATCGAGAGATCCATCTTGCTCCTCCGTTTCCAGAATGGGGGCCTTCCGGGAAGTCACCCCGTCAATATACCACTTTCCTATCAAAAGACAAGGGAATAAAGTTGATTCTATGGACAATTCAACGAGTATTCATGATATCGATTTTTTAAAAAAGCCAGAGGCAGGCGAGTCCGGCGGCAAGGCTGATCAGGGTCACCGGAACTCCCACGAGCGCGTGCTGCTTCCAGTCGAATGGAATCCCCATACGCTCCGCTTCGCCTGCGACGATGATGTTGGCGATGCTCCCCACGATCAGCAGATTTCCCGCGAAGGTGCTCGACACCGCAAGGATGTAACCGGCCTGCGGAACGTCGCGCACAAGTGGGAGCAGCAGCATGACGGCCGGAACATTGGAGACAAGATTCGAGAGCACTGTCGTCACTCCGTAAAGCCAGGCCGGAGAGGAAAGCGATACCCCTGCTGATTCAAGGAACTCTTTGAGAATCTGAAGACCTCCGGCAGACTCGAACGCCGCATTGACGACGAAAAGGCCGAGGAAAAGGAGAAGAAGCTGCCAGTCCACTATTTCGAGGGTCCGCCGCGACGCCATCTTCCTGCTGAGCAGAAGGACCCCCGCAGCGCCGAGCGCCGTGAGATCACGAGGAAGCGTCGAGAAGAGAAACAAGCCCACGACTACCGTCAGGACGACACCCCCCTTCAACGTCTGCCAGGCATCAAAGGAGCGCTCATCAACCAGCTGCTCATCCATTTGGAGCGTCCAGCGTCCCCGGAAAAGGAAGAGCATGATCCCCCAGAGTGAAAGCAGCGACAGGAACACGGGGAAGGCGGCGAAGAGCAGATATCCGCCGAAAGGAAGCGAGAGATACTGGCCGATGAGCATGTTCTGCGGATTTCCGATGAGCGTGAGCGCGGAACCGATATTCGCGGCGCACGCAAGCGCAAGGAAAAAAGGAAGAGGGTTGAGCCCCCGGCGGATGCACCCCGCCCCCAGAACGGGCGTCATGGCGAGACAGACCACATCGTTCGTGAGGAGCGCCGACATGAGAGCGGAAGCTCCGATGACCGCCCCCATGATAAGCGAAGGAGGCGCCGCGAGAGCCCCTATGCGCCGGGAAACCTCGGAGTAGAAACCTCCCAGACGGAACTGCGCCGAAATAACCATAAAGCCGAACAAGAGCAAAATTGTGGGGACGTCGATCCCGGAGCGGCCGCCCTCGAGAGACGCCTTTCCCGCGGCAAGAAGCACGATTGCGCCCAAAAGGACAATACCGGTGCGGTCAAGCGCGAGGCGAGGAAAGCGCCCAAAGATCATCCCCAGATAGACGGCGGCAAAAACAAAAAAGACGAAGAACCCATTCACCACAGGAAACACCTCGCAGAAATAAGTAAACAACAAGAGGGAATTATACTCCCGAACAGCGTGCTCTGGAAAGCTTGGAATGAGCGTGTCGTTCCGGATGTACCCACATTTTTCATCCCAAATCCTACTTTTGCACCCCGGGAACGTAAATTTATGTAAAAAGTCTGGAAATAGATGCTTGACAGGATACCGCAGGGGCTGTATCATCCCTATCAATATTCAGACAGACACTTCACCGGAAAGGAGGCCATTTTGATGAATGCACAGAGATTGAGTTTGGTTCGTATTTCTGTTCTTGTACTCGTCCTCGTACTCCTCATTATCGGCGGTCCCCCTTCCGGTGGGTTCGGCGCATAAGCCGTACACCTAAAACCGGAACCGGGGGCCGCCTTTCTGGAGGCCCCCGGTTTTTTTATTGGGAAGTGTTTTTACTCTGCGTCTTTTTATAATTTTGAAGGGAGTGTGTACAATGGCAGGAAAGTACGGATTCACAGCGGCGACGGAAACAGAGAGAGAGGTCTTCAGAAGAAATGATCGTCATCTCGACGATATGTTCTCGGTCAGTTGGAGAGGGCCCTTTGAAGGATTCTCCGCTTCAAGGAAGGCCGATCTTGCGGAACCCTCCTTCTCACAGACGGAGATGCGGTGGCGCGGCCCGTTCGAAGGACTTCGCTAGGCTTAAAAAGAAGCGGGAAAATGACGGAAGCGTCCCCCGATCCTGTCATCCCTTCCCGCTTCAATACCCCGACTCGGGGTGGCGAAAACAGCTCGTCAGGTGATCGTTCACCATTCCCGTAGCCTGCATATGCGCGTAACAAATCACCGGACCGAAGAAGACGAACCCCTCTTTTTTCATGCACCCGCTTACTTTCTCCGCGAGCGGGGTCACAGCAGGCACTTCTTCCATGGTTTTCCATCTGTTGACGATCGGCTCCCCGTCGAGGAAATCCCATAAGTATGCCGAAAAAGAGCCTTTCCGATCCCTGATCCGGAGGAAGGCGCGTGCGTTTTTCACGGCGCCCTCTATCTTCCGCTTGTTCCGGATGATTCCCTCGTTCCGCATCAGCTCGCCTATTTTTCGTTCGTCATACCCGGCAATTATCTCCGGATCAAAACCGTCGAACGCGCTCCTGTACGCTTCCCGTTTCCGGAGGACAGTGATCCAGGAGAGACCGGCCTGCGCGCCTTCCAATAGGAGAAATTCAAAAAGCGTCGCGTCCTCGCGGACGGGAACGCCCCACTCCTCATCGTGGTATGCGACGTAGAGGGGGTCGGTCCCCGGCCACGGGCAGCGATTGAAAGCGCCGTTCACGGCTCAGTGCTGATGAGCGTGATCGTGCTCGTGATCGTACTCTTTACCCTCGAGCACCGGCAGCCCCTTCCGTCTGCGATAGTCGTTGATTGCGGCGTGAATGGCTTCTTCCGCGAGGACGGAACAGTGCATCTTCACAGGGGGCAGTCCGTCGAGGGCCTCTGCAACCGCGCTGTTCGTAAGATTCCACGCTTCGTCGATATTCCGTCCCTTCACAAGCTCGGTCGCCATGCTCGAAGATGCGATCGCGGAGGCGCAGCCGAACGTCTTGAACTTGATGTCGGTGATTACTTCGTTCTCCACGCGGAGGTATATTTTCATGATATCGCCGCACTTGGGGTTTCCTGCCTGGCCTACCCCGTCCGGATTCTCGATTTCACCGACGTTGCGCGGATTTTGAAAGTGATCCAATACTTTTTCGCTGTACATAGCGTTATTTCCCTCCTTGCGTGTTCTTCAGAAAGTCTTCCCAGAGAGGCGACATAGCGCGGCGGCGCTCTACTATTGCCGGAAGCACGGAGAGAACATAGCGGATATCCTCTTCCGAAGTCTCCTCCCCGAGCGTCATACGGAGCGAACCGTGCGCCTGTTCATGGGAAAGGCCGATCGCCATGAGAACGTGCGACGGATCCAGCGATCCAGAGGAACAGGCGCTGCCGGTGGAAGCGTAGATACCGGCCCCGTCCAGGTCGAGAAGAAGCGTTTCGCCTTCGATCCCGATAAAGCTGAAATTCGAGTTGTTCGGAAGCCGCTCGCTTACTGGAGCGCCGTTGAGCTTCGCATGAGGGATAACCTTCATCACGCCGTCGATCAGCATGTTACGGAGCTTTCCGACGCGGGAAGACGCGTCCTTCATCCTGGACGCAGTCAGTTCGATTGCCGCGCCGAGTCCTACGATACCCGCCACGTTCTCGGTCGTCGCACGCTTTCCGCGCTCCTGACCGCCTCCGTGCATGAAGTTGTCAATCTTTATTCCCTTGCGGACATAGAGCGCCCCGACTCCCTTGGGACCGTAGAATTTATGCGCAGAAAGGGAGAGCAAGTCGATATTCATCGCCTTCACGTCGATGGGGACATGCGCCACCGCCTGGACCGCGTCCGTGTGGAAGATGATTCCCTTCTCACGGCAGAATGCGCCTATCTCGGCTATAGGTTGGATTGTGCCGATTTCGTTGTTGGCAAACATCACCGAAACAAGTATTGTCTTCTCGGTCACCGCATTTTTGAGGTCCTCAAGACGCACCCTGCCTTCGGCGTCCACGTCGAGGTACGTCACTTCAAAACCGTTCTCCTGAAGGAACTGTGCCGTATGCAGCACGGCATGATGTTCGATCTTCGTCGTAATAACATGGTTCCCCTTTGAACGATTTCGCCACGCTACCCCTTTGAGAGCCCAGTTATCGGCTTCAGTGCCGCCGCTCGTGAAAAAAATTTCTTCCTTCGCCGCGCCGAGCACATCCGCCACCTGCTGCCTTGCTATGCCCATAGCCTTGCGGTTGCTCTCGGAAAAAGAATAGATCGACGAAGGATTGCCGAACGACTGCGTAAAGTACGGGGTCATCGCGGAAACGACTTCCGGCGCAGTAAACGTAGTAGCGGCGTAATCAAGATAGACCTGTCTGGACATTATTTTTTTCCCCCTTCTATTTGCTTGAACAACTTCCCTTGCCGGATTTTTCCCCGGCGTGGTTCGTCGCTGAATTTTTTAGAAGATCCGCGAGCGTGGTATCCTCCAGGATCTCGTCGATACTTCCCTTCAAACGGCTCCAGAGTTCGTGCGTCGGGCAGGAACCCTGATTTCTGCATCCGCCCGGCGAAAGACAGTCCGCAAAGGTAATATCCCCTTCAAGAGAATCCACCACACATGCGATCGTAATATCCTCGGGCGGCCTGCCGAGCATATAGCCGCCCTGCGCCCCCCGGACGCTCTGTATAAGGTTGCTGCGTCTGAGCTTGAGAAAAAGCTGCTCAAGGTATTTTTCGGAAACTTCCTGCTCCTTGGCGATCTCGCCGACGGGCACAGTTCGTTCACCGTCGTATCTTTCAGCCATATAGAGCAAGGCGCGAAGACCATAGCGAGTTTTTGTCGAGAGTTTAATTGCCATCACTTCCCCTGCTCTGAACTGACGACAGAGTACTATATCCTACTATTTTTGTCAAGTTTATTATCGAAAAAAACACCCGGTCTTCCGGAGAGACCGGGTGTTTCTCGTAAATTCAGCGAGAGAGCAAGGATCAGGCAAGCGCTTGGGTCGTCTTCCCCTTCGCGTGGCCCCCGCCGAGATAGGCCGCCTTGATGTCCGCATTCGCAAGAAGTTCCTCCGAGGGACCTTCCGTGACCAGACGCCCGGTCTGAATCACATAGCCGCGATTTGAGAGCAGAAGAGCCTGGCGGGCGTTCTGTTCAACCAGCAGGATTGTGACTCCTTCGTTATTAATCCTGCGCAGCTCTTTGAAGATATCCTTGATGATAATGGGGGCAAGTCCGAGCGAAGGCTCGTCAAGGAGGAGCACCTTCGGACGGGACATGAGCGCCCTGCCGATGGCGAGCATCTGCTGTTCTCCTCCCGAAAGCGTGCCCGCGTATTGGCTAATCCGCTCCTTCAGACGGGGAAAAAGGGAGAAGACCCATTCATAGTCTTCTTCGACTTTACTGTCATTTCCCCGAGGGAAAGCTCCCATCTTCAAGTTTTCCAGAACAGTGAGAGGGGCGAAGACCTTGCGGCCCTCGGGGCTGAGCGAAATCCCCTGCTGTACCACCCTGAAACTTCTCGAGTCAAGCTTTACGTCGCCAAGAAGGATTTCTCCTTTTTCTCGCCGCACCATACCCATGATAGCATTCATCAGCGTAGATTTGCCCGCGCCGTTCGAACCGATGACGCTGACGATCTCGCCTTCGAACACCTTCAGAGAGACTCCGGAGAGAGCCTTGATGGCGCCGTAGCTCACGTGGAGGTCATGGACTTCGAGGAGGGCTTTTTTCTCGTTCATAACCGCGTCGCTCATTCCTCTTCCTCCTCTCCGAGATACGCCTTGAGAACTTCCGGATGGTTCTGGATCTCATCCGGCGTTCCTTCGGCGATCTTCGCGCCGAAGTTCATACACACGATATGGGGGCAGATCTCCATGATGAGATCCATGTGATGTTCTATGACGAGGATCGTCAGTTTGAAATCCGTGTGAATGGACCGGATCAAAGAGTTCAGCGAGAGAACCTCTTCGGCGTTCATTCCGGCCGCAGGCTCGTCAAGCAGCAGCAATTTCGGGTCCAGCGCGAGCGCACGGGCAATCTCCAGACGCCGCTGGTGTCCGTACGGGAGCGTCCCCGCAGCCTGGTTCGCTCTGTCGGCGAGTCCAACCCTTTCGAGCAGTTCCATGCTCTTCTTCCGTATGTCGCTCTCTTTGCTCCGCCACCGTCCGAGGTGCGTCATTCCCTCGAAGAAGGTGTAGGGGACATGCTGCTGCGCAGCGGTCATGACATTCTCCAGAACCGAGGAACGCTGAAACAGCCGCAGGTTCTGAAAGGTTCTGGCAATCCCTTTGTGGACAATGTCGAACGTCTTCAGAGGAACCAGGTTCTCACCGCGGAAGAGAATCGACCCCTCGTCGGGATCGTAGACGCCGGTTACAAGATTGAAGATCGTAGTCTTGCCCGCTCCGTTCGGTCCCATAAGGCCTGCCAGCTCGCCCTCCGGAATTGAAAAGGACATTTCGCTCACAGCGCGCACGCCGCCGAAGTTCTTTGTAACGCCGGAAAGTTCGAAGATCGCGCTCATCACGACCGCCTCCCGAAAGGATCCTTAATCCAGGAGAGAAGCTCACGGTTGCCCATGATACCCTCCGGACGAAGAACCATGATGATCACGAGGACAGCCCCGTAAATAAGCATCCGGTACTGGGAGATAGGACGGAAAAGCTCGGTAACCAACGTGATGACCGCCGTTCCCAGGATGCAGCCGCTCATTGACCCGAGGCCTCCGAAGACGACGACCGCTGTCAATTCTGTCGACTTGAGCATGTCGAACATGACCGGCTGAATGAAAGAAAGAAAACCACCGAGAAGCGCTCCGGCGACACCGCAGTAGAAAGCCGAAATCATAAGACTGACAACTCTGATTCGCGCGGTGTTGAACCCAAGCAGCGACGAGGCGATGTAGTCGTCCCGGCAGGCTTTGCATGCTCTCCCGAAACGGCTGTTGATAAGGTTGAACATGAAAATGGCCAGTATGACGAAAAACCCGACTGCGATAGGCAGCGAGGTGTACGGATCGATCCCCGGATACCCTCGGGCTCCCCGCGTCACAGACTGCCAGTTTTCAAGGATAAGTCTGATGGCCTCACCAAGGCCGATGGAGGCTATAGCGTAGTAGTCGCCCATGAGTCTGAGCGTCGGAACGCCGATAAAGTAGGCAAGGGCGACAGCCACCACTCCGCCGAGAAGAATCGCGGGGAAGAAATGGACGCCGTGCTGTACTGTAAGAATCGCCGACGTATAGGCTCCGAGCGCCATATACGCAGCATGCCCCAAAGAGAATATGCCCGTGAATCCCGTGAGGAGAGAGACTCCCATGGCTGCGATTGCGTTGATGCACAAAAGAATGATAATACCTTCCGCATAACCTGACATGGTCTTCGCTCACCTACACTTTCTCGCTGACGCTCTTGCCGAAAAGCCCGGTAGGCTTGACAAGCAACGTGACGACCAGCAGGGAAAAGACGACGAGGTCGCGCATCTGGCTGGATATGAAACCGGCCGTGAGCATCTCCGCAAGCCCGAGGATGAGGCTCCCCACCACGGCGCCGGGAAGGGAACCAAGACCGCCGATAACAGCCGCTACAAATGCCTTGATTGTGATTGCGCCCAGCTGGGGGTACAGTGTGTAGCGGACGGAGAGGAAAATTCCTCCCACGGCAGCGAGCGCTCCCGCGACGAAGAAGACGATGGAGATCAAGCGATTGACGTTCACTCCCATGAGGCCGGCAGTTCGAAGATCATACGCAGCAGCCCTTATGGCAAGCCCCCATCGGGTCTTCGACAGGAAGAGCTGCAATGCGCCGAGGAAAACAACAGCCGAAACAAGGGAAAGAAGATCGAACGCGCTTGTAGTGGCAAGACCGAAAAAGTTCACCGGCGTGGTCGGGATCACCGGAGGAAGAGCGCGGAAACGTCCTCCCGCCACAATGACAAAGATATTTTCGATGACAATGCTCATTCCCATCGAGGCAATAAGAAGATAAAGAGTCACATTGGTGCGTTCGCGGATCGGGCGATAGGCGAGCCGTTCCGTGAGAATGGCCGCCGCTCCCGCTCCTACCAGAGAAAGCGCACCCGCCATCCATATTCCGATGTTAAAAGTACGAAGCGCAGCGTAGCAGATATAACCGCCGATTACAAGAAAGCCTCCGTGGGCGAAGTTGGAGAAGAGGAGAACGGAATAGACCAGAGAGTATCCCACGGCAATGAGTGCGTAGACCGATCCAAGCGAGAGGCCGTTGATGATCTGCTGTATCAGCGTTGCCAAATATGGATCACCCCTTTCACGTATTGACGAGGGCAGACGGTCTCCGCCTACCCTCGTCATGGAACAACTATATCATATTTTTTTCTTCACGGTATATTGTATTATTTAAACTCTGCGGTGCACTTACGGCTTGATCTTCGTGAAGAACTGTCCCTTGCCGTCCTTGGCTATGAGAACGACGCCGTCCTTGTCGACAGGGTTGTGCGTCTTCGGGTCCATGGTGATGGTGGCATGGTGAAGCTTCAGATCTTTGGTGGCCTCAAGCGCGTCGCGGATGAGCTTCGGATCGGCCTTACCGGCGCGGGAGATCGCGTCGGCCACCCAGTAAATAGAGTCATAGCCGAGCACACCGTTCACGAACTCTTTGCACTCGTCATCCCACTTTTCCTTGTACGCCGCGAAGAAGGGCGCCATCGCAGGATCCTCGGGAGCGACATGGTTAATCCAGTAGGAGCCCTCCATGGCCTCTCCTGCGATCTCCCACATGAACTCGCCGTACCCGTCGCCGCCGACGAAGACGATTTCGTTCATACCAAGCTCGCGTGCCTGCTTCATGATAAGCGCCATTTCCTTGCCCATGTTGGGAAGGACGAGCACATCGGCGCCCTTGTCGCGTATCTCGGTGAGCTGCGCGCGGAAGTCGACATCTGTGCCGCCGCGGAATCCGAGGTCGGCGACAACCTCGCCCTGGTACTCGGCGTAGCTCTTCATGAAGAACTCACGAAGGCCCTGAGAATAGTCGTTCCCCACGTCATACAGAATAGCGGCCTTCATTCTCTTAAGTTCTTTCGCCGCAAAGAAAGCGATCAGCTTTCCCTGGTAGGGGTCGGTGAAGCATATACGGAATGAGTACGGACGAACCTCGCCCTTCTCATCGACGGTGACGAGAGGATTCGTTGAAACGGTGCCGATCTGGGATACGCCGAGACGGTTCACAATGGGCGCGGTAGCGATGTTGATGCCGCTGCCGTTGGCTCCGACGATAGCCACAACCTTGTCTTCTTCGATCATACGCCGGACGGCATTCACAGCATCTTCGGCGCGCGTACGGAAGTCATAGACAACGAGCTCCAACTTCTTTCCAAGGACGCCGCCTTTTGCGTTGATTTCATCAACTGCAAGACGGGCCGTTTTCTCCTCGGTCTGACCGTAGGCCGCCCAGTCGCCTGTAAGAGCGGCAAGATAGCCGATCTTTACAGTCTCTTCTGCTGCCTTGGGTTCTTCGGCTTTCGGCTCTTCTGCTTTCGGCTCCTCAGCCTTTGGCTCTTCAGCCTTCGGCGCCTCGGGCGTCGGCGTGGGAGCTTCCTTCACCGGCTCCTCCTTCGGGGGCTGCGGCGCCTGCTGTTGCATAAAGAAATACCCGGCGACGACAACAAGCACAACGAGAGCGATCATCCAATTCCGTTTCAAAACCAACCACCTCCTGAGATTTTTGTGTTCCACCGTACGGTTTCACTGCTTTTCAGAAGTCATTTTACTACGTCGCGCTCTATCTCTCAAATATTTTCGGCTCTTTTGGGGCTCTTCAAGAAAGAAGTTTTCCGTAGAGACAATTTCTGTTTTGGAGCTTCGTTGACGTCCGTCATTTTTTCATACATAAAAGGAACACGCGATTCACTGCAAGCGAGTTGCATCCCATAAAGTTTGCGGCAGCCTCTTCAGGAAGCTGCCGCAAACGCATCGGGGCGGATTCTTTTACACGCAGGGAATCGGCGTCGAAGCAAACACTTCCTGAATAGTCTTCAGCGCCTGGTCGATCTCTTGCTTTGTGATGACAAGAGGCGGAGCAAAACGGATGATCCAGTCGTGCGTCTCCTTACAGAGGAGGCCCTTCTCTTTCAGCGCCGTCGTATAGAGACGGGCCTTCCCTGCCGACTCGTTGAGGACAACGCCGATGAGCAGGCCTTTACCTCGCACAAGCTTGATCTTCGGCGATTGAATCGCCTTGATACCGTCCATGAAGTATTTTCCCATCTCGGCCGCGCGCTCTACCATCTTTTCGTCTACGAGCACGTCGATAGCAGCGCTGGCAACGGCACAAGCCAACGGATTGCCCCCGAAGGTCGAACCGTGGGTTCCCGGCTTGAACACACCCAGTACATCCTTGTTCGCCGCTATGGCGGAAACCGGAAAGACTCCGCCGCCAAGCGCCTTTCCCATGATGATGATGTCGGGATCGATTCCCTCGTGTTGGAACGCAAAATTCTTCCCTGTGCGGCAGAAACCGGTCTGAATCTCGTCGATGGCCAGAAGCACATTGTGCTTCCTGGCGATCGTCTCCAGCCCCTTCAGGAAACCGTCGCTCGGAACGACGACGCCGGCCTCACCCTGGATGGGCTCGACCATAATGCCGACTGTATTTTTCGTCACCGCTTTTTCGACCGCTTCGAGGTCGTCGTAAGGAACTACTTTGAATCCGGGGGTGAACGGGCCGTAATAATCCGTGGCGTCGGGATCTATCGAGAAGGAAATAATGGTAATGGTTCGTCCGTGAAAGTTGTTTTCAAAGACGATGATCTCCGCCTTGTCCTTCTCAACTCCCTTGACCATGTACCCCCATTTTCTCATAGTCTTCAAAGCCGTTTCCACCGCCTCGGCTCCGGTATTCATGGGGAGTATCATCTCTTTTCCCGTGAAATCGGCAAGTTTCTTCGCGAAGACCGGCCAACGGTCGTTGAAGAAGGCGCGGGAGGTCAAGGTGAGGATATCAGCCTGATCTTTCAAAGCTTTGATGATCTTTGGATGTCTGTGCCCCTGGTTGACTGCGGAGTATGCGGATAACATATCCATGTACCGCCGCCCCTCCGGGTCCTCGACCCAAATACCTTCGGCTTTCGAGATCACGACTTCAAGCGGATGATAGTTGTGGGCGCCATATTCGTGTTCCATCTCCATAAGCTCTTCCGATCTGTTTCGAGACATCATGCCACCTCTTTCTGAAGGTATAGTAAATTTCGTTTCACTATTTCTAAGGCGTGCGAAACGATGTTTACAAAAAGTAGTGCATCCACTATTGCTATTCCAGAATTGATTCTTTCATTGAATCATTATCCACCATAATCCTCTTTTTCTCAACTCCGGAAAAACAAAAATATAAACCCTCAGAAGAGGAGAAGGTTTCCTGTATATACTTTGAAATGCAAAAGCGGGTTTTCGTCTCCGAAAACCCGCTTTTATAATCAGTATTGATCAGTAGCTCCACCCTCTTTTTAAGATTCTTCAGCGAGAAACTCCACGAATTTGAAAAAAAGCGGGGGAAGCGTGTGAAGGTAGTACGGCAGGTGAATACGCTCGGCGTTCTTGTGGTCATCCTTTCCGATCGGGCCGAAGTTTGCTATCGGAACGTCGAGTTTTTTCAGTTCGTTAAGAGGGAAACGGTACCCTCTCCCCCAGAGAGGCATATTCTCCGCCAGGGCGTCAAGCTCCGACGGCGCTCCTTGAAACCCGAGGTAGCTCAAGTCCATAATTCCTTGAAAAACATCGATTCTACTTATGGAAAGGCCATACGGCTTTCCAGCCTCCTTGAGACGTTCCACCGCCCGCAGCAGAGCGCGTTCTCCGGCGCTCTCGCTCCTGTTGAGGCGCGGAGGGTAGAACGGCGGTAAAAATCCGACGAGAATGAGCGGCCCCTTCTCCCCGGAAAGATCGAGAAGAAAGGACGCCGTTTCGATACAGAGATCGCGCTCGTCCATGGAGTCAGGAAGCGTCTTCAGAAAAGATTCAAGCACGTCGTCGAATCGCTCCGTCCGGCTACGGACTTTCTCCAGAAGATCTCCGTACGAAAGGACGCGCGGAGGGAACGCCTTCTTCTCGGGGAGCGAAGCCCCTCGTTCGCGCAGCGTCTGCCTGGCTTTCGACAGGTGGGTAAGCGTCATCTCAAGAGCCCGTCCGGCGACCGTTTTCATTTCCTCAAGAATCCGGGCGGGCGTCCGGGAAACGGTGAGGCAGTTGTAATACGCCACGGAGCGTTCGGGGAGCGTCACAGAATAGTTTTTTACCAGATCCTTGAAGCGAAGGCAGGCCTGCGGCGGAAAATGAACCCCGTCCAGGGATTCCGCAGTCTCCGGGCTTCCCTCAAGGATGAGCGAAAGATACGACGTTAAAAGCGACGCGCTGACCCCCTCATAGTAGTCGCCGACGTGCGCCTCCTTCCCCACGCAGAGGTAGAATGGCATTATCTTTCCTATTGTACCGACGTAGACGCCTCCGGCAGGAATGCCCCGCCCGCCGACCGACGGTTCGCTGTTGAGGCACGCTGTGTATTCGAGCTCCCATTCATTACGAAGACGTACAAGCCAGGGGACAGCCCCCCGCATTCCTGCCGAGGTGTTCTCCTCATCGGGGACAGCGAGAAACATAACGTTTGCAGGGAAACTCTCCAAACGTGAGAGCGCTCCTATAAGGCACATCTCAAGCGCTATTCCTGATTTCATGTCGGAAACTCCGCGCCCGAAGAGGTATTCTCCGCTCGCCAGATCGTCCCGAGCCTCCTCCGGTATCTCCAGTTCGTCCACACGGCGGGTATACTCTTCGGGGGAGAATGCCAAATTTTTGAGGTGACCGCACGCTTCCGCATCCACCACGTCGAAATGTCCCGTAATAATGACGGTCTTTTTCGTCCGGGGGTTCGCCTTCACGAGCGCAGCGACGGCCTTGCGTCCGAGCGGGTCTCCCTCTGCTGGGAGGAAACGCAGAAAGGAGGGGTTTCGCCGAAAGTACTCAAGATCCGAGAGCGTAGAAAAAATAAAATCCGCAGCCCGGTTCTCCTCCTCGGAGAAGGAGACGCTGGGTATGGCGACAAGATCAAGAAGCAGCGAGTACAGGTCGTTTTCTGCAAGCGAGAGCATGAAATGCTATTCCTCCTGTGTATGTGTTTGTTCAGTATCGGCAGTACGCGGACGGTTCAGACAAATATCGACAGGCGAGAGAGTATCCAGATGCACATCCATCTGCGGAAAGGCGATCTTGATCCCGTTTTTTTCAAAGAGGGCGATGAGGCGATAGCGCAGATCGCTCGACACTTTGAGCGTCGAAGCGTTCGTCATATCGATCCAGAAATAAAGTGTGAATTCGAGCGCGCTCGGGCCGAACTCCCGGAAGACAACGAAGGGCTCCGGATTACGCAGTACACGCGTATGATCGTGGGCTGCAAGCAGAAGAAGCTCCTCCACTTTTCGGGCGTCGGAACCGTACACAACGCCTACGTTGATTCTCAGGCGAATCTTCTGGTCAGTGAGGGTCCAGTTGACAATTTTATTATTAAGAAAATAGCTATTGGGCATGAGCACATCGATGTTGTCGAACGTTTTTACTCGCGTTGCGCGGGTGCCTATCTCCTGCACCGTCGCGAAAAGACCGTCTATCTCGATCGTATCGTCCACTCGCATCGGTTCGCTGAACATAAGAATAAAACCACTGATCAGGTTGTTGAAAATATTCTGGGCTCCGAAACCGATGCCGATGGCAAGGGCGCCTCCGAGGAACGCGAACGCCGTAAGCGGTATGCCGACAAGATCGAGCGCGGCCAGAATAAGGGCGCCCATCAGGATGAAAAAGAGAATTTTCCTGCTGGCCATCATCCCGGTTGAATCCAGACCGAAACGGTTAAGCAACGTCCTGCTGAGGAAATCGGTCAGACGTCCGCTCAGAAAGAACGCAGCGAGGAAGAGGGAGACCGCGAAAACCAGTTTTGCCACTGTGATGTCGAACCCGTCTCCGGACCAGAGAGTGATGTTCCAAAACGCCAAAAAACGCTCCTTGCCGAAGGTGGTAACTCGTTCCGCAATCTTCACCGCGTCGATATGATCGTTGATCTCCTCACGGAGTCGGTTGTACTGATTAAAAAGCGAAAAAATCCGGGCCATCGAGGCGTTCGCGCTCTCGGCTATGCGGTTGAGCAGATCAATCCTCGCACGTATTCTTGCAAGAACGGCATTTGCTCCAGTGTGTTCCTCCAGTTCTTTTTGCGCCGCGTGCATTTCCGCCTGAATGGAGGAAACATCCCTTTGACGAACTAGGAAAGCGCTCTCTAAATCCTTCACGCGTGTGACTATGAGCGAGCGCATATCCCAAAGTTCCTGCCCCTTGAGACTTCCGTTGAGGAGAGAATACCTGGCATTCCATATCCGCTGCTCCTCTTCGAGAAAGAGCAGCGTCAGTTCCGTATGTTCCAGAGAAACCTGCGCGAGTTGAAGCGCAGCCTGCTGCTCGGCTACTCCAGCCTGCGCAAGCACCCTTTCCCTCTCGTTTCTTGCTGAAGTCAGCGCTCCCTGGCTCCTTGAGAGGGCGGTTCTCGCCTTCTCTCTCTCTTCGCGCAGCCCGGGGAGCTTCTCTCTGGCCGCCGCTATCTGCTCGCCGATGCGCTCGGCCCGCGCCGTCCGGTCTTTCTCGTCGTACGCTACATGTTTCTTAACGAACTCCAATCCTGTTTTCAATTTGTCGCGTTCAGCGAGAAGCAGATTGCGGCTAATGTTTTGCGCTTCAATGTTCAAATCCTGGACTATCCGGGACGCCTTAGCGGTCTCAAGATCAGCCTCGGATTCCTTTACCTGGAGCAATTGCTTCACGCCGGAAGCATTTTTCAGGTTCTGCAATTCTTCGGAAAGGACTCTGTGCTGTTCTTCCATCCTCCGTATCTGCTCATCTACTGTTGAAACGCTTCCTTCGGAAAGACGGAGAGAAGAATTCACTGCTTCAAGACGCTGCTCAACAGACTCGTACCGGTTACGGACGTCTTCGTAGAATGAGAGGTTGAAGGGCGGTTGTCCGCTAATGACGGGCTCCGCTGACTTCTTCTCCTGCGCCTCTTGCTCCCGCTTCGCTTCCGTAAGATTATCCTGGGCGCTCGTCAGCCTGGAATAGACGTTTTGAAGAGAGCCGAGAGCGACAAGCGTCCTTCGCAGATCATCCTCTTCAATATTCTCAGTCTCCAAGAGGCTCTCTTTCTTCTCGATGAGAGCGTCCAACTCCGTCTGAATATCAGTGATGCGATCCTGTATAGCCTGCTTGTCCAATGGAATTTCACGAACGGAGGCCTCCACGTTGACCTTCGCAACCTCCAGAACCGTTTTTTCCGCTTCCTGCGATGCTTCGGGAGGGTTCGCAGAGCTCGCGCTCCCATAAATCAGGATGCAGAAAAACAGTTCTGCCAAGAGCATTGCGCAGATCACAACGCAACGACGCAGGGTAGTCTTCATCGTGTTCTCCTCCCTCTTTCTATCAGAAAAGGCGGGAGCAAGCTCCCGCCTTGAAAAGGAAAAGCGCGGCAGAAACGCTCCGGCGAGTCCGAATTATGCCATCTCGGGAAAGAAGTCTCTCATTATGTCTTCGACGTGCTGCATTTCCTTTACCTTCACGACGTTTGATCCGCAGAAGAAGAGCCCTTCCTCCCAGTTGCCGCGGAAGGAGTCGATCAGGGCCTGCGCGATGCAGAAAGTTTCTTTCTCCGTCTTGTACCTGCAGTGCGTCAGACAGTTCGCAATGCACGGTTTACTCTTAACGTTCCCTTCCAGGTACTGAGCGACGAAGGGAGATTTGAGCGCACGCCCGGGAAGACCGGCGGGACTATGAATGATAACAACGTCCTCCTCGGTCGCATCGATGAACGCCTGCTTAAACCTGTCCGAAGCATCCCCCTCGAACGTACAGGCGAACCGTGTCCCGATCTGCACTCCTTTAGCTCCGAGGGCGAAGACCTTTTCCATATCTTCGCGGCCCCATATGCCGCCCGCGCCGATGACCGGGATATCGCTACCCATCTCTTTCTCAACGAATTCAACAAGCTCGGGGATAACTCGTTCAAGGGTAAACTGCTCGTCATCCACCTGGTCCATCTTCGTCACTCCGAGATGTCCTCCGGCGTACTTCGGCGTCTCGACGACGAAACCGTCGGGAACACGTCCGTACGTTTTCTCCCATCTGCGGGTGATCAGCGCGGCGGCTTTCAACGAGCTGACGATCGGAACGAGCGCCACATCCGGGAAGTCGCGAGTGTACTCGGGCAGGCGGAGTGGAAGCCCCGCTCCCGAGATGATGACGGCAACGCCCCCCTGGCAGGCGGAAAGAGTCTGCCGGTCGTAGTCCGTAAGCGCCACCATGCAGTTGACGGCGATCACTCCGCCGGGACCGGCGATTTTCCTCGCATCCGCTATGGCGTCTTTGACTGCCAGCTGGTTCGCGTCAAAATAGTTGCGACCGTTGTAGTGTGGGGAGTTTGCCGCAAGTCCTACGCTGGCGATCGTTCCCACCCCGCCGCATTTCGCCACATGCCCCGCGAGACTGGGTCCTGAAATCGCAACTCCCATGCCGCCCTGTATCAAGGGATACCGGGGCGTATGTTTTCCTAACTTTAAAACGGGCAGTTGTATACTCAAAAAGATTCTCTCCTCTGCAAAGTGTTCTCTGGATCTTGCCCTTCAAACAAAGGGCTATCATATTCTTCTATTGTATCTTATAGTGAACAACACGAGCAAGAAAAAAATATAGCTTCTTTCCCGTGTTTCGCACTGTCCCCACCAAGAAACGATTGACGTGCTTTTCGTTGCACGGTACCATTTGTCTAGTATATACCCTGATTCTCAAATTTTACTGCGTGGAGGGGACAAAATGTTCACCGTCAAGGAATTTTTGAAGTCCGAAGTAAAACCCGCCCTCGGGTGTACCGAGCCCGGAGCGGTGGCATTGGCTGTCGCCCGGGCGAAAGAAGAGCTGCCGGGAGAAGTGGAAAGCGTTGTCGTGACTGTAAGCGACAGCATCTACAAGAACGGCGTGGACGTAGGGATTCCGGGCACTAAGGGTCTTAGCGGGAACAATGTTGCCGCGGCGCTCGCCGTCATCAGCGGACGATCGGAGTACGGCATCGAAGTTCAGAAGGACTGCGCAGAAGAGGACGCAGCAAAGGCTTTGGAGCTGCTGGGCAAGGGGTGTATCAAGGTAATCCCCGACATGGAGCGGCACGGAGTCTTTGTCGAAGCAAAAATCCAATCGGGCGGGAAAACCGCTCTCTGCCGCATCGAAGGAAGCCACACCAACATCGTGGAAGTTCTGCTCGACGACAAAATCCGCTTCTCCACAGTATGCCCCGAATCCACAAACATTTCGGAACAGGCAAAGAGCATCTCCGAGGAAGTGTCGCGGATGGGATTCTCGGAGCTCGTGTCGATGGTGGACTCCATGGACGAAGAGGATATCGACTATGTCCTCAAAGGCGTGGAGATGAATATGCACATCGCGGAATACGGTTTCTCCCCCGACCACGATTCGGGACTCAATCTCGGTAAAACCATTCGAAAGCACTCCGGAACAGGATTCGATTCCGACGACCTCAGCCTGAAGATAAAATCCTACGCCGCGGCTGCGGCGGACGCCCGCATGTCGGGAGCTCCCCTCCCCGTTATGAGCAGCGCAGGCAGCGGCAACCACGGAGTCACCGCCATCCTTCCGGTGGCGATCTTCGCCGCGCACCTGGGCGCGGACAAGGAAGAAACCGCGAAAGCTGTCGCATTCAGCCACCTCGCCACAAGCTATGTAAAAAGCCGCACCGGACGCCTGACGCCGACCTGCGGCTGCACTGTCGCCGCCGGCGCCGGCGCTGCGGCGGGGATGACCTATTTGAAGACAAAAGATATCGCCAGGGCCGCTCAGGCCATGCTGATCATCCTCGGCAACCTCGTCGGCATGGTCTGCGACGGAGCGAAATACACCTGCGCACTGAAAGTAGGAACCGGCGCGCTGGAGGCGTATCACGCAGCGCTGCTTGTCTTCGACGGTCACTACCCCGAGCCTCAAGGGCTTGTAGACGAAACCATCGAAAAAACTGTGAACAATATGGTCCAGGTTTCCGTCCACGGCATGCAGAATCTCGACAGGGCAATCATCGACGTCATCTCACACCGCTTCAATTAACGGACGTCACGAAGCGGCCCGGAAGATCGCTCGCTCTCCGGGCGCTTCGTTGGCTCTTTTTCTGCCTTACGCGCTCTCCCCGAGTAAAGCATGGTGAAGAGCCGACTGAATAAAACCGTTCACAGACGCATCCTGCGGCAGAACGCGTTCCATCCACGAGAGAACCCCGTCTCTCCGCAGCATACGGAAGGACGGAGCATAATTAAGGTCGAACACCCAGGAGAGCTGTACCAGAAGAAAATCAGAGAGGGAACGGACATTGCTGTAGGAGGCTCTCCTTTCAGAGGATACTTCACGTACCAGCGCCTCCGAATAGCCTCCCGAGGGAATAATCCTGGGCAACAGATCGTTGATTCTGTCCTCCTCCACATGCATCCGGACAAGACGAAAGACGTCGAGTTTGTCGCTGTCGCGGACAATCTGGACTAAAGGCGCCGCCGCAGGTGAAATTCCTGCGGGAAGCTCCTTTTTATTATGGAGCCGCACGGCGAGCAGGATATCCTCCCATCGCCCGTACGTCGCGACCTTCTCATCCGGGAAATGCTCCATGAGCGTCTTTTCCCCCAAGTCGCCATGATCCAGAGATGCGCCGTCGTAATAGGTTCCCCACTCCGCGAATTGGGGGAAACGACCAGTATCGTGCAGTAACGCCGCCGTGAGCGCACAATCAAGCTGCTCCCCGGACCACCCGAGCTCGGAGGCAATTTGCGACGCGTTGTCCCGCACGCGGAGACTGTGCGTCCGTTTCACCTCCATCAAGGGGTGCAGGCCCCCGTTTTCATCCCGGAATGAATCGATATACTCTTTCAACCACTTTTCCGCCGCGGCGTGAAGTTGCACGCGCACCACGCTCCCTTCTCTTCAACGCACCGAATTGTACCCCTGTTTCCCTGTCTTTTCAACGTCGGTATTTTAACGATGCAACAACACCGAAGTAGGGTATAATATCAGCTAGAAGTACTCTACCCCAAGAAAAGAGGTGTTGTTCATGTACAAAAGAAACAACAGAGTTTTTTCGATGCTGTCTCTCCTTTCGCTCCTTCTTTTCTTTGCCGTTCTTCCGGCGACTGAAGCGACTGGGTGGCAGGGCGTTCTTCACTGGAGCTACGACGCGTTGTCCTCCGTCTCCGGCTCCCCCGCCGTCGCGGGGGACAAGATTCTCATCGGCGACGATACTGG
>ERZ1645192.1407-NODE-1407-length-20061-cov-27.845396_pt1 | contig 20061 bp, 13 predicted proteins | sample MGYA00575354_ERZ1645192 | MGnify/ENA primary metagenome ERZ1645192 (study PRJEB40844, sample SAMN11349763) | freshwater sediment metagenome | isolation source: river sediment | host: Sediment | place: India: Faizupur Khadar , New Delhi | collected 2017-02-21 ... | reverse complement strand
TTAAACCTTCAGAGGTATCACAGATTTTAAGGCAGCAGCTTGAAGGAGTAAAGACGGCAATTGACGTAGAGGAAGTTGGTACTGTACTGCAGGTCGGTGACGGTATCGCACGTATCTACGGCCTGAAGAATGTGGGATCGAACGAGCTGATTGAGTTCGTCGAGTCGGATATAAAGGGTATTGTTCTCAACCTTGAGGAGGACAATGTGGGAGCCGTTATACTGGGCCCGTCCGAAAAAATAAAGGAGGGTGATGTCGCCCGCCGTACCGGCAGAATCTCATCCATCATGGTGGGAGAGGGTCTCCTTGGCAGGGTCATCACCACAACCGGTGACCCTATTGACGGCCGGGGCCCCATTACAGGGGAGCTTTACGAGATGCCCTTCGAGAGAAAAGCGCCGGGCGTCATCTTCCGCCACCCCGTTAAGCAGCCTGTACAAACCGGCCTCAAGGCAATCGATGCAATGATACCAATAGGCCGTGGCCAGCGTGAGCTCATCATCGGTGACCGCCAGACAGGCAAGACAGCCATTGCAATTGATACGATAATCAACCAGAAGAGTGAGTATGACAAGGGCAAGCCTGTATACTGCATCTATGTTGCAATAGGGCAGAAGGGCTCAACCGTGGCGAACATAGCCACCACGCTCGAGCAGTATGGCGCCATGGACTATACAGTCATTGTCAGCGCCACCGCTGCCGACTCTGCTGCTGCACAGTTCTACGCTCCGTTTGCAGGAGCTGCAATAGGTGAGTTCTTCCGTGATACCGGCCGTGATGCCCTGATCATTTATGATGACCTCTCCAAGCAGGCCGTATCATACCGCGAAGTCTCGCTGCTGCTTCGCCGTCCGCCCGGCCGCGAGGCATACCCGGGTGACGTCTTTTACCTGCACTCACGTCTTCTCGAGAGGGCTGCAAAGATCATCGGATCAGACGAGGTGGCTGCAAAGATGAATGACCTGCCCGACTCGATACGTCATATGGTGAAGGGTGGCGGATCACTCACAGCACTTCCGATAATTGAGACACAGGCAGGCGACGTCTCCGCATACATCCCGACAAACGTGATTTCAATCACTGACGGTCAGATATTCCTTGAATCGAGTCTCTTCAACGCAGGTATAAGGCCCGCGATCAATGTGGGTATATCGGTGTCAAGGGTCGGCGGACACGCCCAGATAAAATCGATGAAAAAAGTGGCCGGAACGCTTAAGGTTGACCAGGCCCAGTACCGTGAACTCGAGGCATTCTCGAAGTTCGGCTCTGACCTTGACCCTGCCACTCTTGCAGTGCTTGACAAGGGCGCCAAGAACGTCGAAATACTGAAACAGAACCAGTACTCACCGGTAAAGGTGGAGGAACAGGTTGCAATCATCTATTGCGGTACAAAAGGACTGCTGAGGGATGTGCCGGTCCATAAGGTAAAGCTGTTTGAAAACGACTTCCTGGCATTCATGCGTGACAACCATGGTGATGTGCTGGAGACCATCAAGAACGGAATCATCAATGACGAAGTGACGGGCATTCTTGACAGGGCTGCTGCAGATGTTGCATCAAGGTACCAGTCACGCTAGTCATAAAGGATAGAAAATCAGTATGGCTAATCTAAAGGCGATAAGGGTCAGGCTCAGTTCGGTCAAGTCAACAAGGCAGATCACATCTGCCATGAAGATGGTGGCTGCCGCAAAGTTACGCAAGGCTCAGGACGCAATAGTTCAGCTCAGACCATATGCCGACAAGCTCAATGAGATCCAGGCCGGGCTCAGCGCTGCGCTGCGTGACACCGAGATCGAAAACATTTATGCCGAAAGGAAAAAGGGGAGCGGGAAGGTGCTGCTTGTTGTAGTCACATCCAACAAGGGACTCTGCGGCGCATTCAACGCCAACGTCCTCAGGGAAGCAAGGCGAATCATGTCCGAGAAGTACGTACGGGAAGCCGGAAGAGGTGATCTCGCGGTGATTACAGTAGGAAAGAAGGCGTATGACACCCTCAGGAAACTGAAGGGTAACATAATTGAAGATCACAGTGACCTTTACACGGGGCTTTCTTTCGACCGGGTCTCGGTCCTGGCTGACAAACTTATGAAGTTTTACGTTTCGAAGGAATATGATACAATCGAGATTGTATACAACCAGTTCAAAAATGCAGCAGTGCAGAAACTCACTGATGAGGTATTCCTCCCGGTGACAATGGATGTTCCGGGAAGCACGGCAGCTGAGCCGGCTGACTACATATACGAGCCTGATCAGGTAAGCATTGTATCGGAACTCATCCCGAAGACCTTGCGGATAAAACTGTACCGTTCACTGCTTGATTCATTTGCTGCAGAACACGGTGCGCGGATGACCGCCATGCACCAGGCAACAGACAATGCAACTGAACTTATCAGGGATCTTACCCTGCAGTACAACAAGGCGCGCCAGGCCTCCATCACCAACCAGCTGCTGGAAGTGGTCAGCGGCGCTGAAGCGCTTAACGGATAACGGAAGGAGAAAAGCATGTTCACCAGCGATTACCTGAGAGAACTGACAGACAAGGCCATAGCCAGCCTCGGCGGAACACCCGAGGCTGATAAGCTCTTTGAGCCCGTGAGATATATCATGTCAATAGGGGGAAAGAGACTCAGACCGGTTATGTGCCTTCTGTCATGCAACATCTTCAGGGACAAGATCGACGAGGCAGTGATGCCGGCGGTGGGCATAGAGGTGTTTCATAACTTCACCCTGATCCATGATGATATTATTGACAAGGCTGAGGTGAGACGAGGGTCTCCCACCGTGCACACAAAGTGGGGCCCTGATCAGGCGATACTTTCAGGTGATGTTATGGCGTTCGTTGCGGTGGAGTGCATCGGCCAGGCCCCTGAGAAGGCACTGCCGAAGGCGCTGAAGCTGTTCAACCGCACTGCCATTGAGGTATGCACAGGCCAGCAGCTCGACCTTGACTTTGAAAAAAAGGGGGTGGTGTCAGAATCCGAATACCTTCGCATGATCGAACTGAAAACCGCCGTGCTTGTGGCAGCATCACTCAAGATGGGTGCAATAATCGGAGATGCTTCCGAAAAGGACCAGGACCTTCTTTACGAGTTCGGGCGCTGTCTTGGCATTGCATTCCAGATTCAGGATGACGTTCTTGACACCTACGGCGATACGAAGATGTTCGGCAAGAAGACCGGCAGTGACATAGTTGCAAACAAAAAGACTTACCTCCTGGTGAAGGCTCTTGAGATGGCAGGCGGCAGCAAGCTTACCCGCCTCAGGAAACTTCTCGGGCCCGGCAACAATGATCCTGAGACGAAGGTCAGGGATGTAAGGGCAATATATGATGAACTGGATATCCGGCTTCAGGCTGAAAACCTTGCATATGACTATTTCAACAGGGCATTCCAGGCGCTTGACCAGGTCTCGGTAAATGGCGAAAGAAAGAACGAACTGAAACAGCTTGCGGTAAATCTGATCGGAAGGGTAAAATAAACTTCGCCCCGCAAGGGGCATAGCATAAGACAGCAGATTATAGGATTACATTGAAACAGATTTAAGTCAGAGAGATGGCAAAGAAAACAGGAGTGATAAGTCAGGTCATCGGGCCTGTGGTTGACGTTACATTTGATATGGCCGGAACCGATATGCCGAATATCCTTGATGCGCTTGAGATAAAGCGTCATGACGGTTCTGTACTGGTTGTGGAGTGCCAGCAGCATATAGGCGAAAAGACTGTAAGGGCTATTGCAATGGACTCAACTGACGGATTGCAGCGCGGGATGGAGGTTGTGGCCACCGGGCAGCCGATAGTCATGCCGGTGGGTGACCAGATCAGGGGACGCCTTATGAACGTGACCGGAATGCCTATTGACGGCATCGGGCCCCTCGACAAAAAAGGAGGCTACCCGATCCACCGAAAGCCGCCGAAATATGAAGACCTGTCCACCGAGAAGGAGGTGCTTTACACGGGCATCAAGGTAATTGACCTGATCGAGCCTTACTCGAAGGGAGGAAAAATCGGCCTTTTCGGCGGTGCAGGCGTGGGCAAGACTGTTGTCATCCTCGAGCTTATAAACAATATCGCAAAGGCCTATTCCGGTCTTTCCGTCTTTGCCGGTGTGGGCGAGCGCACCAGGGAAGGCAATGATCTCCTCCGTGAGATGCTCGAAGCCAATGTAATATCCTATGGCAAGGAGTTCATGGACGACATGGAGAAGGGCGGATGGAACCTTGACCTGGTTGACCGCGAGAGACTCAAGGAGTCGAAGCTGGCCCTTGTATTCGGACAGATGAACGAGCCTCCGGGTGCACGTGCACGCGTGGCTCTTTCCGGACTCTCCGTGGCTGAATACTTCCGCGACGGAGAAGGAGAGGGAACCGGAAGGGATATCCTCTTCTTCATGGATAATGTCTTCCGCTTTACCCAGGCAGGTTCGGAGGTGTCTGCCCTCCTGGGACGAATGCCTTCAGCCGTGGGTTACCAGCCGACACTTGCCACTGAAATGGGTGTGATGCAGGAAAGAATCACATCTACGCGTCACGGATCTATCACCTCGGTACAGGCTGTCTATGTGCCTGCCGATGACCTTACAGACCCGGCGCCTGCAACCACCTTTGCCCACCTTGACGCTACAACGGTACTGAGCCGTAAAATCTCGGAGCTGGGCATATACCCGGCTGTCGATCCGCTTGACTCCACCTCAAGGATCCTTACCCCGGAGATCGTCGGCGAGGAACACTACCGCTGCGCACAGAGAGTCAAGGAGATACTCCAGAGATACAATGAGCTGCAGGATATTATCGCCATCCTCGGCATGGACGAGCTCTCGGAGGAGGATAAGCTTGTTGTTCACCGTGCACGCAGGGTGCAGAGGTTCCTCTCGCAACCCTTCCACGTGGCCGAGCAGTTTACAAACATACCAGGCAAACTTGTCTCGATTGAAGACACAATCAGGGGTTTCAACATGATCATAGACGGCGCCGTGGACCAGTATCCCGAGGCTGCATTCATGCTCGTAGGAACCATCGAGGATGCAATCGCCAAGGGCGAAAAGCTTATAGTAGAGAGCAGGTAACCAGTAACAGCGCCGGAAGTGAAGATTGAGATCATAACACCTGACAGGAACATTTACTCTGGAGAGGTGCGCTCGGTGAGGGTGCCGGGCAGAAAGGGCTCGTTCCAGGTACTGAAGGACCACGCCCCCATTATCTCCACCCTCGATGCCGGTTCCGTGATGATCACCGATGACCAGGGAACCGAGGTCAGGTTTGAGATCACCGGCGGTGTAATCGAGGTGAAGAGGAACAGGATAATTCTTCTTGCCGATTCGGTGGTGCAATAGCATGAGGCGATGGACAGCAACGAATTCCGCCGGCACGGCCACGCGGTAGTTGAGTGGATAGCCAGATACTTTGAGAATATTGAACAGTACCCGGTAAGATCTGGAGTCAGTCCGGGCGGGGTGAAGAATGCCCTTCCTGATATGCCCCCCGCCGGCAGTGAACCATTTGACAGGTTCATGCAGGATTTTGACGAGATCATTATTCCGGGCATAACCCACTGGCAGAGCCCGAATTTCTTTGCTTACTTTCCTGCCAACAGCAGTCCCCCTTCAGTGCTTGCCGAGATGCTGACCGCCGCTCTCGGTGCTCAGTGCATGCTGTGGGAAACTTCCCCTGCAGCTGCAGAGCTCGAGGAGAAAATGATGGAGTGGCTGAAGGTTATGACAGGTCTTCCTCCCGAATTCGAGGGTGTCATACAGGACAGCGCCTCCTCGGCCACACTGGCAGCGCTGATCACGGCACGCGAAAAAATCACCCGGTTCCGTTCCAATGCTGAAGGACTCCGTGATGCGGGGCACCTTCGCATCTATGCCTCAACCCAGACCCATTCGTCCGTGGAGAAGGGTGCAGGAGTGGCCGGATTCGGGCGCAATAACGTGGTGAGGCTGGAGGTCCGGAACGACTTTTCGATGGATCCAGAGGCCCTGGAGAAGGCTATAGTGAGGGATTTGCATGACGGATATACCCCCTGCTGTGCAGTTGCGACCCTCGGCACAACGGGAACAACTGCAATTGACCCTCTCAGAGCTGTGGGAGAGGTATGCCGGAAATATGGCGTATGGCTTCATGTTGATGCAGCCCTCGGAGGCACGGCGCTTCTGCTCCCCGAGATGCGGTGGATGACTGACGGGATCGAATATGCCGATTCATTTGTATTTAATCCGCACAAGTGGATGTTCACCAACTTCGACTGCTCCGCATATTTTGTCCGCGATGCGGCATCACTGATCCGCTCGTTCGAGATACTTCCGGAGTACCTGAAGACCCGAACCAGGGGTGCGGTGAATGATTACCGTGACTGGGGAATTCCCCTCGGGAGGCGCTTCAGGGCGCTCAAGCTGTGGGCCGTTATCAGAAGTTACGGCGTTGAGCGGTTGCAATCGATGATACGTGAGCATATCCGCCTGGCGAAAATGCTTGCGGGGCTGATTGAGGCTGACAGTAATTTTGAGCTTATGGCACCGGTGCCTCTTAATACGGTTTGTTTCAGGTACTGCCCTGCCACGTTGAGCGATAAAGATGCGAACATTCTCAATGAGAAGCTCAACCATGCTCTCAATGACACGGGAAAGATTTATCTGACGCACACCAGGGTGAATGGCAGGTATGTGCTGAGAATGGTTACGGCCCAGACAAGCGTTACCGAACGCCATGTACTGCGGGCATGGGATCTGATCAGGGAGACGGCGTCAGCGTTCCCGCCCAAGGACGGTGCCGTAGATGTTGACTGAAAAAGCTCCGTTAACGAAATACTCGTCTTTCTGCGGTATATAACCCGCCCTTACCCCTGCGCTTATCTCGAACGGGAACCTCAGCACGTAAAAGTCAGCCATCAGCTCCGTACCCGCTGAGCTGAACCGGTCAGCACCGGTGGTGAAGCTGCGGTCATCATAGTTACGGATGTCAACTCCCTTCGAATAGTCATAGAAGAGTGTTCCCCTTATCCTTTTGAGATACAGCAAACTGCCGGCGGCCAGGTCGGGATAGAAAAGCGGCATCGTGTAGTCAGCCGAGAAGGAAAACAGTTTCTCAGCCACCAGGTCGTCTTCATACCCGCGGGGCCACGGGAGTGTGTTTCGGTAGATCTGTTTGCGGGCAGGAGCCTGGTTCTCCCATCCTGTCCTGAATGCGAGGCTGTGATTGGGGAATGCGCCTGGAAAGAATAAGATGGTTCTGATATAGCTTCTGGGACTGTAGAACTTCTTATCCCATGGTGTGTTTGTCAGCCTCAGATCGAGTACCTGTCCCCACCTGGGATTTATGTCACGGTAGGCGGTGCGGAATGTGTTTGAAAAATACAGTCTGCCGGTCAGCGCCAGTATATCCCTGTCATATCTGTTCTCGCCGGAGAGCCAGGCATACCTGTTCCGGTAATTGAAGTAAAGGGCAGGCATCAGCAACTGCCTGAATTTGCCGCGGGCGAACCACAACTGGTCATATACTGAGATGTTAAGCTGAAGATCGGCCCCACTCTTCTCAGGCAGCTGGCTCACACTGGTATCCCTGGTGATAAGCTGGTCTCCTCCCCATGTTACATCTGCTTCAATCACCGGGTGCCAGCCCTTCCAGGCTATCCCTGAATGGAGATAATGGTTTCCGTCGCTGTATTCATACCCCAGGGTTGAGACAAGGGAACTCAGGTGGTTCTGAGACATCAGGGTGATGCCGGGCCTGACAGTGGTCGGATCGGTGCGGATCTCGTCCAGATCGGCATAGAACGGGAACCAGCTGTGCAGGTTGAAGAGGTGCAGGATCCTGCGGTATGGCTCCGGTTCGGAGATTAACGGCACTGTTGTGTCACCTGGGTCTCCTGCATCAGACATGGTTTCTGTTGGTGGCGATGAGTTGTTTCCCTGCGCTGCTCCCAACAGGGGTGCCACCGGCGGGACAATCTCATGACCGGTTATAAATGCAGGTCCGGCGGCTGCCGAAGTCTTTTCTGAGGCAATAACAAATCCGTCAGGCGTGTAATCAGAGAAGAGAAGCTCGCTGCCGCTGACTGAAAATCCTGAGATCCCGAACCGGGAGGCTGTCACGCGTTCAGCCGGTCCCGTGCCCGGGATGAGCTCCGCCGGTTCATAACCCGGGTTGGGTTCAGCCTGTCCTCTGCCCGGAATGCGGTAAATATTATCCGAACCGTCTCCCTGTGCAAGAAAGAAAAGGGTGTCATTGTGGATTTCCGCCTGAACGATGTCAGTCACGTTCTCTTCCAGGTTAACGGTCCATTTCTTGCCTGTCGGCGTGTACGTTCTGATACCCTCACCCTTTTCGCTGATAGTGACCATGGTTACACTGGTGCCGTCAGATGACCAGGAAGGGCGCTGGAGTATAAGGCTGTCAGGCGGAACGAGATTCATCAGCACTTCGCCTGTATGAGAGTCAAGGAAAACAAGCGAACATGACATACCTGTTGTTGTTGAAACGGCAACTATCGTTTGCCCGTCAGGTGACAGATCCGGCGCTGTGTACCTCGTTTTGAACGTCAACTGGGTTACTATGCCTGCGGGGATGTCAAGCCTTTTGATCACCGAGTAGTCGCGATTATCCCACCTTATATCAGGGTGTTGTTCTGCCCATACCACAGAATTACCCGAAAACGAGAAAATGTAAGGATAAACATAGCCTGTGGTGGTCAGGGTCAGTTCTTTCCCTCCACCTGTTTCGGTTATTGCAAACCGGGAGGGGTCGGACATTGAAGTCCGGAGGGAGATGATCCTTCCGTCATCCATCCTGTGGGGGGCGAAGTGGCTGACATGATCCCGTTTTCTGCCTGAGCTCAAAGGGGTGTAATCAATCACTCTCCCGGAAATGCTTTCGCTCCATCTTTTTTCGAGTTCAGCGAAGGCGGAATCATATAGTTTTCTTTTACTGAGCCCGGTTTCTCGTCTCAGGGCCGTATTGACCGGGTTTGGGAACCAGCCTGAGGCTACTCTTTCGGTTACCCTTGTCCATGCCTCCGGATCAATGGTGCGGAGGTGGTTCATCATCAGGTATCCGAAGACATAGTGGTCAGGTGTAAAATTACGGTAAGAGCCGGACAGCATCTTGTCATACCGGTAGATTCCTTCAGGCCTGAGGGACAGGGCCTTGGCGCCCCGGATGAAGGCATTGCTCCGCCCCCTGCCAGACAGCCCTGTGACCGTTTCAGCGTAGACTGCGTCACCCTCCAGTGCCCATGCCGGTATCTGTACCGCGCTGAGGCCCGATGCCTGTTCCCCCAGTATGAACCGCAGCGCCCTGCCGAAGCCGCGGCTGTTGAGAGAGCCGAGTTGCAGCACATGAGCCGTCTCATGCACGGCAAGCTGTGCTGCGGGGTGCATCGGCAGGTTGTCCTGACCGGGCAGGGGGTACAGTTCCATCCTCCGGGGCGCCCAGCTCACGTACCCGTTTGACTGCATCGAGTGGTTGTGAATTATTACCGGGATAGTCGTTTTTACCCCCGGGTAAAGAACTGACAGCCTCCCGAATGACTCCTCCAGGAGCCTGGCATAACGTGATGCTTCACTGCCAAAGTCGTCAGGGTAAATCACCCTGAAATGGGGTGTACGGATCTGCAGCCACCTGAGAGAGGCGGGGTCCTGTCCGGTGTCATAGTACTGGGCTTCTGCCCTGGCCAGTGGAAGCAGGCTCATTATGAGCAGAATAATACATCTTTTCATCCAGGGCAGTTTGTCCAAAAATACCAAAATTGGCTGATATCTAAGGGTACACGGCAAAATCTTATTATTTTCGTGCGGTATTAATCCGGAACTGAAATAAAACGGTTATGATAAAGAAATACAGGCTTTGGGATAACATCCTTGGCTGGACAGTTTTTGTGGTGGCGTCTGTCACTTACCTGATGACCCTCGAGCCGACAATGAGCTTATGGGATTGCAGTGAATTCATCGCCTCCGCCTTCAAGCTGGAGGTAGGTCACCCGCCCGGGGCACCGTTTTTCATGATACTCGGAAGGTTCTTTGCCAACTTCGCCGGAGGCGATGAGTCAAAGGTTGCAATGATGATCAATGCCATGTCAGGGCTGGCAAGTGCACTTACGATACTGTTTCTTTTCTGGACAATCACTCACCTGGCCAGGAGAATCTTCCTCAGGCAGGAATCTGACTACACAGCAGGACGCATAATTGCAGTTCTCGGTGCCGGCCTGACGGGTTCACTGGCTTATGCCTTCTCGGATACATTCTGGTTCTCGGCCGTGGAGGGAGAGGTTTACGCAACCTCCTCACTCTTCACCGCCGTGGTTTTCTGGGCAATGCTCAGATGGGAGGATGTGGCCGGCGAACCCCATGCTGACAGGTGGATTATTCTTATTGCCTTCATGATGGGGCTTTCAATAGGTGTTCACCTTTTAAATCTCCTTGCAATACCGGCCATTGTTTTCATCTGGTACTTCCGCAAGTACCAGTTCTCATGGAAGGGTTTTGCAATATCAATCGGTGTGTCTGTACTGCTCCTGGTTCTTATCATGTACGGCATCATTCCGGGTATTGTGAGGGTTACTTCCGCCTTTGAGCTGTTCTTTGTAAACAGCCTTGGGCTGCCCTTCAACAGCGGCATGTATATTCACCTTTTGCTCTTTATTGCCGCCCTTGTACTTTCAGTATGGTACAGCTTCACACACAGTGACAGGCTGAGAATATTCCTCCTTGCAGGGACAACGATGCTCCTGTCTGGTATATGGCTGCTTACCGACTCACTGCTGCTCAATCTCGTATTCCTGGCTGCAGTAGTCTCTGGTGTCTGGCTTCTCTCAACAAAACAGAAAGCGGCCCTGAACACTATAATGACTGCACTTCTGGTTATCGTGATCGGTTATTCCAGCTTCGCGGTAATCGTTATCAGATCCACGGCAAACCCGCCGATGAATGAGAATAATCCGTCAAATCCCTTCGCTCTGCTTTATTACCTTAACCGTGAGCAGTATGGTCAGCGGCCCCTTTTCTACGGACCGTATTACAATGCCCCTGTAACAGATTATGTTAAGGGCAAACCGACGTACAATCCGTCAGGCGATAAGTATATAATCACCAATCGCGAGACAGAAACGAAGTATGACGAGCGGTTCATGACCATCCTCCCGAGGATGTGGAGCAATGCTCCGGATCATGTCAGGGAGTATGAAAGCTATGTTGGTTCCAGGGGAAAGCCGGTGCGGATAAATGACCCCCAGACCGGGGAGCCAACAACATTGCGGGTACCGACGTTCGGCCAGAACCTCGGGTTCATGTTCCGTCATCAGCTGGGATTCATGTATTTCCGGTATTTCATGTGGAACTTCAGCGGAAGGCAGAATGATGTGCAGAGTACAGGAGGGCCGGTCAACGGAAACTGGATTACGGGAATTGATTTCCTTGACGCTCCCCGGACCGGATCGGTGAAGGGGATGCCTGATGACATGCGCAATGATCCCTCGCGAAACAGGTATTTCCTTCTTCCACTCCTCCTGGGTCTTGTCGGGTTTCTCTGGCATTTCAACCGTGACGTGCGCAACTGGTGGATTGTGCTGCTTCTGTTTATAATGACCGGCATAGCCATTGTAATATACCTGAACCAGTATCCGAACCAGCCACGTGAACGTGATTACGCCTATGCCGCGTCATTTTATGCCTTCACAATCTGGATAGGACTGGGCGTGCTGGCTCTCTTCGAGCTGCTGCGAAAGGCAGCCGGCGAAAAACCTGCCGCTGTAATATCCACAGTGCTGGCCTTTGCCGCCGTACCTGCCCTCATGGGGTCACAGAACTGGGATGACCATGACCGTTCAGGCAGATACCTGGCGAGGGATGTTGCTTTCAACTATCTCAATTCATGTGCACCAAATGCTATTATCTTCACAGGAGGCGACAATGACACGTTCCCCCTCTGGTACGCCCAGGAGGTTGAGGGAGTACGCACTGACGTAAGGGTTTGCAACCTGATGCTGCTCAACACTGACTGGTACATTGACCAGATGAAATACAAGGCATACACTTCAGATCCGCTGCCGATAAGCCTGAAGAAGGAGCTTTACTATGACGGTATAAATAACCAGGTTGCGGTCCTGGAAAAGATCAGGGAACCTGCAACCGCAAAAGAGGTGATGAAATTCATTTCAAGCGGCAGCGATGTGTCAAAACTCAAGTTTTACGGAGAGGATATCTGGTTAATTCCCACCCGCACCATACGCATACCGGTTGATTCCGCGAAGGTGCTGGCCAATGGTACCGTAAAGCCGGAGGATGCCGACAGGATAGTGCCATATATTGATATTACCCTCAAGGGATCATGGATAATGAAGAATCAGCTTCTGGTGCTTGATATCCTTGCTCACAACGACTGGGACCGTCCGGTCTATTTCGTCACGGGGCAGACTGACGATGCCCTCGGGCTTGAGGAGTATTTCCAGCTTGAAGGGCTGGCATACCGGCTGGTGCCGGTGAAAGGGATCAATAAGAGCTGGTTCGAGTATGGCCGTATTGATACCGACATACTTTATGAGAATATGATGAACCGTTTCAGCTGGAAGGGAGCCGGTGATCCGGATGTATACATAGATCACTATCACAACCGGACACTGACTGTTGTCAGGGCACGCCTTAACCACGCCAGGCTTGCCACGGCTCTTGTAGCTGAGGGTGACACAGCCAGGGCGGGACAGGTTATTGACAGGTGTCTCGAACTCTTCCCGGTGTCAAAGCTGGGTTATGATTATTATTTCGGTGACATCATCTCGGCTTCTTTTGCCTCCGGAAGGAAGGAGAATGGCAGGGAACTGGCACGCGAGTTTGCTGATTATTATGCAGTGCGGGCGGGGTACCTGCTTGATCAGAAACCCTCTGTGGCTTTCTATGCCGGTCCGGAGATAGCCAACAGTCTACAGATGTTGCTTCAGGCTATAAGGATCTCTTTTGACAATGGTGAAACCGGCCTTGCAGAGGAAATAAATGCCAGGTATAATGAACTGTATGCCCGATATGCAGCGATGAACCAGTAGATCAGGCAATAGGCAATAGGCAGTAGTGAAAAAGGGACTCCGGGTGAAGTCCCTTTTTGCATTCAGTATCTTTTTATTATCCCGCAGGCTTGCTATCTTCATGTTGTTGCCAACACTACTGCCTGCTGCCTATTGCCTATTGCCTGCTTATCAGTCATACATCTGATAGGCCGGCCTTGGAGCCAGGTATTTTTCAAGAATCAGGTGGATCTTGTCCGGGAATACAGGTTTGAGATTGTATTCGGTACAGCCGGCAATATATGCTTCGTTCTTGGTCTGCTCTGAATAATAAGCTGTTATGAGTATCACGGGGGCAGAGCGGTTTACCTGCCGGAACGCCCGTGTGCATTCGATGCCGTTTACAAGCGGCACCAGGAAATCCATGAAGACAAGATCAAAGTGTTCCCTGCCTGTGGTTATGGCTTCGATAAATTCCTTACCGTTCCGGTATGGAAAAACTTCTGCTCCGGTTTCCCTCAGCAGAGTTTCATAATACTTCAGGGATGCAGCATCGTCCTCAACAATCGCAATCCTCTTGCCTGTAATGTTAAGCATATTTATAAAGTGAACCCGGGGTTATTAACCGAACTCCACGTAAAAATATCCGGCGAGGATTAACAAGGTTAAACATTTCAGGCGCAAATGTCAACTTTAGGAACAACTTATTAACAACAACTTTTGAACAGGAAATCAATAGCGGGGTAACGCTCATAAAATCAGTGTAGTAGAAAGGTCAGCGACACTCCCAGTAGGTTGTGACCCCACCCGATGTCGACGGGGGAATAGACTTGATGTTTATCAGTTCCTGTCCGCAGTATTCTGCCTCGGTACCCCATGCGAACGCGTTGCCGTTCTCATAGGATACGGTCTGGCAAACCTGGCATCCGTCACCAAGGAGTTCGCAGGAAGTAAAGGAAATGGTTATTATAAGCACGGCAAAAGCATACAATAATTTTTTCATGGCTGATATTTCTGAAATAACGTCAAAGGTAAGCAATTAGTATTGGAGCCAATGTGCAGCATTTTTTTTATATTGGAGTCATTATTATGAAAACAGAAAACCTAAAATCACTCATATTATGGAAGAAAATGCCGCATCACCCGCATCCGTGACAGTTGAAGAGAACAGGATGAAGAAACATGTCAATATTGCAGGCATACTGCAGATTGTTTTCGGATCATTCATCGTGCTTGGCGCATTGGCAATTGCAGTGCTTTTTGGATTTATTGACCAGTTTGTCGATGATCCTACCGCCATCAAGGTCCTTGGCATAATCTCAACTCCGCTTGTTGTACTTATGCTTCTCTTTGGCGGGGCGATGATTGCCGGCGGCATAGGCCTCTTCTACTGCAAGCCGTGGGCCAGGATACTGACACTGGTAATGGGAGCCATTGGCCTGCTCAACGTACCCATCGGCACACTCAAGGGTGTCTATATCATATGGGTACTGGTGCAATCTGAGACAATATCCCTCTTTGAGAAGGGGTGTCCGGGGAAAGTCTGAGGGTCTGAGAGTCTGAGGGTCTGAAGGTCTGACGTCTGAAGTGGCGGACAAAATGATTATTTTTGTGGTCTAACCAGGATGACATGGCAGACGACAAGAAGATCATTTTTTCAATGTTCAGGGTGAGCAAGAGCTACCCACCGCACAAGCAGGTAATCAAGGATATATCTCTTTCATTTTTTCTCGGGGCGAAGATCGGGATCATCGGTCTCAACGGCTCGGGAAAATCGACTCTGTTGAAAATAATTGCAGGCCTCGAGAAGGAGTACCAGGGTGAGGTTGTGTTTTCTCCTGGTTACACAGTAGGTCACCTGGCTCAGGACCCGCTGCTGGATGAGAGCCGTACCGTGCGCGAGATTGTAGAGGAAGGTGCTGCCGAGGTGGTGGCCGTGATGAAGGAGTACGAAGAGATAAACCTTCGGTTCGGGGAGCCGGAAGTTTATGAAAACCCTGATGCGATGGAAAAGCTGATGGCCAGGCAGGCTCAGCTTCAGGAGAAGATCGACGCTCTCGATGGCTGGAATCTTGAGCACAGGCTTGAAAGGGCAATGGATGCCCTTAACTGTCCCGAGCCATCCACACCTGTCAACATTCTTTCGGGAGGAGAGCGCCGCCGCGTGGCCCTCTGCCGGCTGTTGCTTCTTGAACCCGACGTGCTGCTGCTCGACGAACCCACCAATCACCTCGACGCGGAGAGTGTACAGTGGCTCGAGACACACCTCAGGCAGTACAAGGGAACTGTCATCTGCATAACACATGACCGCTACTTCCTTGACAATGTTGCAGGCTGGATCCTGGAACTTGATCGTGGTGAAGGCATCCCATGGAAAGGCAATTACACCTCATGGCTTGAACAAAAGGCCAAACGCCTCGAGATGGAGGAGAAAGGCAGTGTCAGGCGCCGCAAGACCCTGGAACGCGAGCTTGAATGGGTGCGCATGTCACCGAAGGCTAGACATGCCAAGTCAAAAGCCCGTCTGAGCGCCTATGAGAACCTCCTTAACCAGGATGTGAAGCAAAAGGAGGAAAAGCTTGAAATATTCATACCCAACGGCCCCAGGCTGGGCGACAAGGTCATAAACGCCCGGGGGGTTAAGAAAGCCTTCGGTGACAGGATCCTGTTCGAAGACCTTGATTTCCGGCTGCCTCCGAACGGAATCGTCGGGGTGATCGGACCGAACGGAGCAGGAAAAACCACCCTCTTCAGGATGATAATGGGTCAGGAGACTACTGATAATGGTTCCTTTGAGGTGGGGGAAACAGTTTCGCTTGGTTATGTTGACCAGGCTCATGCTGCAATTGACCCTAAAAAGAGCGTATATGAAGTAATCTCCGGTGGTCAGGATGAAATCATGGTCGGCAACAGGCCTGTCAATTCGAGGGCCTATGCTGCCAGGTTCAATTTCACAGGAGCTGATCAGGAGAAGAAGTGCGGGGTGCTTTCCGGAGGTGAGCGCAACAGGCTGCACCTGGCTCTTACACTGAAGAGCGGTGCCAATGTACTCCTCCTTGACGAACCTACGAATGATATTGACGTCAACACCCTCCGCGCCCTTGAGGAGGGCCTCGATAACTTCGCCGGATGTGCTGTAATTATATCCCATGACCGATGGTTTCTTGACCGGGTGGCAACGCATATCCTTGCCTTTGAGGGCGACTCCAAAGTGGTCTGGTTCGAGGGCAGCTTCTCGGAATATGATGAAAATTATCATAAAAGAACAGGGAATTCCGGCCCGGTGAGATTCAGGTATAAAAAGCTTTCCTGACTTAAACCTGTCAGCTTCGGATTCCTGAAAGTGAATGCATTTATCTTCCCCGGAGATACAGGACAAAATGCCATTTCTCCCGTTGTTTCTGTTTATTAGCCCGCTCCAGGTGGCCGGATACAAGTATAATAAAAATCATTTCCCGGAAGACTGTTAGTTTTAAAACAGTAACTTCGGCCATAAGCACATGAGCCGTTACGCCATTCACGGCTATGTTGAATGACCAAACCTGAACAAACAGTAATTCAATATTATATAATGTCAACACGCAGGCAATTCATAAGGATCTCAGCGATGGGAGCAGGAGCTGTCATGGCCGGTGCCGCGGGACTAAAACTTTTTGGTTCCCAACTCACTGAAGGTCAGAAAGCCACCTATGCTGCCCTCACGGGCCGTACCCCTACATACTGTGAGGTATGTTTCTGGAAGTGCGCCGGCTGGGTATACAAAGACGACAGGGGATCAATCCAGAAGATAATCGGAAACAGTGAGGACCTGAATTGTAACGGCCGTCTGTGTCCGCGCGGCACCGGCGGAGTGGGCATGTATCATGACGAGGACCGGCTGCGCAGACCCCTGATACGAACCGAGGAGCGCGGAAAACAGAGTTTCCGCGAAGCAACCTGGGAAGAGGCGTTTGACTACATTGCCGAAAAGATAAAGGTGATCTCAGCCGAACACGGTCCTGAGTGCATCGCCCTTTTCACCCACGGATCAGGAGGCAAGTATTTCTCAACTCTTCTGCGTGCCCTGGGGTCTCCGCATATTGCAGCACCCTCCTACGCACAGTGCCGCGGACCGCGCGAGGTGGCCTTCCAGGCTACATTCGGGGAAGCACTGGAAAGCCCAGAACCACTTGATATCCGTGACACAAAGTGTCTTGTCCTCATCGGAAGCCACCTGGGTGAGAACATGCATAACGGACAGGTTCAGGAGATGTCTGACGCAATAGACAAGGGGGCAGCAATCATTACTGTTGACCCGCGGTTCTCAACGGCAGCCGGCAAATCCAAATACTGGCTCCCGATAAAACCGGCAACTGACCTCGCCCTGCTGCTGGCATGGATCAATGTAATAATCACCGAGGAGCTTTATGACAAACCTTACGTTGAGAAATATACATACGGTTTTGAATACCTTAAGGAGCATGTCAAAAACATGACCCCTGAATGGGCATACGGCATAACCACTATTGATCCGACAGTTATCCGTGAGACTGCACGGGAGATGGCCAATGCCGCACCTGCAGTAATAGTCCACCCCGGACGTCATGTAACCTGGTACGGTGATGACACGCAGCGGCTCAGGGCGGTGGCAATACTCAACGCCCTGCTGGGTTCATGGGGTCGCAGGGGCGGATTCTTCCGCTCCGAGATCTTTGAACTGCCGGAACCGCCCCATCCTGCCTACCCGACACCAAAGAGAACCTGGAGGACGGAGTTTCCTGATCTCTACAAGCTTGCCGACACGGTTCTGGCCAACGGCGTTTGTGACGCCACTGTACCGGATCCGAGTCGCAACTGCAAGTTCCAGGCATGGATAGTCAACGGCACGAACCTCATGGAAACCCTTCCCAACCAGGAGAACACGCTTAAGGCCATACAGGCACTTCAGTTGCTTGTAGTGATAGATACTATGCCAATGGAAATAACAGGCTGGGCTGACGTGGTCCTGCCTGAGTGCACCTACCTTGAGAGATATGATGACCTCAGGGTAGTAGCTCACCGCAAGCCGCAGATTGCCCTGAGGGCTCCCGCCGCCGAACCTATGTACGAGACCAAACCGGCATTCTATATGGCCAGGGAACTCGCAAAAAGACTCGGAGTGGCTGAGTACTTCCCGTTCGAAAAGGTTGAGGACCAGCTTGACTGGCAGTTGAAACAGGTGGGCAGCAGTCTGGAGGAGATGAAAAGGATAGGTGTCAAAACCTTCGACCGCACTGGCGGCGACTTGTTTTATTCTCCGGATGAAGATGTTGAATTCTATACCGCTACCGGAAAGATAGAACTGTATTCTACAGCGCTGGAGGGTGCCGGTTTCGACCCTATGCCGAAGTACACCCCGCACGAGGAACCGCCGGCCGGCTTCTACCGCCTAAACTACGGAAGGGCCCCGATGCATACATTCAGCCGCACTGCAAATAACCCGAACCTCACTGACCTGATGGATGAAAACAGCGTGTGGGTCAATCCCCGCGTGGCAAAAGAGTGGGGGCTCAGCACCGGGCAATACGTGCATCTTGTCAACCAGGACGGCAAGAGGTCAGAGTTTCCGATAAAAGTCAGGGTGACTGAGCGTATCCGCTGGGACTCTGTTTACATGGTTCACGGGTTCGGGCACCAGGAGAAGAAACTGAGGCGGTCCTACGGAAAGGGGGCCAGTGACACCAACCTCATCACTAAGGTGCTTGTTGACCCCGTCATGGGTGGCACAGGCATGCGCGGCAATTTTGTGACATTTATTACTGACCTGGCCGGAGAGGAGGTGGTATCATGAGATACGCGATGGCTGTTGATACAAAAAAATGTGTCGGATGCAGCGACTGTGTCGTGGCATGCCAGACCGAGAACAATGTGCCGATAGGATACTGCCGCGACTGGGTTGTGGAGGTGATGGACGGCACTTACCCGCAGCTTGAGATCGAGCTTCGGTCAGAGAGGTGTAATCACTGCGAAAATGCACCATGTGTGAGATGCTGTCCCACGGGAGCAAGTCATATTGTCGACGGAGGTATAGTGCTTGTCAAACCGAACAAGTGCATTGGCTGCGGGGCATGTATCGCCTCGTGCCCCTATGATGCCCGCTACCCGCATCCTAAGGGTTACGTTGACAAATGCACCTTCTGCATCCACAGGGTTAACCAGGGGATGAAACCGGCATGTGTGTCGGTATGCCCGACGAAGTGCATGTACTTTGGTGATCTCGATGATCCCAACAGCGACGTGAGCATTGTGCTGAAGAAGCGCAAGTACAAGACCCTCATACCCGAGGCAGGAACGAAACCGCATCTCTACTTCCTAATCTGACCTGACAATGAACGAAGAACTTATAATAAGCGGCAGGGAGAACCTGATGGTCGACCCTCAACTTCATATATGGCACTGGCCGATACCGCTCTATCTCTTTCTCGGGGGGCTGGCGGCCGGAGTGCTCTTCTTCGCGGCCCTCTATTACCTGATGGGCAAGGAAAATGAATACCGTTCAGCCGTGCGCCGGGTGCCGTTCATTGCTCCCGTGGCCCTGGTACTTGGCCTGGCAGCGCTCTTCTATGACCTGCGCCACAAGGCCTTCTTCTGGCAGCTGTACACCACAATAAGGCTCGAGTCACCCATGTCATGGGGCGCCTGGACGCTGCTTGTGATAACCACCGCATCATTCATCTGGTGCGCCCTTCATATCAGGGAGTTTTTCCCAAACTGGGACTGGAAGTACAACTGGCTGAAGGAACTGGAAGCATTCTTCAACAGGTACAAGAAGCAGCTTGCCTGGGTGATTCTGATCTTTGCAATCATCACCGGGGTCTATACCGGGATATTGCTTTCGGCATTCAATGCAAGGCCTTTGTGGAACACTTCTGTGCTGGGGCCTCTCTTCCTGGCATCAGGATTGTCTGCCGGAGCGGCTGCCATAGTTCTGATGTCAAAAAACAGGGAAGAACGTTTGCTTTTTACAAAGATTGACCTGATAATCCTGGGGGTGGAGCTGTTCCTTATAGTTCATATGTTCATGGGCTTCCTGGCAAGCACCCAGGTGCAGATAGAAGCTGCAG
>ERZ1645192.1406-NODE-1406-length-20075-cov-23.539061_pt1 | contig 20075 bp, 17 predicted proteins | sample MGYA00575354_ERZ1645192 | MGnify/ENA primary metagenome ERZ1645192 (study PRJEB40844, sample SAMN11349763) | freshwater sediment metagenome | isolation source: river sediment | host: Sediment | place: India: Faizupur Khadar , New Delhi | collected 2017-02-21 ... | reverse complement strand
GGGCCTTCCACCAATTTCACCATGGCGATGGTATAGGGCGCTTGCTGTTCAAAACCAGCCGGGGCGCTTGAAACGCGCGTCCACGAATAAACTTCACCCAGGCCGCTAAAGGTATATGGTGTTTTGGCCTCGCCGCCACATTCAGGGCAAATGTCGCGTGGCGGGAATATTTTGGCATCGCAGTGCGGGCAGGTCTCGCCCTGTAGTGCGTAACGTTGTTTCTTAAGTCTCCAATATCGCGGAACTTCCATTTTTTAATCTCCTTGGCTATCTTGCAAGCCTTAGTTTAGCGATTTGGAACTATCAGGAACTATCAACATTGGCTTTAGCGGCCGCATTGCCCCTCCAAATGCGGCTGCCAGCCAGCAAACTTCCCCCCTCCGGCTTTAGCTCACCTCCGCGCAGGCTCTGGGCTGCCTAAAACATACCCGCCTTGTCGGCGTTCCAACTTGCCGGCGCCTGGCTGCCGTCTATGGGCACTCGCCTGCGGGTAACATCAGGCGCAGTCGCGCCGTTCAAAACCCCCTGTGCCCAGTTTGAAAACATACTCAACCCCAGCCCGGCCATCGGGCTGCTGGCAGAGCAGCACCCAGTCTTCCAGCAGGCACTGCCATTTCAGCTGCTTCTGGTTCAAAAAGTCAACCACCCCGCTGACCTGTTCCGCGCTGAGGTCTTGCACCGCCAGAGTGACGTGTGGTTCCCATTGCCCGGGCAGGTAAAACGGGTTGGGCTGCAGCAAACAGGCTTGCAGCGCTTCGTGCAGCTGCCGGTGAATGCGCACCAGCGTGCGGGTTTTGACCACCCGCAAGTAAACCACTGGGCTGGGGCCATTAAACACGCCGATGCCATCCAGTTTAAGTGGGATTGGCCTCTGGCGCTGGGCCAGCTCACGCAGCAGCGGCACGGCCTGCTCGCGGGCGTATTCTTCCCCCAGCTGCCAGGTGATATGTGGGAAGGGCGTCTTCCGGACGTAGCGCAAACCAAAGCGTGCTTCGAGCTCATCCCACAAGCTCTGCACTTCATGGTCAACCGGAGGAGGAAGGAAAGATACCAATGCCTGCATGATTGTTACTATTTATACCTTAATTAATGGCCCGCCATCGGTACACCAGAATCCACAAGTTCTGACTCATGATATCATTTTTGCATGCCGTTGATCAAGCAGCATCCCGTGCAGCCATCCCGCTCGGGGTTTGAAAATATTCCGGACGAAACACCAGAAGGCGCTTCTGCATTTGAACGCGTCTGGAAACGCCTGGCGCACCTGGGCATTCAGGAACAGGTGCTGCAGGCCGCCACAGCAATTTTGACCGTCATTGTTTTGGCTGCAGTTGCCATGGTGATGAACCGCTTTTATACCAGCGTCAGCGGTGTGAGCGTTTCCGCGCTTTCTGCCAGCGTTGATCCCCTGCGCGAAACGATCCAGCCGGCCGCACTGCCGCCATTCAGCGCCAATTCCAGCGCCAGCTCTGAGCCAGCCATTTCACGCCTGGCAGCGCTGCACACCATTTTGCCCGAAAGGGCTCGCACCGAACTGGTGACTTATGTGGTTCAACCCGGTGACTCGGTGTTTTCAATCGCGCAAAAATTCAACTTAAAGCCCGAGACCATCCTTTGGGGCAATCGCTATACCATCGGGGACGACCCGCACCTGATCCAACCCGGGCAAGAGTTGATCATCCTGCCAGTAGACGGCACACTGCATCAATGGAGCGCAGGCGAAGGGCTCAACGGCGTGGCGGCGTATTATCGCGTCTCTCCTGAAGATATCATCAACTACCCCGCCAACCACTTGAGTATGGCAGCCATTGGCGAGCTCTCCAACCCAAACATTGCCCCAGGAACGCTGCTGATTGTGCCAGGGGGCTACAGTGAATTCACCGACTGGCGTACCCCCACCATCACGCGCGCAGACCCGGCCAGCGCCGTGAACGTCGGGCCGGGAGCCTGTACGCAAGCTTACGACGGCGTCTCGGGCACGCTCAATTTCGCCTGGCCGACCCAAAGTCATACCCTCTCGGGGTATGACTACGATCCATCCGCCAACCATTTTGGGATTGACATCGCTGGCAGCATGGGCGAAGAAATTCACGCTGCCGATAATGGCGTGGTCGTTTATGCCGGCTGGAATGATTGGGGCTACGGCAATATGGTGGTTATCGACCATGGCTCAGGCTGGCAGACGTACTATGCACACCTGAGTACTGTCACTGTGGGCTGTGGAGATGAAGTTTACCTGGGCGATGTGATCGGCACGATGGGAGACACAGGCAACGCCGATGGCGTCCATCTGCATTTTGAGATCCGTAATGATGAAATCGGACGAATCAACCCGTGGGACCTGCTGCGCTAATGGCCAAAAAAATGCGCACATGCCTGCCATTTCCGCCCAGAGTTTTTGGTCAGCTTTGTTTTAAAGGAACGCTCGCCTTGGTGGCTGCAGCGCTGCTGCTTTCGGCTTGCGCCAGCCCTACGGTACCCACGCTGACCGTAAGCCCCAGCGATACGCTGACCGCCCTGCCCAATGCAACAACCCCCACCCACAGCGCAACCTGCTCGGCCACCGCCACCCCCGCTGCCCCCACGCCTTCTGAAACGCCGCTGGCCACGCCCACCCTCACCCAGCTGCAGCAAAAACAGGCCCGGCTGCAAGCCGCCAGCCTAAAATTCCTGGCAGATACCCCCGAAAAGGCTGATGAGGTGGCGCGAGGGATTGATTACGCCCACGATCCAAACGAATCCGCGGATAATGCCTGCGGGCCGCTGACGGTGGCCATCCTGCGCGAAGCCGGCTATCTGCCTGAAACGGCACCCGTGCACGATATTTGGCTGCTATGCGTGCGCGATGACCTGCCCAACTGTTTTGGGATGGACATCCTGCGCAAAACATACTTCCCCGAAGAAGAATACGACTACATCCGCGTGGAAGAATCGGTTGCCAAATACAATTTTAAGAAAAATCCGCTCCAACCTGGCGATTGGCTGTACCTCTTCGCCAAGTGGGATTACGTCAAATACCCCGGCTTTGATCATATGCTGGTGGTTACGCGCGTGGACGAAGACGGCGCCGCCTATACCGTCACCAACATCAACCGCGGCGGAGGCTTTACCATCAGTGAAGAGTTGCTCTATGACCCCAACCACCCCAAGCAAGGTCTTTTTTACGAGCTGACCAATAATGAGCTGCGCGGCCCATTGGGTATGACCGGAACGGGTGGCTTCCTGCTGATCCGTCACAAATAACCGCAGAGTAATATCCTGGCGGCACGCGGCCCGCGGAAAGCAGACCCGTTGTGCTACAATAAAGATGTGGAAAATGTTTCATTTTCTGACATCAGGCCATCTCCGATTGCCGGCGTCTGGTACCCGGGCGACCCAGGAGATTTGCGCAAAATGCTGGAGGGCTTCTTTAATACTGCCACCGTCCCTGCGTTCAAAGGGCGGCCAGTCGCGCTTATCGTCCCACACGCCGGGCTGATCTATTCCGGCCTTACCGCCGCTCATGCTTTCAAAGCGCTCCAGGGCCGGGTTTACCAGCGCGTGGTGATCCTTTCTCCCTCACACCAGCCCTTCCCCGGGCAGGTTTTGACCACGGCTCACCAGGCATATTGGACGCCGCTGGGCACAATCGCAGTGGATCAAGCCTCTCTAATGCGCGTCTCCGCCTATTTGACCCAGGAAGGTATTTCGCTGCAGAGTTTGCGTGCCGACCCGGAACATTCTCTTGAAATTGAGCTGCCTTTCCTGCAGGTGACCCAGCCACAGGGCTTCAGCTTGTTGCCCCTGATGCTGCGAGATCAGTCGAAGCGGGTTGCCCGCGTTGTTTCTGAAGCGCTGTGCGATCTGCTGCAAAGCGCACCGGCGGAGGAAGCTACCTTACTCGTAGCCTCAAGCGATTTGTCGCATTTCTATACCGAAAGTGAAGCCGGCCGTCTGGACCAGCGCGTCATTGATGCCCTGCGTACGATGGATGCCAACCGCCTTTATGAGCTGAATATGACCGGCAAAGGTCAGGCCTGTGGGCTCGGCCCGATCGCTTCGGTTCTGCTGGCCTGCCAGGCGATGGGGAATACCCAGCTTACAATTGCCGATTACCGCACCTCGGCCGCTGTCACTCATGACCGGTCTTCGGTTGTCGGCTACACCTCGGCCATCATCTCTCAAGTGACGGAGTAACACCCGCCATGTTTATCCCTCAGCGAACGCATGGCCACCTGTTACTGGTGATCCTTGCGCTGCTGCTCATTCCCCTGGCGTGTCAAAGGCAATACCAGGGCCGGCCGACCAGCTTCCCGACTGAAACCGCGACTGCGACAGTCCCGGCCCCGCCGACCGCTACGGCTACCAGCGTGCCGACCGTGACTGCCACCCCTACTTTTACTCCCACCCAAACGCCCAGTCCCCTTCCAAGCGCTACGCCAACCGCTACGCCGACCCCCATTCCAACCCGCCTGGCGACCCTTTTTCCGCTGACTGCCGGCGGTGCCCGGGTGGTAGATTGGTCCTATGCCTATATTTCTCAGCAGGAAAATCGGCCCGATGGCAGCCTGAGAAATCTTTCAGCAATGGTCAGTTTCCAGCTGCTGGATCGCGGGATTCATTCCGAAACCGTCAAAGTATTCGGCAAGGATGTCACCCTCTATTACCTGCGCGTCCGGCATGATTTCAACGACACGCCGCTGGAGGTAAAGCTCATTCTGACCGGCTTTTTTGGTACAGACACTCCCCTGGCCGCATTGCCGGCCGATGGATCCGCCTATATCAGCATGCGCGATCAAAACTCCGATGCGCCTTTTGAGCCCTGGAATATCCATGAGGATTGGACACTGCCAGTGGAACAGCGCGGAGCCTATTTTCAATCCATCTACCTGCGCGACCTGCAAAACCTTTTGCCCAACCTTCCCGATAAGGTGATTGTACTGGCAGATCATCCGGTGATTGTCGAGCCAGATGACTGGCCGCAGCTAGCGCTGGATATGCAGCGCCTGAGCGCTTCAGCAGCACGCCTGTATCCTTTTTTTAGCATCAGCACCTTTGATCAGCTCATTTCCCAATCCCAGCTGGCGGTGGTGTGGCAAGATTACCTGCTGAACAACATTGAAATTCCAATTCAATATCAGAATTCCCTCTATTATTCCGCGGATTACCTGATGATCATCACCCCCTGAACAGGCAGGCAGCCTTTCCATGCAGCATTACGCCAATGTCAGCATCAATCTGAATCAAATCGATCGCAGCTATCATTATGCTATTCCAACGGATCTGCTTGACCGGCTGCAGCCTGGTGCGCTGGTTAAGGTTCCTTTTAATAAACAGATCGTGCAGGGGGTAGTGTTGGATCTGATCGATCATCCTGAGGTGGCCAATCCGCTGGAAGTGATGGAGCTGCTCTCCGATGATACGGTGCTCACACCTGCTCAGCTCAGCCTGGCGCAGTGGCTGGCTCAGGCTTGTGCGGCTCCGCTGGGGGCCTGCATCAGCCTGATGATCCCTTCCGGGCTTTCCCAGCGGGCAGATTTGCGTGTCAACAAAATCGCCGATCCGCAGCCGGGATCCGCAGAGCTTTCACCAATTCAAAAACGGATTCTCAAGCTGTTAACCGAACGCGGCAGTCTCACCGCCACGCAGCTGGAACGGGCACTGCCCAAAGTAAACTGGCGCGGCAGCCTCTCTGGCTTGCGCCGGCAAGGCCTGGTGCGGATGGAGAATTACCTGCCCCCGCCGCGGGTTTCTTCACGCATGGTACGGACGCTGCAGCTCTCCATCGACCCGCGCTCCGTTCCTTTGGTGCTCGATGAGGCGCTTGGCTCGCGGCCCGAGACTATTCGCCGCCGGCGCACTGTGCTGGAGTTGCTCGCTGCGGAACCCTTCCCGATGGACCTGGCCTGGATCTACGCCCAGAGCAAAGCCTCATACAGCGACCTCAAAGTTTTGGAGGAAGCCGGGCTGGCCCATTTTAACGAAACCGAGGCCTGGCGCGACCCGCTCGAAAATATTCAGGCCGTGCGCTCATCCCCGCCACAGCTCACCCCCGACCAGCAGGCGGTCTGGCAGACCATCGCCCCCACCATGGACGGCCCGGCCGGATCACCTTTCTTGCTATTTGGCGTCACTGGCTCGGGCAAGACCGAGATCTACTTGAAAGCCGTCGAAAAGACACTTTCCCAGGGGAAACAAGCCCTGGTAATGGTGCCCGAAATCGCAATGACCCCCCAGGCGGTACGGCGCTTTATGGCGCGCTTTCCTAACCAGGTAGGTTTGTACCATCACAAGCTTTCTGAAGGTGAACGCTATGATACCTGGCGGCGCGCCCGCCAGGGAGACCTGAAGGTGCTGATTGGCTCCCGCAGCGCTCTTTTTGTGCCCCTGCCCGACCTGGGGCTGATCGTCCTGGACGAATGCGATCATGAGTCCTACGATGAAACCGAGCGCCTGCCCTACTATCACGCGGTTGAAACCGCACAGGCCCTGTGCCAGATCCAGGGCGCGCATCTGCTGCTGGGGTCGGCCACGCCGCGTGTCACCCAATACTATCAAGCCGTTCAAGGGGACTGGCAATTGCTCAGGCTGCCCAGGCGGGTATTGGCTCATCGCGACAGCCTGATGTCCTGGGCGGCTGCCCAAAAGATCAGTGTGTCTATTCCACCGGAAGATCAGTCAGTAATCGACCTGGAACTGCCCGAGGTGCAGGTCGTAGACATGCGCCGTGAGCTGCGGGAGGGTAACCCGGAGGTACTCTCGCGGCCACTGCGCCAGGCGCTGCGCGAAGTTTTAGCCGCCAATCAACAGGCGATTCTGTTTTTAAACCGTAAAGGTACGGCTTCTTACGTATTCTGCCGCGAATGCGGCTTCGTGCTGCGCTGCCCACGCGACGACCAACCGCTGGCTTTTCACCAGGTGCGCTCAGCACTGCTTTGCCACCAGTGCGGTTACCAGCGCCATATGCCCGAGAAGTGCCCCAACTGCGGCAGCCGCCAGATCCGCCAGTTGGGCCTTGGCACCGAAAAACTGGAGGAGCTCGTCAAGAGTGCATTCCCGCAGGCCCGCATCTTGCGTTGGGACGCTGAAACCACTGCTGCCAAAGATGCACATGAAATCATCCTTTCGCACTTTAGCGCCCACCGCGCCGACATCCTGATTGGCACCCAAATGCTGGCCAAAGGCTTGGACCTGCCCCTGGTGACCCTGGTCGGCATCGTTTTGGCAGAAGTCGGCCTCAACTTGCCCGATTACCGCGCCGCTGAACGGACTTTTCAGGTGTTGACCCAGGTGAGCGGCCGCGCCGGGCGCGGTCCTTTGGGGGGCAGGGTGATTCTGCAGACTTACGAACCTGAAAATTACGTGATTCAGGCCGCAGCCGAGCAAGATTTCGAAACATTTTTTACCCGCGAGTTGGAAGCGCGCCGAGCTTTGGAGTACCCGCCGTTTACCCGGTTGGTACGGCTGGAATACCGGCATCTCTCCGAGGAAAAATGTGAGCAAACCGCACACGAGATGGCTGCCCTGCTGCGCGAAGCCGCTGCGCGCCTCGGCCAACCACAGCCCAATCTGATCGGCCCGCTGCCGTGCTACTATCGCAAGACCTTTGGAACTTTCCGCTGGCAGATCGTTCTGCGCAGCGCTGATCCACTGCCGCTGATCCGTCAGCTGCCACTGCGTGATTGGCGGGTGGAAGTGGACCCCCCTAACCTGCTATAATTCTGCCTGCACACCTGCATTGAGCATAAACTGATGAACCCAGCAACCGCCGCCCTGACCTACTGCCTGAAAAGCCTGGAACAAGCCTTCCAGCAGAAGCGGATAGTTCAGGCCTTTTTTTATTTTTTGGCTGCCCTGGCTGCCGGCTCTGGCCTGCTCTGGGGGCTAATGGCCTTCATCTCAGCCAGAATTGATTCCGACTTTTGGTCCTTTTTTGCGCTCGGCATCGGGCTCGGGCTTTACCTGGCCCTGATTTTTATGGGCTATACCTGGCTCTCCATTCGGACGATGGAAAATTCCCCTGCACTGCGCCCGCAATTTTCGGGCCAGCCTCACCGCAAAATGAGCTTTCTGGCAATCGTCGCTTACACGCTGGCCTTGCCGTGGCTACCTGGTTCAGTTCAAACGCAAAGCCAATCAGCGGGTGCTGCCCAGCCTACGGATTCGCTTAGCTCTGCACAGGCAGCCAGCATCCTCCCGGTGATGATGTCCCTTACCGGCCTGCCACTGGCAGAGGCGCGTAAACGGCTGCCGGCAAAGACTGGTGTGCCCACCAGCAGCACCAACCAAAGTGAAGCAACTTTGAACCTGGCCAACCGGATTGCAAATCTGACGGCCATTCTTTTTTGCGCTTTTGGGGCACTCGCGGGCGCCCTGCTGACGGCCTGGCTAATTGGGGGCACAGCTGCGCCGCCAGACCTGCGGCAGGCTGCCGCAGCCTGGGGCCTGGCCTTGTTCCTGGCCCTGTCGGTGCCCTTCCTGAGCGCCGCAGCCATCATTAGTGGGTTTTACCGGGCCGATCTTTTTTTGCTCCTGACGGCCGGGAGCGGTGTTAATTTTTAAACTGGCATGATTGCTGAAAGGCAGGCCTTAAATGAATCCGAGAAACGAGTTGGTTACATGGGAAGAAGTCACCCGGCTGGTAGAAAGCCTGCTTGGGCAGTTTGATCAGCAATTCACCGTCATGGTGATGATCACCCGCGGAGGCATCGTCCCGGGCGGCATGCTGGCCGAAGCGATGGACATTCAATCGATTTATACCGCCTCGGTTGACTTTCCGGCTGAGCTTGAAAGCAACCGCCAACCGCAATCTCGTTTCTTGGCCTGGCCCAAATTTTTACAATTCCCTGACTCTTCCAACCTGGAAGGACAGACCGTTCTGGTGGTGGACGACGTCTGGGGGTCGGGGCGTACCATCACAGCCGTGCGCAACCGTGTCGTCAACAGCGGCGGGCAGCCTTGCACCTGCGTACTGCATTTCAATCCATTCCGTAATCTGTTTGGCAAAAACCTGCCTGACTACTATGGCGCCACGACTGACGCATTTATCATCTACCCATGGGAAACCAACCCTGGGCTCCAAAAAGGTATGTTGGGAAGGATTCACTAAACCATTCACCTACCCAACCCCTCCATCAAAATACAGGAGATCGATGGAAAAAAAACTGAACTGGTACGATGCCATTACCACAAACATTTATTTTTTTGCCCTTTCCTCCCGCAGTAATGTACTTACTCCCCTGCTGTTGCCCCTTTTGGTCGAACAATTTATGGGCCAGGACGTTAAAGGTGCCAGTTATGGCAATCTGCGCCTTTTTTCGCTGATGGTCGCCCTGCTGGCGCAGGCCGTGGTTGGGCTGCTTTCTGACCGCAGCACTTCCCGTTTTGGAAAACGCCGCCCCTTCATTCTCGGCGGTTCGATTTTGGACGTAATCATCCTGCTAATCATCGGCTGGATTGGATCGACCATGTCGGGGCAGGCGGGTTACACAGCCCTTTTCATTGCAGTGATGGTGTCGATGCTCTCAACCAACACGGCTCATGCCGGCGCCCAGGGGCTCATCCCGGATATTGTCCCGCTGGGCAAGCGCGGCCTTTACTCAGGGGTCAAAGCCCTGTTCGAAGTGCCGCTCCCACTGATTTTTGTCCCGTTTGTCATCTCACCAATGATCACAGACAAAAATTACATGGGTGCCATTTTGACGCTGATAGGTATCATTGCCTTCTGCACGGTTCTGACCATGTTTGCCAAAGAGACGCCGCAAAAGGAGGCTCCCTTCAAGGCGGATTGGCAATCCATCTTGCGTCTGGTCGTCATGACGATCATCTTCACGCTGATTATCGTCCTGATGGGGCGTGCAGCCAGTTGGGCGCTTCCCCGCCTCTTGGGCGACAAGCAGCTCATCAACCTGATCATGGTCGGCCTGGTGGGGCTGATCTGCATGTTGATCGCCGTAGCGCTGGGGGTCATGGTCAGCGTCCGGGTCGGGCTGGGCAAAGACGGTCAACAAAATCAGAGCGCGTTCACCTGGTGGATCGTGAACCGCCTGGCTTTCTTGGTGGGTGCCACCAACCTTTCCAGTTTCGTGCTTTATTACATCCAGGAACGCTTCCCAGCTTTTCAAGGCCAGGCAGCAGCCGGCCCCACCGCCACGCTGATCATGATGGTCGGTTTGGCGCTGCTGGTATCTTCCCTGCCGGCCGGCTGGCTGACAGACAAGTTTGGCACGCGTAAGCTGCTTTTCGCCAGCGGCATTTTAGCCCTGGCTGGTGCCATTCTGGTACTACTGGCACCTGCCATGACGATGATGTACATCGGCGGCGCAGTTGTCGGGTTGGGCATTGGCATCTTTTATTCCGCCAACTGGGCTCTCGGCACCAGTCTGGTCCCAAAGGAACAAGCCGGCCGGTATCTTGGCCTTTCCAATCTGGCCGGCGCCGGTGCCGGAGCGATCGGCGCATATATCGGCGGACCGATTGGCGACAGTGCCGGCTTTACGTTGCTGATGGCAATTTACGCCGCGTTGTTCCTCTTCTCCACTCTGGCGCTGTTCAAAATTAAACAGCCCGAAACCAACCCATCCAATGTGGCCGTGTAATGTCATTAACCAACGCACCGCTCTCCGAAGAACAGGTCTGGCAGCTGGCACAAGCTTGTGCCAGCCGCCTGGCCGGGCTGCAGATTCCGGGTTTGCTGGGGATCTTTGCGATCGGCTCCCTTCCCGGCGGCTACTTTCGCCCGGGCCAAAGCGACCTGGACCTGGTCTGCCTGCTGGGGGAGAGTCCGGCGGAAAATGCCCTCACTGAGCAATTTGGCGAGGCAATCGCTGCGATTATAGCGGGCGTGCAGGCAGAGTTTGGCCGGCAAGAAATGGAAGTGTTTTTGCGTCGTCTTTCTGAACTTCGGCCGGACGAAACCAGCGGATTGACCTCCAACCCGGACCTTACCGCCAGGCTGCTCAAGCAGAGCCGCCAGCTATGGGGGGATTTTTCTTTAGACCAGTTGAAGATGCCAACAAAAGCGGACTTCGCAGCGGAGTTGGCTCGCTACCGCCAGTATTGGGCGGCCAATGCCGGCCAGCGGCCCAGCGCCGAATTGTCGGATCGTGCGCTCACCAATCATGCCCTGACGTTGATGCGCCTCTATCTGGCTGCCCGTTATGGGCAGGTGGAGTATGACAAGCGCCGAATTGTGCCACTCTTTTTGGCTGAGGAGCGTCACCTTGCGCTTCCGTCAGCGATTATTGTCGGGGTTCAACAGGTACTCGCGGGCAATAGGCTTGGCAAGCAGGAACGTCAGGCGTTTGAAGCCGGGCTGCAGCAGCTGCAGCAAATCATCCCGGGCGGAAAGGCAGCCGCTTAATCAGCAAACACCTTTACCCGTGAGCCATCCGGCCCTTTTTCGACTTCTATTCGGCTGGGGAAGGCATCCTTCAGTTCATCAATGTGCGAGATGACCAATATTTTCTCGAATTGCTGCGACACGCGGGTAATCGCCTCCAGCAAGCGCTGCCTTCCCTGAGAATCCTGATTGCCAAACCCCTCATCGATGATGATGGTTTTCAAGCGAGCATTGGCTCGCTTTGCGAGCACTTGAGCCAGCGCCAGGCGGATGGAGAAATTGACTTTAAAGGCCTCGCCGCCAGAATAAGTTTCATATTCACGCGTGGAAAAGCCGTCACTGATCAAAATATCCAGTGTTTCTTTTTTATCGCTGCGTTTGGGGTCTTTGTAAGCTCGCTGCGAGTTGAATTTCACGCTCAGCGTGTAATCGGTCAGCTGTCCGAGAATCTCATTGGCGTGGCTCTCCAATTCTGGCAAGGCCTGATCGATCAGCATAGCCGGCACGCCATCTTTACTGAAAGCTCGCTCCAACACCTTTAGCCGGCCAAGCTCAGCCTCAACCGTTTGCTTTTCTTGAATGGCGCGCGTTTGCTGGTCGCGCAGGGTATCCAAAACGCGCACCAGTTGTTCAGCCGCCCCGACCCGTCTTTGTACCTCAGCCAGTTTTTCGGTCAGCTGCATCAGCTGCTCTTCTGCGCTTTTCAGGTCGGGCAGGCCGGCGAGCTCGGCGGCCAGGCGCTCAGCCGCTTGCGCATGACGGGCGCTGGCTTGCGCCAGCTCATCCTCCTGCTTCTGTAGGCTGCTTTCCAATTCCTTCACCGATTCCTCGGTCTGGCTGACGCTCGCCTGGGCGAGTTCCAACTGATGCAACGCTCCGACCGCGAAGCGCAGTTGCTGTTCCTTCTGACGCATCTCTGCATGCAGCGCCGGGTCATAACCGAGGCGCACCAGCTCGTTTTGGCGTTCTTCAATCTGAGCGCGCAGCTCCGGAAGGAAGGATGCCTCACTGAGCGTACGCTGCAGCGCTAAAAGCCGCGCAGCGCCGTCTTTGCTCCAGGCTTCCTTTTTCTCGGTCAGACGCTGCAGCTTCTCACTCAGGCTGGCTTTCTCCCGAATGACGGACTGCAGAGCCGTTTCTTCTTTGCGGATCCCCTTTTCTTCAGCCTCCAGCGCCAACCGCTCTGCTTCATTCGCGCGCAGAGCTTCGCGGTTGGTTTGGTATGCCTGGCGCATATGCTCCAGTTCCTGCTGAATTTCGTCAGCCAGACGCTGGCGGTCATGGGCTGCCAGTGGTTGGCCACAAAGCGGACAGACCGCACCAGTGACCTGCTGAAGCTGGGCCAGGCGTTCGTTGAGATCGTTGCCACGGGCGGTCAACTCACCGTTTTCTTTTTGCAGGCGGTTGTAATCTTCCTGCAGTTCTGTCGTCTTTTGACTGATGCCCGTGAGCCGCTCCCGTTTTGCGCTAAACGCTTCTTCTTGCTGGTTCAGCGCTTCCAGACGTTGGCGCAGGGTTGGGGTATCGCGGAATTCACTTTCAAGCTGCTGCTCCTCAGCCAGCAAGTGGCGCAAGTCATTCTCAAGTTCGGCTTGTTTTACCTTCAGCTGGGCATGCAGGTTTTGCAATGCACTTTCTAAAGGCCGAAACTTTTCTGCCTGCGCCTCCAGCTCGGTCAGTTGAGCCTGAACGGCCTGGTATTCCTGAAAATCTGCAGCGATGGCATCGGCGTTGGAGAGTTGTTGGTGCAGACGATCAAGTTGTTTTTGTTTTTCATCCAGCTGTTTGATTAACTGCTCCTGGTTGCGCTGGGAGCGCTGCATCTGTTCCGCTAAAAGGTCGACCAGCCTTTGCTGTTCCTCCAGACGGCGGGCTTCAGCGTGCAGTTTGTCTACGACCGCCTGGGCTTGATTGCGCTCGGCGCGTAACATGCCGGCCTGCGCTTCCAAAGATTCCAGGTTGGCCTTGCGCAGAGGTTCCTCTGCCAGTTCGGACTGGATCTCACTGAGCTTTTGCTGCCAACGGCTGATGTCTTGCTGCCGCTCTCCCATCAGGACGCGGGCGCGTTCGCGGTACAGCTCCCATTGGTCAAGTCCCAGGATGCTGGAAAGGATTTTCTTGCGATCGATCGGCTTCTGCGTGGCAAACGAATCGGCTTTGCCTTGCAGAAAAAAAGAGGCGTTAATGAAAGTTTGGTAATCCAGCCGCAAGGTGCTCTCGATGCGGGCATCAGTCTCGCGCAGCGTTTGTTCAGTCAAAACCTTTATTGGTTGGCTTAGCGCGCCTTCCTGTGCTTCAAGCAAAAAGAACTCAACCTGGGCCGTCTTCCCGCGCTGTAGGGAGCGGATGACGCGATACGCCTGCCCTTCGTAGGTGAAATCCAGCGTCACTTCCGCCTTTTTGCTGGAGGAATTAATGATGGCTTCATCAGAGCGGCGGGCTTTACCATAGAGCGCGTACGTAATCGCATCCAACAGTGAGGACTTGCCCGCCCCGTTGGAGCCGGAGATGCAGGCCAGCTGAATATCACTGAAATCAATTTCAGCAGGATGTTTTTCGGTATAGGAAGTGAAACCGGAGATGCGAAGTCTATTCAGGATCATCGCTTGCCCATCCCAGGCGCTTTACCCGCTCTTCCAGATTTTTTTTCGTTCCCGTTTCGCTCAACAGTTCGACCCAAAAGGTTTGATCGTAGCGCCGGGAACGGATCGGGATCGGCATCGGCACGCCCCAACCCAACATCAAGACTTCTTCTTTAGGCTGCAGCTTGGCAAGCATGCCCTTCAGCGCCTGCCGCCCTGCCAGGCCAGAGAGAACCGCACTGATATCGTCTTCATCCCCCAGCGAGCCGGAAATCCGCGTGCCGAGCTGCGACATCACCTCATCATCAATTTGAGAAGGACGTTGGTCGATGATCAGCAGCGTCACATAATACTTGCGCATCTCGCGTGCGATCGTTGAAAAGATGGTCTGAGAAGCCATTTCTCGGTTGAGCAGCTTATGTGCCTCTTCTACCACAATGACCAACGGGCGCGGTTCCTTCGCCTTTTCGCGGGTTTTGAGATATTCGGTTGTCCAATCCTCCCAGGCGCTGCGGATTTTTCGGGTAATGAGGTTGGTTACCAACAAATAATCCAGATCGCTGTCAAAGCGGCCAAACGATAGGACGACATGCTCACCTTTTTTCAGAAGGTTAACGATTTGATCCAGCCCGCTGCTTTCTTTACGATCCACCAGGTATGCTTTGTTTTTAAGACGGCCCAGTTTACTGAGCAGCGCTGAAGCTGCCATGCGGTTGATCCCAGCCTGGTCAGCCCAAAATTCGACACTTTCTGGTGCCGGATGTTTATTGCCATTTTCATCTTCAACTTGTGTTCCACTCTCCATACTCAAAAACTGGCTGAACCAGTCTTTATGAAATTGATGAAACAAAGCATCCAACGTGCTGGCGGTAGTTTCTTTGAGGTTTAATTCTTCAGTCAGCTGCAAAATGTCTTCAGGATACAAGTCTTGGTAAGAAATTTCGAGCGTGATATCGGCATTCAGCCGTCCGAAATCCGTATCGCGCCCCAAACCGGTCAAAGATACCCGACTGCTAAACTTCCCCTTCAGCCCGGGCACCTCAGCGCCGGTATCAGAAGAAGTACCATCTGGGCCATATTCGTTATGCATATCAAAAATGAGGGTTGAAGCATGGTTGGCATGAATAATTCCTGCCAAAATCATCCGAGCCAGAAAAGACTTCCCCGAACCGGTAGTGCCAAAGATGCCAGAGGAGCGCTGGATCAGCTTGTCCAGATCTAAACATACGGGATGGCCCTGTTCCCGCGTTTCACCTACGCGAAAAATTTCAGCCTTGTTTTCCTTGCCAAAAATCTGGGCGATGTCCGCCTCGTCAGCCAGTTTGACCGGCGCATGATGGCTGGGGATAGTCTTGACCGTCAGCGGCTTAGCCTTTTCAGGCTCCGCGTGAGTCTGCCGCCAGCTGGCGTATTCCGGGCTGCCAGGTTCTGGGCCGCGCTCCATCATCAGCGCCGGCATCACAGCCAGGTTGGTAAAGAGCGTCTGACCATGCAGCAGGTTGGCAAGCCTGGGCGGAAGGCGCTGCTCACTTTGTTCATCCGCAAAGCGCGGATCGGTGCTGCCCAGCTGCAGATCCGTCACCAGCCCATAAAAACGCCAGGCGCCGCTATCCATGACGACAAAAGCGCCTTCCTGTACCTGCTGCGCCGGCACGGTCAGCCGCACCTGAAGGTTGGCCTCCAGACCGCCGCCCACCACATAACCGATGGGTGGATTGAATGTGTTCTCCGTTTCAGAAAGGTCCATCAGGCCTCCTATTCCAATTCTGCCAGGGCATTCAGTACGCTTGCCAGGCGAACGTAATCATCCCGCAGGAGGGTGATCAGCTCCTGACAGGCAGCCGGGTACCACTGGGCATTGCCCTGCGCTTCATGGGCGGCACGGGCCTGCGCCAGGTGGCTGACCAGCAACTCTTCAAGCGGGCTGTCCACCATGCGCAGGATATGACGGAAGTAACCAAAGCGGCCGGTTCCGGTGAAGCGCGCCACCTCACTGGCTTCGCACAGCTGCAGCACATCCAGGCTCAAGGGGGGCCTGGGCGGCAGGCGGTGAAAGATGACCCCATCCTGTTGAAAACCGACGGTCAAAACGTTGATTTCAACCGGCAGATTGCGGTTATAGCGATTGTCGGCGGTGTATTCGGCCGGCAGACTGACGCCCGAAACCAGCTGGCGCACCAGGCCATCGTCCATGATCAAAATGTTGCTGATCAGTCCATAAATTTGCAGCCCGTCCTGAAGGCTCACCTTGCAGAGTGCACCCAAAGCGGGGGCTCCCAATTCTTTAACCCGGCAGCCAGCCACAAAGTGGCTGTTATCTGCCCGCAGCAGCTTGCCGATCTGGATTTCTCTTATTTCCATGTTTCTGACCGCCTTTTGCTAAACGCCTTGGTGGTATCTTTGTTGGAAGGCATCCCATTCGGGACGCCAGCCTGGGTCAAATGCTGCATCAGCATCGCTTCGACATGTTCGTGCTCTTCAAACGAAATAACTGCGAGTTCATGGGCGCGGTGAAGCAAGTAAGGATAGGGATGGCGGTCCAAGACCTGCGCCTCCTGATAAACCACTGCCTGCAGCCAGTCCACCAGCTGCGGCTGCCCGCTGACCCAAGCCGGGAATTCCACCCGTGCCAGGTAGGGCTGCTCCTGACTGACGTTGAGATAGAAAAAATGAACAGCCGGCCGGGGTTCCTTGTTCAGTTCATTGCGTGCCACGGCCTCAAAAATCGCAGAGCGCTGGCCGGGCTGCTGCAAAAGTTGGGTCAATAGTCGGGCGTCACTGATGCCGCGCAGTGTGCGCCGCTGATCGCTCCACATGCTCAACTCTGCCGGGGGCACTTGCAGCAGGGCCAACATCCGGCTGAGCAGTTCCGAGCCGGGTTTGTCGATATATCCGGCGTTCACCACCCCCCGGGCAGCCATGGCAGTATAAATTTCGTTGAGGCGGCTCAAAAGTTCGTGGCGCTCTTCAATCCCGCGTACACCTTGATAGACGTCCAGCGGGCCGTCCGTCAGTGTAAACACCGGCCCAGTATCTGTTCCGGTAAAGTCGAGTAGAGCCTGCCTCTCGGCAGCGTCGCGATGCAGCGCCACAGTATCTTCGCCAATCACCCTCCCGTCGGAGCCAAACAACAATTCATGATCCAACAGGCTGGAATGAATTTCAATTTCGGGCTCAAGCCCGGAACCCCGTCTCACTTTGATCAATCCGACGTTAATAACGCAAAACATGAGCGGTCGGTGGCGGTTGGGCGCGATCTGTGAACCGTCCGCCGCTGCCAGGGTGTAATTTTCGGGGGCTGGCGGCAGGTCATGCACGCTGAGGATTTCCTCATGCGTGGGTTTGGCGCAGTACAGGGTACGCAGCAGCTTTTCGGCTTGAGTGATGCGCTCTCGAATTTCTGTGGTGTGACTGGCTGCCGCATTCAATTGCCGCCTGAGTTCGGTTTCAGTGGCTTCAAGCGTCGAATTGAGCTCTTTTGCTTTTTTGCTGAAGTCATCCAGCGCGTTTTCAACCTGAAAATAGTTAACGGGCATAGCGCTTCCTCATTTCAATGTCTCCCGTGGGTAATTATACCAACCGCATGCCCCCCAAACCCCCTGGCTGGCAGCCAAAAGCGTCAGTCTGACTAACGCTTTGGAATTTGGCTCTGGCGGCGGGCGGCGCGCACAATCGGGGTCAGGGGCACACTGCGTTCGCCCTGGGCTGCTTCAGGCAAGAGGCGGGTCTGAACTTCAGCTTGCACGGCGCGCACCACCAGGTAGCGCACCAACAGGACCTCTTCTGGACGGGCCTCAAATTCGGGGCTCCGCAGCATGTCGGCCAGCCAGGGCTGGTAGGAGCGCGCGCAGATGAATATCGGGCGCCCCAGCGCAGCCGGCAGGCTTGCCACCAGGTCGATCAAAACCTGGCTGTCATCTGCTTCAGGCAGTAAGAACGGCAGCACCCAAATGCCGCGTGAGCCGTAGTCCAAATCGGCATATCCCAAAAGATGACCATCGGCGTGGTATAAAACCAGGCCGAGCATGCGTTTGCGGGTGACGGGTTCAATCGGCTGGAAGAGACTGGGAACCAATCCGCGATGCAGCTTTACCATGGCAGGAATGTCGGAGCCGTTCCACAAGCGCCAGCGGTAAGCCAGCGTTGGGCTGCTGCTGGTAGCGCCCCGAAAGCGGAATATAGTTTGGTGGGCCCAGATGTTAAATTCCACATGGCGAAAAACAGGCAGCAGATCTGACTCCGCAGGCAGCTCGCATGCCAAAAAATGAGACCCCCAGACACCCGCCTGGCGGATCAGCCCTTCTAACCCGCTGACAGTTCCGCTCGGGATGGCCTCTGGCGGGGTGGAAAGAAACGTCATCTGGCTGTACTTTTCCCCCACCCGTTGAATCATTTGGGCTGCCCCGCCAAACTTCCCATCCGCATTCCAGAGGACCCCGTAGCGGTTCATGGCCGGGGTTATTCTGAGCAAAAAATTACGTAGGCTAAGCGGGCTGCCGCGGGTCAGCAAGCGGGCGCTGTCCAAACTTTGCACCCAATCCGGATGGCGCAAAAGATGCGGCAGATCGAACAAGCTTAATTCACGAACGCTGATTTAACCATCTCCAAAAAATACTGATGAAAACGACTGTCTTCGGTAAGTTCCGGGTGGAAGGAAGTCGCCAACAGGTCGCCCTGCCTGGCGGCAATAATTCGGCCGTCGGGCAAAGTCAGCAACGCTTCAGCGCGCCCATAAACGCGTTCGAAAACGGGCCCGCGGATGAAAGTGAGATGAAAATCTGGCTGATGTGGCTTCAAGAAAGGCACGTCCATCTCAATCTCGAAAGATTCCAGCTGCCGTCCAAAGGCGTTTCGCTGGATAACCGTGTCCATCAACTGCAGCAATGTTTGCTTCCGGCCAACATCCTGCGCCATAAGGATCGCACCCGCACACGTTCCCCAGACTGGCTTTTCCCGTCCGAAAGTACGCAGCGGTTCAACCAGGTCATAAGCTTCCATCAGTTTGCCCATGGTGGTCGACTCGCCGCCCGGCAAAATCAAGCCCTGCAAGCCTTCCAGATGAGCGGGCAGACGCACTTCCACAGCGTCCACGCCCAACCGGCCGAGGTGTCGGCAATGTTCACGAAAGTCGCCCTGTAGGGCGAGCACGCCAATCTTCATGGGAGCCCGGCTTACCAGCCGCGGGTTGCCAGAAGTTCGTTATCTTCCAGGCTCGAGACGGAGCGCCCCACCATCGGTTCGCCCAGGTTGCGGCTGACTTCCGCCAAAATTTTCGGGTCATTGTAATGGGTGGTAGCCTTGACGATCGCCGCAGCCCGTTTAGCCGGATCTCCAGATTTGAAAATACCTGAGCCAACGAAAACGCCGTCCACACCCAGCTGCATCATCAATGCTGCGTCGGCTGGGGTGGCAATGCCGCCAGCGGCAAAATTGACTACTGGCAGGCGGCCAAGCCGGCGCACTTCGAGGCAGAGCTCATAAGGGGCCTGAATATTCTTGGCGAAGGTCATCACTTCTTCTTCGGGCAGCGCCATCAACTGGCGAATGTCGCCGAAAAGACTGCGGGCATGCCTTACAGCCTCCACGACATCGCCGGTACCCGCTTCACCTTTGGTGCGGATCATCGCGGCGCCCTCACCAATGCGCCGCAGCGCTTCGCCCAAGTTGCGGCAGCCGCAAACAAATGGAATTTTGAAAGCATGCTTGTTGATATGAAAGGATTCATCGGCAGGGGTCAAAACTTCCGATTCATCAACGTAATCCACACCTAACGCTTCCAGTATCTGCGCCTCAACAAAGTGACCGATGCGGGCTTTGGCCATCACCGGTATGCTGACGGTGTCCATAATCTTCAGTATCAGCTCGGGGTCACTCATGCGGGCTACACCGCCATTGGCGCGAATGTCGGCCGGAACCCGTTCCAAAGCCATCACCGCCACCGCCCCGGCATCTTCCGCGATGCGCGCGTGTTCAGGGGTAACCACATCCATGATCACTCCGCCCTTCAGCATCTCTGCCAGGCCTTTTTTAACTGCAAAACTGGAAACTTCCTGCTCCATGAATTCCTCCAAACGTCTATTCTTCTATTTGGATTTTACCACCGGACCGCAGGGTCACCAAATCGGTCCCATAGTCAAAATTTGCCTATTGCAAATTGACCGCCCAACTTTACC
>ERZ1645192.1404-NODE-1404-length-20078-cov-42.455426_pt1 | contig 20078 bp, 18 predicted proteins | sample MGYA00575354_ERZ1645192 | MGnify/ENA primary metagenome ERZ1645192 (study PRJEB40844, sample SAMN11349763) | freshwater sediment metagenome | isolation source: river sediment | host: Sediment | place: India: Faizupur Khadar , New Delhi | collected 2017-02-21 ... | reverse complement strand
CTTCGGGGCCCGCCCGCTTCGGAAAGGATGACAAATGCTGGTAAAAGTGTGCGACAACCTGTACGCGTTCGTCTGGGACGACTACACCCAGAACAACTGCAACGCCTTTCTCATCGATTCCTCCAGAAGGATCCTCATCGACCCGGGGCATGCCCACCTCTTCGGCCACGTGCAGAAGGGGCTCGAAACGCTGGGCCTCACCCCGTCGATGATCGACGTGGTGCTGGTCACCCACGGCCACCCCGACCACCTCGAGTCGGCCCTGCTCTTCAAGGACCCGACGCAGTTCGCCATGAGCCTCACGGACTACCACTTCATCCTCGAGCTCGCCGGGAGCGCCTACAAGCTCCCCGAGCCGGACTTCTTCCTCCGGGAGGGCGACCTTGCCATCGGCGACGTCACGTTCGAGGTGATCGACACGCCGGGCCACACGCCGGGGTCGGTCTGCCTGTACTGGCCCGCGCGCAGGGCGCTGTTCTCCGGCGACGTGGTGTTCCCCCAGGGCATCGGCCGCACGGACCTGCCCGGCGGGAGCGGGCCCGCGCTCAAGGAGAGCATCCGCAGGATCATGAAGCTCGATGCGGACTACCTCCTGAGCGGCCACGGCGAAATCCTCGCCGGCAGGGATGAGGTGGCGCGGAACTTCAGGACGGTCGAGGACTACTGGTTCAAGTATCTATAGCAGGCTTCCCAGCTCGTCGGCGAGGACCCGGCGGGCCCTGGACAGGGTGTCCCGCCAGGAGCCGCTCGCGGCCAGGTTGGGAACGACCGCCCTTCCCCGGATGCCCTTGGTTTCGAGACCGGCCTTGAGCTCCTCGAGCTGGCGGAGCATCTCCCCGTCGAGCCGTGCCCGGCAATCCCGGATGCGCCCCTCGAGCGTGCCCCTGTCGGCCCCCGCGAGGGATTCGAGCGCGTCGAGCACCCGGCCGTTGTCCCCGTCCACCTGCAGCTGGTCCAGCAGGCCGCCTTTCACCAGGGCCAGGAGTTCCGGTCGGTCATCGCCCGCGGAGTCGAGCTCCGCGGACAGGTCCCTCAGGGTCGCCCGGGAGTCGAGATACTTCTGTACTGCCGCCCGGGCGGCGTCTGCAAGCTCCTTGTGCCTGAGGTCCTGCTTCGCGTCCCGGGACATGCTCAGGCCCTTTGTCCTTTCCATGACAATGTCGAGCGTACTGCGTATCTTACCCATGCAACTCTCCGCTGGTGTGTTTTTCCCTTTCCATTAGGCAGGTCCGGCCATGGAGTCAAGGGCGGATTGCATCCGCCGCGTTACGAAAGACGGATCGACGGTGCGCCCCGGCCCACATGACCGGAGGTGGGAGAGCCCTCCCGGGACGTACGAAACGAAAGACGCATCGACGGTGCGCCTCACCCCGCGATCCGGGGCGGATGCGAAGACCCCCGGGCCGCCTAGTCCGTCTCCGCCGAGGTGGCCTCGGCCGCCGGGAGATAGAACCGCTCGGCGTAGTCCTTGACCATGCGGTCCGCGATGAACCGCCAGCCCAGGCTCATCATGGCGTGCTTCATCCGGGCGACCCACGCGGAGGGGATGCCCTGGGAGTCCCGGTGGTAGTAGAGCGGGACCACCTCGCTCTCGAGGGTCTGGTAGAGGTACTCGGCGTCACGCCGGTTCTGCACCTGCTGGTCGTTGTGCATGCCGCCGTGGCCGATGGCGAACCCGTTCCTGCCGTCGTAGGCCTCGTTCCACCAGCCGTCGAGCACCGAGAGGTTCAGGCCGCCGTTGAGCACCACCTTCTGCCCGCTGGTGCCGCAGGCCTCCAGGGGGCGCCGGGGGTTGTTCAGCCACACGTCCACGCCCTGCACGAGGTGCCGGGCCACGTTGTAGTCGTAGTCCTCCACGAAGGCGACTTTCAGCTTGTGGGCGCTCTCGTAGCTGAAGCGGGCGATGCGCTGCATGAGCGCCTTGCCCGCGTCGTCCCGGGGGTGCGCCTTGCCGGCGAAGATGATCTGGATGGGCCGGTCGGCGTCGTTTATGAGCTTTGCCAGCCGCTCGGGCTGGGAGAGGATCAGGTCGGTGCGCTTGTAGGTCGCGAACCTCCGGGCGCAGCCGATGGTGAGGACGTCCGGGTCGAGGATGCCGTCGATGAGCTTCACGGTTTCCTCGTGTCCCAGGCGCGCCGACTGCTTGAGAAGGCGCCGTCTCACGAAGCGGATGAGCCGCATCTTCAGGCTCTGGTGGGTCTCCCAGAGCTCGCCGTCGTCGATGTCCTCGACCGCCTCCCACACGTCCGGGTGGACCATGCGGGTGGGCCAGTCCTGGCCGAGCCAGGTCTGGAAGAGCTGGTACATCTGGGGGGCGAGCCAGGAGAGCACGTGCACCCCGTTGGTGATGTGCCCGATGGGCACCTCCGACTCGCGCCTCCCGGGCCAGAGCCCGTTCCACATCATGCGGCTCACGTGGCCGTGGATGGCGGACACGCCGTTGGCCCGGCGCGAGCCCTTGAGCGCGAGGACCGTCATGCAGAAGGGCTCGCCCCGGTCGTTGGGGTTCACCCGGCCCAGGGCCATGAACTCGTCGTGGCTCAGTCCCATCCGCTCCCGGAAGACGCCGAGGTTTTCCTCCACGAGGTCGGGCGGGAACCGGTCGTGCCCCGCCTCCACCGGGGTGTGGGTGGTGAAGACGGTGTGGAGCGAGACGCGCCTGAGGGCCCGGCCCAGCGGGATCTGCTCGTACTCCATGACCCGCCGCACCTCCTCGAGGATGGCGAACGCGCTGTGGCCCTCGTTCAGGTGCATGACTCCCGGGTAGATGTTCAGGGCCTTGAGCGCGCGGGAGCCCCCGATGCCCAGGAGGATCTCCTGCCGCATGCGGAGCCTGGCGTCGCCTCCGTAGAGCCGGGCCGTGAGCTCGCGGTCCTCCACGGAGTTGCCTTCGACGTTCGTGTCCAGGAGGATGAGGCTGACCCTCCCCACCAGGAGTTTCCAGATCCGTGCCAGAAGCGGCGTGGTCCGGGTGTCAACCCGCACGACGACCGGGTTGCCGCCCGGGTCGGTCACCGGCTGGATGGGCTGGTCGCGCGTGTCGAGGTTGATGTAGTCCTCCTCCTGCCAGCCCTCGCTGTTCAGGCGCTGGCAGAAATAGCCCTGCTGGTAGAGGAGCCCGATGCCCACGAGGGGGACGCCCAGGTCGGAAGCGCTCTTGAGGTGGTCGCCCGCCAGGATGCCCAGGCCCCCGGAGTAGATGGGCATGGACTCGTGCAGGCCGAACTCGGCGGAGTAGTAGGCCACGGGCCTGCTGTTCAGGTTGCCGCCGTGGATGAAGCCCCAGGTCTTTTCCTGCTCGATGTACTCGTTGAGCCTCCGGAAGGCGTAGTTGATGCGGCTTTCGAGCACGAGCTCCGAGGCGCGCTCCTCGATGACCTCGGGCGTCACCCGGTTGAGGAAGGCCATGGGGTTGTGCTCCACCTGGCGCCAGACGTGGGGGTCGAGGTCGGTGAAGATGCTGATGACCTCGGGGTGCCACGTCCACCAGAGGTTCTGCGCGAGTGCCCGGAGCCGTTCGTGAAGATGGTTTTCGAAACCTGCCATGGCAAATCCCTCCCCGGAAAGAAAAATAATGGTTCTTGTGAACCTTTCAAGATCGAGTCTGCCTGTTAATATATATGAAAACCATTATCTCGGGAACGGGAAAAGAAGCGCTCCCGAATTGCTGAAAAAGCTTATCCTGGATCAATGCCGTCTCCTGCCGCGGTTTGCCCCGCTGACCATCCGCATCTCTCCTGTTGTGATCGATAATCTTTAATAATAAAATAACCCCATGAAACACTACGACGCGGCCATCGTGGGGAGCGGCCCGGCCGGCCTTGCCGCCGCCTTCACCCTCGCATCGGAGGGCATGCGCGTCGCCCTCATCGACAGGTGCGCCTTCCCCCGGGAAAAGCTCTGCGGCGGGCTCCTCAGCGGCAGGGCGCGCTCGGAGGTGGAGGAGATCTTCGGGGCCGGCGCCTGGGGCCCGGGGGTCGCCTGCGTCTCGCGGGGGGTCCGGTTCCTGCACCGGGGCTCCCTCCTGAGCAGCGTATGCTCTCCCCACCCGGTCTACCTGGCGAACCGTGCCGCTTTCGACGCGCACCTGTTCGAGCTGACCCTCAAGAAGGGGCCGGACGTCTTTCAGGGGGACGCGGCAACCTCCGTGGACCCGGGCGAGATGACCGTGCACTTCAGGAACCGGGAGCCCCTCCGGGCCCCCTTCATCGTCGGGGCGGACGGGGTGGCGAGCAGGGTGGCCAGGTCCCTGTTTCCGGGCTCTTTCCGGAAGCAGGCGTACGGCCTGTGCTTCCAGTCGGACGTAGCAACGGCCGAGGTGCCGGGAGCATCCGACGTGCCCGAGATCCATCTCGGCCACGTGAAATGGGGGTACGCCTGGGTGTTCCCCAAGGGGGAAACGCTTTCCGTGGGCCTGGGCGGCCTGCTGGGCAGGAACCCCGGGATGAAGGGGCTGTTCCTTGCCTTCCACCGCCAGATTGCCCGCAGGGAGCCAACCGCGGTGAGAAGCGGCTACATCCCCTCGGGGAACTTCCTGTGGAGGCCGGGACGCGAAAACGTCCTGCTGGCGGGGGACGCGGCCGGACTGGTGGAGCCCATCACCGGCGAGGGGATCGCGTTTGCGCTGGCGAGCGGGAAACACGCCGCCCTCTCCATCCTGGAGGCGGCCCGCCTGGGCGACCCCCGCCGGGCGTTTCGCCTCTACCGGCGCCCTTACGCACGGGTCGCCAGGGAGTTCTGCATTGCACGGATGCTGCGGCCCCTCATGTCCTCGAGGATCGGGGAGCCCCTGTTCATCCGGGGGCTGCCCCGGGCCGAGGGGATCGTCCGGGAGTACCTGGCCCTCATCGCGGGCAGGAGCACCTTCGGGCGCCTGGCGATGCTCGTCGCGGCCAAGATGGCACGGGACGTCCTGGCCATGCCGGTTACGGGGCGCACGCGCCCCTGAGGAGCCCGAAGGCACTGCCCCGGAAAACGGTCTTCCCGGTCTCTCGCGGCCCCTGAGTGCCCGCCCTTCGAGCGCTTCAGCATCTGCCTCTGCCACACCCATGCTTCCACCCTGCGCTAGCGGCCGGTGCGTGCCCGCCCTTCGAGCCCTTCAGACGCCGCTCTTCCTCTTCAGCCTGGCCAGGCGGCGGGCAAAGGCTTCCCTCTCCTCGAGGGAGGCGCACCCGCCTTCCCGGAGCACCCGCTCCACGATCACGAGGGCCCGGGGGCAGTCCCTCTGCCGGTGCTCCAGCCACTTGGCGAGCTCCTCGGCCGCGAAGAGATCGAGGGGGTCTTCGGAGAGCATGGCCTCCCAGAGTGCCGCCGCCCCGGTCCACAGGCCGCGGCGCTTGCGGAAAAGCGACAGGGCGATCCTGGCTTCCCGGGTAACCGCCGGGTCCGGGGAGTCCACGAGCCCCTCCAGAAGGGCGATGGCGACGCCTGGACACCCCTGGTGCAGGTGCAGCCTGGACGCGGCGAGGACGTCCGCGTGGGGGTGACCCTCGCCCGCGCCCACCAGGTGGGAGAGGTGCATGACCAGGGCGGCCATGGACACCACGTCGAGGCGGTTGTGGTGGAACACCTCCTCCAGAGGGGAGGCGTCCCCGGTCCTGAGCCAGTCGAAGTACCGCCCGGGGATCTCGAAGCCGGGCACGTCCCCTTCGCGCCTGAGGCCCAGGACCTGGCTCTCCAGGGTCCCCAGGCGGCAGTTCTCCAGGCGGTGGGCCAGGAGCCTCCGGCTCGGAAAGAGCAGGTCGAGGTGGGGCATCCCGGAGAGGGGGTTCGGGAGCCGGTTGAGGATGAAGCGCGCAGCGAGGAGGGTCAGGTCGAACCCCCTGCCGTTGAAGGTCACGAGGAAGCGCCTGTCCCGGGCGATCTCGTCCAGGAGGGTGAGCAGGGCCCCCTCCTCGTGGTAGTCCCGGGCGAAGAGCTGGCACACCACGAAATCCTCGCCCTCGAACCAGCCCAGGCCCACGAGGAAGGCGAGCGTGCCGGTGCCGCCGGAGAGACCCGTGGTCTCGGTGTCCAGGAACAGGGCGTCGGAGATGGCCATGCCCCCGATCCCGGGCTGGCCGGCCAGCAGGGCCGCGGCGTTCATGTCGGGCCGGGCGAGGCAGGCTATCTCCGAGGAGCCGTGGCTCGTGCGGGCGCCGAAGAGGGTGCGGGAAAAAAAGCACTTCCCCCGGGCGTTCCCGACCTCCTCCCCGGTAATCACCTCGGGCAGGGGCCTGATCTCCCGGGGCCTGAAGGCCACGGTGGCGCGGGGGTAGCTTTCCCGGCGGGACATGATGGCGTCGATCTTCCTGCGAAGCTCGCCAATGACCTCCGACCGGGAGGCGTCCGCCTTTCCCGGGCCCGCCGCCTCTCCCGTCATGCGCTTCAATCGGTCTTTTACGCTCATGGGCTCCCCGCCTGAGGATGGCTTTCCCTGGCCCTCCCTGTCAAGGGCTTTCCTCAAGCCGGCCCGTCACGATCATGCGTTCAACCGTTCCCGCCGTCGGGCAGCCCCTCCAGGACACGGTCATGGCCGATCCGGACTTCTCTGTCCTCCCCGCCGTCCACCCGGCGGCGACCCTGTCCGGCCATGGCTCAATCCCCCGGATCTTCGCACCCGTCCCCGTGCCCTTCCGGGCACTGCCTGCCCCGGAAGATCTGGTAGTACATGAGGGGGACGACGATCAGGGTGAGCGCGGTGGAGGCAACGGCGCCGAACATCATGGCGATGGCGAGCCCCTGAAAGATGGGGTCGAAGAGCATGACGAAGGAGCCCGCAACCACGGCCGCGGCCGTGAGCACGATGGGCCTCAGGCGCACCGCCCCGGCCTGAAGCACCGCCTGTCCGAGGTCGCCTTTTTCCCGCCACTCCCTCTCGATGAAGTCCACGAGCAGGATGGAGTTGCGCACCACGATCCCGGCAAGGGCGATGAACCCTATCATCGAGGTGGCGGTGAAGAAGGCGCCGAAGGCCCAGTGTCCGGGCAGGATGCCCACGAGGGTGAGCGGAATGGGGGCCATGATCACCGCCGGCGTCAGGAAGCTCCGGAACCACGCCACCACCAGGACGTAGATGATGAGCAGCACCGCGGCGAAGGCCACGCCCAGATCACGGAAGACCTCGTAGGTGATGTGCCACTCGCCGTCCCACTTCATGGCGTACTCGTTCTCCAGCCAGGGCTGGACCGAGGAGTACTGGGTGAGCTCACGGTTCAGGCCCCCGGGCACCCTGATCTTCGAGATGGCGTCCTTCATGCCCAGGATGGCATACACCGGGCTTTCCGCCCTGCCCGCCACGTCGCCCACCACGTAGTCCACCTGCTTGAGGTTCTTGTGGTAGATGGTCCGGTCCTGGACCCCATCCCTCACCTTCACGAGCTCGGCCAGGGGCACGAAGGGGCCGGCGGGCGCCGGGAGGGCCAGGGTAGCGAGCCGGTTCAGATCGGAGCGGTCCTCCCGGGGCATGCGCAAGAAGATCTCCACGGGCTCCCGCTCCTTCTCGAAGTGCACGATACCCGCGGCCGCCCCGCCCAGGGCCACCTGCAGGGCCCGGGCCACCTCGTCCACGCCGATGCCGTTTCCTTCTGCCTTCTCCTGGTCCACGGCGAAGGTCACCTTGCGCTGGCCTTCCTCCACGAACCAGTCCACGTCCACCACGCCCTCGGTCCCCTCGAAGATGCCCCGGATCTGCCGGGCGATCTCGAGCCGGACACCGGGGTCCGGGCCGTAGACCTCGGCCACGAGTGTGCTCAGGACCGGCGGCCCCGGCGGGATTTCCGCGACCTTGACCCGGGCGCCGTGCCGGTCGGCGATGGCCTTCAGGTCGGGCCGCAGGCGCTTGGCGATGTCGTGGCTCTGGTCGCCCCGGTCGCCCTTGGGCAGGAAATTCACCTGGATGTCCCCCAGGGAGCCCCCCTGCCTGAGATAGTAGTGCCGCACCAGGCCGTTGAAGTTGTAGGGCGCGGAGGTGCCGACGTAGGTCTGGCAGTGAGTCACCTCGGGCACGGTCTTGAGGTATTCGGTCAGATCCCTGGCCGCGGCGGCGGTCCCCTCGAGGGTGGTGCCCTCGGGCATGTCCACCATCACCTGCAGCTCGCTCTTGTTGTCGAAGGGGAGCATCTTCACCATCACACCCTTGAAGGGGAGCAGGAGCAGGGCCAGGATGAGGAGCCCGGCGATGGCGCCCAGCGCGAGCAGGCGCTTCCTCCCGGAGTCGATGAGAGGGCCCAGGAGCCTCCCGTAGAGTCCGGGTCCTTCCCCTTCCCCGTGCCCGGGCTCGCGGTGGACGTTCCTGAGAACCTTGCAGGAGAGCCACGGGCTCACGATGAAGGCCACGAGGAGGGAGAACAGCATTGCCGCGGATGCGCCCACCGGGATGGGCCGCATGTAGGGGCCCATGAGCCCGGACACCAGCGCCATGGGTATCAGGGCGGCGATGACCGTCCAGGTGGCCAGGATGGTGGGGTTGCCCACCTCGTCCACGGCGGTCAGCGCAGTGCGGGTGTCCACCCCGTGGAGGCGGAAGTGGCGGTTGATGTTTTCCACCACCACGATGGCGTCGTCCACGAGGATGCCGATGGAAAAGATCAGCGCGAAGAGGGTGACCCGGTTCAGGGTGTAGCCGTAGAGGTGGTTGATGAGCAGGGTGAGCGCGAGCGTCACGGGCACGGCCACGGCCACCACCAGGGCCTCGCGCCAGCCCATGGCCAGGGCGATGAGGATGATCACGGAGATGGTGGCGATGAGCAGGTGGTTTAGGAGCTCGTTGGACTTCTCTTTCGCCGTCTCGCCGTAGTCCCGGGTGACGGTGACCTGCACGTCCGAGGGCAGGACCCCGCCCCTGAGGGCCTCGACCCGGGCAAGGGCGTCTTCGGACACGGTGCTCGCGTTGGCGCCCTTCTTCTTGGACAGCGCGATGGTCACGGCCTCATACTGCCCGGAGGGGCTCCCCTTAAGGCCCTTTTTCGCGGCTGCGGGCCCCAGGCCCATGAACACGTAGCTCGCGGGCTCCTCGGGCCCGTCGGTGATTTGTGCCACGTCCCGCAGGTAGACCGGCCGCCCGTCTGTGACGTGGACCACCAGGGAAGCGACGTCCTCGGCGGAGCTCAGGAAAGAGTTCGTCTCAACGATCGTCTCCCGGTTGTCCGCGGAGAACCTGCCCGAGGGGGCCGCCACGTTGGCCCGCCCTAGCCTGCCCATGATCGCCGGGGCCGAGACGCGGTAGGCCTGGAGCTTGACGGGGTCGAGGGTCACCCTGACCTGGCGCCTCTGCCCGCCGGTCACGGTCACCTCGGACACGTCCGGACCCTTCTTGAGCTCGTTGCAGAGCTCCATGGCAACCCGCCTGAGCTCGTAGCCGCCGTACCGGGGGTTTTCGCTCCAGAGGGTCAGGGCGAGGACGGGCACGTCGTCGATGGATTTGGCCTTGACCAGGGGCTGGGACACGCCGGGGGGGATGCGGTCGTAGTTGGACATGAGCTTGCTGTAAAGCTTCACGAGGCTGTCTTCGGCGTTCTCGCCCACACAGAAGCGGACGATGGTGAGGTTCGAGCCCGGCTGCACGATGGAGTAGAGGTACTCCACCCCCTTGATCTCCCAGAGGAACTTTTCCATGGGCGTGGTGAGCCGCTCCTCGACCTCCTTCGGGGATGCGCCGGGGTACGACACGAAAACGTCCGCCATGGGCACGACGATCTGCGGCTCCTCTTCCCGGGGCGTGACGACGATGGCGAACACGCCCAGGAGGAGCGAAGCGATGACCACCAGCGGCGTCAGCTTCGACTGGATGAAGGCCCGGGCTATCCTGCCGGATATGCCGAGCCCCCTCATTTCCGGCCCCCCTCCACGATCCCGCCGTCGATGGCCTTCTCCACGCCGGTCACGACGATCTCCTCGTTCGGGGCGAGTCCGGAGAGGACCTCCACCCCATTGGCGCTCTTCCTGCCGGTCCTGATGAGGCGGTAGGTCATGACGCCGGAGGAGTCCACCACATAGACCCCTGCAAGCTGGCCCTTCTCGACGATGGAAGCCTCGGGCACCAGGAGCGCGGTCCTCTTCCCCAGGGGTATGCGCACGCGGGCGAACATGCCGCTCTTGAGGGCCGGGTCGTCCACCGCAACCTTCAGGAGAAAGGTCCGCGACACGGCATCCACGGCGGGCACGACTTCCCGGACCCTGCCCTTGACGACCTTGTGCAGGGAGTCGACGGCCACCTCCACCGAAAGACCCGCCGTGATCCTGCCCGAGAGGCCTTCGCCGGCTGACGCCTCCACAAAGCGGCTCCCTTCCCCCTCCAGGGTGAGAAGGGGCATGCCGGGGGAGGCCATGCTCCCCGCGTCGACGTGCTTCTTCGTCACGCGGCCGGAGAAGGGCGCAGTGATGCGGGTGAACCCCAGGGCGGTCCGGGCCTCGCCGGCCATGGCCTGTGCACGGGCATACTCCGCCTCCGCCATTTTGAGCGCGGCCTCCACCTGGTCCATCTCCTGGCCGGTCAGGGCCTTCTGCTCGTAGAGGTTCCGGTAGCGGGTCCACGTGGCCTTCGCGAGGTCCCGGTTCACCTTCGCGGCCTCCATGGCCAGGGAGGCCGCCTTCGCCCGCTCGGATGCGTCCCGGTCGTCGATGGTCGCGAGGAGCTCTCCCGCCTTCACGGAGTCGCCCTCGCGGACCTTCAGGGAGGTCACGGCCCCCATCACCCGGCTCGCGAGGATGCTCGCGCTGTCCGACTTCACGGTGCCCGCCGCCTCGAAGAGGTCGTCGATCTCCCGGGGAGAGGCCGCCTGCACCGTGACGCCGGTCACCCGGGCCCGCTTCACCGGGGCTTCCCCGCCGCCGCCACCGCAGCCCGCCATGCCGACGAGCACCAGCAGGCAGAGAGGCACGCATACGGCCCACGATCTTTTCTTTCCTGTCATCTCATCCCTTCCTCTGTCACGATATGCCGCAGCCATGCCGGACCTCCCGTCTCACTCGCCCACGCCCAGGTCTTCGAGCATGGTCCCGCCCTCGAAGCTCAGGGTCGCCGCCGCGATCCCGACGGCGTTTTCCCGCTCCACGACCGCGGCCCTCGCCTGCTCGAGGCTGGCCTGGGCGCTCAGGAGGTCCGCCAGGGGCGCGAGGCCGTTCTCGTAGCGCAGCCTGATGAGCCGGGTGCTTTCCTCGGCGGTGGCGAGGGCCTGCCGCGCCAGCTCGCTGTTCATCCTCGCCTCCTCCGCGTTCAGCCAGGCCTCGCGGATCCGGTACGAGATCCCCTGCTTCATGGCCTGGAGCGACTGCTCGGCCTGGTTCGCCAGGTGCTTCGCCTTCGCCCGCTGGTACTCCCGCTTCGTCCCGTCGAAAAAATCCCACCTCAGGAAGGCCGAGGCCTGCCAGCTTTTTCCCTCTGAGCCGAAGGGCGTGTCCCGGTCATCCCGCTGGTAGGCCGCACCCACCCCCAGGGTGGGCAGATAGCCCGCCTCCGCCAGGGAGACGCCTTTTCTCGCAATCTCCGTCCTCAAGGACGCGGCCTTGAGATCGCTCCTGTCCAGGGCCGTGCCGGTGTAATGGGTAAAATCCCTGAAGGGCAGGACCACGGGCTCCTCGGCCGCGTCGACCCGCTCGCCCGCCGCGGTGAGCAGGCCCAGCCTCTCCCGGGCCAGGGCGAGGTCTTTCCGGGCGGAGTTGGCGCGCTGCCGGGCCTCCATGAGGGCGGTGGCGGTGCGCAGGGTGTCCGCGTACTGGGCCAGGCCGTTTTTGTGCCTCAGGGACGCGAGCCGCACGTTCTCCTGTGCCTCCTCGATGCCCCTGGCCGAGGCCCTCACGTGCCCGCGGGCGCTCTGCACCATGAGCCAGGCCCTGGTCACGGAAAAGGCGGTCTCCTCCTTTTTCGTCTTCAGGTCACCCGCCGCTGCCTGCGCCTCCTTCCTGGACATGGAGAGGCTCACCAGGGCGGGCTGCAGGAACAGGGGCTGCTCGACGGCGACGGTGGTCTGGAAGTCGCCGATGGGGTCCGGGTCGTTGAGGAGGTCGGGACTGAAGTCGCCGGTCGTGATGCGCTCCTGGTTGAGGCGGGACATGAAGGCGTAGCCCGGGGTCGTGGTGCGGAGGTAGCGCTCCTCCAGCCACACCCTTGGCAGAAGCGAGGAGCGGGCAACGCCGACGTCCTTTTCCCGGGCATGAAGGCCTTCCTTCCGGGCGAGGACCTCGTGGTTGTTCTCCAGGGCCATGCGCACCGCGTCCGCAAGCCCGAGCTTCCGCCCGGCTTCGGCGTCCAGGGCCGGTGTGACCGGAGGCGCAAGCAGGGAGAGCGCCGCCCAGAGTAGCAGCCCGCCTGCGAGTGGGTACATTTTGGCTCTGGAAGTCAGAGCTGAAACCATGTTCTCCTCCCCTTTCACGCGATATAGACCGCCAGAATGTTCTACTGAATTTATAATAATAATACCAACATATTCAATGCCTGCACGTTCGTTGCCCATGAACCGCCCCTGGCGGGGCTCCTCCGTGTTCGGAAAACCATCACATCTCAGAGGTGGCAAGATGGTTCAATCGGCTGCCCCTCCATGTAAGGAAAAACCGGCACGGATGCCGGCTGACGGAATCTTTCTTTCCCATTATTGATCCAGATCAGGGGCGTCGTCATCGAACTGTTGCATTTACTCCGGGCATCTCTTTTTTTCGGCTATTTGCAAGATATGGTTGAAACTGGCAATTTACAGTAAGGAATTTATGACTTCTCTTCAATCGCATTCGCCGTCTTCACCTACGAAAACTTCAAACAGGGCATCCATACCCCCTTCATCCTTCCTGACACGAATGTTTTGACATGACCTTGGATCACCATATATGGGATTGATGCCGGTGGGCTTTTCGGGGTATGGTGTCAAGCGCCAGTGCCAATACACCAGTGTGTGGTATATGGCAGGAAAGCTGTTTCCTCTCCACCCTCATCTGTCGGTGATGCTGACGCCGGAGAGGGGCAGCGGCATATACGTGGATGGAGGGAATCATGAAAATTGCGTTGCCATCGATCGGGAGCGTGGTCGACGGACATTTCGGGCACTGTGAGTATTTCACTGTTTTTACGGTCGATGACCAGAAGAATATCCTGAGCGAGGAGGTTGTGCAGCCGCCTGCAGGCTGTGGCTGCAAGTCCAACATTGTGGACATTCTTGCGGAGATGGGGGTGAAGGTTATGCTCGCGGGGAATATGGGGGCAGGTGCGGTCAATGTGCTGGGCTCTCATGGGATAGCTGTTGTACGCGGATGCAGCGGAGACCTGCGAAAAGTGGTGGAAGACTGGCTTGGCGGTTCATTGAGCGACTCCGGCTCGACGTGCGCGGCGCACGATGGGTGCGACAGCCATTAGAGGGAACAGCGGCAGTCAGGCTGGTATGCCTTTTCCGGCATCCGCATAGGATTCATTACCGTCTCGAGCCCCTCGAACGCGAGACGGCGATGGCCCTTTCCAATGCAGCCCTGTGGAGCTCTCCCGAAAAATGCACAGGGCTTCTCCCGTACAGCACATCCCACCCGGCGGGGTCGGCCGTGCAGAAGAACTGTGCCTCGAGGCCGATATGAACAGGAGCGTCTTCCATTCGGATTCCGACCGTCTGTTTAGCCGCCTCCCAAGTTGCGCCACAGGGCGCTCCGTGCAGGACGGTAATTCTGGAAACCCTCCCGTCGACAACGACCGTCTCAAACTCCGGAGTTCCGAAGATTCTGCCATACTCGCCCAAGTCTTCCCTCCGGGGCAGTGCACAGCAGATCCTGGGCGTAATGACACATCCCCGGGTGGTTCTCCTGTTCGAGGCTATCACCGGAATCTTAAGCTCACTGCAGAGAGACCAGAGGTCGCTGGAAAGGTCCGGGTGCTTCAGATAGTCAAGGACCAGGTCCGCTGCGATGACTCGCGGGAGGTACTCCCCCCCGTTTTCAACGACATCGGGCAGAGCCTCATCGATATCGCAGGTTTCAACCTCGAAGCGGTCCCCTCCGAAAAGTCCGATCCCCCTGATCTTGTTTTTCCCGCTTCCATTCTGCTGAAAAACGAGAATGCGCTGGGGCTCTCCTTTTGCACGACGGTCTTCCATGGGGTATCGAATCTTTCAAGCCGCTTTTTCTTCGCTCCTTTTCCTGATATGCCCCTTGAAGCCATCCCGTCAATACTCATCGCTGTGCATTGGGGCCTTGACGCCCGAGACGTACAGGTTTAATAATTAGCATATGCCAAGTCAGGAGATGCATGATCAATGCCCCGGACCCGAAAATGCAGGAGGATTTCGCATCTGCCCGACATCCTCTACTTCAAACCGGCAGGCATCCCAGCTCGTGAACTGGACGAAGTGACACTCGCACTGGACGAGATGGAAGCCGTGCGCCTTGCCGACCTGGAGGGCTTGTACCAGGAGGAGGCCGCCGGGCGAATGAATATATCGAGGCAGACCTTCGCAAACATTCTCGCATCTGCCCGCCGTACAATAGCGGAGGCGCTCGTATCGGGCAAGGCCTTAAAAATAGAAGGCGGCAATATCGAAGTGAAGGGAGCGCGTCTTTTCTGCGCACATTGCCGCAACGAGTGGATGATCCTGGGAGATCAGCATGTCCGTGCGCGGTGCCCACGGTGTGGTGCTCCAGGTACTCAACCGTGAACAAAGCACTGAAGGTCAAGCCTGGAGAACGCAGGCAGCGAAAAGACCACTGTAAAAAAGCACAAAGAAGAGGGCACCGGATGAACGGCTCCATCTTTGGAGTCTCGCTTCCCGTGCTCGTGAAAGGCCTCACGTGAAGAAACAGAAAAAGACAGCCGCCTCATCTTTATCATCGACCGACTCCATACTGGAGAGCATCTCGGACGGGGTGTTCACGGTTGACCAGGACTGGCGCATCACCTCGTTCAACAGGGCCGCCTCGAAGATCACCGGCATCCCTCGCGAAGAGGCTATGGGCAGGTTCTGCTCCGACGTGTTCCGGTCGAGTATGTGCGAAGCCGACTGCGCCCTGCGAAAGACACTGAGGTCCGGGAAGCCTGCCATAGGGAGATCCTGCTACATTATCGACTCGAATGGGCGTCGCATCCCCATCAGCGTCTCCACCGCCGTGCTCAAGGATGGGCAAGGAAGAATCGCAGGAGGAGCCGAGACGTTCCGCGACCTGACAGAGCTGGAGGAACTCCGCCAGGAACTCAAGGTGCGCTCTCACGTGGGGAACCTCGTGAGCCTGAGCCCGGTCATGCAGAAGGTCTTCGAGGTGATCCCGGCGGTAGCGGCCAGCCCCAGCACCGTGCTGATCCTCGGCGAGACAGGCACCGGCAAGGAACTCGTGGCCAGGACCATCCATGAGTTGAGTCCGCGGAAGGACGGTCCGTTTACCGCCGTCAACTGCGGGGCCCTGCCCGATGCGCTGCTGGAGTCAGAGCTGTTCGGCTACAAGGCGGGAGCTTTTACCGGGGCGAACAGGGACAAGCCGGGCCGGTTCGCCCTTGCCAAGGGGGGCACCCTCTTTCTGGACGAGATCGGAGAAGTGAGCCCTGCCCTGCAGGTGAAACTTCTGCGTGTCCTCCAGGACAGGGTCTACGAGCCCCTCGGATCGGTTCGCTCCGAGAAAGCGGATGTCCGGGTGATCGCTGCGACAAACAGGGACCTCTCCGGGCTCGTGAAAAAAGGCCTCTTCCGCGAAGACCTCTACTACCGCATCAATGTGGTGCGCTTGGAGCTGCCTCCTCTGAGGAAACGCAAGGAGGACATCCCCTCCCTTGCCGAGCATTTTATCACCCGCTTCAACAGGCTGCAGGAAAAAGCAGTCCAGGGACTGACCTCCGACGCCCTCTCTCTGCTCATGGCCCACGACTGGCCGGGAAACATCCGCGAGCTCGAAAATGCCGTGGAGCGTGCCTTCATCCTCTGCAGCAAAGGCTCCATCGGCGTATGTCACCTGCCCGAGGAGCTTACGGTCCGCTATTGCGACAGCACGATGCCATCGAGCATGCGGTCCGCACGGGATACCCTGGAGGCCCTAACCATCCGGAAGGCCCTGGAGAGGAACAAGGGAAGCAGAATCGCGGCGGCGCGTGAACTCGGCATCCACAAGAGTACCCTGTTCCGTAAGATCAGGAAGCTGGGGGTCTCCCGTGCAGGCAAAGAAGGCCCATCGCAGAAGCGAAAAGAGTGAACCGGGGAATCAACGTGCCCGGCATGATCATTCCGCGCACGTGGAGCTGCTGCCGCAGGGAAACTTGCACGGGGGGTTCTGCCTTTTCGTGAACAATGCTCTTTTACCCCGCTTTACTTGTCGATCTGCATACCCGGGGCTAATATATTTAATAATTCGTTTTACAAAAGTCCCCCGGCACGATCCGGGAGACGGATCATGGATATCGAACGCATGGAAGGAGGAGATGTATGCCCGAAGAGATCAAGGCAGGGTGTGCGCGGCCCACTGGCGGCCCGGTGGGGGAAGCCCCCGAAAGAACCGCTCCTGCAGGGACTGGACCGGTAAAGGAGGAAAAGGGCATGATCAAGGTTGGGGGCAAGGCCCCGGATTTTACGGCACCGGCGTACCTGGGAGGCAAGTTCGTACAGGTGAAGCTCTCCGATTACCTCGGCAAATGGGTGGTGCTCTGCTTCTACCCCGGAGACTTCACCTTTGTCTGAGCGACCGAGATCTCGGCAGTTGCCGAGAAATATCCCGAGTATCGGAAGCTCGGGGTCGAGGTCTTTTCCATGAGCGTGGACAGCGTGTTTGTGCACAAGATGTGGAACGATCACGAGCTTACGAAGATGGTATCCGGCGGCGTGCCATTTGCCATGCTCTCTGACGGCGGCGGCCGGGTGGGGAGCGTGTACGGCGTGTACGACCAGGATGCGGGCGTGGAGATGCGCGGCCGCTTCATCATCGACCCGGACGGGGTCATCCAGGGCTATGAGGTGCTCACGCCCCCCGTGGGCAGGAACGTGGACGAAACTATCCGCCAGATCCAGGCCTTCCAGGTCGTGCGGAACAGCAAAGGAACCGAGGCCACGCCTTCGGGCTGGAAGCCGGGCAAGATGACGCTCAAGCCCGGACCGGACCTCGTGGGCAAGGTGTGGGAGGTATGGAAGACTTCCATGGCCTTTGACTGAGCCCTTTCCTGCGAGGTTTGTTTCACTTTAGGGTTGCAGACGGAGGAGAAATACGACGAGTTCGTGTCTCTCCTCCGCAGTGAAGGAAGACTCCTCATCCCTGCGAGCCGAACGATCTTTTCCGGCCGCTGGCGATCCTCGGTGCGACGAGGAAGACCATGAGCCCTGCCGCGATGCAGGCAAGCAGATGTCTTTCGTCACCGATCGACATAGGCGGAGTGACCCTGAATACGATGTCCCTGATCACCCCTCCCCCGGCACCTGTCGAGAGGACCAGCACACCCAGCAGGTCGAGCTCGTGATTCACGGTGCAAAATCCACCCGAGACCGCAGAAATGGACGTTGCGGGAATATCCATGGGGTACATGATCATAAGGCCGCGCCTTTCACCTGCTCATCGTCCGGTGCGGGCGCGGAAAGAGGCCTTACCCTTCAGCCGGACCTGCTCTATGAGCCCTTTGTTCATGAGGTCTTCCAGGTATTTCACCGCCTCGTTGAGGTGAATCGCAAGCCCGCCCGAAATGTCTTCCGCACTGCACGGCCTTCTGCTAAGCAGCTCAAAGACCGTCTCGGCCGTTGCGGAAAACTCGTCTCTGCCGTTGACCTTCCGGAAGTCGGCAATCAACTCGGCCGGCGGGCTGAAGAGCGAAACGTTCTCTTCAAGACGGGCATGGTCCACGCCTGCCGCGAAGTCCTCGGCAGGGGGCCTGGTGACCGTGTTGATCTGTACCCTGTCGGGACCGATCAAGGCCGCCTGTCTGGCGATCATTTCGGCCTCTGCACGCATCGCCGTGTGGCCGGACAGGATGAAGACCTCGAGATGGTACTGCCCGCTGAAGCACTTCCGGAAAGCGGCGAGCCCGTCCAGCATGAGCTCGAAGGTGATCGAGGGGTGCGGCCGGTTAACGGCCCTGAACATGCCCGCGTTGCCGGCATCCAGAGAGGGGATGACCAGGTGTGCTTCCCTGAGCTGCACACGGACGTCCTCCTGCCAGAGCAGTGATCCGTTGGTCAAAACCGCGACAGGGATATCCGTCATGGAGCGGATGCGGCCGATGAGTTCGCCGATGCGCGAGTACAGGGTGGGTTCGCCGGACCCGCTCAGGGTGATGTAGTCCGGCCGTGAAACGAGCTTGCATTCGAGCTCTCCAATGATTTCTTCAAGGGGGCACCACTCCCGGCGCTCTACGGTGAGGTTCGTGGTACGGCCGAGCTGGCAGTAGATGCAGTCATACGTGCAGGTCTTGAACGGCACCAGATCGACTCCGAGAGACCTGCCGAGCCTTCTGGACGGGACCGGACCGAAGATGTGCCGGAAAGCTTTCCCGCTGCCGGGAGTTCTTTCATCTGCCATCGGTCTGCCCGCTTCCTCCGGAGAGGATGAACCTCCCCTGGTATCGCTCGAGGTCTGAGAGCGTCTCGATGTGAACGTGGGCCAGGTTTCCGGGGAGTCCGCCCCTGGGCCAGAAGCGAAGCTGAGATCCCTCGATGCCGTCCGGCCGTGGGGTGCCTTCCCAGTCGCGGATGATAAAGGCCATGGCAAAGCACTGGACCTCGTCGCCGTTCGGATAGGCGAAGCTCTGCTGCGGGCCGGAGTACAGGGCCATGGGTTCTGCCGAGAGCACGTTGAGCCCGGTCTCTTCGAGCACCTCGCGTTTGAGGGCATCCAGGGCCGTTTCCCCCAACTCGACAGAGCCTCCGGGCAGCCCCCAGCACCCCGTATCCAAACGGTGCTGGAGCAGGACCTCCCCCTGCCCGTTGACGATCAGTGCGCGAACGCCCGGGACGAAGATACGCTGCTTCCCCACCAGGGACCGTATCGTACGCACGTAGGATTCCACCAGCTCATCCTTCCAGGGTAAAAACCGTTCCCGTAGAAAACGGGAAACACCTCTGGGGAAACTCCCGGTAGAGGCGATCGACCGCTTCCCGGCCGGTGCAGTGGAACGGGTAGAACTCCTGCACGGCCAGATCTTTTAAGCCTGCAACGGTTTTATCCATACGGACCGGACCAGCGGACAGGAGGTGCATACCCCCCATTACGGCGCGGATGCGGGAGCCGGCCGTCAGCTCCCGGATATACTCCAGCGTGTTCACGACTCCGGCATGGGCGCAGCCCAGCAGGACGACGACGCCGCCCGGCGTATCGATGAAGACCGCCTGGTCATCGCGAAACTCGTCGGGTACCGTGCATTCGGCATCGGCAAAGAACGGCCCCCCGCTGTCCTCGTAGTCGTTCCTGCGGGGTATGGGCCCGGTGATGAACAGGCCGTCCGCAACTTCCGTAGGGACCCGGACAGGTCTGATCTCCGCCCGGGACTTCACGAGATCTTTAACCTTGTGAGGCATGCCTATATCGTGGGGCACACGGCCTGGGCCGCAGGCATACTTCGGCTCGAAGGCATCGGGGTGAGCATAGACAGGCGGGCATTTCTCAAGGCCCAAGACATGGTGGAGTCCGCCCGTATGGTCGTAGTGCCCATGGCTCAGGATGACCGAATCCGCCATCGCGGGGGTTATGCCGAGTTTCGGTGCGTTCGCGCCGAGCGCGAGGTCCTGGCCGGTGTCGAAGAGATAGCACCCGTGTCCGGATTCTATCCACACGGACAGCCCGTGCTCGGCCATAAGATCACCGGCCGGCGCAACATTTTCAACCAGCACCGTGATCCTGAGTTTCTTCATAGATTGCCCTCACAGACCCGAGAGCGCCTGCTCCAGGTCCTCCAGGATGCTCGCCGTGGGCTCGATCCCTAAAGACAGGCGGACCGTGTTCTCCTTGATGCCGAATACCGTGCGCCGTTCGGGCGGGAGATAGAGCATGGCAGTCAGGTAGGGGATGCAGACAAGGGTTTCGGTCGCACCGAGGCTCACCGCGTGGAAGATGAGCTTGAGGTTCCGGATGAACTGCTTGGCGTCTTCCTGATCTTCCCCTACGTCGAAGGCCATCATGCCGCCGAACCCGTCACGCATCTGCAGTGAGGCGATATCATGCCCAGGATCTCCCGC
>ERZ1645192.1403-NODE-1403-length-20081-cov-7.334315_pt1 | contig 20081 bp, 17 predicted proteins | sample MGYA00575354_ERZ1645192 | MGnify/ENA primary metagenome ERZ1645192 (study PRJEB40844, sample SAMN11349763) | freshwater sediment metagenome | isolation source: river sediment | host: Sediment | place: India: Faizupur Khadar , New Delhi | collected 2017-02-21 ... | reverse complement strand
ACTTTCAGATCATTACAAGCGAATACGGGAATGCTATCCTGATGATCAATTGATGATTCTTTTTGATATAGACGGCACCATTGTTGATACACGCTACATGGTGTATGACATATTGAAACGTTTCGATAAATGGCAGGGCACTTCTTTTTTTAGCAATTTAGAGGTTGATGACATTTTCTTTCATGAAAAAAACCTGGATCAATGGATTGAAAAATTGGATATTCATGAAAATACGCGGACGGCTATTCTTCGTTGGTATAAAACCGACTACTGGTCTTCCTCCACCATCCTGTCCGCGCACCGTCCCTTTGCCGGTGTCATGGATGTTATTCGTTGGTTCCAGATTCAACCGAACACTCATGTTGGTCTGAACACAGGACGCCATGAAAGTGTCAGATCGGATACACTGTGCACACTAAACCAAATTGGAAAAGAATATCGAGTTGAATTCAGGGAGAGCCATCTTTATATGAGTCCCTACCCCTGGGGAGAAAACATTATCTCCGCCAAATTGGAAGGTGTGCGCCATTTTTCCCAAAAGGGATACCGTGTTTGTGCCTTTATTGACAATGAACCCGAGAACCTTTTGTCTGTCGCCTCCATGGATAACGACAATGAAATCCTCCTTCTGCATGCCGATACGATTTTTGCCTCCAAGAAGCGGCATCTGCCGGCAAGGGCTATCGGTGGCAACAGCTACGATATCACGGAACTGGCTGAGAAAGATGCTCTTCCACGACACGTACAATTCGTCTGGCATGCTGTCAATGATCATGACAATTTAAGACAATTCCTGCTTTCTAATATCCAATGGGCGGAATGTGATGTCCGCATGAACCCGATAGACGATGCAATCATCTTACGCCATTCTTCTTTTACGGCAGCACCTTTATCGCCGAATGAACAGTTCCTCACTTTCGAGGAACTTCTTACGTCTATTACCTGCAACAATAAGAACATAAAGATTGATCTCAAAGAAAACGGCGGGCTGATAGAGAAAGTTTTTGAATTGCTGGCCCATTGTCATCTGGGTGACGAAAGGCTATGGTTCAGTGGACGTATTGAAAAACTCCAGGAGAATGGATTTCGCAAGATAGCCCAAATCTATCCGAATTCGACTATCCAATGTCCGATCGATTTTCTGGCACCACTTGTTCTTGATTTACCGAACAAGGCGCGTGAAATCCTCAAAAAACTCACCGGCTGGGGAATTAACCGCTTTTCTTTAAAATGGAAAACACCTCATCTATCGCTTATTGCTGAAACAATCGAACAATGGGGTTTTGAATTGAACATTTACAATGTGCCTGATCTGGAATCGTTTCTTAAGGCCGTCCTTCTTTTACCCTGCTCCATAACATCAGATTTCAATTTCCCTAAATGGCACTATCATGGTCACGGGCGTGAACCGCAGAAGGGGTTTAAGGATTTTAATGTCGGATACCTGGCGGAACGGAAAGAAACTTCCACTTCCGTAAGCTGGATGTAGCTGCTTCGCAGGTTTTTCGGGGCACTGTTCGTTCAGTTGATACACTGGATGTAGCTGCCGCCCATCAAAAGGGCCCACTGCCAGCGCTCTTCGTTTTTTTTGATCTGACTGTTCTTCCAGCATGTCTAAAGTTCGCTAATTTCTCGAATCCGGATGTGTATCGAAGAGCAGGTTACACTGCTCCTACCTGTATAAAGAAAGGAAACCACCCACAAAACAACTAAAAAGATGATCATGCCGGGGTTCCAAAGAAAGCTGAGCCCCATCAACAAATTGGGCAAACTGCGATAATTTTCCTGAATGAAAGCCAAAATAACAAACGTATAGATACTGGCAAACAGTGTCATAATCTGGTAGGCGGAGATGCGTCCATGTCCCCGGTAATCAGCACGCAGAAATTCCGAAGCAAAACGCCATCCCTGTGTTACAAACAGCGTAATCACCAAGGCTGTGGGAGCTTTGCCTTTTATAAACAGGTAAAAGCTTAAAAGCCCGCAACCCGTGTAAATAATAGCCGTCAGAGCCTGAATGGGTATAACCGCCTGACCGTCGAGCTGATGGTCGTAGGCAATTTTTTTTGTCTTACCCCGAAAAACAAAATTCCAACGCCGAAAGATTTTTTGGGTTAACGGATTACACGTGGAAAGTGGTTTCCCATAGCAACAGCCGAAACTTATGCAGGCAAGCCGCCCTATACCTTCACCAAAAGCGTAGGCGATAAATATTGCGGTCATAGTTTCGATGATTGCAACACGGAAACCAAGCCATTTACCTAATGTTATATTTACTATAGTTATAATCCACGGTGTTATTAAGATACCGATAAAGGAAGCACCGCCTACGGTAAATGTATTCTTCTTCTTTTCTACTAAGCGGGCGATAAGACGAGAGGCGGACATGCAAATTGCCAAAACCGGTATGACGACGGATAATGAGCCGATAAAGGTAATCCCCAGAGAACCTGCCATGATTAGAAAGAGAATAACCGCAAACAGATAGGCTGCGGCATTAAAGAAACCATAGTAGGTTAAATTGATGCCGCGCCATTTTCCATCGTCATCTTTTCTTTGGGGCAGGCAGGCCAGAATCTGCCAATTTTCTTTGGGCAACGTTCTAAATGCCCACAAGAACAACATGAAGATGCCTCCTGCAAGGATCAGTATGAAGATTTCAACATGCATGATTATAGGAAATTCCTCCGACGCTCATGCACCTCTGTTTATTGCTTGTTTCGCTTTTTTTCTGACAGTCTATACACAGTCGGCTCATAGGTTCGATCAGCAGTCTTTTTTCGCAAATAGCTTTGCCGCAGGAATCGCAAATACCGAACAGCCCCCAGTCAATACGAATAATCGTCTCCTTTATGTCGAGAATCAATCGTCTCTCTCTATCTCGGCAGGCCAATTCCACAAATTTGCTGGACTCAATTGCCGCCCTGTCAAAGGGGTCGGCATACTCACCGTCAGCATTTCTCATTTTAGAAATAGTATCGTCGGCATTCGACCTAAGCTCTTCCATTTTTTTCACCAAAGTCTTCCTGATGGACTGGATTTTTTCTTGCCTCATAATCATTACCTCCTCTGATGACCCGAAAAAATTTTCATTCGTTAACTTTCACTTATTATTGAACCGGCAATAAATGATCTGACCTTTACATCGGTTTCGACCAAAGATTTGCCGAAACCACGGCTGAAAATACTTTTAGCTTCAGGATTGGACATGTTCGCGGCAATATCATCGGCAAACCTTACTCTGTCTTTTTGAAATATCAGAACAACCGTAGAACTACCGGGCCGGAAAATACTCTTGGGAACACCTTTAATCACAAACATTCCCGTACCTATGGAAATAGGACTTTCATATTTTTTTTCACTGTAGCACTGAACTATATCGCCGATCATCAAGGCGACCACTTCAATCATGGCTACCAAACCGGCTCCGGTCCCGCCTTTGACATCCGTATCAATAATGGTAACGACACGCTTGTTTTTGGAATAAGGAGTTACAACAGAAACGACGGCATGAGGATTACAAGCATGATAAGCACCCTGGATTTGATAAAAGTCAACTATTTTCCCGGCAACCGGCGTATGATTGTAATGATACTTCTCCGGCGTCAATCGAAATACCGCAAAATCGCCGTCACAAAAGGACGCAAGCCAGGTACGCTTTTCGCGACCGAACATTTCCTCATAATCAAAAAACTTTCCCTTTATAAACAATCCCGATTCTTCCAGAAATGATCCAAAGAGCACCCGGGAATCAGCCGGAGCAACAATGGCGCAGGGATCATTGGGCATTGAGCGGCATTCCCAATAACGAATTTTTCGTTCGAATATTTTTCTCAATGAATTCAACTCAGCAGGAGCAGCCAGACATTCTGTCGGGTCAACATTCAATTGTTTATGAATATCCAGGTAATTCTTCATTCTGGCGGAAAGGATTCCATCGTAATTCATATAACCAAGCACACTGGAAATTCTGGCGGAAATTAACCGGCGGAAAAGCCAGGATGATTGTTCCCGGACATGCGAATATAAAAATTGGATAACTTGATCACCGTAGAACTGTTCCGTTTTTATCTGGCGAGTATCACGCTCTATATAATGATGTTGCATAATTTATTTACTGTTTCTTAACATATTGAAATTTACGATTGAGTTCGGTCTTATAATGGATGTGCACCAAAAGAATGCAAATCAGCTTTTCCAGAGTTTCCTTTGACGCCGTTTCCTCAACGACATTCTGCCGGGCCAGATCAAGAAATTTTGTGATAGTCGATCCCTCCAAAACACTGCCAAACAGGCTTCTGATATCCTGCCTTAACCCGACGGAAGCGTAATCCAGCTTGATCATATCTTTACTGAGAAGGCCGAAAGCTTCCCCGATATGCCGGTTACGTAATTTAGTCCGATAGTACTTTTCCGCGGCTTGATTGAATTTATCGGCGCTTAAAGAAAGTGGTGATTCAGCGCCGGCCATATTCAGAATACCGGAGGTCAGCTTTCCGCATGCGGAATAGCGAGCCGGTTCGTCAAGCCGCAATTCGAGTTCTTCGACAGACTCCCGCATATCGAGCATTTCCAGAAGGTCCGCTGCATCCTCGCACAGGATCTTCAGGAGCGCCCGCCGGTATTCAAGATTATAAATACGAACATATCCGGGATACCTTCTACTGGGACGCACTCTTTCAGTCTTAGCTATTATCTTCTTTATTAAGACATTCCTTGTATTGCCATGTACAAAGAAAGTCGGAATGCCGATGGCCGAACCAAAAATAATTTGCCTTCTTTCACTTTCAATAGAAGGATCATCGGGAATATCATCATGCCTAAGCTTCCCGGAGAAGATATATTTGAATGCTAAAAGATAGAGAAGATTTTGCAGGCTTACGGCTCGTCCCATATCCTGGGCAAAGCTTTCAAAAAGGCTGTAATGGCGGGCTTCAAAGCCGGAAAAGCCTATTACTTTGTGCTCACGCAGTTTCTCCAGAAGATAAAACGACATCTTTGTGTCAAACACGCCAAGATGGGCGAGATCCTCTTTTAAACGCTGAGTATTGTAAAGTTCGCCATTTAACGCGGGACTCTTATCCGTACTCATCAGCGCCACCAAATAATCAATTAACCGGAAATCGGGAACAAAATCCCCTTTTAATTGGAAAACCTTGCCGATCAGATTATCTATCCATCCGGGACCAAAAGGCGTTATCGACTTGCCGAATATATTCAGTAGACCGGCTTTCTTCTTCCAGCGCCGCCAAAACATGCGTAAATGAGTATAATCCAATTCATGAGGAAGGAAACCCAGAGCTTTCTCCGGATGGAAATCATTGAAATCGAGACGGTACGGAGCGGCAGTATATGTGCCGACAAAAAGAGGTAAAAAGTGCTCGACAATTTTAACAACCAAATCGCCTAGGTATTTTTCATCTCTTTGAGTATAACCTGAAGATGGATCTGCAATCAATAAACTTAATTTTCGGCTTCCTAAACTCACATGCGTACCGTTATTGGCCAGGCTTATATTGGATAAGTTGGGTAAAGTCATCAGATTAGTGGTGTTGATCCCCGCTTCCCGGAGTTTTAAGACGGCATTGAATTGGCTGCGGCTTAAAACGCAATGGCACAGATGCATGTATTCATACTTTTCTTCTCCCCTGTTCCAGCCGGAAAGACAAGGGTTCATGAACAGTTCCCGATAAAAAGCATCGGAAATACAATTGTTCAAAATTTTTTGCCTGATCGGTGGGTGAGGTGATGAAAACATCATCACTTTTTGTCCATTCGCTGTAAGTGAATATTTTTGATTGGCGTACATTACAAGCAACTGGGTCATAAGAAAGCGTAGGGACATTTCCTTCGCCACCGACTGGCTTATACCGTTTTCCGCCTGCGGAGAAGCAATATAAAAGGACGATGTTTCCGGTGACGTATTATCATTCAGATAATGTTGCATAACATGCAGGCCGGTCTTATAGATCAATGGATGCACTTTATGCTGCGCGTCAACTATCTCCGCAAGAGACAACTTTAAGAGGTAACTTATCGGCACCCGAATATAATCAAGATCATCTTTGCGAAAGATGAACCTGTTCCAATCCGACCGTCGACCGGCGGTTGGATTTCTCTTGTCCGCCAAAAGATCATGCTGAAAGATTTTCCCGGCAAGAGCTCCCATTTTATTCCGCGGAAAACGAACCCAACTGTTTTCCCAGATATCTTCGGTATTGGCATCCAAATATTTCTCCAGATCGGTCATGACTTTTCGCGATGTGTCGCCAGCTATCGCTCGTCTCAGCGTATTGGCGTAATAATTGGATTGTTCTATGAAGAGTGGAAGATCTACATTACTCTTGTTCCCAACCACGACCGTTTGCAATTCGACTTCGCTGCCTGCGGTAGTATCGGAAGGAACAAAGGGCAACGATCCAGCATTTAACCCCAGCCGATCATATTTCACACCAATCAATTCAGCCAACTCTCCGATAAACTTTGGCGCAACATTATCCGGTTTCGTTAGATAATTAACCAGCACAGTGTTTGTGGTGCTCAAAGAATATCTCCTTTTCCCAATAATTTTAATTTTACAGGGAGAGTATAGCTCATCAATGTTTCATTATGATGAAGGATTAGAGAAGATTTGATAAAAGAAAAACACCCCGGAAAACAGCCTGCCAGGGTGTTGTGTTGGAATTTAGGCTGTTCTAGAATGTCAGCCGATTTCGAAACTCTATCTTGTCTTGTTTATACAATATTGACCTCCTTTGTACGCAGTGAAAAGAATTTGTATAAAGGTTAGAATTCCTTGGTATATGTTATCGAACTGTTATCTGTTATCGTAGCTGCACTTTGACGGTTTATATTGCCTGTCTCATCTTTCTTTACAGCACTCTTGCTCCAATTTCCGCCACTTCTGAACGTTCACCGTGCAGTAGCGTCTCATGTCCAGCTATTTTCTCATCCTTGGTTCGACTAAACAAGTTAAGCCGTTGCTGCTTGCGTCCAGATAAGGATGATCGATTTGTTCCGGATCAGCGGTAAAAACAATTTTTGTTCCCTAGCCTACGCGGGTAATCAGGGTTTTGATCATTTGTGGTGAAAGATTTTGCGCCTCGTCGCGGATAATAATAAATTGACGGGGAATGCTTCGGCCACGAATATAGGTCGGAACTTCCATCTCCAGAGCCCTCGTATCGATGAGGTGGTCTATTATTTTGTATTGGCGGTTGTGATTACCAAACAGATATTCCAGATTGTCATATATAGGTTGCATGCAAGGACGAATCTTCTCTTACTTGTTACCAGGCAGGTAGCCGAGATCATTCCCCATCGGCACAATGGGCCTTGTCACCAGAAGGCGGCTGAAACTTTTCCGTTCGACGACTTTCTCTAGACCTACGGCAAGAGCGATAAGCATCTTATCTATACCGGCCCGACCAATCAATTTAACTACTTTGATGTCATCGTTTAGAAGAAGCTCTATAGCCGGACGCTGTTCCTTATTACGGGGCCGAATACCGAAATTAATGCTGTTGCCGTGGAGTAGGGGATAGAACACTCCGCGAAAGTGCCAGCATGGGAAAAAGTACCCCTCAGAGATTAGGGTAACGATGATGGATAAGACCCCAGACAATCCCATAAGTAGGGTAATGAGCTTTATAAGAGGGAACCGGTATATGCAGTTAATCTTTTCCTCGAGCCGTATTCTCTTTCATAGAATGCAAAATATAGGAGGAAATCTCCTCTATCGATTTGCTGGTAGTATTGAGCACCGGGATGCCCATTCTATTGAAAATCGCGTCGGCGCGGCGCACATCGTCTTCACAGCGCTTGAGGGATGCATAATCACTTCCCGGTCGGCGTTCTTCACGGATTAAATGGAGGCGCTGGGGATCAATAGTCAGTCCAATGAGCTTACGTCGGCAATCCCAAATCCTTTCAGAAACACCGCCCTTCTCAAAGTCATCTTCCGTAAGGGGGTAATTGGCCGTGTTTAAGCCGAAGTGCATGGCGAGATAGAGACAGGTGGGGGTCTTACCGACGCGGGATACTCCGATTAGTATAAGGTCGGCCCATTGGAAGTTCTCCGTGTGCATTCCGTCATCATTGGACATGGCGAAGTTGATGGCCGCTATGCGTTTCATGTAAGAACTGGGTTCTGTTATAGCGTGGCTTAAACCTGCTTTACGGAAGGGCGGCACACCCAGTTCCACTGCGAGAGGGTCAATGAAGCAGTCAAGAAGCTCCATGTAAAAGCATTTTCCAGCCTTCAGGATATTACTGATCTCGGGATTCATTATAGTTGCGAAGCAGATAGGACGCGCCCCATCCCGTTCAGCGGCAGCTCTCATCCGCTCGGTCAATACAATTGCACGCTGAGTAGTGTTAATGAGTGGCATGTAAACCTGTTCAAACTTTACAGATTCGAACTGGGAAATGAGACTACGGCCCAAGGCCTCAGCGGTGATTCCGGTGCTTTCAGACACAAAATAGACGGTGCGCTTCATGTCGTTGCCTTCGTTGATAGCGAATTCATTGGAATTATTTTACCTACTTTTATTATTTGTACCACGTGCAGCCGGTCACGTCAACTTGTCACAATCGGAAACAGGTAATCGTTGATATGCACTTTTCGTCTATCAATCGGATAATGAAGGAACAAATAAGATTGTTAAGAAAGAAAAACACCCCGGGAAAAAGCATGCCGGGGTGTTTCGTTTGCTGCTTGGCTCTTTTTAGAATGTCAGCGTCAGCTTATTGATAACCATGTAATCATTTTGTACAATATTTGCAGTGCTTGTCCCTTTGAAGTAATCACCTGCCCAAAGATAACCGGCACCCAGCATATATGTCAGGTTATTGGTTATCTTGTATGCCGCCGTGACATCCAGTTCATATCCGTAATCATCGGAGACATAGTTGGCCGGTTTTTCATCGGCTTTGGCATAAGTAAAAGAAGCCATAATATCCAGCTTTTCGATTGGCTTTACTCCAAGCCGGGCCTGATATAAGAAAGCATTGTCCATTCCGGAGGTGCCGAACCCCTTGCCGGTCGTTGCGGTGCTGGCCAATTCTCCTATCCACATGCTGCGGTCGTAATTCCACATAATCAAATTGGGGCTCCAATCACGGCCTCCAGTAAGCGTACCACCTTCTTTATCATTAGTATTAGGATCATCACCGGAGACATAAGCGAAAGTTGCTCCGCCATAGAATGAACCGAATGTTGCCGTGGCGTCGATCCAGCCGCTGTAATTTTTCAAATCTACATCAGCGGTACCGTTTTCGTAGTCGGCATATTTACCGGTAGCCCAGTTAAATTCAGCCTGCAGGTCAACCGGACCGATCTTGGCAATGGCATAGGGTGTAAAAAGCAAATAAGTTTTTTTACTATTTGCCGTCGGTCTGTTCTCGGCATAATGGTAGTAATTGATGTTTAAACCGGCTAGGCCGCCTTTCCATTTATAAACACCCTCAATTCCGTATTTATCATTGTCGGCATCAGCGGCATTGGCTGAAGTATTAAATGCAGTATAACTACTTTCTTTGGCCTTTGTATAAGCTGCCTTAAGAGTTAAAGGCCCCATGCTGTAAGCATATTTTATCCTGGGTTTAGGTGATAATGTATTACCAAAAACTGTTCCCGTGCTGCCGTCATTCATCATACCGACATCAAAAGTGCCGATCGGCGACTGGTAATTGATGTAAGCCCAGTCAACAGCAATATTTTCATTTTCCGCAGTGGTGCCAGCGGAATCAGCAGCAACGGAAGTACTGGTTGCTGCTCTTGTCGCCCCCCAGGCTCTTTCCATAGCATCAAAACGGGTTACAAGTTTGAGTCCTGGCGCGACAATAAATTCCGGCTGAACGCGAAGCCTCTGGAAATAAAACGCCGTGGAAGATCCTCTATCATCCGTTAAAGTCGTCTTATCCAGATAAACACCGGCGGTGTAGTACTCGCCGCTTAACTTTACATCAACGGCAAATGCCGCTGTGCTGAAGATTGTCAGCAATCCCAGCAAAAGCAAAACAAACTTTAATCTCTTCATCTATCCTTTTCCTCCTTAATGCGACCTAAAATTGAAGCTATAAAAACGGGCGCCTCATCTTTATAACTTTGCCATTGAGGGGGAAGATACAGGAAAAATGTTACACTATGATGACGGTTTGATTAATATATGGAAAAATAAATGCTTATTTTCGTAACAAAAGTTTAACAAAGCCTTAACTGCTCTGAAACATGGAGATGCTATATTGTTCTCAAATTAAATTCATTATTAAAAGGAGGCAGAAAATGTGTCCACAGCAAATAAGCGAACAAATAATGGATTCCAACAAAAATCTACTGGAAAACACATTGGCATTCGTTCAAACGGAAAAACTTTTTTCTCATTTGTCTAAAAAAGCACCTCTGTCGAAGGCGAAGAAAAAAATTACCCATAGGTATGGGAAAATTTATAATCGGTTTTATGAAGACGACGAATTCTCCACCGAGCACATAATGGCATTATACAAAATTGCCAATCAGGACTAGTTTTCGATCAGACGATAATTGTCAATATTAAAGATGCGACCCGATTCTTTGCTCCAAAATGCACAATACCTTTTTATAAAATGCGTTGCAATCTGTCCTGTCTAAGAGTAGAAAGTAATTAATATACGAATGCTTTGCGCAAATCATCAAACCCGTTCGCCGAAAGAACATTGCTCCGACATCTAAGTTTTATTCGAGTTAAATTCTAAATTATATAGGAGAATTCTTATGAAGAAAATAATTCTGGAAGGGCATTCAACGTATGATGGAGCCGGGGTTAAGCTTAAGCGCGTTTTCGCCCGTTGCCATGCAAAGCTTACCGATCCATTTCTTCTTCTCGACCATTTTGGTTCAGACAATCCCGATGATTATATCAAAGGCTTCCCCTGGCATCCGCATCGCGGAATTGAGACAGTAACCTACATGCTTGATGGAACGGTTGAGCATGGCGACAGCATCGGGAATTCGGGCACAATAGGGCCAGGAGACATTCAATGGATGACGGCAGGCGGTGGTGTCATCCATCAGGAAATGCCGAAGCCTTCTTCTAAAGGAATGATGCACGGTCTACAATTATGGGTCAATCTACCGGCAAAAAATAAGATGATGGAGCCGCGCTACCGGGGAATCCTCGCAAATAAAGTGCCGGTAGTCAGAATACCGGAAGGAGAAGTGCGAGTCATAGCCGGCGCTTATCAAAATGTAACCGGCTCCGTGCGGGAACTGATAGTCGATGTTATATACCTGGATGTCCGATTAAAAAAAGGAATGACCCTGGCGCATGAAGCCGGGAAAGGGTATACCAGTTTTTGTTATCTTATCGAAGGAACGGGCGAAGTTGACGATACGAAACTGGAACAGGCGCATTTGATATTATTCGCTGAAGCCGGAAATATTGCCGTTAAGGCGATGGAAAATATTCATTACATATTTGTTACCGGCAAACAGCTGGGCGAACCGATCGCCTGGGGCGGCCCGATCGTTATGAATACACAGGAAGAGCTTGATATTGCGTTCAAAGAACTTGAACAAGATACATTCATCAAGAAAAAATAAAAAAAAACGTACATTGCCCATGAAGATCAACAACAAACCGGAAGTCATCCTGAAGCTTGCCTGGCAGTTCATGGAAAGCCGGATTCTTCTGTCGGCAGCCGAGATGAATATTTTTTCTCATTTGGACGGAACACCGTCGACAGCCGAAGATCTCGCCAACCGGCTGCCTGCCGATTTGCGGGGACTTACTATCCTGCTTGATGCTCTGACGGCAATGGGCTTGCTTTCCAAAGATAAAGACACTTATATAACCGCCGCTGACGCCGTCCTTTTTCTTACCGCTAAGAGTCCCCGGTCGGTCCTGCCCATGCTTCACCATGCGGCTCACCTCTGGGAAAGCTGGTCTGAAATTACATCCAAAGTCAAAAAGCAATGTCCGCTTACTCAAAGTCGGAGAGCACATGGATGCATTGGTCGAAGCTTTCAAACCTTGATGCACCAAGTATTGAGGTCAAGATAGTTTAAATTTTCATCAGGGGGAAATAAAGCGCTACTTTGGTGCCCTGTCCCAGTTGACTGGTGATTTCCATTTTGCCGCCGTGTGCAATCATGAGGTGTTTGACGATCGACAAGCCCAGGCCGGTGCCGCCCAACTCGCGTGATCTGTTTTTGTCCACGCGGTAGAAGCGTTCCCCCAGCCGCTCTATTTCTTCTTTGGGAATGCCGATTCCCGTATCGCTGATTGTTGTTACAATGTATCCATTCGCTTCTTTGGCGTCCACGCTTACTTTTCCGTTTTCCGGCGTGAATTTAACGGCATTATCCAGCACATTGACGAATATCTGCGCCAGCCGATCCTTGTCCGCTTTGATCTGCGGCGCTTTTTCACCAACGAGATTGGTGATTGCAATATTTTTTAACTTCGCCTTTGGCTCTATCAGCGGCAATACATTGTTTAGGGCATCGGCCAGAGAAGTATTTTCAAAATTAATCTTTACTTCGCCCAGTTCAATTTTCGATATCGTTAATAAATCTTCTACCAGCCGGTTCAAGCGTCCGGCATGCTTTAATATGATGTCGATGAACTTTCGCGCTTCCTCCGGTTTTTCAATGGCACCGTCCCGCAGCGTCTCCAGATATCCAAGGATCGCCGTAAGCGGCGTGCGTATTTCGTGGGTAACGTTGGCAACAAAATCAACCCTTACCTGCTCCAATTTCTTCAGGCGCGTGATGTCGTGAAAGACGATCATGGTCTTTTCGCTGCCCTTGTCGCCCTGAATTCCGGAAATGCTCACAGTCAACACAACCGGCTGCCGGCTGCCCAAAGTAATTTCCCGTGATACCGGTTCCCGCGTCTGCTTGTAAGTCAGAAAAGCTCTCTGCAAATCCACACTGCGGGAAACTTCGATCAATGTCTTTCCGGTTACATCGCCAAACCGCATGGCCAATATGTTATTCATGGCCCGGTTGACAACTTCAATCCTGTCCGCCGCATCGAGAATCATGACTCCTTCGGTCATGCTGGCAAAAGCAGTGACCAGCTTGCTGCTTTCTTCATTCGCCAGGTGGATTTTACTGTTGAGTTCTTCGACCAGATAATTAATGTTGTCCGCCAATGTTTTTGTTTCATCGGAAGTGTTGATAAAGATGGTTCCCGATGTATCGCCCCTGCGCAGCCTTTCCGTAAATCTCTCCATGGCCTCAATAGGAGCGGCCAGACGATGGGCAAACAGCAATGCAATAATAATCGACAGGACGGCGACAATCAGCATGGTCAGTAAAAAAGAATTATATATGTTTTTAATGGTATCGTGCACGTCGTGCAGAGGCCGCGCCAGACGGACATATCCGGTTGTGTCCTGCCCGCTTTTTACGGGCACCGCAACATAGAGCATATCAACAGCGGCGCTTGTGCTGTACCGGATTGCATGGCCTTTTCCTTTGAGTCTGGATTCCCGTATCTCGGGCCGGTTCAAATGATTTTCCAGCTCTTCAATTTTTTTCTCCGAATCCGCCAACACCTTGCCTTCGGCATTGATCAGAGTGACGCGCGCGCCGGAAATGCGGGCAATCTGGGGGATCTGTCCGGCTATTGTCGCAGTCGAACTTAAATCCACCAGTTCGGCATAAGTCAACAACTGATCTCTTATTTGATCCGTCATGACCGTTTTCATCTCATCGCGAATAAACAGGCTGAGGACTGAAAAAGAGACCACAATGATCGCCAGATAGGTACCGAATATTTTAAAAAACAGGCTTCGTCTCATAAATTAACTCTTCCGGAAAAAGAAACGTTAGTCAGCAGGCTCCTCATGTCGCACGCTTTCGCCGGTAACCATGTAAACGACCATATCGGCGATGCCTTTGGCATGGTCGGAAATCCGCTCCAGATTTTTTGATATCTGGGTAATAATCATCGCCCGATGAATCGACCGTGGGTCTTCCATCATATAGGTGAGCAACTCACGAAAAATCTGCTCGTTCAGATTGTCAATTATTTCGTCATCCTTCCTTACCTTGTTGGCCAGGGCGATGTCTTCGCGCACAAAAGAATCAATGCTTTCACGAATCATGCTGCGGGCGATTTCGGCCATGCGCGGCATATCAATATAAGGTTTTAATTGCGGCTCTTCGTTAAGAATGATTATTTTTTCCGCGATGTTGGACGCCATATCGCCGATTCTTTCCAGATGACCGTTGATCTTGATGGCTGTCGTGATGAATCTCAAGTCCCTGGCGGCGGGCTGCCTCAGGGCCAGAAGACGAATGCATTTCTCTTCTATCTCCACATCCAGAGCATCGATCTGGTCATCCTCCTCCATGACTTTTTCCGCCAGCAGCGAGTCTTTCCTCAGCAATGCTTCAACGTCTTTAGCGATGGCCTGCTCAACCAGCGCCGCCATGTAAATCAGGCTATCCTTGACTTTCTGCAATTCTTTTTCATATTGAATGCTGGTGTGTCGCTTTTCTTCCATGACTGATCCTTCCTTTGAAAACAAATAACATCATACCTTTATTAGACGACATTGCAAAAAGCTCCAGATGCAAGGCGCGCAAATTTTGAGGAGTGAGGCGTATTTTAACATACGCCGCATAGCCTGCCCCGTGCTTGACACGGGGAAAAATGCAGCGCAACGCAGCAGATGGACTTTTTCCAATGTCGTCCTTAACCGAATCTGCCCGTTATATAATCTTCCGTCTGAGCCACATCAGGTTTAGTGAAAATCTTCTCCGTTTTATTATACTCAATCAATCTTCCGAGATAAAAGAACGCTGTTTCATCGGAAATGCGCGCCGCCTGCTGCATATTATGCGTAACAATAATTATTGTATAATTAATTTTCAGCACCTCGATCAATTCCTCAATCTTGGCCGTGGAAATCGGATCCAAAGCCGAGGTCGGTTCATCCATCAGCAAAACATCCGGTTTCATGGCCAGAGCGCGGGCAATGCAAAGCCGCTGCTGCTGACCGCCGGAAAGGGTCATGGCCGATTTATGCAGAAAATCCTTCACTTCATCCCATAAGACCGCCTGTTTTAAACTTTGTTCAACCAGATCATCCAGATCATTCTTATTACTTGACCACATCAGTTTGGGACCATAAGTGATGTTGTTGTAAATTGTTTTGGGAAAAGGATTCGGCTTCTGAAAAACCATGCCGATTTTTTTGCGTATTTCCACCGGATCGACGCCGGCGGAGTAAATATTATTGCCTTCGAAAAGGATTTCCCCTTCGACACGCGTTCCGTCAATCAGATCATTCATTCTGTTCAACAGCCGCAGTAGCGTCGACTTGCCGCAGCCGGAAGGACCGATAAGCGCCGTGACATTATTTTGGGCAAAGTCCATATTGATGTCAGTAAGCGCTTTTACCTGGCCGTAATAAAAATTGACATTGCGCAATGTAATGATGGATGCGTCCGCCATGATTACCACCTTTTTCGCTTTCTCATATAACTGCGGATGACTATTGCTATAAGATCGATGCCCAGAACCAGCGCCACCAGAACCAGCACCGTGCCATACTGCAGCGGCCTCGTTTCCTCGATATTAGTACCGGCCGTAGCCAGCACATAAATATGATAAGGCAAGGCCATAACTTCATCAAAAATGGAGCCGGGCAGTTTGGCGGTAAAAAAAGCTGCCGCTGTAAACATGATGGGCGCTGTTTCACCGGCGGCGCGGCCTATTCCCAAAATAGAACCCGTCAATATCCCCGGCAGCGCGGCAGGCAGAACTACCCGCAGCGTCGTCTGCCATTTGGACACACCGAGCGCCAGCGATGCCTCCCGGAAAGTCTGCGGCACCGCTTTTAAGGCCTCTTCGGAAGCCCCGATTATTGTCGGCATTATTAAAAAGCCCAGGGTCAGGGAACCGGACAAAATGCTGGAACCGAATTTCAGAAACACTACAAAAAACCCGAGGCCGAAAAGCCCAAAGACAACTGAGGGCACTCCCGCGAGGCAGTTTATACCAATTCTGATAGTCCGAATTATCCTTCCCTGCCGGGCGTATTCCGTCAGGTAAATTGCGGAAACCACACCGAGGGGCAGGCCGACGGCTATCGCTCCAACTGTTAGATAAACCGTGCCCAATATGGCGGGCATGATTCCGCCTTTCGTCATGGAATCGGTCGGCGGTCGAGTTATAAATTCCCAGCTGATCGCACCGATGCCGTGGATTATGATATAAAGCAGAACACCACCCAGCGCCAGAGCGATAAGCAGAGCGGAAAGGCGCACGGCAGCAAAGAACGCCTGCTGCCGGATGTACCGCCATTTCATGGAATATGTTTTTGTTGCGTCCATTCTTTTTGCCAACTTGTGCGCAATTTCTTTAACTTAAAGAAATTACTTTCCAAATCTCCCTTAGAAACCCCATATAGAACAAGGGGTTGCAACCCCTTGTTCTGATACCAGATTATCCATTGGACTTATTCCTATAATGTCGCCGATCCCGATTGCCGGAACCTGTGAGATACGTAATCAGCAACGAGATTGAAAATTAATGTCAGGGCAAACAAGACCATGCCTGTGGCGAACAGCGCCTGATAATGCAAGGAGCGGTAAGGCGCCTCCCCCATTTCCGCAGCGATACTTGCCGGCATGGGACGCACCGAATCAAACAGGCTTTCCGGAATGGCGGCGGCACCGCCGGCAACCATGAGTACGACCATCGTTTCGCCGATCGCCCGTGACATTCCCAGGATAACCGCCGTGGAGACACCGGATAAAGCGGCGGGAAAAATTACTTTAGTTATCGTTTCAAATTTTGTCGCGCCTAAAGCATATGACGCCTCTTTGAATTCACGCGGTACGGCATACAGGGCATCTTCCGAAATACTGGAGATGGTCGGTATCGCCATGATCGCCAGAATGACGGATGCATTGATAATATTTAACCCCGTAGGCAGATCAAAAGTATCCTGCAGCCAGGGTGCAACAACAATCATGCCGAAAAAACCGAGGATAACCGAAGGAAGACCGGCCAGCAGCTCGATGATAGATTTGAGAATCTCCTTAAGAGAAGCGGGCGCTATCTCCGCAATGTAAATTGCCGAAAGCACTCCCAGCGGCACGGCAATTATTGTGGAGATCAAGGTCACCACCAGCGACCCGAAAATCAACGGAAAGATGCCGAACAGCGGCGGATCCGCCGTCGGATACCATTCCAATCCCAGAAGGAAATCCCCCAAAGATACCTCCCGGAATATTGGCAGTCCTTCGCGGAAAAGAGAAAAGACAATCAACGCCAGGACCAGCACCGATACCAGCGCAAAGAGAAACAAAATAAATTTGATGATCTTTTCTTTTGTTGTCCTGTTCATTTTATTCCTGTTGATTATAGAAGATTATTTTCTGCCTTTTTTAGGAGATGCCAAAGGCACAAAACCTTCCTGTTTGACAATTGCCTGCCCCGCAGGACTTTTCAAAAATGATATAAATTTAGCTACTTCTCCAGCCGGTTCTCCATTTGTGTACATATAAAGTTCGCGGGAGAAAGGATATTGCCGCGAAAGAGCTGTTTGGGAGGAAGCGGCGACGCCATTTACCTCCAGAGCCTTCACGCTTTTATTTAAATACCCCATTCCCAGATAACTGATGGCATACCTGTTTTTGGCCACCGCTGTAACTATAGCGCCGTTGGACGGCAGCATCTGCGCCCTCGGTGTTACTTTCGTTTTCTTCATCACAAAGTGATCCCATGATTCAAAAGTACCCGATGAAGAATCCCGGGAGATAACGACTATTTTCAAGTCATCGCCGCCAACTTCCTTCCAGTTGGTTATTTTGCCCTGATAGATGAGACTCAGTTGATCAGTGGATAAACCTTTTACTTTGTTTCTGGGATTGACAATGGGGATCAAGGCATCATAGGCGACAACATGCGCCACCGGTTTTACACCTTTTTTGGCGGCCAGCGCGACTTCCTCTTTCTTGATTTCCCGCGAGGAATTGCCGATATCTGCTGTTTTATCAATCAAAGCCTTGATCCCTTCACCGGAACCGCCGCCGGAAAGGGATATTTGCACTCCTTTGTTTGCTTTCATGTACGCTTCGAGCGCCGCCTGCGTAATGGGCAAGACAGTGGTTGATCCTTTAATCACAATAGAATCGGCAGCAAGAGCCCAACCGGCTGTAAAAAACACCAAAGACATACTCACAATTATTTTCTTAATGAATCCGCTCATATTTCCCTCCATTTTTTAAAGATCGCCATTTTTAAACATCATGTTCAGCATAACGGCCAAACGCACCCTCAAAGCTGCAATCCGGACTGGAAAAAAACTCTTGTACGACGATGCAACCCGGGTTTAATGTTCGACGTCAATATACACTTAAAATGTTACAATTTGATGACAATACGATAAAGAAATGAAAACAAAATGAATTCTACGGTCTCAGCTTCAACATCAGTTCGTTAAATTTTGCAGCCGGTTGTCCGGTCTGCTGCCGGAGTCAATCTGATCAAGAATCTTTTGGATATCTGAGGTCACAAAACGGCTGATTTTCGCTTCCAGTCGGCAAAGCTGCTCGAAATTCGAGGTTATAGATCGGATCCTTTCTTCCGTCGTACCATAGCGGACAATCAGATCGTCTACCCGCTCGGCAACGGTGACAATTCTGTCGTGCATTACCCTCTTGTCCGCGTAGTACACCAGCTCTTTTTCCAGAAGTTCGCCTTCTTCCTGAAAGTCTTTGAGGACAACGTGTTCTTCGACCATCGCCCCGATAGTCGGGAATCCCAGCTGCGCCAGAAGATGGCCGCCGGAAACATCATGCTGCTCCCGCGTCTGGAGGGAGCGGGTCTTCGTAATATCATGAAGGAGGCAGGCAGTGATAACGGCGGGGCGGCGGATATCGGTCCCATCCTTGAGATGATCCATAATAGCGGCGGCAACCTTGGCTACCTGCTTGGAATGGGCGACAATATTCGGAAGCATGGCCTGGCTGTTCATCAGTTCATAGCACTCTTCAATTGTTGGAATTCTCATACTCTACAAAACACCTTGTCTCTTAAACCTTAATTTCGTTAAATTTATAGCCGACGCCGCGAACGGTAATAATATATTGGGGATTGTTGACGTCTTTCTCGATCTGGCTGCGCAGACGCCGGATATGGACATCAACAGCCCTGGGGGTGATAAAAGTATCATCGCCCCAGACATTATCAATAATCTGCTCCCGAGTATAAACTCTGCCGGGGTGTTGAGTAAAGAAAAAAAGTAATTTTATCTCTGTAGGGCTCAGCATTACTATTTTATCGTCAACGGTCACTTCATATGCGGCGTAATTAATTTTCAGCCCGCGATAGGAAAATTCGTCTTCCGCGAGCGGTTTTTTTTCTTTTTGCCGGCGGCGCAGAACAGCTCTGACCCGCGCCACAAGTTCCCTCACACTGAATGGTTTGGTAATATAATCATCCGCGCCGATTTCCAGCCCTATTATTTTATCGGTTTCGTCGCCCTTTGCCGTAACCATAATCACGGGCAAGTTAGCGGAATCAGGATTACTGCGTATTGTTTTACAAACATCAATGCCGGACATGCGGGGGAGCATCAGATCAAGTATCAGCAAATCGGGTTTCTGTAATTTAACCTGTCGCAAGGCGGCTTCACCGTCATACGCCTTGATGATGGAATATCCTTCCCTGGCCAGATTGTAAGAAATTAAATCGACGATATCTTCTTCATCATCGGTAACAAGAATTTTTGCCATAAACTGCGTCCAAGCACAACTAAACGATAAATTTGAAAAAAACTACCCCCTCACTACCGACTTCTGTCCAATTGGTTGTGCTGTTCTAAAAATTGAATCTTACTTAATCGGCTGTAACTTTAAATACTTCATCACCGGGACGGACGCGATCGGAGACTTTAACGCCAATAAAATCTCCGGCTACAGCCTTGGATACGGCTTTATTGTCCACTTCCATTGACTTTATTTCATCAATAAAATCTGTGGTGTGTCCGGAAAACTTGATCCTGTCGCCGACATTAACTTCACCATCGGTAATTTTTACCGCCGCCACCGAAGGTTTGGAAAAGAATTTGACCAC
>ERZ1645192.1402-NODE-1402-length-20083-cov-10.693429_pt1 | contig 20083 bp, 19 predicted proteins | sample MGYA00575354_ERZ1645192 | MGnify/ENA primary metagenome ERZ1645192 (study PRJEB40844, sample SAMN11349763) | freshwater sediment metagenome | isolation source: river sediment | host: Sediment | place: India: Faizupur Khadar , New Delhi | collected 2017-02-21 ... | reverse complement strand
AGGAGGTTCAGATGAAGAGTTGGCAGCGTTACTTTACTATAATGCAGGCGGTGGTTGAAAACGTTTTCAATACTCAGGAAGAAAATATGGCGAAAGCCGCGAATATCCTGGCATGCGCCACCAAAAATGAGGGCATCATTCATCTTTTTGGTTCCGGGCATTCCAGCCTGATCGCGGAAGACGTGTTCTGGCGGGCGGCGACGCTGGCAAACGTTCACGCCATTTTTGAATCAGCAGTGGCAGGGATTAACGAGGTGACCAAGACAAGCAAGATCGAGAAACTTGAGGGGATTGGTCAGGTGATTGTGGATTACAACCGAATTATGCCGCCCGACGCAATCATCTGCATCTCGAATTCCGGCAACAATGCCGCAACAGTGGATGTAGCGCTGGCAGCAAAAGCACGGGGTGTTCCGGTAATCGCGATCACCAACGTCACTTATGCTGATCAGCTCACCACGCATCACAGCAGCGGAAAAAAGCTGAAGGACGTGGCGGATGTCGTGATTGATAACTGCTCCCTCTACGGTGACGCGGCAGTGGAGCTGGACGGGTTCCCACAGAAGGTTGGCGCTACCTCAACCATCCCGGCGGCTTTTATTGTTCCGGCGCTACTTGTTCAGACCTGCGAAAACCTCCTGGAGGATGGTGTTCAGCCGGATGTCTATTACAACGGTCATCTCGCATACGAAGACCCCAACATTAAATTGCACAACGACGCCCTGGTTGATAAGTACTTTTACAAAATCCGCAATTTATAAATAGAAAAAAACCTGCTCGGAATTCAGAGCAGGTTTTGATTTAACTCAGGTAAGTTTTATGCCGAGAATTTGTTGAGCACGGATGGGATGGCAGCGCGAATGAGGGCGAAGGTTTTGCGAAAGACCGCCAGTTTCTCTTCGTCGCTGCCCTCAAAAGCGGCTGGGTCTTCAAAGCCAACGTGGATTTTATTGCCCTGTTTAAGCCAAATTGGGCAGGTCTCATTCGCCTGGTCACATACGGTTACTACCAGGTCGAAGACCTGATCAGAATACTCATTGACTGATTTTGACCGTCCCTGGTGATAGATGCCCGCTTCGGCAATGACTTGCCGCGCGAGAGGGTTAACGGTTCCAGTTGGTTCAGTGCCGGCGCTGAACGCGACCCACTTATCCCAACAGTCGTTGTTCACGATTGCCTCAGCCATCTGGCTGCGAGCAGAGTTGCCTGTGCAAAGGAATAGGACTCTTTTCCGGTCCTTGAGCTCCTCATCCTCCGCGTCAAGAGGTTCAATGTGCGGCGCGGTTTTGGAGGTTTCATCCTCAACAAGGATCTCATCGGCGAACTCACCCTCATCCATGGCTGCCAATAGCTGCCGGGCTCTGTCCGCGTCTGAGGGGGGAACTTTGATCCCAACCAAACCGAGTTCTCCAACCGTGAAACTGTAAATCAGTCCAAGGGTGTCCTGGTCGATATAGACAGGGATGCCCTGCGCCTCAAGAAAAGCCTTGATGGTTTCCGCGTCCAACCGACCGTGGGCGCTATAGACCGACACGTAAGCGTCGAGGCTTTCGTTTGCCATCAATAACTCCAGTCTTCGGTGCAGCGTTTCCACTCAACCAGCTCCTCGGGTTTGAACCAGAGGGCGATTTCAATTTCGGCATTTTCGGAGGAGTCAGAGGCATGCGTGAGGTTTTTTTTGTTTTGCAAGCCAAAATCGGCGCGGATGCTGCCGGGGTCGGCTTCGGTGCCGCGGGTTTTTCCCATCGTCTGGCGAATAGCGGCAATCGCGTCTGGTCCGGTCCAAACCATCGCCATCACAGGGGAGGAGGTGATGAAAGTAATTAAACCGTCAAAAAAGGGTTTTCCATCATGAATCGCATAGTGCTGCTTAGCGAGATCCGGGCTGACCTGCAGGAATTTTGCAGCCACGAGCCGCAGACCGCGGTTTTCGAGCCTTGTGATCACTTCTCCTATCAATCCGCGCTGCACGCCATCCGGCTTAACCAATACTAACGAACGTTCCATTCCACTCTCCAAGATTTTATTCGTGCGATGAATCGTTTAGATCATCATAGACGTCCCAAAGGTCGTACGCCTCAGAGGAGAGCGTCAGTTGGGAGCGTAAGGTTTTCTTTGAAGCTTCAACCCTGAGGGGATCCGCCTTGTTTTTCTGGATCAACGCGAGGGCTTCCTGGTGTTTGCCTTCATTGAACAAAACCCGGAGCTCCTCGCTGAAAGTTTCATCAGCTTCCGCCGACTTTTCTACCGCCACTGGCGATTCACTGGTTTGTTGAGGCTGCGCCTCAACGCTTTCGGCATCAATCCCGGCATCCTGGTTTGTTGGTTGTGTTTCCGGCGCTTCATATTCCTGGAAGTCCGAAAGTTCCAGCCACTCATACGCCTCGGGTGGTGTGGGAGGGATGAAGGTTTGTTCCTCGTCCGTATCCTCGTACAATGGGATCTGGAAGTCGGATGCCTCGCCCGGTTCGTTTTGGTGATGTGACGGTTCCGAGTCGGAAGCAAAGCGCAGCAGCCAATCCGGCAACTGGGTTTGAGCGGTCTCACTGGTGAGCTTAACCGGTTGGGTGCTCTCCCCGGCTGCTTGTGCTGGGGAGGTTCTGTTTACTTCAACAGGTTGGGTTGCGTCATTCTCTGGCTCTGGCACCATTAATCTCCAATGTAATCACGAAGTTTTCGCCGCACGCTTGGGTGGCGCAGGCGGGTGAGTGCCTGGGCTTCGATCTGGCGCACGCGTTCGCGTGTTACGCCCATTTTGCGTCCGACTTCTTCCAATGTGTATGCCTGTCCGTCCAGCAAGCCATAGCGAAGCTGTAAAATCCGCACTTCGCGTGGGGGCAGAGTGTCCAAAACTTCCACGAGGTGTTCGCGCAGCAGGTTGAAGGTCGCGGTCTCGTCCGGCGGGGGTGCTTCGTCGTCTTCGATGAAATCCCCGAGCACTGAATCCTCTTCATCATCCGTTGGAGTCTCAAGAGAAAGCGGTCGGCGTGCCACCTGGATCATGTTTTCCACCTTTTTTGGCTGGACTTCGAGAGTTTCAGCCAACTCTTCGACCGATGGTTCACGACCCAACTTTTGGGTGAGTTGATGCTGCACACGAAGGAGCTTGTTGATTTGGTCGCCCATGTGGACGGGCACACGGATCGTCCTGCCCTGGTCGGCAATTGCCCGGGTTACCGCCTGGCGGATCCACCAGGTGGCGTAGGTGCTGAATTTATGCCCGCGTTGGTATTCAAATTTTTTGGTCGCGCGGATCAAGCCGATGTTGCCTTCCTGGATCAGGTCGAGGAAGGGAACGCCGCGCCCCATGTATTTCTTGGCGACGCTGATTACGAGGCGGGAATTAGCCGTGATTAAATGGTCGCGGGCATTCGTGCCGTCCTCGATCTGTTTTCGCAGTTCCATACGGCGTTTATTGCTAAGGTTGCCCTGGGCGAGCTCAGTCCGCGCCATGCGGCCCTTCTCGATCCTTTGTGCCAAAACGACCTCTTCCTCGATATCATTCAGCAACGGCACACGGCTTACTTCCTTCAGGTAAAGCCCGATTGTGTCATCTGTATCGATACTCGCCAGGTCGTCTACGGCGGGTCCTTCATCAATCGAATCGGATAGTTCCTCATCAGAGGGTTCTTCCCTGGAGATATCGTCATCGGTGATGGTGATGCCGGCGGCTGCAAGCGCATTGTAAACACCCTCAAGCTGGTCGATGTCCTGTTCGGCTTCCGGTAGATAATGCAGGATGTCATCGTTGGTCACGTATGACTTTTTTCGAGCAAAGTCCAGAAGGCGAGTAAGGGCAGATGAGGGGGATTCTTCGTCAATAATAGGTTGGTTGTTCAGTCTTGCCATGAATAGCAGTTTGCCTTTTCTATGTAGTTGAATTACGTTTCAATAGAGTACGATATTTTGAGGCGAAAATCAATAGCAGAAAGGGATTGGTTTAGGTTGGAATCAGTATTAAGAGCCAGTTAATAGAAATTAACTACAAAAAGGCATAAAAACACCTTCCTGAGAAGGTGTTTTTTATCCAGCGTCACCAGAAAGATGGTTTGATATTGCTTTTTTCTTAGAATTTACTCCTCCACAGGTACAGGTGGTAAAGAGGGATTCTCCTTGTCGGGGTCTCCTGATGAGGGGGCATCGTCTTTCTTAAATTTTTTCCAGGCATGCATTGCCAATGATAAAGCGATGACGCCATACGAAACAAAGACTCTGAAATACTCACCAATCTGTGCGTTGTCAAACAGCTGCTTGCCAGCCTGAGGGGCGACTATGAACAGGGTGTGGAACAGAATGACCCCGATGATCGCCTGTTTATTGGTGGCTTTTTGTACTGACGCGCCGCCGACCAATAAAGCCGCGATCGCAAATTGCGCGATTTGCGTATGGGCTCCATAAGTCGAGAAAGTGCCAATATTCTGCAGAAAGATCAACTGACCCCAGCTCGCGAGAACGGTAGATATAACCATCGCGATTACACGCGTCCGATCCACATTAATGCCCGAAGCCATCGCCACACTTTGGCTCTGCCCAACCGTGCGCATGTTTTGGCCCAGGCGTGTGGAAAGAATCTTGTGGTTGAACCAACACAGACCTGCAATCAAGAGAAACGGTAAAACAGGCAGTTTTGCGAACAAGAGAACTTCCTCAATTTCGGGCACGAACGTCAAGCCGTAAAGCAAACCGTATACGACTAAACTCGCGATTGGCTTGATCAGGGTTTTGGATTCGGCTTTTTCGATAAACAATGACTTTACAATACGATAAACCTGTAACAAAGCCAAGACAATCAACACTGCCGTCAGGGCGGCTAACAATCCCAACCGGTCAGTGGAGAGGAACCGTTCGACTACGGGTATGTAGGATACCCCAAACACCACTCCGACAATCCCGAAGAGGATGATGTCATTCTTTTTCAGTTGATACTTCTTGAGTAGGTGCAAGACAACTTTGATGAGTGTGATGGCAAGCACCGCATAGAATAAAACCGAGACAATATCCACCATCAGCACTGAATCGATTGAGTATTTCAGGTTGCCTGTCAGATCAATGGTGTTTTTTACACCCACCCCACCTGCAATGATCAGTTTTTGGTTACTAACCGGGATAACCCCGCCAATGATTACCAGGAATAATAGCTGGTACAAACCATCAGCAAAATAACCCAGAATCAACCCGGCGATCATTTCCGCGCCTTTCATGCGATTAAAGAGCTTACCAACCAGGTAACCAAATAACACCGCGAGTGGGGTTGCGATCACAACGGTCAGAAGCATACCGCCAAAACCACCCATGCCCCAATAAACAACGCAAAAAACAGCAATTTGGGCTGCAATCGCACCGATAACAATACCGAAGTTGAGACCAAGCCCCGCCAGAACAGGGATGATCAATGCCAGCACAGTAAACGTATTTCGACCTATGCGGGTGAAAACACCATCAACAATGAAAGACAATGAACTGCCTGAAAGCAAGATAGCCGCGAGACAAATCGCCGAAAAGGCGATCATGACTTTATTATCAAAGAGGAAAGATCCTGCCTTTTTGAGTAAAGAGTTCGCTTTGCTCATTGGTTTCCTCCTTTCGTCTTGGATAAAGCATAGAGGATGATGCCGTTTGAAATGATGATTCTCAAGACTTCAGGCAGCGTGCCAATCTCAATCACCTCGTTCACCACCGGCAGCGCGGTCACGAGGATTCCCTGGAAAAGTAACGTACCGATCAGCACATGGGAGATCTTCGCCCGATGTACCGAAGCCCCTCCAATCAAAATCGAGGCTACGCTGGCAAATCCCATCATGAGAGGCGCATTATAGAGCTGTAAAAAGCCGTATGTCTGGGCATACAGGATAATTCCGACCGCGCCAAGAACCGTCGAAATTGCGGTTCCCTGGATGCGCTTGTGATCAACATTGATGCCGCTCGAAGTTGTGAACAGCTGGTTCTCACCAGCGCCGCTCATCGCTATGCCGAGTTTGCTTCTGAAGAAAAGCCAAACAAAAAAGCACAAAAGCGCAAACACGAGGATCAACCCCAGGGGTATTGTGACCTCCCCAATTCTGAAGGCTAACCAATGCATCGCTGCTGGTTGGGTGGACTGGACAACGTCCGGATTGCTTAACAGACCTCCAAAACTTCCTGAAAGGCTGGCTGTGTTGCGCAAACCTTGCCCTTGCAAGGGCCAGCTGAGCTCTCCGTTTTTGAAGGCGAGTGAAAGCCACACGATGTTCATAAAGGCGATCACAGAAAAGCCAACGTAAGTGGAAACTGTCATCTCAGAACCCTTCACCCGGTTAAGCAGCATTCCATAAAGCGTTCCTAATACTGCCGCCATCACAACACCGAATACAAGGGCTAATAACAGCGTCAGCCAGGGCGCGCCAGCCCCCAAAACCTCGTTCCAATTTCTGAGAAAACTGATTTCCATCGCAAGCACAGAACCCAACAGCCCGGTAGAAATGCCCAGCGATACGCCAAAATTCAACCCGATTCCACTTTGGATGCCTGGAACCATGGCTAACACCAGAGTCCCGTACATCAACCATCTCCTGATTACATCGCTAAATATCGCGGCAGGGGAGAAGCCTAACCCGATCGATGTGACCACGAGGAAAATGAAAAACAGACCGATAATTAATCTTGGCAATCCAATGTCATCGTAAATTTTCTTTAAGGTTTTCATGCGGAAACCTCCTCCCTGACACCAGCCATAGCCAAACCAAAAGCCACGTCAGAATCGTCAGGTTTCATGACCGAGAAAAGCTTACCTTCAGAAACAATCGCGATCCGGTCGCACAGCGATCTGAGCTCAACCAATTCTGAACTGATCATCACGATCGTTGTGCCCTCCTCGCGATTAATCTTTGTCAGATACTCCAAAACCAACTTTTTCGCCCCGATGTCGATGCCGCGCGTTGGTTCCGAAACAATCAGGACTTTTGGCTTCATCGTAATCGCCCTGGCAAGGCAAACTTTCTGTTGGTTGCCTCCCGAAAGACTGCCAACAACCTGGGATGTCCCAGTACAGCGGATATCCAGCAGCTTGATCATATCCCGAGTGTGTTGATCTGCTTTTGCTTTATCCAGGATTTTCATTGGACCATAGCGCTTCAAGAACTCGTCCTTTATCTGCATGGCTGAAAAGATAATGTTGAGCTCAATCGATTCTCCCAGCAAAAGCCCAACCCCTCGGCGGTCTTCTGAGACAAAGGCAATATCATTCCGCAAGGCTTCACCTAATTTGTCAAGGTCCAATTGTTTTCCGAAAGTGAGCACATCCCCTTGCGTGGCAAACAGTCCCATAATGCCATTGGCGATGCCAATTTTGCCCTGTCCGGCAAGACCTCCAAACCCAAAAATCTCACCTTCACGGATTTTGATATTCATGCCCCTAACGCGTTCTCCCGGCATGTCCACCTGGTAGTCTTTGAACTCGAGCGCGATTTTATCGTCCGACAGATTCCTGGTTTCCAGGATATCGTCATCGACCAGTTTGTCTATTTTTCTACCGATCATCAGCTCGGCGATTCTGGCAAGGGTGATATCCTTCACATCTTCCCGAGCGACAAATTCGCCGTCCCTCAAAATGGTCATGCTATCAGCCACAGCCATCACTTCAGTTAGCCTGTGGGTGATAAAGATAATTGCGATGCCCTTACTGGCGATGATTCGCATAATCTCCAGGAGGCGGTCTGCTTCCCCTTCGGTTAATACCGCCGTTGGTTCATCGAAAACCAGAAGTTTGATGCCGGTTTTGTCGATCTCGCGGGCGATCTCCACAAATTGCTTGTATCCAATCGGCATTCCCGCCACTTTAGTATATTCTTCAATGCTCAACATCCCGATGCTGTCCAGGGCTTTTCGGGCGTCCGCGGACATTTGTGTCCAGTTCATTTTCTCAAGCAGCGTTCCAAAAACCTTGCTAAACGCGGTGGGCTCCCCAATTTCTCTGCCCAGCTTGATATTTTCTGTGACATCAAATTCAGGAATGAGCATAAATTCCTGGTGAACCATTCCAATTCCACGGGTCATTGCGGTATGCGGAGAATCTATTGCTGCAGGTTCGCCGCTGATCAGGACTTCACCTTCAAACCCGCCAGTGGAAAAAATAACCGGCATTCCAAACAGGATATTCATCAAGGTGGATTTGCCGGCGCCATTTTCTCCAACCAGGGCATGTATCTCGCCTGGCTTAACCTGGAGGTTCACGCCTTTTAATACACGGTTGCCATAATAATCTTTGGAAATATTACGCATCGACAGCAAGTATTGGTCGTCCATGCTGTGCCTCCATCTTCAATTTTCATAAAGAAGTGCCGGCTTGCGCTTTGCAAGCCGGCGCTTTGTGGAGTTTAGTAATCAGAAAGACATTCTTTACTTCGAAAAATCATAGAATGGAGCCAGCAACATCAGGAAGTTGGGCAGATCAACCCCATCTTCGTTGTATGATGTCACGGTGATATCACCTACGTTTCTCGCAGCAGCAGCCTCGTTGAGGCATTGTTTGAAGGCTTCGATGTCCTGAGGATTTGTGATCTCACCTTCCGCAAACTTGATCGCGAACCGTACGCCGGCATCGATCATCAGCATGTTAATTGGAACACCCCAGGTTGACATGCGTCCTTCCTGACCTTTTTCTCTTAGCTTAATTCCGATCTGGTCAAGCATGTACTGCACATCACCTTCATGACCCTTCACGTCAATGTTCAAGCCAGCAGGATAACCATGGTAGGGGCTGGGGCAGCATTGCTGTGGATAAATAGCGCCGTTTTCCCAGATGGTTCGGATCAGAGGTTCCTGCATGGCACAGTTGGTGGAGAAGAAAGCTGTGTCTTTGCCGTAGGTTGCGATCTGCCGTGGAACATCCTCGGTGATGAACTGCTGTGCACCAGATACGCCAGCGTCGCCGGTTGGGTCCGGGGCGTTCACTTCCACCAGTTCGATCCCTAATTCCAGACAGGTTTCCTTCATGATCTCAAGCCGGCGGGCGATGGTCGCATAGGAAAGGTGACGTGGGAATGAGTAGTGAATAAACGTCGTTGCACCCATAGCGGCTGCCATCTCGGGAATCGTCCGACCCATCGAGATTTCGTCGACCTGCATGACAATATCTGCCTTGCCTGCGATAATTGGCGGATCTTCCGCTGGAACACCTGCAATGAACAGCATGTCGGGTCGGGTTTCGTGGACCTTTTCAATGGCTGCGGCAGCGCCTGGGATAGCCTGAACAAATACGATTGCCTTCACATCAGGATCCGATGCCATCTGGACGACCTGCGAAATCGTTGTCTCAGTCTCGGTTGAGAAGTTGTCAGGATAGGTTGCGTGGACGATCATGTCGCCATACTTGGCGATCTGATTCATCGCTTCCTGGTATTCCTCTTCACCCTGAGAAACAGTTCCGGTCATGATCCCAATTTTGTAAGGCTTCTTTTCGGGTTGCTCCACTTCGGGCGCCGTCACTGCGGGCTGCTCCGTTGGAGGTGTTTCTGTTGACCTACAAGCCGTTGATGAAAAAATCAACACGAAACTCATAATCAACAAAACCAGTTGAACCAATGACTTCTTACTTTTCATCTAATACTCCTTATTTAGTTTTGTTAAGGAAATGGCGAGGTTGGTTTTGCAGTTTGAAGGATATTTCGACGAGCTCTCCACATAACCAGTCTAATATGTTCGAAAAGCTAACCGAGTAAGCGACAGATCTTTGTGCTTACTTGTGAAAATATTATCATTGTAAAAATAAGCTGTCAAGGAAAACAAACATAAATGATACTGATCAGCGGTTTCACCCTTGTTAGGGGAGTGATCTTGTTTGGTGGGGGCATGCCTGCATCCATAAACAGAAACATTGAAGGGTGATAACATCCTGCAGGCTTTGCATTTGACCTCGTTGATTGATAAAGTTAAAATTATTCCCAGAAAGGAACCTGGAAATTGTTTCTCAAGAAAACCGCCAATATCTGGCTGCCTGTGCTTATTGTTCTCGTGTTAGTCGGAGCAACGTTCGTTAACTTTCGGCTGGCTCCCACATTTAAGCTGCAGGATGATTTCGCTCCAAGGTGGACGGCTGCCAGAGAATGGATGCTGACCGGTGCCTCTCCTTATAGTGATGCAACATATACCGCGACGATCGATCTGCTTGAACAAAACGGCAACGACCCAGCCGGCTTAAGCCAGGGTCGTTTTTCGGACCCGGTTTGGTATGTGCTTTTTTACCTTCCCATCAGTTTCGTTCCATATACGATTGCCAGGGCAATCTGGATGACTCTGATCGAATTGAGCCTTGTGCTCGCGGTCTTTATCTCAATCCGTTTATCGGGCATCAGGCTGAGTATCCCCGAAACGCTGCTCATGTCGCTTCTGGTGTTGGTTTTTTACCCGTTCTTTAAGAGCATTCTTACGGTTAGCGTGAACGCTCCATACGTCTTTCTGACACTACTTGCGGTGTACCTGGCGCGTAATAAACAGAGCACGATGGCTGGTCTGGTTTTTGCCATTAGCGCTGGGATGGTGCCGGTTAGCATTTTTCTGGTGATTTTGTTCGTGATCTGGCTTGGCGCACGCAGGGATAGTTCGCTGGGGAAGATCTACCTCAGCACGCTTGCCTTCTTTATGGTGGTCTCCATTATCCTGTTTCCGGGGTGGACCTCCGAGTGGTTCGCGACCTATTTGCGCTTGTTTCCCGACTTTTCATGGGTACGCACGCCGTTGATGGTTGTTGGGGAGCTTTTCCCGGGGGCAAGTTCCCAGATAGCGATTGTTCTCAGCCTGCTGTTTTTAATGATGATTTTGGTGGAATGGTATGGTATCGGTGAGCGGGACGGCCGCGGTTTTCACTGGAAATTGATGATCACGCTCAACCTGCTTTACCTTTTCAACCTGACGTCTGAAGGGATTTACCTTTTATGGCTTTTGGCACCACTTTTCAGCGTTTACAAGTATTTAACTGAGAAATGGCGTGTTTCTGGTAAAATTATCACCTGGGTAACTTACCTTGCCCTAATCTATATTTATTGGCATCGTTTTCAGATCTCTCAAAATTGGCAGCCCGAGGAAACAGCACTGATTATCCTTTTGTTGCCCTTGTTAACAGTGTTAGGTTTGCAGTGGTTTAGGTGGTGGGCAACCGTCAGTCCTAAAGCGCTGATTGATTCAATTAATTCATAAGGAGATTTATTAAAATGGCAAAGAAAAGAGTTGGCGTCCTTACTGGCGGCGGTGACGTTCCAGGTTTGAATATCGCGATTAAATCTGTTTTACTCAACAGCCTTGATGGCGATTATGAAATTGTTGGCATTCGCAGAGGCTGGCTTGGTCTTCTGGGATACGACATCAACGACCGTTCCACCCATGACCTTTACATCCGGGACCTGAACCCCACCGTCGTGCGCCGTGTTGATCGGACTGGCGGCACCTTTTTGCACACCTCCCGCACAAACCCCTCCAAAGTCCGCGCCAAGGATACCCCTGAGTTTTTGCGGGGAAGCAAGTGGGGCAAGGTTGTGGACGAGATGGAGGAAATCACGGATTACACCGATTACATCCTCAAGGTAATTGATCACCTTAACCTTGACTCCCTGATTACGATTGGCGGCGACGACACGCTAAGCTATTCCGCCCGCCTTGTAAAGGAGGGGATCAAGTTAAACGCCATTCCCAAAACAATGGATAACGACGTTTTGGGAACGGAGTACTGCATTGGGTTCTCGACCGCGGTAACACAGGCAGTCAACCTGATCTCGAATTTCCGCACTTCGATTGGTTCGCACGAACGTATCGGCGTGATTGAGCTTTTTGGACGCAATTCGGGTGAAACCGCTCTGATCACCGGCTACCTGAGCTATGTAGACCGGACTATCATCTGCGAAGTGCCTTTCAATATGCAGGAAGTTGCGGAATTGTTGGCATCAGATAAGCGCAACAGCAAGTCCTATTACTCGTTGTGCGTTATCTCGGAGGGTGCTCATACGGATGGCGGCGAGATCGTTGAATCGGGCGAGGCGGATGCTTATGGTCACCGCAAATTAGGCGGCATTGGTGAGTTGCTTGCGGATCAAATCAAGGTGCTCACGGGCTACAACACCATGTACCAGAAACTCGGCTATCTTGTTCGGAGCGGAGCTGCCGACATGCTTGACCGCATGGTTGCGATGAACTATGGCGCTCTGGCAATGCAGCTCACCATGAAGAACAATTACGGTCATCTGGTTGGGATTACCGATGGAAACTATTCGGTGGTGCCGGTTGATACGGTCATCAGCGGCAAGCGGCATGTGGACGTTGATCTCTATTACGACAAAGATGCCTATCGCCCCAAGGTCAAGAATGTTCTTGGCTTGCCGATGTTCCTCCACTAAAATTAAGGAATGCGAGAGCCTGCGGTGAACCCGCAGGCTCTTTTTGAGGACGCGAATGAGTGCTGATTCACAAGGCGTTTCCAATCTGCGTTACGCGTTGATCCCCAGGGTCTTAATATTTCCGGTGAAAGATACGGGTCAGATTCTGCTGCTTGAAGGCGCACTGGATAAGAAAATCTGGGCGGGGTTATGGAATGGCGTGGGGGGGCACGTTGAACAGGGGGAGACGATCCTTGGCGCGGCGAAACGTGAGCTGTACGAAGAAAGTGGACTTTCCGCGAATAAGTTAATTTTTTGCGGTCAGGTGGTGGTGGACACAGGTCAGAATAGGGGAATAATCTTTTTTGTTTTCAAGGCTAAGAGGCTGACAGGAGATCTGGTTGCATCGGCGGAAGGCAAACTGAGCTGGTTTTCCCTCCAAAACGCGTTGAAACTGAATTTGGTTGAGGATCTCTACACGCTGCTTCCGCTGGTTATGCGCCAGCGTGCAAGCGGGCGTCCTTTCTGGGGGTTTTACCGTTATGACGAAAAAGGCCAACTGGTAATGTCATTCACCAGTTGATTTTTCAAAAAACACCAGCAGGGTGTCCCCGTATTTTCGTGAATCAAAGACTTCCAGGTTCGTGTAGGTTTTTTCGACCCATTCCAACGGGTTGATTTGTACGATTACCTGACCCGCGTCATCAAGCAGGAGTGGGTTCTGGTCGATCAGGTCCATCGCTTTTTCCCACATTCCTTTGTATTGCGGCGGGGCGACATAAATCAGGTCAAACATCGGGTTGGATTGGCTGGAGAGCCAACTAAACGCGTCTGCCTGGAAGACGCGGGCTTTATCGGTGAAGTGAGTGGCGGCGAGGTTCTCGCGGATGGTGTTTACCGCCAGCCGGCTGGTATCCAAAAAGGTTACTTCTTTTGCCCCATGGCTGAGGGCTTCGATCCCAACCGCGCCGGTTCCTCCGAACAGGTCCAGCATGCGAACACCCGGAATTTCTCCCAAAAGGATGTTGAACAATGCTTCTTTCACTTTGTCGGTGATGGGTCGGGTGGTGTCGCCGGGCACATGTTTTAGCCTTAACCCTCTGGCGGTTCCACCGATCACGCGCAGCATGCCCATTGGCTATTCCTCCTGGCTCTCGGGAAGGCCGAGCTTATGGCGCATGTAGGCTATGGTCAGGTTTAGCCCATCGCGAATTTCAACGCGCGGCTGCCAGCCTAAGATTGTTTTTGCGCGGGTGATGTCTGGCTGGCGGCGCTGTGGATCATCTCCGAGGGTGTCGGAATAATGTTCAATAATCCCGCTCTTGTTCTTGCAGAGATCGTTGATGATCAGAGCAAAGTCTCGGATTGAGATTTCAAGTGGATTGCCAATATTCACCGGCATGTATTCATCGGTGATCATGAGGCGGTAAATGCCCTCGATTAAGTCGCTGACATAGCAGAAACTGCGCGTTTGTTCGCCTGTGCCATAAATGGTCAGAGGTTTCCCAAGCAAGGCTTGCTGGATGAAATTTGGCACAACTCTACCGTCATCCAACCGCATGCGGGGACCAAACGTGTTAAAGATACGCACAATGTGAGTTCGAACCCCGTGAGCGTTATGGTATGCCATCGTCAGGGCTTCGGCAAAACGCTTGGCTTCGTCGTAGACAGACCTTGGTCCGACTGGGTCGCAGTTGCCCCAGTAATCCTCGCTTTGCGGATGTACGGCTGGGTCACCGTAGACTTCGCTGGTGGATGCCAGCAAAAAGCGGGCTTTGTGGGCTTTCGCCACTCCCAGACTGTTGTAGGTCCCAAGCGCGCCAGCTTTCAGGGTCTGGATCGGCAGGTTGGGGTAACCCAAGGGTGAAGCGGGGTTTGGGCTGGCGGGTGAGGCAAAGTGGAGAATGTAATCAAGCGGTTCATCCACCTGGATATAGCTTGAGACGTCCTGTTCGATGAGCCTGAAATTCGGATTATGCTCAAGGTGTTTGAGATTATCCCGGTCTCCGGTTATGAAATTGTCGAGACCAATTACCTGATGACCTTCGGCGAGTAGTCGGTCTGTTAGATGCGAACCCAAAAAACCAGCCGCGCCAGTTAGTAAAATAAGCATACGTGCCCTTTCAGTTTTTGGCAGGGTTTCGAGTATAATCATGACCCTGAACAAGTGAGAATTATAGCATGCCTGAACCTGACACCAATTTATTAAACCCCACCACACAAGCCCTCGAAGCGCTGCTTTTTGCCGCGCCGGGTTTGAGTTCGGTAGATCAGTTAAGCCAGGCGTTAAACGTCTCGAAAGTTGAAGTGGAGAAATCGTTGGAAGCATTATCCAGCCATCTTTCCTCCTTTCATGGTCTGCGCCTTCAGAAGATCAAAAACCAATACCAGTTGATTTCCGCCCCGGAACATGCCGAGAAGATCGAGAAATTTCTTGGTTTGGAGATTACATCCCGCCTGACGCAAGCGTCGCTTGAGGTGCTGGCGATTGTGGCGTACAAGCAGCCAACAACGAGGCCCGAGATTGATTCAATTCGCGGGGTAAACAGCGATGGCGTCGTGAAGAGCTTGCTCTCAAAAGGGCTGATCGAGGAATTAGGACGCTCCGAGGCTATCGGACGCCCAATTCTTTATGGCGTGACCAACGAGTTTTTCCAACATTTCGGTCTTGAATCGCTTGATCAACTCCCTGCGGTGGACCTGGAAGGTCTCTTCACGACCAAACCTTCTGCCGAAACCGAAGAAACGAGGCTTTTGAAAGACTAATGGAAGAACGCGTGCAAAAAATCATGGCATTCGCGGGCATTGGCTCGCGACGTGCCTGCGAGAAACTCATTGAAGCAGGTCGGGTGAAAGTCAATGGAAAGGTCATTCATCTCGGTGATAAAGCCGACACGTCCAAAGATTCCATCAGCGTTGACGGCAAATTGCTGAGAGTAACCGCCGAGCGGATTTATATCGCCCTGAACAAGCCCAAAGGTTACCTCTCCGACATTGACGAAACCCATCCCAGACCTACGGTCAATGACTTGATCGGCATCTCTGAACCGCTTTTTGCGGTTGGCAGGCTCGACCTGGACAGCGAGGGTTTGATTTTGATGACCAATGACGGTGAATTGGCGAATCGGCTCACGCATCCCCGCTACCATCACGAAAAGGAATATGAAGTATTCGTGATCAAAACTCCGGACCAGGAACAGATGGAAATCTGGCGGAGGGGGGTTGTTTTGGAGGACGGCACACGCACCCTGCCGGCGCAGGTCGAAATTATGGGCAGCTATAGCAACGGGGCTTGGCTGCGGATTATCATGCACGAAGGCAAAAAGCGGCAGATTCGCAAGGTGGGTGCCCGGATCGGGCTGCCTGTTTCGCAGATCAAACGAGTGCGCATAGCCAATCTGAAATTAGGCAAGCTCAAGTCTGGCGAATGGCGCAATCTGACCCCGCGTGAAGTTTACCAACTTAGAAGATTCGCCGGGCTGATCAAAGGTGAAGAAAAATAGTAAATTATTAAGATAAAGAACAGCGCGGAGTTCGCGCTGTTCTTATTTTAAATATCAGATGGTTATGCTATGGGGGAGCCCCACGCATGAAGCAGGTTTGTTACTCTGCTCCGCTGGTCATGGTTGACGTGAGTCCGTTTGATAAGGCATCTTGTAGTTTTGCGGTAATCTCTGGACTGATTGGGTCCGTGCACTCTTCCCTGTCCATCCGGCGGATGTAGCGTTTCAGGTCTTCCAGCTCGACAACAGAGTAAGGCGCGGCTGCAACATCCCCAAGTTCGGTTTCTTTCAGGAACGCCACCATGATCGGTTTCATTTCCGGATGCATTTCGGCGGGAATGCCTTTTTCGATCAGATATTTGCTCAATGTAGCCGCAGCCTCCGCAACTTCTCTTTCAGGCTTGCCGACGCTGTCCTGACCCATCATTTTCTGAAGGCGGTTCTTTGTTTTGTGAACCCATTTTCCGTTTTGATAGCTGATTTCGCCGGTGGCGTTGATCGGGATTGGCAGCCAGATCCGGCAGGGACCCAGCAGAAGCATTGGCAGCGGCGTGCTGTATACGTAGTAGGTATATTCGTGCCGCAGTTTCTCGAAAGCCGAGCCCATCACTTCGTCATAACGCGGCGATCGTCCGAAGCGATTTACATACGTCAAACCGATCTGGGTCAGAAGGAAGCCAATGATAAGGCAGACATAAGAATAGAGTATCTGCGACATATCTTTCTGGAAGGCAAAATAGAGCCCCAACGCCAGTACGCCAAGGCTTGAAAAAGTCAAAATTTTACCGATGAGTTTGTTCCTGCTGATGTGTTTTTCGTTTCTGACCAGTTTCATGATTATTCTCCGTTTTTTGAGATAGTATTCTTCAAACCCGGCAATAAATTGGCGTCAATCGCCTGTACTGCACGGCTTATCGCGCTAACCATGGCTTTCGCGTCCGATCGCCCATGACCCACAAATATGAGTTCATTGATTCCCAGCAGAGGTGCTGAGCCAATCTCCGCGGGGTCCAGCATTTGGCGAACGCTGTTGAAGGCAGGCTTAGCCAGCATTGCGCCGATTTTGGTGCGTGTGCTTTTCATAAGCTCTTGTTTGAGCGTTCCAAGCATCAATTTCGCGACCGCCTCAACAGACTTTAGCAGCACGTTGCCAGTGAAACCGTCCGTAACAGCCACATCGACCGCGCCGCCAAAAAGCTCTTTACCTTCAATGTTGCCCACGAACCCGGGGATCTGTTCCTTCATCAGCGGGTGGGTTGCCTTGACGAGTTCGTTACCTTTGCCTTCCTCTTCGCCGTTGGCGATCAGCCCAACGCGGGGTTCGGTTACGCCGAGCATCAGGTGGGAATAGACTGCCCCCATCTGGGCAAATTGCACCAAAAATTCCGGTCTACAGTCCGCATTGGCGCCAATATCCAGCAATACGCTTTTTCCGCCGTTTACCGGGATTGTGGAGCCAAGGCAGGGACGGATTAAGCCGGGAATCAAGCCAAAAATTTTGGTCGCGAAGTACATTGTCATGCCTGTGTTGCCGGCTGTGACGAAAGCCTGGGCTTCGCCATCCTTCACCAATTGCATTCCAACCACCATCGTGTTCTGCTTCTTGGCGCGGGCTTCCTGGATGTGGTCGCTCATTTCGAGCCACTCTGGCGCGTGTACCACGCGCACGCCCGAAAGGTCCTGGTTTAGCTTTTTGAGCTCGGCGGTGAGCTGTGCCTCGTCCCCAACGAGGATCACATTTATGCCGAACTGCTTGCTGGCTATTACTGCCGCTTCCACTTCAGGGTAGGGGCGGTTATCACTGCCCATCGCGTCTACTACAATTGTTTTCTTCAACTTGCACCTCAGATTCTGCCTCCGGGTTCTTGACAAAGAACGCGGAACCTGTATAATTCAATCTCACGTTTGCGCTGGTGCTGGAATTGGCAGACAGGCGTGGTTGAGGGCCACGTGCCGCAAGGCGTGAGGGTTCAACTCCCTCTCAGCGCATTCAAAAAGAGCAAGCAATTGCTCTTTTTGTTTTTTTAAGGAAATGCTCGGCGCAGCCAGGTCAATGGATTGACCGGCGTGCCCTGGATATCCACTTGAAAGTGCAAATGCGGACCGGTCGAACGACCAGTCGTACCGATAATCCCAATCAACTGACCAGATTCAACCTTTTCACCTTGGCTTATAAGGATTTCGTTGAGGTGCATATACGTGGTGTAGATGCCCAAACCGTGGTCAATCACGATGGTATTGCCTCGCACCACCTGGTTAGGAAACACCCCAACTACCGTCCCGCCCGCCGGGGCGTATACTTCCGTGCCCTTGCAGTAGCCAAGGTCAAGACCTGTGTGGTAATAGAGGGATGGGTTGTCGTTATAGGTGCGTCGGCTGCCGAATTCGGAAATGATGCAATCGGCGTCCTGCGCGGGGGAGTACCATAAACCTTCCCACTGCTGCACAGGTGTCACAGCCGACACAACCGCATTGAACCTGGTGTTTTCTTCTTTCTCGGCATCAGTACCGATCGTTTCCGGGTCCACCTCCAACACTCCGTCCGATGGGTAATTACCCGAACTAATCATCACCAGTTGATCAAAACGGTACTCACCCCCATCGGGGTAGGTCACCGTCATGGTCAGTGGATAGACACCGGTTTCGGTCAGGGCGTTGATCCCGCCGTATGCCATTTGCACCCCGCCAACCTCCACAAAAGTCGGTTGAATCGAAGCCAGATCTGCTTTGATTGTCACTTCCTGATCACTTTCGACTTTGATCAGAAAAGTTCCGCCTTGGGTGAGTGGAAGGTTGTCGATGACGATGCTCTTTATGCCAGGCAGGGCTAGGTTGCTTCCGTTTGCCTCGGTTGAAGGCATGTAGTAGGTGTCCATCGGCATGCCCATGCTTGGGCTTGAGAGACCGTTGATCTGGGCGAGCAGCCAGGTGTTCCTGCCGCTCAAAACGCTCGCTTCCAAAAACGACTCTCCCGTCTTTATGGCGGACATCGTCGTCATTGCTGTCCCGTTTTCCTGGGTGGTCATGATGATTTCCCGACCGATGAAAAGCTCCGAAGGGCTCGTCAATTGGTTGGCTTTGACGAGCACCGCCGCGTCCGTCTGGCTTCGGCGGCTCAAGCTCGTCAGGCTGGAACCTAAGGTCACATATTCGGTAGTCAATACCCCTTGCATTCCCTGCAAGCTTGGGATCTGCAACCGGTCCCCCGGACGCAAAACGTTATCGGGCTGGATATTGTTGAGGCTCATCAACTCATCGAGCGTGGTATCGAAGCGCTGGGCGATCCACGAGAGCGTGTCGCCGGATTGCACGATATAGGTAGGGTAGGTTGCTTGCGCGTAGGCTTGCCTGACGCCTGGGGCAATCAGACAAGCAGCCAGAAAAATCACTGTGACCAGAAAACGTCTTGCTGAAATTCTCTGTTGATGGTTGGTATAATCTGCCATAATCAAATCATTAGTTTACCATAAGCTTGGAAAGGGCGCGAAAGAATGAGAATCACTACCTGGAATGTCAACGGAATCCGTGCGGTTGTTAACAAGGATGGTTTCGCATGGCTGGATGAAATCAAGCCTGATATCCTCGGTATGCAGGAAATCAAAGCCAAACCGGAACAGGTTCCCCAACTGCTTCTTGAACACCCCGAATACCAGAGCGTTTGGCACTCAGCCGACCGTCCAGGTTACAGCGGCACCGCGGCGCTCTATAAACCTGTGCCTATATCCATCAATACCGGTCTCGATATGGACGAATATGATCACGAGGGGCGCACGCTTCGCCTGCAGTACCCCGACTTCTTCCTCTACATTATCTATTTTCCCAATGGTGGGCAGCAAAACAACCGAGTCCCTTTCAAACTCGGCTTCTACGCCCGCCTGCTCGAACTTTGTGACCAACACCACGCCAACGGCGAACGCGTGATTATCACAGGTGATTTTAACACCGCACATAACGAGATCGACCTCGCCAACCCGAAATCAAACCAGAAAAACACGGGCTTCCTGCCCGAGGAACGCGCCTGGATCGACAAGTACCTTGAGCACAATTTTGTGGATGCCTATCGCGCGCTCTACCCCGACACGGTTGGCTATACCTGGTGGGATTACCGGACAAACGCCCGACCGCGAAATATTGGCTGGCGGTTGGACTACTTTCTCGTCAGCTCCGAGTTGATGCCGCGCGTTTCCGCGGTTGAGATTCACGAAGATGTCATGGGCTCCGACCACTGCCCAGTGAGCTTGG
>ERZ1645192.1401-NODE-1401-length-20106-cov-8.312004_pt1 | contig 20106 bp, 16 predicted proteins | sample MGYA00575354_ERZ1645192 | MGnify/ENA primary metagenome ERZ1645192 (study PRJEB40844, sample SAMN11349763) | freshwater sediment metagenome | isolation source: river sediment | host: Sediment | place: India: Faizupur Khadar , New Delhi | collected 2017-02-21 ... | reverse complement strand
TAGTCGCGCACGCGCCGCAGCAGGCGGTTGGCGATGCGCGGGGTGCCGCGCGAGCGGCGCGCGACTTCCCCGGCGCCCTCGGCGTCGCAGTCGATGCCGAGGATGCGCGCGGAGCGGCGCACGATCCGGGTCAACTCCTCGGGCGAGTAGAACTCCAGCCGCTGGACGATGCCGAAGCGGTCGCGCAGCGGCGCGGTCAGCAGGCCGGCGCGGGTGGTGGCGCCGATCAGGGTGAACGGCGGCAGGTCGAGCTTGATCGAACGCGCGGCGGGGCCTTCGCCGATCATGATGTCGATCTGATAGTCCTCCATCGCCGGATAGAGGATCTCCTCGACCACCGGCGACAGGCGGTGGATCTCGTCCACGAACAACACGTCGTGCGGCTGCAGGTTGGTCAGTAGCGCGGCGAGGTCGCCGGCCTTCTCGATCACCGGGCCCGAGGTGACCCGCAGGCTGACCCCGAGTTCGTTGGCGATGACGTGGCTGAGGGTGGTCTTGCCGAGCCCCGGCGGCCCGAAGATCAGCACGTGGTCCAGCGCCTCGCCGCGGCCCTTGGCCGCCTCGATGTAGATCTGCAGTTGCTCGCGCACCGGTTGCTGGCCGAGGTATTCGTCGAGCCGGCGCGGGCGGATGCTGGCCTCGAGGGCCTCGTCCTCGCGGGTGGCGCCGGTGCCGATGATGCGGTCGCTGGTCATGCCGGGATTATCGCCGCTTTTTGCTCCCTCCCTTTCGCCAAGGGCGAAGGGGAGGGTTGGGGTGGGGTGCCTTTCGCGACGGAGCAAACCCCTCCCCGTCCCTCCCCCTGCGCTGCGCGCAAAGGGAGGGGGCACAGCGTCAGATCTGGACCTGGGTCCCCAGCTCCACGATCCGGTTGCCCGGGATGTGGAAGAACCCGGTGGCGGGGGCGGCGTTGCGGTGCATCAGCGCGTACAACTTGTCGCGCCACGCCGGCATGTTGCGGTGCGGGCTGGCGACGATGGTCTCGCGGCTGGTGAAGTAGGTCGTGTCCATCGGGTCCAGCACCAGGTCGCACTGGTCGCAGGTCTGCATCAGCGCCTGCGGGACGTCCGGTGTCTCCATGAAGCCGAAGCGGATCAGCACGCGGTAGAAGTCGTCGCCGATCGAGGTGACCTTGAGCCGCTCGCCCTTGGCCGCGTAGGGCACGGACAGGGTCTCCACGGTCAGGAAGATGTTGCGCTCGTGCAGGACCTTGTTGTGCTTGAGGTTGTGCAGCAGCGCATGCGGCACCACGCCCTTGTCCGCGGTCATGAAGATCGCGGTGCCCGGCACCCGCACCGGCGGCGACAGCATCAGCCCCGGCAGGAAGCTGTCGAGCTGGATGCCTTCCTTGCGGATCTCCGTGTGGAGCAATTCGCGGCCGCGGCGCCAGGTGCGCATCATGGTGAAGGCGGTGATGCCGATGAACAGCGGCACCCACGCGCCGATGCCGCTCATCAGCTTGGCACCGTTGGCGAACAGGAAGGCGACGTCGATCAGCAGGAACATCGCGCACAGCGGCAGCACCCATTTGCGGGTGTCCGGCCAGCGCGTGTAGGCGACGATCGCCAGCAGCAGGGTGTCGATCAGCATGGTGCCGGTCACCGACAGGCCGTAGGCCGTGGCCAGCGCCCCCGAGCTGCGGAACGACAGCACCAGCACCACCACCGCCGCGAACAGCATCCAGTTGATCGACGGCACGTAGATCTGGCCGATGGTGTCGCGCGAGGTGTACTTGATCTGCAGGCGCGGCAGGTAGCCCAGCTGGATCGCCTGGCGGGTGACCGAGAACGCGCCGGTGATCACCGCCTGCGAGGCGACCATCGCCGCGGTGGTCGCCAACACCAGCATCGGCACCTGCGCCCAGCCGGGGATCGACATGTAGAACGGGTTGGCGACCGCGTCCGGGTGGCGCAGCAGCACCGCGCCCTGGCCGTAGTAGTTCAGCACCAGCGCCGGCAGCACGAAGCCGAACCAGCCCCAGCGGATCGGCTGCTTGCCGAAGTGGCCCATGTCCGCGTACAGCGCCTCGCCGCCGGTCACCGTCAGCACCACCGCGCCGAGGATCAGCACCGCGTGCCAGTCGTGGGTGGTGAAGAACAGCCAGGCCCAGTACGGGTTCAGCGCGCGCAGCACGATCGGATGCTGGGCGATGTTCCAGACGCCGAACCCGGCGATCACCACGAACCAGGTGATCATGATCGGGCCGAACGCCTTGCCGACGCTGGCGGTGCCGAAGCGCTGGAACGCGAACAACGCGGTCAGCATCACCAGGCTGATCGGCAGCACCCATTGCTTGAACAGCGGCGACACCACCTCCAGGCCCTCCACCGCGCCGAGCACGGTGATCGGCGGGGTGATCATGCCGTCGCCGAAGAACAGCGCCGCGCCGAAGATGCCCAGGATCCCCACCGTGTAGGCCAGCCGCGAACCCTGCTTCAGGCTGCGCTGGGCCAGCGCGGTGAGCGCCATGATCCCGCCCTCGCCGTCGTTGTCGGCGCGCATGATCACCACCACGTACTTCAGGGTCACCACCAGCACCAGCGACCAGAAGCCCAGCGAGAGCAGGCCCTTGACCGTCGCCGGATCCGGGGTCAGCCCGAAATGCGGGTGGAACATCTCCTTGATGGTGTACAGCGGGCTGGTGCCGATGTCGCCGAACACCACGCCGACCGCGCCCGCCACCAGCGCCGCCAAGCCCGCGCCGCCATGCGACTGTCCGTGGGAAGTCTGTGTGCTCATCGGACGCCTGTGGGCTCTCGGGAAGGATGCCGGCTCAGCGGAGCGCGGACTGTAGCGCCTTGCGGATGATGGCCTCGGCGACGTCGCCGTCGGCGGCCACCTTGCGCGCCATGCGGTCGGCCTCGGCCGGCTTGTAGCCCAGCGCCTGCAGGGCGGTGATCGCCTCGGCCAGCGGATCTCCGGGCAGCCCGGGCGACGAGGACGCGGGGCCGCCGGCGAAGTCCGCGGCGCGGTCGCGCAGCTCCACCACCATCCGCTCGGCGGTCTTCTTGCCGATGCCGGGGATACGGGTGAGCGCGGTCACGTCCGAGGCCTGCACCAGCCGCGCGAACTCGTCGACGCTGGCGCCGGACAGCACCGCTAGCGCGATCTTCGCGCCGATCCCGCTGACCTTCTGCACGTCGCGGAACAGGCGGCGCTCGGACTCGCGCAGGAAGCCGTACAGCGAGACGCTGTCTTCCTTCTGCGCATGGTGGGTGAACAGGAACACCTCGCGACCGACCTCGGGCAGGTCGTAGAAGGTGCTCATCGGCGCCTCCAGTTCGTAGCCCACGCCACTGACGTCGACCACGAGCCAGGGCGGTGCCTTGTGGATCAGGATGCCCTTCAGCCGACCGATCATCGCGTCCCCCTGCCCTTGCGGCCCCACGCGGTACGCGCATCCGTCCCCAGCCGGTTGGCGCTGGCGCGCACGTGGGCGTGGGTGATCGCCACCGCGAGCGCGTCCGCGGCGTCGGCCTGCAGCTTGCCCTGCAGCCCGAGCATGATCCCGACCATGTGCTGGACCTGGGTCTTGTCGGCGTTGCCGCTGCCCACCAGGCCCAGCTTGATCTCCTTGGCGGCGTATTCGCTGACCGGCAGGTCGCGGGCCACGCAGGCGGCGACCGCGGCGCCCCGCGCCTGCCCCAGCTTCAGCGCGGACATCGCGTTGTTCGACAGGAACACCTGCTCCACCGCAACTTCGTCCGGCGCGTACTGCTCGATCAAGGCCCACAGGCCGTCCAGCAGCTTGCGCAGGCGCAGCGGGAAGGATTCGGCATCCAGCAGGTTCAAGGGCTGGTGGTGCACATGCGACACCTTGCCGTCGGCGGCGACGTCGATGATGCCCACGCCGGTGCGCTGCGAGCCGGGGTCGATGCCGAGAATGCGCGTCACGTCGCGGGATCGCGTCGGCGAGGGAGGCTTACGCGGCCGCGCCGAAATCGGCGTTGGAATAGACGTTCTGCACGTCGTCCATGTCCTCGAGCCAGCGCAGCAGTTTCTGCACCTGCTCCGCGGTCTCGCCGTCCACCGGGGAATCGTTGTCCGCGCGCAGGGTGACCTCGGCGAAGCCCGGCGCAAGCCCCGCGGCCTCCATCGCGGCCTTCACGTCGGCGAAGGCCTCGGGCGCGGTCAGCACGTCGATCGCACCGTCCTCGGGATACACCACCACGTCGTCAGCGCCGGCCTCGATCGCGGCTTCGGTCACCGCGTCCTCGTCCGCGCCGCCGTCGTAGCTGAGCACGCCCAGCTTGCGGAACATGAAGCTGACCGAGCCGTCTGTACCGAGGTTGCCGCCGAACTTGCCGAAGGCATGGCGGACGTCGGCGACGGTGCGCACCTTGTTGTCGGTCAGGCAATCCACGATCACCGCGACGCCGCCGGCGCCGTAGCCCTCGTAGCGCACTTCCTCGTAGGTCACGCCTTCCAGCTCGCCGGTGGCCTTCTTGATCGCGCGCTCGCTCACGTCCTTGGACATGTTCACGGCCAGGCCCTTGTCGACCGCCGCGCGCAGGCGCGGGTTGCCGTTCGGATCGCCGCCGCCGGCGCGCGCCGCCACCGAGATCTCGCGGATCACCTTGGTGAAGATCTTGCCGCGCTGCGCGTCGACCGCGTTCTTGCGCGCCTCGATGGAAGGACCACGTCCCATGCACTGTCCAGACTGTCTTGCGGAGGGCGCGGATTATACGGCGGGCGGTTCGACCGCGTGCTCGAACCCGTCGCCGCGCAGGAACCCCGCCACCTGCCGCACCACCTCGTCGGAGAACAGCAGGCCGCTGTGGCTGGCCCGCACCACCACGTGGTCGGCCAGGCCCGGGACCCGGGTCTCAGCCACGGACACGGTGCCATCGTGCGGGCCATCGAAGCGCGCGACCAACCCGCCCAGGCCGCGCGGCACGCAGCCGGCGACCATCCCGGCCTCGATCCCGTCGGGGATCCGGCCGATGCCCGCCTGCAGCAGGGCGCGGTTGTGGCCGACCAGCTGCGCCCCGGCGGGGATGCGCGCGGCGATCGCGGCGGCTGCCCCACTGCCTGCCAGCGGCGAGCCCAGGCAGACGATGCGGCCGATCGCGGCGTCGCCGAGACGCTCGACCGCGCGCAGGGTCAGCAGCCCCCCCAGACTGTGCGCGACCACGTGCAGGCCCGGATGCGCGGCCAGTACCCCGGCCAGCCGCGCGACCACAGCGTCGGTGTCCTGCAGCAGGCTGTAGTAGCCGAACGTGGTCGGGGCGAAGCCTTGGCTGCGCAACCGGGTCGCCAGCCAGCGCATGGCGATGCTGCGCATCCACAGCCCGTGCACCAGCAGCACGCCGGGCGCGGCGTCAGGCGGCATCGGGCGGGCGCCGGTACATGAACTCGCGATCGCGCTGGGCGCCGACGATGAATGCGTATTCGCCGGCGAAACCGAAGCCGTAGCGGGCGTAGAAGCGCTGCGCGCCGAGGTTCTCGGACCACACGCTCAACCACAGGGTGCGTGGCCCGTCGCGCAGCAGCCAGGCCATCGCCGCATCCATCAGCGCGCGCCCCACGCCGCCGTTCTGGGCGTCCGCGCGCAGGTACAGGCGCTTGACCTCGCCATCGCCGGGGCGCACGTCGGCATGCGGCAGGCCGCAGGGACCCGCCTGCACGTAGCCGATCGCAAGACCATCAACCTCGGCGATCCACAGCGCGTAGCCGGGCTGGTCGAGGACGGCGGCATAGGCCTGCCGCGAATGGCTTTCGTCGAGGAAGGCCTGCAGGTCCTCCGGCGCGTACAAATGGCCGAAGGTCTCGACGAAAGTGTCGGCGCCGAGCGCGGCGAGCACGTCCGCATCGGCGGTGGTGGCGCGGCGGATCGATGCGGTCATCGCGCGCCGCCCGACGGGGACCGGGGATGGGCGGCTGCGGCTAGCGGGCCAGGGACGGCCCGCGGCGACGCGTCGGACAGGACGTCCGCACGCGTCGGGCAGCAGTCCCCGGCGCCGGTCACCGGTCGGCGGCCCGCACCTGCACATGCACCTCGGCCAGCTGCGCGTCCGGGATCGGGCTGGGCGCGTCGGTCATCAGGCACTGCGCGGACGTGGTCTTGGGGAAGGCGATCACGTCGCGGATCGAGTCGCTGCCGGCCATCAGCGCGGCGATGCGGTCGATGCCGAAGGCGATGCCGCCGTGCGGCGGCGCGCCGTACTTCAGCGCGTCCAACAGGAAGCCGAACTTGGCGCGCTGTTCCTCGGCGCCGATGCCCAGCAGGTCGAACACCGCCGCCTGCATCTGCGGGCGGTGGATGCGGATCGAACCGCCGCCGATCTCGTTGCCGTTCAACACCATGTCGTAGCCGCGGCTCACCGCGGTCTTCGCATTCGCGCGCAGGTCCTCGATCGAATCCACCGCAGGCGCGGTGAACGGGTGGTGCAGGGCCACGTAGCGCTGTTCCTCCGCATCCCATTCGAACATCGGGAAGTCGGTGACCCACAGCGGCTTCCAGCCGTCCTGGACCAGGCCGAAGTCCTTGCCGGCCTTCAGCCGCACCGCGCCCATGAAATCGCTGACCTTGCCGTAGGCGCCGGCACCGAAGAACACGAGGTCGCCGTTGCCCGCGCCGACATGCGCCAGCAGCGCCTCGAAGGCGCCTTCGGCGAAGAACTTGGCGACCGGCGATGTGACCGCGCCGGCCTCGTCGATCTTGGCGTAGGCCAGGCCCTTGGCGCCGAACTTGGCGGCGTGCGCGGCGTACTCGTCGATCTGCTTGCGCGACAGCGACGCGCCGCCGGGGATGCGCAGCGCGACGACCCGGCCGTCCGGATCGTTGGCGGCGCCGGTGAACACCGCGAAGTCGCAGTCCTTCACCTGATCGGCGACGTCGACGAGTTCCAGGTCGATGCGCAGGTCGGGCTTGTCCGAGCCGTAGCGGCGCATCGCCTCGGCATAGGTCATGCGCGGGAACTCCGCCTCCAGCTCGACGCCCGCGACCTCGCGGAACACGTCGCGGACCATCGCCTCGACGGTGTCCTGCACGTCGCGCTCGGACACCCACGCGAACTCCATGTCGAGCTGGGTGAATTCCAGCTGGCGGTCGGCGCGCAGGGCTTCGTCGCGGAAGCAGCGCGCGACCTGGTAGTAGCGGTCGAAGCCCGCCATCATCAGGATCTGCTTGAACAGCTGCGGGCTCTGCGGCAGGGCGTAGAACTCGCCCGGGTGCATCCGCGCCGGGACCAGGAAGTCGCGCGCGCCCTCGGGCGTGGCCTTGGTCAGGATCGGCGTCTCGATGTCCTGGAAACCGCGCGCGTCCAGCCAGTGGCGCAGCGCCGAGACCAGCTTCGTCCGCGTGCGCATCTTGCGCTGCATGTCGGGGCTGCGCAGGTCGAGGTAACGGTACTTCAGGCGGATGTCCTCGCCCGGGTTCTCGTGGTGGTGGAACGGCAACGGCTCGGCTTTGTTCAACAGCTCGATCGTCTCGGCCACCACTTCCACCTGGCCGGTCCTGATCCTGTCGTTCACCGACTGGCGCTTGCGCACCGTGCCGGTGATGCGCAGGCAATCCTCGTAGCCCACCTTGCCGGCAGCCTCGAGCACCGCGGCGTTGCCGGCGGCATCCGCAGGTTCGGCGACCACCTGCACGATGCCCTCGTGGTCGCGCAGGTCGATGAAGACGATCTGGCCCATGTTGCGGGCGACGTCCGCCCATCCGCACAGGGTCACGGTCTGGCCGATCAACGCTTCGTCGACCAGGCCACAGAAATGGGTACGCATGGACACTCCGGAAAATCGGCCGGCGCCGGGAACCGGGCAGCCTGAAACGCCATTTTAACGGGCCAAGGCGCTACTGTGCCGGTGCACCGGGGCCCGGCGCCCCGGCGAACACCCACCGACCCACCTGTTCCGGGGATCCGCCATGTCCAGCCTGACACCGCATCGCCTGTTGCTCGCGTCCCTGCTGTCCCTCGGCCTCGCCACCAGTCTGTCCGCCCTGCCAGCCCCCGCCCATGCCCAGTCCCAGCGCGCCTACGCGCCGGAAGACCTGTGGACCCTGAGCACCTCGGAGCAGACCCGGGTGATCTCGCTGGAATACCGCGAGCAATCCAACGGCCGCCAGATCCCGAACGACCAGCTGCGCTTCTACCTCGACCAGGTCCGGCTGTCGCGCTGGACCTTCAGCAAGGTCAAGGCCGACATCGCCAAGTCGCTGGGCAATACCGGGGGCGGCTGGCGTCCGCCGCCGGGACCTGGCCCTGGCGGGCAGTCGATCCGCTGCGAGAGCACCGACGGCCGTTCGCGCACCTGCAACACGCCGTGGAACGGCCAGTCGCGCCTGCTCCGCCAGCTGTCCAACACCAGCTGCGTGGAGGGACGGACCTGGTACGACAGCAACGGCCGGGTCACGGTGACCAACGGCTGTCGCGCCGAATTCGGCCCCGGCCACATGGGCGGCGGCAACACCACGACCCTGCAATGCGAAAGCCGCGACGACCGCTACCGCACCTGCGGCAGCAACATCAGTGGGCGCGCGACCCTGGTGCGCCAACTCTCCGACACCCGCTGCACCGAGAACGTCAGCTTCGGCGTGCGCAATGGCCAGCTGTGGGTCGACCGTGGTTGCCGCGGCGTGTTCCAGGTCCGCACCGGCCATTGGGGCGGCAACGGCGGCAGCGATTATTCGGTGACCTGCTCCAGCACCAACAACCGCTACACCACCTGCGCCTGGGATGCGCGCCGCGGCTACCCGCGCCTGATCTCCCAACTGTCCAACGACAGCTGCCGCGAAGGCTATTCGTGGGGCTACAACCAGCGGACCGGCCTGTGGGTCGACAAGGGCTGCCGCGCGCGCTTCGGCGTGCGCTGAGGTCGCTTCAGCCGGCCGGGGCACCGCCCCCGGCCGGTGTCGCCGGCACGGCCGGCTTGGCCTCCGACTTCGCCTCGGGCTTGGCGTCGCCGGCCGTCTTGTCGGCGCCGACGGCCTCCCCGGCCAAGTTGCGCTTCTTGTCGCCGTCCTTCTTGAAGTCGGTCTCGTACCAGCCGCTGCCCGCCAGCCGGAACTGCGGGGCGGTCAGCTGGCGATGGACGGCGCCCTCGGCCGCGCAGGCCGGGCACCGGTCGGGGTCGGGATCCGACAGCTTCTGCAGGCGGTCGAAGCGGTGCCCGCAGGCGTCGCAGGCGAAGGCATAGATCGGCATCGGGCAGGGTCCACGTCAGGCGTGCAGCGAGGCTGGCATAGTGCGGCCTGTGGCCGGCGTTTCAAGGGATCGCCGTGCTTCCCTCCAACACCCCACCCCGCCGGAGCCCCGCATGCAGTCCCGCAACCTGATCGCCGCCGCCCTCATCGCCCTCGGCCTGGCCGGTGCCGGCTGGTTCGCCGCGCAGGGCATGGCCCACCTGCGCACCGCCGACCGCTACGTGACCGTGAAGGGCTCGGCGGAGAAGATCGTGGATGCCGACCTGGTGGTCTGGCCGCTGTCGCAGACCGTCGGCGGCAACGAACTGGGTGCGGTGCAGGCGCAACTGGACGCCAATACCCGCACCATCCGCGAATTCCTGACCAGCGCCGGCTTCAAGGACGACGAGGTGGTGGTCAGCCCGCCGCGACTCGAGGACCGCTGGACCTACGCCTACGGCGACAACCGCCCGCCTGAGCGCTATCGCTATTCCAATACCGTCACCTTGCGCACCAGCCGGGTCAAGGAAGCGCTGGGCGCGCTGCGCCGCAGCGGCGACATCGTCGCCCGCGGGGTGATGCTCAACACCGAGGAAGGCGGCGGGCCCGAGTTCGACTACACCCAGCTCAACGCGATCAAGCCGACGCTGATCGCCGAGGCCACCGCGGCCGCGCGCAGCTCCGCCGAACAGTTCGCCAAGGACTCGGGGGCGCGCATCGGCGGCATCCGCAGCGCCAACCAGGGCGTGGTCAGCATCGAGAACCGGGATGCCGGCAGCCCGCAGATCAAGAAGATCCGGGTGGTCACCACGGTCGAGTATTTCCTCAAGGACTGACGATGACGCCGGCACGCCAGTGGGCTGCGGCGCTGGCGATGCTCGCGAGTGCCGCCCTGCTGCTGCAGCTGGTGCTGTCGCTGCGGATGGGGCTCGACGCCGGGCGCGGCGCCCTGCACGGGCTCTGGCAATTCCTCGGCTATTTCACCGTCCTCAGCAACGGCCTGGTCGCGTGGCTCGCGCTGCGTGGCGCGTTGGCGGCGGATGGCGGCCGCGACCTGCGCTGGCGCGGCTGCGCGGTGACCGCGATCGTGCTGGTCGGGATCGGCTACCACCTGTTGCTGCGCGAAATCTGGAACCCGCAAGGCGCGGCGTGGCTCGCCGACCTGCTGCTGCACTACGCGGTGCCGCTGGCCGCGCTGGCGTGGTGGTGGGTGTTCCCGCCGCGGGTCCGCATCCCCGCGAGCGCGGCGGGCTGGTGGCTGGCGTGGCCGCTGGGGTATGCCGCCTACGCACTGGTCCGCGGGGCGATGAGCGGCTTCTACCCGTATCCCTTCGTGGACGTCCCCAGCCTCGGGATGGGGCGGGTGCTGGGCAATGTCGCCGGCCTGTGCATCGTGTTCCTGGCCACCGGCTTCCTGCTGCGCGCGCTGGCGCATGCCCGCCAGCGACCGGCCTGAGCGGGCCTCAGCCCTCGTACAGCGCCAGCAGTTCGGCTTCGGCGGTTTCGAGTTCCTGGCGCAACTGCAGCTGCGTCCGCCCGAGGTCGGCGACCTTGCCGGCATCCGCGTAGACCGCAGGGTCGGCCATGGCCGCATCGCATTCGGCCAGCTTGCCTTCCAGCCGCGCCACCCGTTCCTCGGCCTTCTGCAGCTTGTGCGGATTGGGCTTGGGCTTCGCCATCGGCGCAGGCGCGGGCGCGGCCACCGCCGGCGCGGACTTCGGCACCGGGGTCTTGGGGTTGTCGGCGCCGGGGCGGGTGCGCAACCACGCGGCGTAGTCGTCGAGGTCGCCGTCGAACGGCTCGACGATGCCGTCGTGCACGCGCCAGTACTGGTCGCTGACCAGGCCGATCAGGTGGCGGTCGTGGCTGACCATCACGATCGCGCCATCGAAATCGGACAGCGCCTCGGCCAGCGCCTCGCGCATCTCGAGGTCGAGGTGGTTGGTGGGCTCGTCCAGCAGCAGCAGGTTCGGCTTGTTCCACGCCAGCAGCGCGAGCGCGAGCCGGGCCTTCTCCCCGCCGGAGAAGTTGTCGATCACCTCGAACGCGCGGTCGCCCGGGAACTGCCAGCCGCCGAGGAAATTGCGGAAGTCCTGGGTCGCGGTGTTCGGCGAGAGTTCCTTGAGGTGGTCGATCGGCGAGGTCCCGGCCACCAGCGATTCCACCGTGTGCTGGGCGAAATAGCCGATGCGCAGGTCCGGGTGCGCGATGCGCTCGCCGGACATCGGCGCCAGCTCGCCCACCAGGGTCTTCACCAACGTCGACTTGCCGGCGCCGTTGACGCCGAGCAGGCCGATGCGGTCGCCCGCCTCCAGCCCGAAGCCGACGTTGCGCAGGATGGTGGCGCCCGGGCCGTACCCGCAATCAACGTCGCGCAGCGACAGCAGCGAATTCGGCAGCCGCAGCGGCGCCGGCAGCTGGATGCTGACCCCGCGCTCGACGCGCACCGCCTCGGTGCCGGCCAGCTTCTCCAGCCGCTTCATCCGCGACTGCGCCTGCCGCGCCTTGCTGGCCTTGGCCTTGAAGCGGTCGATGAAGCTCTGCAGGTGCGCGCGCTCGGCCTGTTCCTTGTCGAACGCGATCTGCTGCTGGCGCAGGTGCTCGGCGCGCTGGCGCTCGAACGCGGTGTAGTTGCCCGCGTACAGCTTCGCCTTGCCGTCGTGCAGGTGCAGGATGTGGGTCGTGACGTTGTCCAGGAATTCGCGGTCGTGCGAAATCACCAGCAGCGTGCCGTCATAGCGCTTCAGCCATTCCTCCAGCCACACCACCGCATCGAGGTCGAGGTGGTTGGTCGGCTCGTCCAGCAGCAGCAGGTCGGACGGCGTCATCAGCGCGCGCGCCACGTTCAGGCGCACCCGCCAACCGCCGGAGAAGTCCGCGACCGGCTTTTCGTGGGTCTCCGCCGGGAAGCCCAGCCCGTGCAGCAGGCGGCCGGCGCGCGCGGTGCCGTCGTAGCCGTTGACCTCTTCCAGCCGCTGGTGCGCTTCGGCGACCGCCTCCCAGTCCTCGGCGGCGAAGGCGTTCGCCTCGGCCTGGATCGCGGCGTGCACCGCGGCATCGCCCGACAGCACGAAGTCGATCGCCGGGTCCGGCAGGTGCGGGGTTTCCTGCGACACGCTGGCGATGCGCGCCTTGCCGGGCAGGTCGATGTCGCCGCGGTCGGGCTCGACCTCGCCCATCAGGGCGGCGAACAGCGAGGACTTGCCGGCGCCGTTGCGGCCGACCACGCCCACCCGGTAGCCGGCATGCAGGGCCAGGTCGACGTCGGACAGCAGCAGGCGCTCGCCCCGGCGCAGGGCGAAATTACGGAAGGAAATCATCCGCATAGTGTAAGCGGCCGGGCAAGCTGAACCGCGGCTCAGGCAGCCACGCCCGAGGATGCGAAGATGGGGCCTGGCCCACCGCCGGGAGGCGCATGCCGCACCACACCTCGCTGATCGCCCTGCTGTGCGTGGGCTTCGTCATGGCCTTCGCCCTGGGCATGCTGGCCCAGCGCCTGCGGATGTCGCCGCTGGTGGGCTACCTGCTGGCCGGCGTCATCGTCGGGCCGTTCACCCCCGGCTTCGTCGCCGACCAGACCCTGGCCCCGCAGCTGGCCGAGGTCGGCGTGATCCTGCTGATGTTCGGCGTCGGCCTGCATTTCTCGCTGCGCGACCTGCTCGAGGTGAAGCACGTCGCGGTGCCCGGGGCGCTGGTGCAGATCGCCTTCGTCACCACCATCGGCGCGGCCTTCGGGTTGTGGCAGGGCTGGCCGACGATGGGCGCGGTGATCTTCGGGCTGGCGCTGTCGGTGGCGAGCACGGTGGTGGTGATGCGCGCGCTGGAGGAGCGGCGCCTGCTGGACACCCGGCGCGGGCGCATCGCGATCGGCTGGCTGGTGGTCGAGGACCTGGCGATGGTGCTGGCGCTGGTGCTGCTGCCGGCGCTGGCCGGGGCGCTCGGCAGCGGCGAGAAGGTCGGCGCGGGCGGGGTCATCGGCGCGCTGGCATGGACGCTGGTGAAGGTGGCCGCGTTCGTCGCCTTCATGCTGGTCGTCGGGCGCCGGCTCATCCCGCGGATCCTGGAACACGTGGCCGGGATCGGCTCGCGCGAGCTGTTCACCCTCGCGGTGCTGGCGATCGCGCTGGGCGTCGCGTTCGGCGCGGCGACCCTGTTCGACGTGAGCTTCGCGCTGGGCGCGTTCTTCGCCGGCATGCTGCTCAACGAATCCGAGCTCAGCCACAAGGCCGCGGCGGACTCGCTGCCGATGCGCGACGCCTTCGCGGTGCTGTTCTTCGTCTCGGTCGGGATGCTGTTCGATCCCGGCATCCTCATCGACCAGCCGCTGCTGGTGCTGGCGACGGTGGCGATCATCGTGCTGGGCAACGCGGTGATCGGCTTCACCGTGGTCAAGCTGTTCAAGCTGCCGATGCTGACCGCGCTGACCATCGCCGCCAGCCTGTCGCAGATCGGCGAGTTCTCCTTCATCCTCGCCGGCCTCGGCCTGTCGCAGAAGGCGCTGCCGCAGGAGGCGCACGACCTGGTGCTGGCGGGCGCGCTGCTGTCGATCATCGCCAACCCGCTGCTGTTCGCCTGGCTGGATCGCTGGGTGCTGCGCCAGCAGCCGGGCGCGGCCACGACCCAGGTGCGCGCCGCGCATTCCGAAGTCCCCGAGGACATCGGCGGCCACGCGATCGTGGTCGGCCACGGACGGGTCGGCCGCGAACTTTCTCGCCTGCTGCAGGAACGCGGCGTCCCGCTGGTGCTGGTCGAGGCCGACAACGACCGGGTCGAGGCCGCGCGCCGGCAGGGCCTGGTCACCGTGCGCGGCAACGCCGCCTCCGACGCCATCCTCAAGGCGGCGCGCCCGGACACCGCGGCGCTGGCGATCCTCGCCATCCCGCAGGCGCTGGAAGCCGGCGAGATCATCGCGCGCCTCAAGGCGATCAACCCGGCGATCAGCGTGCTCGCCCGCGCGCACAGCGAAGCCGAGGTCAAGCACCTGCTGGCGCACGGCGCGGACGCCGCGGTGCTGGCCGAGCGCGAGCTGGCCTATTCGTTGGCGGACATGGTGATGTCCACCCCACCCTACCGCCCGGCGCGCGCACCCGATCCCGATCCCCGGCCCGCCGGCTGAGGCGTCGGCTCAGGCCGCGGCGAGCGCGACCTCGAGGTCGGCCAGCAGGTCGTCGATGTGCTCGATGCCGATGCACAGGCGCACGGTGTCCTCGCCGACCCCGGCCAGCGCGAGTTCCTCCGGCGACAGTTGGCGGTGCGTGGTCGAGGCCGGGTGGGTCGCCAGCGATTTCGCGTCGCCGATGTTGACCAGGCGCGTGAACAGGCGCAGCGCATCGAGGAAGCGCGCCCCGGCCTCGCGGCCGCCGGGCAGGCCGAAGGTCAGCAGGCCGGACGCGCCTTTCGGCAGGTACTTGCGCGCCAACGCGTGCTCGGGATGGCCGGGCAAGCCCGCGTAGTTCACCCAGTCCACCTTCGGATGGCCCTGCAGGTAGGTCGCCACCGCCAGCGCGTTCTGGTTGATCCGGTCCATGCGCAGCGCGAGCGTCTCGATGCCCTGCAGGATCAGGAACGCATTGAACGGCGACAGCGCGGCGCCGGTGTTGCGCAGCGGCACCACCCGCGCGCGGCCGATATAGGCCGCCGGGCCGAGCGCTTCGGTATAGACCACGCCGTGGTAGCTCACGTCCGGCGTGTTGAGCCGCGGGAAGCGATCCGCATGCCCGGCCCACGGGAACCGGCCGCTGTCCACGATCGCGCCGCCGATGCTGTTGCCATGGCCGCCCAGGTACTTGGTCAGCGAATGCACCACGATGTCCGCGCCGAAGTCGATCGGGCGCAGCAGGTAGGGCGACGGCACGGTGTTGTCGACGATCAGCGGCACCCCGTGCGCGTGGGCGACCGCGGCCAGCGCCTCGATGTCGGTGATGTTGCCCAGCGGGTTGCCCACCGATTCGACGAAGACCGCCTTGGTGCGCGCGTCGATCAGCCCGGCGAACGCCTGCGGATCGCGGTAGTCGGCGAAGCGTGTCTCGATGCCGAACTGCGGCAGGGTGTGCGCGAACAGGTTGTAGGTGCCGCCGTACAGCGCGCTGGAGGAGACGATGTTGTCGCCAGCCTCGGCGATGGTCTGGATCGCATAGGTGATCGCGGCCTGCCCCGAGGCGAGCGCCAGCGCGGCGATGCCACCTTCCAGCGCGGCCACGCGCTGCTCCAGCACGTCGGTGGTGGGGTTCATGATCCGGGTGTAGATGTTGCCCGGCACCTTGAGGTCGAACAGGTCGGCGGCGTGCTGCGCGCTGTCGAAGGCGTAGGCCACGGTCTGGTAGATCGGCACCGCCACCGCGCGGGTGGTCGGGTCCGGACTGTAGCCGCCGTGGACGGCGATGGTCTCGGGTTTCCAGGAAGACGCTGGCTGGCTCATGGCTGCGATGCACCGCGTTGACGTGGGGACTTCACCTTACCGGGCGCAACGGCGGCCAAGCGCCCTGTGCTCATGACCATCCGGCATGGCGACCTGACGCGCCCACGTCCTCCCCGGATGGGTGCACACTCCGACGCTCCGACCCGCCGGATACCGCCATGCGCCACCCTCCGATCGCCCTTGCGCCCGCGTTGGCGGCCTGCCTGCTCGCCGCGTGTGCCCACGCGCCGCGGGCGCAGGGCCCCACGCCCTTGCGCGTGCAACTGCCTGCCGACGCACCCGCGGGCACCTCGGGGCGGCTGCTGGTGTTCGCGGAGCCGGCTGCGGACGCGCTGGCCCGGGCCAAGGACGGGGTCGTCGCCGCGGTCGACGCCAGCCCGTTCGGTGGCAAGGGCGCAAGCGCGGCCGCAATGGAGCTGGCCCGGATCGCCCCGGGGCAGGTGCTGCCGGTGGATGGCGACAGCCTGGCCTGGCCGCAGCCGCTCTCGCGGCTGCCGGCAGGCGACTACTACGTCCAGGCCGTGCTCGACGTGGCGCGCAACAACAATTACGGCGGGCGCGGCGCGGACGACCTCAGCAGCACGCCGCAGCGCATTACCGTGGGTCCCGGCGCGAAGCCCGCCACCCTGGTGCTCGACCAGCGCGCAGCGGCCGCCGGCGATCCCTGGCAGTTGCCGCCGACTGCCCCGGAGGCGCTACGCGCCGCGATCCCCGCCGCCAAGGCCGCGACCCAAGAGATCGACATGCCCAGCGCCGCCCTGGGCGCGTTCTGGGGACGGCCGGTGCACCTGCGCGGCTGGGTGGTGCTGCCGCCCGGCTACGACGGCGCCGACAAGGCGCGCTACCCGGTGCTGTACTTCACCCACGGCTTCGGCGGCAGCCAGCGTGCCTTGGTGCCGACCGCGATCGCCGCGCATGCGGGCATGGCCGACGGCTCGCTGCCGCCGATGATCTGGGTGCTGCTGGACGAATCCAGCCCGACCGGCACCCACGAATTCGCCGATTCGGTCAACAACGGCCCGTGGGGCACCGCGCTGACCGAAGAACTGATCCCGGCCCTGGAATCGCGCTACCGGATGGACGCCACCGCCAACGGCCGCTTCCTCAACGGGCATTCCTCCGGCGGCTGGGCCACGCTGTGGCTGCAGGTGCGCTATCCGAAGCTGTTCGGCGGGACCTGGTCGACCGCGCCGGATTCCAGCGACTTCCGCGACTTCAGCGGCATCGACCTGTACGCCGCCGACGCCAACGTCTACCGCAAGCCGGATGGCGGCGCGTGGCCGCTGATGCGCGACAAGGGCCAGGTGGTCGCCAGCTTCGAGCAGTTCGCGCGGCTGGAGGAAATCGTCGGGCCGGTCGGCGGCCAGCTCGCCTCGTTCGAGTGGGTGTTCTCGCCGCGCGGCGCCGACGGCCGGCCGATGCCGATGTTCGACCGCGGCACCGGCCAGGTCGATCCGATGGTAGTCGCCTACTGGCGCACGCATTACGACATCGCCGAGCGGATCCGCCGCGACTGGCCGCGGCTCAAGCCCGACCTCGACGGCAAGCTGCACGTGTACGTCGGCACCGCCGACACCTTCTACCTCGACGGCGGGGCGCGCAAGCTCAAGGAAACGCTGGATGCAGTCGGCGCACGCGCGGACTTCCGCTTCGTGCCCGACCGCACCCACTTCGACCTGTACGTGGAAGGCGACGACCGCCGGGCGATGCTGAAGGACATCGCCTGGCAGATGTACGCCATCGCCCGCCCCGGGACGAAGCGCCCGCCCGCGCCTGCGCGCTGAGCGGGCGAGCACTCAGCCCACGAGCGGCACCAGGATGTCGGCGCGCAGCAACGGCGCCGGCACGGTCTCGGGATCGTCGAGGAAGTCGTAACGGATCGGCGCGTCGCGCAGCGCGTGCCCGCTATCTGGCAACCAATCCGCGAGCACGCCGTCCACCGTCTCCTCGAGGCCCTCGTAGGGACCGACGTGGCGCAGGCGCGCGAACAGGCCGCCCGCGAGCGTCTCGCGGCGCAGTGGCGCATCCGGCGCGACGGCGAGTTCGCCATCGAGGCGGATCGCGCAGTCGAACTCCAGCGTCTCCGCCGGCAAGTCGCGGTGGTCGCCCCATGGGATGCCGTGCAGGCCGATGATCGATTCGACGAGGCCGGCACCGGCGGCCCATTCGAACAGCGCGCCGTAGGCCTGGTCGAGGTCGGCGAAGGCGCCTCGGTTGCGCAGCGCCACCACCTCGAACGGTTCCAGCGACACCACTTCGACCTGCAGCGGCAGCGGGTCGGTCGCGCTGCGCGTCGGGCGCCCGAGCCTGGCCAGCAGGGCCGCCCGCCGCGCGGGGTCGTCGCGCAATTCGGACGGACTGGCGTCCAGGCGCTCGCGCATGGCGCGGGCCAGTGCCTGCGGGGTGTCGTAGCCCACCGCCAGCGCGACCCCGGCGATGCCCGCCTCGGCATCGCCCAACAATTGCAGCGCGCGCGCCAGCCGCAGCCGGGCGACGGTGCCGCCCAGCGGTTCGCCGGTCAGGGCGCGCCACACGCGGTGGAAATGGAAGGGCGAGAGGTGGGCGACGGCGGCCAGTTCGTCGAGGCCGGGCAGGTCGTCGCCGGCCGCGATCGCCTGTTGCAGGCGGGCGAGCACGGCATCGACGCGGCGGGCGTAGGCGTTGCGGGTATCGGGTTTCATCGGCGGTCTCCGGTGCGGTGAGGATGCACCGGCACGATGCCTGCCGTCGCCACCGGCGCGCGTTCCCGATCTTGCGCTGTTCCGGGCGCGGCACTGTTCCATGGCCGCGGCAGCCGGACCCGACAAGTGGCTCCCCGAGACTCGCTTGGTGGCCTGGGCAGGCCACCCGCCTCCTTGCGGGTGGCGCGCGCCTCAGGCGAACACCAGCTTGCCGCCCTCCGCGTCGACCTGCACCACGTCGCCGCTGCCGAACCGGCCAGACAGGATCGCCTGCGCCAGCGGGTTCTCCAGCTGCTGCTGGATCGCGCGCTTGAGCGGGCGGGCACCGTACACCGGGTCGAAGCCGACATTGCCCAGCAGGTCGAACGCCTTGTCGGACAGTTCGATGCGGATGCCGCGCTCGGCCAGCCGCTTCTCCAGCCCGCGCAGCTGGATCCGCGCGATCGCCTTGATCTGCGGCTTGTCCAGCGGGTGGAAGACCACGATGTCATCCAGCCGGTTGATGAACTCCGGGCGGAAATGCGCCTGCACCACGCCCATCACCGCGGCCTTCATCTGGGTGTAGGCCTCCGCGCTGCCATCGCCGGCCAGCTCCTGGATCTGGTGGCTGCCGAGGTTGGAGGTCATCACGATCACGGTGTTGCGGAAGTCCACCGTGCGGCCCTGGCCATCGGTCAGGCGGCCGTCGTCCAGCACCTGCAGCAGGATGTTGAACACGTCCGGGTGCGCCTTCTCCACCTCATCCAGCAGGATCACGCTGTACGGGCGACGCCGCACCGCCTCGGTCAGGTAGCCGCCCTCCTCATAGCCCACGTAGCCCGGGGGCGCGCCGACCAGGCGGCTCACCGCGTGCTTCTCCATGAACTCGCTCATGTCGATGCGCACCATTGCATCGCTGCTGTCGAACAGGAACTCGGCCAGCGCCTTGCACAACTCGGTCTTGCCGACGCCGGTCGGGCCTAGGAACAGGAACGAACCGGACGGCCGGTTGGGATCGCTCAGCCCGGCGCGCGAACGCCGCACCGCGTCGGACACGACCTTGATCGCCTCGGCCTGGCCGACCACGCGCGCGCCGATCTGCGCTTCCATCTGCAGCAGCTTCTCGCGCTCGCCCTCCAGCATCTTGCTGACCGGAATGCCGGTCCAGCGCGACACCACCTGTGCGATCTCCTCCGCGGTCACCTTGTCCTGCAGCAGGGTGAAGCCCTTGGTCTCCGCTTCCTGCGCCGCCTTCAGCTGCTTCTCCAGTTCCGGCAGCGTGCCGTACTGGATCTCGCTCATCCGCGCGAAGTCCTGCTTGCGCTGCGCCGCCTCCAGCTCCAGCCGTGCAGCCTCGATCTGCTCCTTGATGCGGGTCGCGCCCTGCAGCGTCGCCTTCTCCGCCTTCCAGACTTCCTCGAGGTCGCTGTACTCGCGCTCGAGCACGTCGATCTGGTCCTGCAGGTCGGCCAGCCGCTGCTTCGATTCGGCGTCCTTCTCCTTCTTCAGCGCCTCGCGCTGGATCTTGAGCTGGATCAGCCGGCGCTCCTTGCGGTCCATCTCCTCCGGCTTGGAATCGATCTCCATGCGGATGCGCGAGGCCGCCTCGTCCATCAGGTCGATGGCCTTGTCCGGCAACTGGCGGTCGGCGATGTAGCGGTTGCTCAACGTCGCCGCGGCGACGATGGCGGGATCGGTGATCTCCACCCCGTGGTGCACCGCGTAGCGTTCCTTCAGGCCGCGGAGGATGGCGATGGTGTCCTCGACGCTGGGCTCGCCCACGAAGACCTTCTGGAAGCGCCGCTCCAGCGCGGCGTCCTTCTCCACGTACTTGCGGTATTCGTCGAGCGTGGTCGCGCCGATGCAGTGCAGCTCGCCGCGCGCCAGCGCCGGCTTGAGCA
>ERZ1645192.1400-NODE-1400-length-20107-cov-42.497706_pt1 | contig 20107 bp, 20 predicted proteins | sample MGYA00575354_ERZ1645192 | MGnify/ENA primary metagenome ERZ1645192 (study PRJEB40844, sample SAMN11349763) | freshwater sediment metagenome | isolation source: river sediment | host: Sediment | place: India: Faizupur Khadar , New Delhi | collected 2017-02-21 ... | reverse complement strand
ATAAATCCGCATCAGGTACCTTGTGGAATAAGGTCAATGCAACCGGCCAGCCTCCGGCTGGAGATAATATTACCGCCAATGATACTGAGCCAGTAGAGGTTGTGGATATCAGTCCTAATATTTCAGTTGACAAGACCGTCTCGCCCAACAAGGGTTATCCATTGACCAATGTCACTTTCGCCATCAATGTGACCAACAACGGCAATATCTCACTGGATCAGGTCACAATCGTGGACACACTTCCCGAAGGCATGGAGTACATCAACAGCACTCCTGGAGGAATTCGTGAAGGCTGGAATATCTCCTGGAATCTAACAGAACCTCTTCCAGCGAACAAATCGAATCATATCAAGCTGGTAGCTCGAATCATCCAGACCTCACCTGGCAATCTGACTAACACAGTCAACGCGACCGGCAGATATCAGAACGGTAATATCACCAGCTATGGCAATGAGACTGTCGAAGTTATACGGTGTGATCCGAATATCTCTATCGAGAAAAGCGTCTCGCCATCCAGTGGATATCCGCAAACCATTGTCAAGTTTATCATTAAGGTAACCAACACCGGCGATCAGCCCCTTAAACCGGTCTTAGTCAAGGATGCTCTTCCTAAAGGCTTAAATTTCGTCGATAGCACTCCAGAAGGGATCAAAGACGCCCAGAATATAAGTTGGATCCTACCTCAGCTCGATCCCGGAAAATCGGAATATATTAAATTGTTAGCTCAAATCGATATGTTTGCATCCGGTACCCTGCAAAATTTGGTAAATGTAATTGGCAGACCTCCAAATGGAACTAATGTAACAGATGTTGATGGTGAGCCTGTGGAAGTTATAGGCTGTGAGCCGCCAAGGTGTGGATCAGCTTGCTGGAATTGCTGTAATGACTGCTGCAAGTGCCCAGGAAATATAACGAATAATATCAACCTAAATAATAGTGCACAGGGCATTCAAGTTGTCTCTATTGGCTCTGGTGACATCCGCAATCTAAGTCAAGAATCCAAAAGCCTTGTAGAATAGATGCAATTAGAGCAAAGCAGCCAAAATGATATATGAGCGCGAGAATTATAGCCACGTAATCCCCCTGCTCAATCCTACACACACATGTGGGATTCTAGATTTCGTTTCATGATAGCCGAACATCGTTGACTACCACGAATCCATGATCATTTATTCCGGATACATCCAGATAAACCGGATCCATCTCATCATATATCGCTTCTCCATCTAGATTAATATTTCCATTTATATTATAAAATCGCAGCTTGCATTCTAACTTTGTGGCCGCAAGCCCTTGATCCGGATCATGTCCATTGACGAGAGTCCCGGCAGGCCCGTAGGCATGATGGCTCAATCTCAAGTCAATCCTATCTATTTTAGAACTATTATTATCTATATGGAAATAGATCGGGTCAATCAGATCATATCCGCGAGATCCAAATAGATCAACGAATTTAATTTCACTGCCTTTTGGAAAAGGCTTCAATGCCTTTTTATAATCAATATCATACGCCTTAACCTTGCTTCCTTGAGAATGCTTTCCAAATCCAGTCAATCTTATGTCATTCACCTCAACAACAAATGGGCCACTCTGATTAATGTGATAATAAGCCACATCCTCAAGATCAAATTCCCCATCAACTATGCCTACATCCCAGAAAGCAAAACTGGAGTTGTCAATGTTAATTAGAATCCTTCCAATGTCCCCATCAGAATATAGTACTTTTGATCCAAATGCTCCTGCGTCAATGGCGACGAGGGGAAAAACCTGATTCTGAACTAAGACATTTCTGCTTATTGATATCGCTGCAGGTCTTTCCACACTTCTCTGCACTTGGTGCTCATCAGGTGTTCCTCTGTGATATTTGTTCTCAAGCTCTTCCGAAAATGCTTTTAAACTAGGACTAATGAAAGAGGCGGCGTGTGTCCCATGAATTAGAATAGCTGCCAGAATAAGGCTGAACAAGACATTCTTTTTCGCATCCAAGTTTCATACCTCCCTCTGCATTAAGACCTTTTTATCTCATCATCCATTGCATAAATCAATTGCCCATGTGCCCTAGTGATATTGCATTGAAGCCCCATGGAAATGTCATTTCAATCATTGCTCCTGATATGCCTTCATCACTTGTTTGTAAGCTCTATCAGTGCTGAACAAAAATCTGAGCGCAGATTTAGCGGACCGATCAATAGGCTAAATAATTACCGCGCGATCTGCCAGGAATGCCTTCCCGCGTCAGCCTCAGCTATTGATAATCATTCTCAGTCGTTCCATTTACCAGACTACACGATTATACTGCAGCTTGTCTGAATGGATGGAGATCCAATGAAATCAGGATATCGTCCCTGGTCATGACGGCGCGAAGCTCATCTATCACCTGGGGTTTGACCTCCAGAATATATTGGTCGGAGGCTATGGCACTGATCTTTCTGGCCAGGCTCTCCCTCTTTGCTGGCGAGAGCAGCTTGGAGTCTTTGACCCCCCATCCGGCCAGGTCAAAGAGCCTATCCTCCTCCACGACCAGGCCGGCCACGAACATGGAGCCGACAACCGGGCCATTGCCTGCCTCATCTGCGCCGAGGAGCAACATAAAATGGTGGTTGGCAGCTTAAGTTATATCAATTATTCCAGGAATTGCGGGCTATAGCTCGGCGAGGCCAAGGGCTATTTCCAGCAGAATGAGGATCAGAGGTATGAGGATAACCACAGCTATATACAGCAATTCTCGCCAGCCGAATGGCCACTCGCTCATTTTATTGAGTTTATCCTGAACCAGGAGCAGGTCTTTAAGGCGAGATACATTCTCATCGGTTGGAACCTCAAAGGGGCCATCCATTGCTGCCCTCATCTGAGATGAGAACAGCTCAAATCTCTCTTTCTTGGTTGAGATCATCATCTTATGTATGCTGTACTGGGGCAGAAGGAAATAGGCGAAGAGAACCAGAGCAAAGCCCGAAAACCAGACTATGGTCTGGATGGAGGAGAACTGGGGCGGCACGACGATCTGAAAGAAGCCCCACACGATATAGACCATTGCGGCGCATATGGTGAACTGAGAGTAGATCGTTCCTATGGAGTGAAAATCGGAATACAGGGCATCAAGGCGCAGTGGCAGCAGGCCGATATTGTGCACTGCCAGAGCGGTCATGATCAAGATATACAATCCGGCTCCTTCCAGATAGACCGCCAGATAATATGCAGATTTGAAGGCAAAATAGGATGCGTCAGAAGCAAAGGATAAATCATGATAATCAACTCCGATCAAATGGACGAAAAGGATAAAAAGCAGAGCAAAGGCTATCATCTTAGGATTATTGAATATCTCTTCTGCCTGCTTCTGGCTTAATTTGATGATATCCTCTCTATTAAGGTCGACAATGCCGAGAAGGATATCCTGGAATGAATCCCACTTATGATGTGCCCAGCTTATGATCATGCCTTCCATGGCAATGATGATCGATATAATGCAAAATGTATCCAGATAGACAAATGATCTTTCAAACCGCAATAGAATAAAAAAAGAAACCAGAAATATGGCAATTGAAATAAGAGTCCATGCCACATAGTGGGGACCAGGGATCATAGAAATCAGCCTGACCAGATGCATCTGATTGATATTCCTATTTTCTGAACTGCTGCTGGTCATGGACTGAGGCTGCCTCTCCTCCTAAATGGTGTAAAGGAGTTATAATATATATTGTTTTCTGCAAGTGATAATATACATTCTCAAAGCTGATTTTCAACTTTTGAATATCATTTAAACATTTAGCAGGACAGCATAAATTTCCTATCATCATCGATCGGCAAATACTGCAATCGATAAGGTCCGATAAAAACCGATTTCATTTCGTCAGGTCTGCCCGGTCATTTAGCATAATCTTCGTCAGAGCTTAACCCTGCCTTTGCCTTCAAGCTGAACGGTCTGGCCACGGCCTGGCTTTATCGGCCTCGGAGAAGACATTTTGGGTTGCCGTGACATTGTAAAATGTCCTTATTCTGCCCCCGGGATATGCTACGGAGAACTGGGAGATGCCATCCACAATAGGCTCATCTTTGCTTCCGAAAGGCGTGGCATCAAAGAGATAATAGCCGCTGTTATATTTCCCGGCTCCTCTCACACATAAAGTTGCTTTGGATATATCGGCACTTATTAGCTCAGCATGGTCATAAAATCCCAGAAAGGACAGAAGCTCCGCTTCCAGTGATCTGCACCCGAGAATCATGACATATATCCGGGTAAAAGTATCCAGGCTGTATCTCAGATCGAAGCTGGCGTTCTCCTCTTCCAGATGCATTATCACCTCATGGACATGAATATAACCGCTGGCTGAGGCAGATGGAAGGCAGATCAGCCAGAGTAGAAGCAGGATGACCAGCATCTCAGAGACAAGACCCATCTTTCACCCTAAAGTCTTCAGTATTGACGGCAGGAATAAGATCAATCCCATTATCACCAGAAAAACCAGGAAAAGGATTTGCTGCTTTCTTTGGGCTGATTTGAACTTGGATTGGCATAGCTCGTCACAGAAGTTCTCATCCGGGCGCACAGCATTGCCGCAAACCAGACAATGTTTATGCGGCTCGATTTCTATCATTAAATCACCGAAGCCGTCTTTCATTAGTGAGTAAATAAGGTTTTCCCGGCTGGCTGGAGGGAGCCTGTGAGTCTAGCAAGAATAAGTATGGGGCTAAAATAAACTCAGAGCCATGGCTGGTCTCATGCCATATTGCATTAACTATAAAAGGTCCGGGGAAGGTTATCCTTCCATGCAGAGAATATCGATATTCATCTTCATTGCATTGATGCTCTGGCTTTCCATGCCTGGAGGTGCCAGGACTTATATCGTCGACGACAGCGACTTTGCTAATTATAATACCATTCAGGGGGCAGTTGATGCTGCCGATGATGGCGATACAATTTATATAAAGCCTGGTCAGTACAGTGAGGAGATAGTACTGAATAAAAGCCTGACCATAATGCCTCTTACCGGGGAGACAGATCCTATAATCCTGGATGGAGGAGGCCGCCTGAAGACGGCAGTGAGCATAAACTCAGATGGCTGCTCATTGCAAGGCCTCACTGCTAAGAACTATGTTGGACCGGCAATTCAGGCCGAATCTAATGGCAATTCCATCCGGGAAAATACCATAGAAAACTCCAATCCGGCACTGCTGGCTCTGGGCTCTCGAGAGAACTTGATATCCGGAAATATGATAGTCAACAGTCAGGGCGGCATAATCCTCTGGGATGACTCGAGCAACAACTCCATTGAGGACAACCAAATCTCCGGGTGCAACAGCTCGATTCTGATCCGGGAGGCTGCAGGCAACCAGATCTCAGACAATAAGATATCTGGCGCTCATTGGGGCATATGGCTGGACGATGCCCAGTTCTGTGGGGTGGAGGACAATGAGATTCAGTCCGAATACTTCGGCATGCTTCTTCAAAACAGCAGCTTCATCGGCATAAACCGAAATCTGGTGCATATCATGAGTTCCGTATCAGCTTCGACAAACGGCATAACCATCGTCAATTCGAGCCAGATCGAGGTGCAGAAAAATGAGATTGATGGCGGCAGCATAGGCTTGGGAATCTCTGCATGCCACGATGCAAGGTTCTATGATAATATAATTGCTGGCAGCCAGAATGCCGCAGTTATCAAGGACTCTTTTGGAGGCGACCTGTACAACAACAGCATCCTTGGGGCGGATTATGGCCTACGGATAGAGAATCTCAGCCGTAGCTCTGTTTATGGGAATAGAATAGAACGCAGCACAACGGGAATTGAGCTGATCGGATGCAAGAATGACAATATCACCAAAAACCAGCTCTCAGCAGTCACAGATACGGCAATGCTGATCACATCCTCAAGCAACAGTTCAATAACCTCTAATGCCATCTCCGATTGCGAGAAGGGCATCATTCTGCTCGAGGCTGCCGGAAACCGTCTCTCACAGAATATCTTTGAAAATGTGAGCTGGTGCCTTTATGTGGAGGCTTCGAGCCGAGAGGCCTATGACAATTCCATAGACGAGTCCAATATCGCTGACTCCCATCCCCTGGTCTATCTCTTCAACCGCTCCGGAGAGCAGATAGTGGGCCGGGATATGGCTCATATGACCCTGGCCTACTGCGACAATCTCACCGTCCAAAACTCAACAATTACCACAGACGCCCTCTTCATCTACAGCTCCAGGAACAGCAGCATCATCGGAAATAACATATCCTCGTGCTATGGCATGCGCCTGATATCATCCGATGGCAATCGGATATCTGGAAACCAGATGACGAGAAATGCATTCAGCGGCATGTTTCTTTACGACTCCCATTTCAATGATCTGGCAGGGAATAACGCCTCCGGCAACAGCCAGAATGGCATCTCTCTCTTATCCTGCAGCAAGAATACCATTCGCGACAATGTTCTGGATGGCAATGCCGCCTCGGGCATCTGGCTGAACCTCTCTGATGAAAACCGGATCTATCAGAATAATATCAGCAACAGCTCTATTGGTCTGCAGGTGTTGGTGTCTTCAGGAAACAGCATATTCCACAACAACTTTTGGGACAACAGCGAGCATTCCCAGGACAGCCAGGGAACGAATAGCTGGGATCAGGGCAATGTCACCGGAGGCAACTACTGGGATGATCATGTGGCCAAAGGAAATCCCAGCCAGAGCTGGCCAAGGATGATCAAGGGAGGAGATAGTCTGGATCGCTATCCATTCCAGGATAGGGGCGGCTGGCGTCTGCCAAGCGCCTCCCTGTCTCCGGGAATGAATGGTTAGATCTCTCACTCCTGTCATGAGAGTGGATCGCAATACTTAAGATGGTGAAGAAAGAAGGGGATAAAATATGGCAAAGAGAAAGAATGAAGGCAGTGGCCTTCAGTCGTCGGCAGGCCTCATGAGATACTTTGAGGCTGACGACACGGCAATAAAGCTCGATCCTAAACTGGTGATTGGAGCTTGCATTGGAGCTGGCTTGGTGATAATGGGATTGAATATCGCCTTTGGCTTTTGGCCTTAGCCAGCAACAACTTTTATTTTATTTGGATAATTTTAATAGAATTGACGAATCGCTCTGTGACCTCTCGATCATAAGTGGATAGGATCAATCCCATGGCATCGGAGGGCAGAACGCCGTCCGGCCGGTCCAGATGATATAGTACAGGATATGCCACTGCATAGGCCATCTTTCCTGTGCGGCATTTCAGGCCGCTGGCGAATATGCCTGTCCTGCCTTCTATAAGCCTCTCGCTTGTATTGATATCCTGACAGACATCTGAATCGGCCAGTGTCTTATTCGCCAGGGCGGTCATGCTGCTCATATTGACATGAGATGGATCGCTCTTTGAGTAGGTGATCACTGAGACCTTTATGGCCTTTGACCGGTCCAAAGAAGAGGCCAGGGTCAGAGTATCGGTATGTATAGCTGTCTTTCCCGAAGTGCTGTCGCCATGAGCTATGCTTCTGTCATACTCATCCATATCCGACCAGTTAAATTCGACCATCCACTTGCCATATTCCTCCTTGATCGTCGCAACTGTCAGATCGGTCATGCTGGGCAGTTGTCCTGATGCTGCAGGCCAGGAAAAGGATGCCGAGAAAGCCAGAAGAATGATAGCTGCCCGACCAAAATTCGTGATGTTCAAAATCCAGACCTCCAGATTATCTTGCCGTTCAAGAGGTCTAATTTGCACTCGATCATATTAATATATATTGCCTGAGTTAAGAAAATTCCGCAAGACAAATATACTTACCCGGCCAAGACAGTCTCATGAGCCAGATGACGGATCCGCTTTTATCCCAGGTAGGGGGAGACGCTGCCAGTGCATTGATCAATAACATCTGGATTCTCTTATTCGTATTTCTATTTCTGGTGCCCATGCTGCAGAGGTACTACCTTCAGACGGCCAGAAAGAGCGTTCTGGGCAAGCTGGGCAAATCCCGGGGCACTCAGGTCATAACCCTCATCCACCGCCAGGAGACCATCAGCTTTCTGGGCATTCCCCTGGCCCGATATATCGATATCGATGATAGCGAGAGGGTCTTGAGGGCCATTCGCGCCGCACAGAAGGATGTTCCCATTGATATCATCCTGCACACCCCGGGCGGCCTGGCCCTGGCTGCCACCCAGATCGCCATGGCCTTGAAGGCCCATCCGTCCAAAAAGACGGTCATCGTTCCCCATTATGCCATGAGCGGCGGGACTCTCATTGCCTTCGCCGCGGACAGCATAATCATGGACCAGCATGCGGCCCTGGGTCCGGTCGACCCTCAGCTGGGGGATGCCCAGGGCAGCTATCCCGCAACATCTCTTCTCCAGGTTGTATCCAAAAAGAAGATCGATGAGATGGATGACAAGACCCTGATCTACGCCGAGGAGGCCAGAAAGGCCATGGAGCAGATGAGATCTCTTCTGCGGAAGATTCTGGAGGGCAAGTGCGGCGGGGAGAATCTGGAGACGATCATCGAGGAGTTCGTCTCCGGCAAGTACACCCATGATCATCCCTTCATGGCTGAGCAGGCCCGCTCTCTCCTGGGAGAATGCGTGGAGACGGCCGTTCCAGAGGAGGTCTATGCCCTCATGGACCTCTATCGCATGGAAGCAGGGAGAAGCCGGCCCGGCGTCGAGTATGTGCCGCTGATGAAGCATTAAGGGGGGCCGGATAGGGCCATGCCCCCATGCATCTTTGGCTGAGTTCTGCTGGATTTGTAAACCTTTATCACCTGGCTGGCCTGGCTGGAAAAGCTTTATCATGCCAGGCTCTCTTTTGTCCAGGAGAGAGCGCTAAGGATCCTTCTTTGGGGGACATAGGTTTTGAAGATCGGAGTCGATATTGACGGGGTTCTGGCGGATCAGGTCGCAGCCGTGCTCAGGGAGATCGAGAAGGATTACGGGAGGAGCTACAGCAAGAAAGATATCAACCGGGCCCACTGGTCCTTTGAGGGCATAGAGATCTGGACCGAGATCTCCCGGCTTCTGTCCGATCCTGAGTATGTCTTGAGGGTGCCGGTATTGGAAGGGGCGAAAAAGGCGGTAAAGCAGCTATCTACGCCTGAGCATGAGCTTATGGTGGTCACGGCCAGGAGACCTCACACCGAGGAGGCCACCAGGAGATGGCTTAAGGAGCATTTCCCCTGTCTGACCCGGTACCATCATGCCCGGACCGGCACAAAACACAACATCCCCTGCGATGTTCTTATCGATGACCTGGATCTGAATATAGTTGAGTTTGTGAAGAGCGATCCGAAGAGGCAGGGAATACTGTTCCTCCATCCCTGGAGCCTGAACGATACAGATATCCACGATTATTCTGATCAGGTATTCTTCTGCCCGGAATGGAGAAGCGTGGTGGAGTCCATTGCCGCCATCAGCCCGGAGAAGACTGCCTGAGCTGCTCGCCCCTGCCGGCTCGGAGCAGGCTCTGAAAGCGGCCGTGGCCGCAGGAGCGGATGCGGTTTACCTCGGCGGCAGGCGATTCGGGGCCAGAAAGTTCGCCTCCAACTTCGATCTGCCTGATCTGGCCCGGGCGGTGGACTATGCCCATCTGCAAGGGGTGAATGTCTATGTGACGGTCAACACCCTGGTCCGGGAGGATGAGATCCCCGGCCTGGCCGAATACCTGCTCTGCCTCTATGAGATGGGAGCCGACGCCCTGCTTTTGCAGGACCTGGGTGCGGCTTACTTAGCCAAAAGCATCGTACCGGAGCTGGAGAGGCATGCTTCCACCCAGATGACCATCCACAATGGGGAGGGTGTTGTATGGGCCGGAAAGGCGGGCTATTCCAGGGTGGTTTTGGCCCGGGAGGTGATCCTGGAGCAGATCAGGCCGATGATCCGGGGCGGTGCCGGCAATGTCGGCCTGGAGGTATTCATTCATGGCGCACTATGCTACTCTTATTCCGGGCAGTGCCTTCTCTCTTCCGCCATCGGGGGGCGGAGCGGAAACAGGGGCATGTGCGCTCAGCCCTGCCGCAAGCCCTATGTCTTACTCTCAGGCCAGAAGGACCGGTACGGCCGGCCGGCTGGCCTCTCCGCCCGGCCCCTGGCTGAGAAGTATCTTCTATCCACCAGGGACCTTTGCGTTTACCGGCATCTAAAGGAGATAGTCCGCTCCGGCGTGGTATCTCTTAAGATCGAGGGCAGGATGAAGTCCCCGGAGTACGTAGCAACCGTAACCAGCATTTACCGAAGGGCGCTGGACGGCATTGCCAGGGGAGACTGGTCGCCCTCAGAGGAGGATGAGATGGCCCTGACCCTGGCCTTCAACCGCAGCTTCACCAAGGGCCATCTGCTGGGTGAGAAGGATGTCATGGGCCGGGAGATGTCGGACAACCGGGGGCTTCTCATAGGCAGCGTGAGCTCCTATGACTCCCGGAAGGGCGAGGCGGCAGTGCGGCTCTCCGGTGGCCTATCTCCGGAGAGGGGCGACGGACTGGTCTTCCAGTCGCCGGGCCAGGAGGTGGGGCTGGTGGTGCAGAGGGCGGAGGTGAGAGAGGGCCTCCTGCGCCTGAAGATGAATGAGAGGGTGCGGCCGGGGGCCAGGGTCTATCTTACGGGCAGCACGGCTTTAGCCAGGAAGGCGGCCCAGATCATCGACTCTGCTCCAGCCGGGATACCCCTGGATCTCTATCTGAGCTGGCAGGAGGACCGGCCGGTTCTGGAGGCCCGGCTGCCGGATGGAAAGAAGGTAGCCGTCCTGGCATCGTTTCTCATGGAAAAGGCCAAGAATCAGCCCCTCACCCGGCAGCAGATCGAATCGCAGCTTCGCCGCACCGGTGGAACTGCTTTTGCCATAAGAAAGGTCGAGATGGACTACTCAGGGGATCTCTTCGCTCCCCTGGGGGCTCTCAACCAGCTGCGCCGCCAGCTTCTGGAGAAGGTAGAAGAGGCGCTATTAGCCGGGAGAAGGCCGGATAGTGAGAAGGTGGAAGAGGCCCGAGCCCGATGGCAGGAGATGAAGCTATCTATGGAACCAAAACGCCTAGATGCGGATTCGTTATCGTCTTCTTCCAGGAACACTGTTGCGGCACCCATTCTCTCCGTCTATGCCGCCAGCCTGGAGGAGGTAAAGGGTGCTGTGGCCGGGGGATGCGACCGGATCTACCTTGAGCCGTCATTGGGGCGCAGGATAAAAGATGATGGTGAGAGGGAAGCCGGATTCAGAGCGATCCTCAGCGAAGCGCGGGCCATATGCGGCAGCAAGCAGCTCATCTGGAAGTGGCCCCGGATCTGCCGATCTGAATTCTTTTCGCTGGCCGGGAGGGTGCTGGCAGGAGCAGAGGTTGACGGGATCATGGTGGAGAACGTGGGAGCCCTGCAGGCGGCGCTGGAATGCCGGCCCGTCCCCATTTACGGGGGCATGGGCCTGAATGTCTGCAACCATCTCACCGTCCAGGCCCTCTCTCCGCCTTTATGCCACCTCACCCTCTCCCCGGAGCTATCCGCCCGGCAGATGGCCGCAGCCGTCTCCGCCAGCCGCCTTCTGCCGCAGCGGCCACATCTGGAACTGGTGGTGCAGGGAAGCCTGGAGGTGATGGTGGCGGAGGACTGCATTCCCTGTCTGGCCGAAGAGAAAGCAGATGATGCCGGGCAGTTCTGGGGTTTGCAGGACATGAGGCGGGTCTTCCCCCTGCGGCTGGATGATGATTCCAGGACCCATATATTCAACTCCGTGGAGACCTGCCTTCTGGACCAGATGCCCCGGATCGCTGCCCTGGAATTGGATGGCGTGGCCCTGGACGGGCGGGGCAGAGGCGAAGCATATGCCAGGGAGATGACGGAGATTTATAGGAGGGCTATTGAGCTGACCGAGAGAGACGGGGAGAGGCTTGCGGTGGATCTCAAGGCGCTTAAGGAGGCAGTCATTCCGCTATCTTTGGGGGGGATCACCTACGGGCATTTCGTCAAGGGGCTGAGGGATGAGATCGACTGAGGGGAATGCTGGCGGAGACCGCCCTGAGCAAGATGCAGGGGCAAGCCAGCGTGGCACCCTGGAAGAAGAAGCATTCGAAGTCGTGTTATATCAATTTCATGACATAATCCAGGATAGTTGAGCGGGTTCTTGCAGATTACAGGAAGATCGCATTAAAAGAACTCGACCGCTTAATGCCACTGCTATTATCAATTCCGGGTTACCCTCGTAATGGAACTTCGGGCGGGGGGAGTAGAAAAATCTACTCAGTATCGATGCACTGTATTAAGTCGATGAACGGTAAGCCGAGGGAGTGACGGGTAATCGATACTGAAGCATAGCGAGCACGGATCGCCGTTCTTTATCCCCACACAAGGATGACCTCATCAGAGGGCGATCAAGGATTTATCTCCTTCAACAGGTTTTTTGGGTTCCAGATCATCTCGGCTAGCTTGATGTATAATTTCTGTCGCTCGTCGAGGTCGCTCTTCTTGAACTCGTTATGGCTTCGGAAAGGAAGGCCAGATTCCTGCACGAGTCTTTTGAAACCTGGATTGTTCTTGTAGGTTTCCTCGTTGAGACTCTGAGCCAGCAAGTTTTGACTATAATAAAGATCGCGCTTAAGCTCGAGATTTTTAGGATTGGGTTCGTCGTTACCATAGGGATTGTCACTGTAGCTAGCGTTGATGATCTTGGGCAATAGTAACAGCCCACCGATATGATTGCGATACTCCGAGAAGTCAGCGGGGTGACTGAACTCGTCATCATGCCATTCAGGATGATTGGCCCAGATGTGTTCAATTTCGTAGCCACCCTTACCACGCTTGCTGTACTCTGCATAGCGGGAGTCATGGCCAGCGCGGGTCTCTACATGGTCGGTCATGCGTGCCAGCAGCCAATGCACCTGTCTACCATTCATTCCATGCAGCCGGAAACGATCGTTATTGGCGAAAGTCTCCCCCTCGGCAAGTAGACGTTCCAACAATAAGGTCGCTAGCTCGGATGAGGTCTTTCCGCGGATATCGCGCATTGTAAGGAACATAGCATACTGCATTGTCGAGTAGTCGATTGCATGCGAATTCCAGATGCGACGCGCGATAAGGATATCCAAGTAAGTCGATACGATGCGTAGCTTGCGATGAATCTCGCCTTCGCTGTCATCGTGCCGTAGCGGAGCTAGCAAGACGGGATACTGGAGCGTGAAGTTGTTCTGCGCGTTGAAATAAATCGCCTCTAGCCCCTTAGTCAGCGTTTCGGCTGCACGACGTATGTACTCGTACCAGCGTGTATAGAAGGCAAAGTCCTCCTTGATGAAGCGTGTGAAATCTACACTTCCCGAAAGGCCGAGATATTCCCCGTTTTCTCTAACCCAACGATGGAATCCTGTGCCGATTTGTTCAAAGTCCAAGGGCTTAGCGTCACGTTTGCGCTCACGAATGTTCTTAGCATACTGGCTACGTAGCCAAGCTTTGATAGCATCGGCGTCCTCCTCCTTCCCTATATCTTGGAGGGCCGCTATGTGCTTGCGCCATACGTTGCTGGCCTCGTTACGGCTCTCGGAATTATCGATATTGGATAGCAGGTAGCCCTTGAGCATTTCCGTGGGCGTCAACGACAAACCGCGGTCGTTCGTGGTCTCAAAGATTGTGTAAGCGTCAGCGTCCGAGTAGGCAGTGATCTTGATAAGATCGACGTTTTCGATCAGCCAGTCGGCGAAATAAGGCAGTGCCTCCTCCCTGAGTTTTTCAGGAAAATGGTCTTCGATATCCTTGTAGCGACCGAGGATATTGATCACAGACTCGTTATGACCATCATTTTCAAAGGGCATTCCGGTGAAGAGCGCATCCATACAAATTGCGCGTTCTGGCTCCTCGGGCACATCGAGATTGAAGGAGCGCTTGCCGTACTTCTGTGAGAATATAAGGTCTGCAAGCTGGGCTTGTTGCTCTTCCTCGCCGAGTTGGCGATAGATGTAGATGAGCAGCAAAGTAAGAGACGTCAAGCGTTGTTGGCCGTCGATAATAGCTTTGGGTCCATCTTTGTCGCTAATTATAATTGATCCAAGAAAGTAATGGTCGTAATGCTCGACTGCGCTGCGTTCATTTTCTGCATCGTGGCTCTCCAGAAAATTTACTGCTAGGTCATCGATCAGTTCGGCTATTTGCTTGGTTCCCCAGCGATACTCACGTTGATAGTAGTCGATGCAGAATTTCGCCCCGCCGAGTAGGGCGCGGATGCTTTGGGCTTCGGCGCGCATTTCCTTCATTGGTCATCTCCTCATAACATCGTCGAATGAACCATCTAGCTTCAACGCTATTGAATGTTCCTCTTAGTCAACGTTGTCCATAATACCCTTCGGATCTCAGCAGAAAACAGTGTCAAATATATGTTTTCTAACCTCGCCACAATTGGAAATTAAACCCAAATCAGCACATGTCATGATATAGGCATATTATGACATCGATATCAATAGGCCGGGATTTTTTAGGGCTATGGCGAGATGGATCTGCGGTATATAAATCCGACACTCATTCGGCATACTAAGAAATCAAAATAGATGATTATAGTTCGCACTCCATTCGGCTTCATCCAGGGGAAAATCGCAGGACGCTTTGGCGGCGAGAAGTTGGATTCGAAGATGGGCGAATTGGCTAGGCCGTAAAGCTCGCCTCACCGAGATGATTGGCACAGCCAGTCAATTATGCAAGGCCAATCTAAGCCAATGCAATCTTTTGCCACATCCTGTGAGTTCTATAAGGATTTTAAACAGCGATTTATGGTTCTCAGGTATTCCAGTAGAATTTGAGCTACATTGGCATGCCATGCAAGCTAAGGGTATTCTGATGAAAGTCAACCTCGATTTTAGCACTCCCTTCCCGATATATAGCAGCAGTATCCGTAGCTTATCGGCCCCAGCTTGGTGGTCTCGCAGGGAAACTCTTGGCATGCAAAGCAGTGAGATACCCCCTTTTCGAAGGCGCAGGTGGCGATCTGGCACATGCGGTTCTGGCGGGGGCGACACCCGGCCTCGCCGTTGGGACACTTGCCCTGCACCATGCGGGGGCAGAGCTGGCAGGCTATGCCGCAGACGCCTACCTTAATCGGCTGCTCAGAGGGCATAGTCCACAACTATCCGGCTCTCGCTGGTCTTGCTTACAAAGTCGAAGACCTTGAGATGCTCCGGATGCTTCTGGTATCTTTGAAGGGATTCAAGGCTCTCGAACTCTGAGACCAGCACCAGGTCATAGGCAATGCTCGCCTGGAGGAAGTTGACTCCAACCTCAAAGAATTTGATCTCCTTTATCCTGGCCGGCAGCCCCTCCAGCATCGCCTTTAGGAGCTGAATGTTTGCTGCCTTATCCCTGCCCTCTGCCTTTTCTTTGAGCTTGAACATGACTATATGCTTGATCATCGCCAGTGCCACCTTGCCCCTCCCGCCTTGCGAAGAGGGAAATTCTGTTATCTCGATATTCTGCCAGGATTTATAACCATGCTGGTTTTGCCTCTTGCCCCCTTCGCTGTCCTGGCAAGAATTCCATCTCCATCCCTCTCAGCCGAGTATGAGGCGAAGATTTCTTGACCCATGCCGCCGCACTGCCCTCCATGCCAAGAGATGTTCTGGCCAGGGTGCGCCAGGAGCTGGAGGAAAATATAGATCCCAAGACCAGGGACGGTGCTCAGCGCTTCTTCAAGGAAAAGGTCAAATTCCACGGAGTCAAGAGCGCTGCGGTCAGGAAGATCGCAGCAAATCATTTCCAGGAGATCAAAGGCCGGGAGAAGGAGGAGATATTCTCTTTATGCCGGGATCTTCTGGAGACGGGCTACGGCGAGGAGGCCTTCATCGCCTTCCAGTGGGCCTATAACCTGCGCCACGGCTTCCAGCCCGCCGACTTTTCCGTATTCGAGGGTTGGCTCGTGCGCTATGTGGACAACTGGGCCAAGTGTGACACCCTCTGCAACCATGCTCTGGGAAGCTTCCTGGAGATGTATCCCCGGTTCATAGCAAACCTGAAGGGTTGGGCCGTCTCCCAGAACAGATGGCTCCGCCGGGCCTCGGCTGTGACCCTGATCCTTCCCGCCAGAAATGGGCTCTTTTTAGAGGAGGCTTTTGCTATCTCCGAGATCCTGCTCCGGGATAAGGATGACATGGTGCAGAAGGGATATGGCTGGCTATTGAAGGAAGCCAGCAAGAAGCATCAGCAGGAGGTCTTAGATTTTGTCATGACCAGGAAGGCAGTCATGCCCAGGACTGCTCTGCGCTATGCCATTGAGAAGATGCCAACTGACCTCAAAAAGAAGGCTATGGCCAGATAGCTGCTTTTTAGAGCTATTTTTTCACGATCTCTGCTTGATGAGATAGGCCACCAGCTCTCGAGAGAGCTTGGTCTCCCGGGAAATGGCACTGGCAATGTCGCTGGTGCTGGCACCGCTGGCCTGCAAGCGGTCAATTCTCTTCATGACCCCTTCATCGATATCGTAGTATTCATCTATGTCCCTGCGGTGTCCCCATACATCTCCTTCCACCAGCTCAACTCCCTGGATGGTGAGGAACATCTCACTGGCTTTGGAGAGAGTTCTGCGGTAAGAGGCAGGAACCTGAACCATCCTTATGCGGGGACAGTTCTGGATCAGCTTGAATACATCGGTGTTCGCTGCCCGGAAGGCCAGATGCACCATCTGCTCGTTTCGATTCAGATTTTCAATGTCATTTCTGGAACTCACTACTCGCAGCTTCATGGACTCACCAACGATAAAGCATTTCTGCCGATTGTATCGAATTCCACTCTACCTACTGGAATATAAGCCTGATGTATGAAAAGCAAAATTGCTTAAACTTAGCAATTAATTATCCCTGCTTTTCAAAAAAACTTAGAGGCTGCTGATGACGACTTGGCTTTAGGATTGGAGAGCCCCCTTCGCGAGATCATTGGGCCAACTGCCCGGTTTTCTCTTTAACCCTTATTCGCAGGACATAGAGCTGCTCGAAGAAGCATCTCTCGCTTAATACCGCCTCCGCCTGCATCCCCAGAGAAGAGGCCATCTCTATCACCTCAGGCAAACCGGTCAGACTGGATATGAGCAATAGAGCCCTTCCTCCCACCAGAAGGTGGTCTTCCAGCACCTGCAGGAAGCGGCCTACCGTCACCCTTCCGTTCTGGCCGCCGTCCAGAGCTCTATCTATCCAATTGCCCGATCTCTCCTCCGGATTGAAAGGCAGATAGGGGGGGTTGAATAGTATCAGGTCGAACCTTCCCTTGATTCCCCGGAATAGATCGGCTCTGACCAGAGGAACTTCGCTTGCTCTGGCACGGGTGGCGCGCAGGGCATGGGGATTGATATCCGTGGCGATCAGGCATTGCACCACAGAAGAGAGCTCCCGGGCTATAGCTCCGCTGCCACATCCTATCTCTAATGCCCGATCCTCCGGGCGGGCCTCGGCCAGGGCGGCTTTCAAGAGAAGATAGGTATCCTCAGCCGGAGGATAGACCTCTTCGCTGATGTAGTCGCAGGCTTCCTGCCGGCCGTATGGGGGCATGGATGCTTGCTCTGCACTTTTTCCCGGAAAAAGCTTTGGGCACCTGACCGGCTACGGCTGCCGGCAAATCCTTTAGCCCTGATCCAGAGTCTTGATCCAGGAAAGGATATTCGTATGCCCGCCGTTTTTAGAGCATCTTTGCATCCAATAAGAAGTTCTGAACATGGAGCTTGGGAAAACCTCCAACATAAAGCTTAAACAATAGGAATTCCATTCACCTCCTCCTAGGAGATGAAATCGAAATGGCTGATTGCGAACTATGTACCCGTGCTCGACCGCTGCTTTTTCCCATAAAGGCTCCCGTACACAACCTCAGCTACCCGGAAGGAGCTTACAAGGGCGTATGCGACATCTGCCTGGAGCATCTGGAGAAGGGCTGGCAGGAGCGCTTCGGGGCCAAGACGGAAGAGAAGAAGTAATAATATTTTTTTGCATTTAAACAGGGGCCGACGGTACAGATCGGGCTTTGCTGCAGGGCGATCTTCATGATGATGCAAAGAGAGGAGAAGATGGTCTTTGTTCTCCTCCTCATGGCTCTGGGGTCTCTGGCTGTGGCCTTCTGGGCTTTTGCTCCGGACGATGGCCGAAATGATAGCGTCTCTGCTTCTCCTCTTCCGGAAAGATACGATTCAGGGATGTTAGCATTGGCGGAGGGACTGGTTAAGGAGATAAAGCCCACCAAGAGCGGAGGACATATTCTGGTATCCATCGATTCCACCCCCCTTCCGATATTCATCACCCGCCAGGCTGGAGCTGAGAAGATATTGGGAGGCCTGAAAAGAGGAGATCGATTATGGGTAAGGGGTATGCAGAAGGACTATCAGGGTCGGGAAGAGATCGAGGTGACTCGCTCCTCCGATGTCAAGATTATAAAACCCCAATATCAAAAGTGAGCTGGCTGGCACCTGGCTCTGCATATAGGTAGAGGACCAATTAAGACACATCTTTTCAGATGGCGTATGGTAAGGCAGTAAGGCCGATTCTCAGAGAAGTCTGCCAGAAATTCTCTTAAAGATTTGAAAGCAGGTCTGATAGCTGGCACAGACTCTCGCCCTTGGCAGGAGCTGCACCCTCATCTCCGTCCCAGATATAAACTGCACACCTCGGGATTGTCCAGAAGGCTCTTGGCCGGCCCCTGGAACCGGTTTCTTCCCATCTCCAGGATATAGCCCCGGTCGCTTATGGCCAGAGCCCTCCTGGCGTTCTGCTCCACCATCAATATCGTCACTCCCCTCCGGTTTATCTCCTCGATCTCGGCGAAGAGCTGGCCCATGACCTTGGGTGAGAGTGCTGCGGATGGCTCATCCAGCATGAGCAGGGAGGGCCTGGTGACCATGGCTCTTCCCACTGCCAGCATCTTCTGCTCCCCTCCGCTCAGCGTCCCCGCCCTCTGGCCCAGGCGTTCGGCGAGCTTGGGAAAGAGCTCTAAAACGCTCTCCAGCCGCTCATCCATCTCTCCTGCCAGGGATACCCCACCCATCTCCAGGTTCTCCTTGACCGTAAGGCTGGAGAAGACATTCCTCTCCTGGGGCACATAGGCTAATCCAAGGCGCACCAGCTCGTCAGGCCTCTTTCCGGTGACATCCTGCCCCTGGAACCGGACCCTTCCGCCCCTCATCCTGGTCAGGCCGAATACGGACTTCATCAATGTGGATTTTCCCGAGCCATTGGGGCCGATGATGGAGACGATCTCTCCCTCTTCCACCTCTAAAGTCACCTCATGGATGATGTTCTCATCGGTATATCCAGCGGTAACCGATTCAAGCCTGAGCATTCAAGCGCCCTCCCCCAGGTAAGCCTCAAATACCCTCCGGTCGGAGATGACGGCGTCCGGCCGGCCTGAAGCCAGCACTCGACCCTTATTCAGAACATAAAGCTCATCGGAGAGGGCCAGGACATAGGGTATGGCATGCTCAATTATGATTATGGACAAGCCCTTCTCTTTCAGTATCCTGATCCTCTCTATCATCCTGTCTGCCAGGGCGGGATTCACTCCGGCAAAGGGCTCATCCAAAAGCAGCAGCCTGGGATTGGCCATGAGAGCCCGAGCCATCTCCAGCATCTTCTTCTGTCCCCCGGAGAGCGATCCGGCATACTCGTCCCTCATACGCCCCAGATCAAAGAACTCCAGTATACCCTCCGCCTTTTCCCGGATCTCCGTTTCCTGGGCCATTACCTTATGCCGGCGGATGAGGGGATTGCAGAGCCGCTCTCCAGCCTGCCCCTGGGCACCAAGCATCATATTCTCGAGAACAGTCATCCTCATTAGAGATCGGGGTATCTGGAAGGTCCGGACCAATCCCAGACGGGCGATTTTATGGGCGGGCAGTCCCAGGATCTCCCGGCCGGAGAAGACTATGCTGCCTGCATCTGGCGGTAGAAAGCCGGAGATGACATCAAAAAGAGTGCTTTTTCCCGCCCCGTTGGGTCCTATCAGGCCAACGATATCTCCCTCCTCCACCCTTATGCTGCAATGATCCAGGGCTAAAATGCCTCCGAAGCCCTTGCAAACCGAGATTGCCGAGAGCACCTCATTTGCCAATTGACAGCTCCTCCTTTCTACCCAGCAATCCCTGGGGCCGGAACATCATCATGCCGATGAGGATCAGGCCTATCAAGACCATTCTTGCCCCACTGGATGCAGTGGGGCTGA
>ERZ1645192.1399-NODE-1399-length-20109-cov-7.523985_pt1 | contig 20109 bp, 18 predicted proteins | sample MGYA00575354_ERZ1645192 | MGnify/ENA primary metagenome ERZ1645192 (study PRJEB40844, sample SAMN11349763) | freshwater sediment metagenome | isolation source: river sediment | host: Sediment | place: India: Faizupur Khadar , New Delhi | collected 2017-02-21 ... | reverse complement strand
TCATAGGCATAAAGCATCCGCGGGCTAAGTTCGATGGCCTTAAGATACAGCGCAAGCGCTGACTGATTATCGCCCAACGCATCTTGGATATTACCCAGATTAAAATATGCGCCTGCTTCGATATTGCGGCGGTGGGAAGATAAAACTTTATTTTTGTCCCCCCGCCGTAGCGCTTGAGGCTGGCGGAAATATTCCTCTGCCTCCTGAACCAGCATTTTAAACACTGCCTGGGCTTCATCCAGCCTGCCAGAGGCCCGCAAGGCATTGCCCAGGTTAAGGTAATAATATTTGTAAGTAGGATTGTAAGGAGCGTTTGTCCTGATGGCGATCGCCTGCTTAAAATCAAGAGCGGCCAGCGCAAATTCCTTCTGCCCCAGAAAAAACTCTCCGCGGTTATTATAGGCCGTGGCCGTCAAAGGGTATTTTTTTAAAACATCATTCCATAAGCTTTGGCTATTCTGCCAAACCCGGCACCTTGACCGGGTCAGGAATATACAGGCAATGGCAGCGCTCAGGATGATGAAGATAGCTAAGCCCTGGATTAAACGCCGGTAGCGCACCGGGGCCTTAAATAACCATAGCAGGCCCTGGGCCAACAAATACAGGATCCCGGCGGCAGGCAGATAAATATAGTGGTCGGCCACCAGGGCCTCCTCTAACGGCATAAATCTGATTGCCGGAAAGATCGTTAAAAGGAAGAACCCTGCGCCAAAGATCAATTTTCTATTCTTGCGGCCGGCAAAAAGCAGGCTGGAAAATAAAGCGATAGCAACCGGCAAGCATAACCAATACAGCGGGTTTTGCTGGATCTGCAGGTAAGGATAGATCGCCGAAAGCTTAAGCGGCCAGCATAATTTATAAAGATAAAAAATAAGGTCGCTGGATGCGCCGATCAGGCGCGCTAGCAAACTGTAGGCCGCCGGCTGGTAAAACACGGTGGATAAATATCCCCCCCATAAAGCCACCAGGCCAATGATCAAAGAAAGGGCCAAAAAAGGAATTTTTTCGCTTAAAACCCGCCGGGCCTCATTTCTGATGGCCAGATAATCCAATAACCATAAAACTAAAGGCAGGGTAAAAGCCACGGATTTTGATAAAAGTGCCAGCACAAAAAACCCCAGGCATAAAAAATAATACCGCAGCTTTAACCCCCGGCGTAAATAATAAAAGTAACTGATCAACGCCGCTAAATAAAAACAGGCATAAAGCAGGGTTTTTCTCTGGCTGATCCAGGCCACCGTTTCTGTCTGCAGCGGGTGGATGCCGAAAAAAAGCGCCGTTATCCCGCCGACGGCCAGGCTGCCGCCGGCCAAATAAACCAGCCAAAATACTAGCAAAGTATTAAGCAAATGCAAGATCAGGTTGGTTAAGTGGTAAAAAAACGGATCGAGTTTAAAAAAATGGTGCTCTAAGGAATAGGTAAGAATAGTCAGCGGCTGGAAATGTGTGACAAAAAACGAGGTAAAAGTTTTTTTCAGGTTGGCCCAGGTTAAGGCGCTAACCACGCTGTTGCCGGTTACATATAAATTATCATCCCAATTCGTGAAGTTATTCTGCAGGCAGGGAGCAAAGGCCAGGCCGACCAGCGCAAGAATTAAACAAAGCCCAACTATAGTTTTAGTCTTGATCACGGGGCCAGAAATGTTTTTACTGTTGAAACCAAAACTAATGTGTAATTACCTCGATGGTCGCACTGGTGCTTGCCGTTATCCCCTCCTGGTTCCTGACGGAAAGGGTCACGGTATAAAAGCGGGAGCCATAGGTAGTACTCCAGTAAGTATTCTGGGGGGTTTTCTTAACCGAGGTGTCCCCGTCGCCAAAATCCCAGGCATAGGCTACGATCCGGCTGCCGGGCGAAGTCGATTTGGCAGCAGAAAATTTTACCACCAGCGGAGATGACCCTTTAAGCGGATGGGCCCAAATAACCGCTTTAAGCGGGCCCAATACTTTCGCCGGCCGGCTGGCTTTAGGCGCCCTGGGTTTAGGCTCCGGTTTGGGTTTACGCGCGGGTTTTTCTTTTGGCAGAGAGGTTTGCCTGGCGGATGGCTCAACTGCCGGAGCAGCCGTAGGCAAGGATGGAGTTTGCACCGTTGGCGTTTCTTGAACCGGCACTAAAGGTTGGACCGGCGGCGCAGGAACCTCCTCTTGGGTCACTGCCGGCTCTGATCCCAATTCCTCCAGAGTTTTATCAATCACCCCTGGTCCTCCCGACTCTTCCGCCAGGTCTTTGGCAATATAAGCATCCAGCTCTTTTTTGAGGCTTTTTTGCCGCGCCTCCTCGAAGGCATCTTGCTGTTCATCAAGCTTATCTACTTTATCCCGATAGGCAGCGTTATGGTGGTAACGGTAGTCCGAGATGGCAGTATAGGGCCAACGCAAAATGCCCCAGAGAAAACCCGCCAGCATTTCCGGCGGATCCAAAAGGTAGGCGCGGAACCGCGACTCGATCTGCCCGGTTTGTTTATAATAACGCTCGACCTCAAGCCGGCGGCGTTTAAAGCGCTCTTTGGCGATTTTTAAATCCGGCAGTGATTTGTCCTTGCCCACCGTATACTCCGCCAAAGGCTTGCCATCATAATAAGCCAGGTAGCCGGCAGTCGCCGAATCATCCGGCTTTTGAAACCGGTAAGTCGCGCAGCCACTCAGTAAAAAAACTGTCAATAAAATCAGAGATTTTTTCATGGCAATCTTCATTGGCGCATGGGTTTTCTTAACGCTCAGGGCGCATTAAGGCCAGCGCCTCCGCTCGGGTTTTTTCATTTTCCTTAAAGATCCCCCGCACGGCGCTGGTAACGGTCATCGTCCCGGGCTTTCTTACTCCCCGCATCGACATGCAAAGATGCTCGGCCTCGATCACGACCATAACTCCCAAAGGTTTTAATTTATTCATCACAATTTCAGCGATCTGCGTGGTCAATCTTTCCTGCACCTGCGGCCGGCGGGCCAGGATATCCACCACCCGGGCTAATTTGCTTAAACCCGTTACCCGGCCGTTTTTAGGGATGTAAGCGATATTGGCCTTGCCGATAAAAGGTATCAGGTGATGCTCGCAAACAGAATACAGCGGTATGCCGCGTAACAGAATGATCTCGTGGTGTTTCTGGTCTAAAATAACCTCGAGCTCCCGCTGGGGGTCCTGCTTTAATCCCGAGAAGATCTCTTCGCACATTTGCGCGTAGCGCCGAGGGGTTTCCAACAGATCTTTTCTTTGCGGGTCCTCTCCAATCGCTTCCAGGATCAAGCGTACCGCTTTTTCAATTTTTACTTTGTTCATTTAAAAACCTTTGCTGGGAGTAAACGATCTAGGGTATTATCTAATGAAAACGGTCTTTCTGCAAGCCATTTTACTTGCCGATGCAAAAATCCGCAAAGATCCTCTCTAAAAGATCGGCGGAAAAATCTTTGCCCAGGATTTTATCCAACTCTTGACAGGCGTCTTTTAAATTCTGAACCGCATATTCTAAAGGGAGATTTTGATTGGTTTCACTTGCTAGCTGGCGGACCAGCTGCTGGGCCTGCCCTAAAGCCCTGATATGCCGGAAATTACTGACTAAGATCGCTTCCGGACCGGACGAGGCTCCTTGATAGACAAAATCGTAAATTGCTTGCTCAAGCAGCCCCAGCTGCTTGCCGGATTTAGCCGCCAACTCCACGACAGAAAAAAACTCCCCCTTAAGTTGGTTTTTTTGTAAACGTCTTCTTAAATCGATCTTATTGATCGCGGCGATAACTTTTTTACGCTTGACCTCTTTGATCAAAGCTAAATCCTGCTGGCCAAGCTTTTGGCTGGCATCGAATAACAAAATCACTAGATCCGCTAACTGGATCTGCCGGCGGGATAACCGCACGGCTTTCTGCTCGATCAGATTACGGGGTTTCAGGATACCTGCGGTATCTACGATTTTTACCGGAATCCCCCTGATCTCGATCATCTCTTCTAAGGTATCCCGGGTAGTGCCGGCCACCGGAGTCACGATCGCCCGCTCTTTTTTAAGTAAGGCATTTAACAGCGAGGACTTCCCGACATTGGGCTTGCCGCAGATCACCACATGCAGGCCTTCCCGCAGGATTCTGCCTTGGCCTGCCCCGTCCAAGAGAGCTTGCAGCTTTTGATCGATGCCGGATAAGTCCCTGCCCAATTTTTGCTGGCCCTGAAACGCAATGCCCTCTTCGGGAAAATCAATGCTGGCCTCTAAGTTTACCAACAGGTCCAGCAGCTGGCGGCGGATGGCGTTAACTCTAGCAGAGAGGCCTCCGGCTAACTGCCCCACGCTGACCTTTAAGGCCGCAGCGGTCTTAGCCCGGATAATATCGATCACGGCTTCCGCCTGCGCCAGATCGATCCGGCCGTTCAAAAATGCCCGCAGGGTAAATTCACCCGGCTTGGCCAGTCGGCAGCCGTGTTTTAAAACCAAATCCAGGATCTTGACCAAAGATAGCATCCCGCCGTGGCAATTTATCTCTACCACATCCTGGCGGGTATATGATTTGGGAGCGCGCATCACCGTTAAGATGACCTCATCGATTACCGCCTGCTGATCGACGATCTTGCCATAATGCACGGTGTAGCTTTTGAACTCGGCGGGCATTATTTTATCCTGCCCGACAAAAATTTTTCCCGCGATGCGCAGGGCGGCCTTGCCGCTTAAGCGCACGATGCCAATTGCCCCCTCCCCGGGAGCGGTAGAAATAGCGGCAATGGTATCGGTTAAATTATCGGCGTGCACTTTTTAAACTCCCCCACTACGAATAATGACCCGGTTATTAAAATCAAATCCTGGCGGCCTGCCAGATCCAACCCTAAAATTTTAGCTTCTTTTACGCTGTGCGTCAAATAAGGTTTTGGTTTAAAATAACCCGCGAATTGTTCCGGCGCGGCGGCGCGGGGCGTATTGGCCCGGGTCAGCACAACTTCATCTGCCAGGCTCGCCAGGCAGCGGCAAATCCCGGCGATATCCTTATCCTGACTGATCCCTAGAATCAGGATCAGCTTACGATAGCTAAAATGATCCTGGATTGCTTTTTTTAAAATCCTGGCGGAGGCAAGGTTCTGCGCGCCGTCCAGGACTACGCTGGGGTACTTGCGGATCAACTCGCATCTGCCCGGCCAGACCGCCCTGGCTAATCCCCTCTTGATCGCGCTGGCTGGAATATTAAAACCCCTCAAGCTCAGAGCCTCCACCATGCCGACAGCCAAGGCGGCATTAGCCACCTGGTGTTCGCCAATAAGGTTTAGCCTTAAATTTACATAATCATTTTTTAGGCCTCGAATACTTGCCCCTTGGCCCACAATGGTGTATTTAATCTGGCGGCCTACTTCAAAAAGCTTGGCCCGAAATTTTTGGCAACGCAAAAAGATCACCTTCCTGGCCGGCGGGTCTTGCGGGGAAGAAATGACTGCAATACCGGATTGTTTAATGATCCCGGATTTTTCCGCGGCGATCTTGGCCAGGGTATTGCCTAATTTATCCGTATGTTCAAGGCTGATCGGCGTGATCCCCACGACCAGGGCAGCGGCAGCGTTGGTAGCATCCAATCTGCCGCCCAAACCGGTTTCTAAAACCGTAAAATCTACCTGTTGATTTTTAAAATACAAAAAAGCCAGGGCGGTGTATACTTCAAAAAACGAAAGCGGCCCAAAGCGCGCATGGCGGTTATACCCTGCCACCAAAGGTTTTAAGCCCCTCACCAGCCTAGCGATCTCTTTAGGCGGGATCATTCCCTCAAAATCCGCCCCCCGGAAGTTTCCTTGGGCCAAACCTGGTTTAAGGATGCGGATCCTTTCGCGAAAATCCACCAGATGCGGGGAAGTGTAGAGACCGACAGAAAACCCTGCCTCCCTTAAGATATAAGCCGTAAAAACACAAGCGGAGCCTTTGCCCTTGGTCCCGGCGACATGGATAATTTTAAGAGAGTTTTGCGGATTGCCGATCAGCTTTAAAAATTCTTTAAAGCGCCCGGGTTTAAAGGCCGCGCGGTAATTATAGCGGGTATTTTTTTCGTAGTTGGCCAAGGAGGCTAAGTATTGCTTGGCGGCCGGGTAACGCATGGACTTAATGCCTAAAGTGGCGGATACCGGTAAAAACCATAGCGATCTTATAGTTATCGCAGGCGGCGATGATCTCTTGGTCGGCGATCGATCCTCCCGGCTGGATGATCGCTTTAACCCCTGCTTTGTGCGCCCAGGAGATGGCATCGGGCTTAGGGAAGAAAGCATCGGAGGCCAAACAACGGTTTTTACCCGCTTGGGATAATTTCTTGCGGGCGATCATCACCGCATCGACCCGGGACATTTGCCCCGCACCGATACCAACGGTGCGGGTCCCGCAAGCCAGCACAATGGCGTTGGACTTGACATGCTTGGCTACCTTCCAAGCAAAAATTAAACTCTCAAGCTGCGCCTTAGTGGGTTTTTGTTTAGTCACAGCCTTGAGGTTATTGTTAGCCAAGGTAAGCGTATCGGCAGCCTCAAGTAACAGGCCGCCGGTAACTCTTTTCATTTGCAGCTCATCGATCAACTCCCAATCTTTAAGCGTTAGCAAACGGAGGTTCTTTTTTCCTTTAAACAGATCCTGCGCCGCAGCCTCAAAGCCAGGCGCAATAATGCATTCTAAAAACCCGCTTTTAATAATAAGCTTGGCCGTTTTTAAATCAACTTTGCGGTTGAGGGCTACGATCCCGCCAAAGGCCGAAAGCTTATCCGCCTGCCAGGCGCCCAGATAAGCTTTGGTCAAGTTTTTGCCTTGCGCTGCCCCGCACGGATTATTATGCTTGACGATCACGGCTGCGGGGCCTTGAAATTCTTTAGCTAACTCTACAGCGGAATTAAGGTCCAGGATATTGTTAAAAGAAAGCTCTTTGCCCTGCAGTTGACAGGCATTAATCATGCCTTGGGTTTTGCCGTTTTCCCGATAGAAAGCCGCCCCTTGGTGCGGATTTTCACCGTAGCGCAAATCCTGGATCTTGCTAAAGCTCAAGCACAGATCCTGCGGGAATAGCTGGATATCCTGATGCGGTTTAAAATAGTTGCTTAAATAATTATAGATCGCGGCATCATAGTTGCTGGTGTGGCCGAAAACTTCGATCCCCAGCCGGCGCATTAAGTCTTTGGGCAGCGAGCCGTTGTTTTTATTTAATTGCTGGATGATCTCCTGGTAGCGCGCAGGGTTACAAACTACCGCTACTGCTTGAGAGTTTTTTGCCGCTGATCGCAGCATCGCCGGCCCGCCGATATCGATATTTTCGATCGCCTCGGCAACCGCTACGCCGGGGTTAGCGATGACATCCTGGAAGGGATAGAGGTTGACCACCAGCATATCGATCAGGCCGATACTGTGCTCAACCAGCTTTTGCAGATGTGCCGGATTATCCCGCAAGGCCAATAAACCGGCGTGAATTTTAGGATGCAGGGTTTTTACCCGGCCATCAAGCATTTCGGGAAAATCCGTGTAGGCCGCCACCTCGGTAACATCAATATTGTTTTCTTTCAACAGGCGGGCGGTGCCGCCGGTAGAAATAATTTCCACGCCAAAATTTTTTAATACCCTGGCCAACTCGACAATACCGATCTTGTCCGAAACGCTAAGCAAAGCCCGCTTGATCTTAACCATCCTGCTCCCTAAACGATTATTTATTAAACCTGAAATTAACTAAGTCCGCATCCTGCATGAGATAATCTTTTTGCTCTAAACGCATCTTCCCGGCCTGCTTGGCCTGCGTTTCACCGCCGCAGGCGATAAAGTCGGCGAAACTGATGATCTCGGCGCGGATAAAACCCTGCTGGATATCGGAATGTATGGTGCCTGAGGCTTCCCAGGCGGTAGTGCCTTTCTTAATCAGCCAGGCGCGGTTCTCTTTATCCCCGACAGTCAAAAAACAGATGTAGCCGCTTTGCGCCAAAACTTTGGCCAACAGCCCGCTTAAGTCCTCAAGCTCCTCTTGGTTAATTACTACCACCGGCTTGAGCGTAAATAAACCGTAACCGGAGACCGCTTCTTTCTCTGACGCGCTTAACCCCAGGGTAGAGATAAATTCCTCTTTTTCCAGGGCTGCCTTCATTTTATGCAAGATAGATTGTTCTGCTTCACCGGGAGATTTAGCCAGGCGGGTTTCCACAAAATCCAGGTCCCTTAAAACCAAGTCTGTCTTAGCGTCAGCCAGGGTAATAATGGCATCTGCCTCCAGGGCATCGGCCTGCCCCACCAGCTCTACCTGGGGATAGGTCTTCTTCTTGGCCTTCACCAGCTTATCGGCTTGATCCAGGCGGGCATCTTTGACGTTTTGCCGGCCTAAAGGAATCCCCTCAATTGCATATGCGCTTATCTTCATAAAAAACAGGTAAGGAAATGTTTCACGTTGATCTTACAACGCCGACATTATTCCAGGTAGGTATAAATCTTGCCTTTATAATTACGCAAAACATATTTACCTTTGGCCTGGGAAAGAATGTAATTGGGCCCCACAGGGATCTTCCCGCCGCCTCCCGGACCGTCGATCACGTAGGTCGGAACGGCATAACCGGAGGTATGGCCGCGTAATTTTTCGATGATATTGATCCCCGTGGCAACGGGGGTACGGAAATGCTGCGTGCCTCTGACCGGATCGCACTGATAAATATAATACGGCCGGACCCGGATCTGCAGCAAATCATGCACCAGGCGTTTCATAATATAGGGCCGGTCATTGATTCCTTTGAGCAGCACGCTCTGGCTGCCCAGAGGTATCCCGCTTTCAGAAAGCATGTCACAGGCCATCTTGCAGCGCTTAGTGATCTCCTTGGGGTGGTTAAAATGAATGCTCATCCAGATCGGCGAATATTTTTTAAGCATCTGGACCAGTTTTTCCGTGATCCGCTGCGGCAAAGTAACCGGGATGCGCGTACCGATCCTGAGTAATTCAACGTGGGAGATGGCGCGGATCTTGGCCACCAGCGCCTCCAAAGCCTCATCCTCCAAGATTAACGGATCGCCGCCGGAAATCAAAACATCCCGGATTTTACGGTTGGACTTGATATATTCAACCGCCGCATCGAATTTAGTCTCAGAATTTGAGTCTTTTTCCTCATGGTCGCCGACCAGGCGCCGGCGGGTACAATGACGGCAATACATGGCGCAATGGTCGGTGGACAATAACAGGACCCGGTCCGGATAACGGTGCACCAGGTGCGCCGCCGGAGAATCCCGGTCTTCCGCACAAGGGTCAGCCATCTCATGCGGAGAGATGCAAAATTCCGCATGCACCGGAACCGCTTGGCGGCGAATCGGGCAGTTGGGATCATCGGCATCCATTTGCGAAGCCCAATAAGGAGTAATCGCCATCGCCAATCTGCCCTTGGCCTTATCGATCCCCTTCTCCTCCTCCGGAGTAAGCTTAATGATTTGCTCTAAATCTTCTTTGGTACGAATGCGGTGCTTAAGCTGCCAATGCCAATCTTCCCAATCCAGCGGATTAACGTCTTTATAGAGAGAAATTTGTTGATAGTCCCGGGAACGCTTAGGCGGCCGGCACAGCGCCGGCGTTTCAATTTGCACTTTTTGGTTTTCTAAGCTTACAGGATTATTCAATTTAGGCCTTGGTCCTTTCTGAGGCGCTTAGTAAAATTGCCTCGATAAGATCTTCATATTTCATCCCGGCGGCATAAGCCATGATCGGAAAATTAGATTCCTTGGGGTCCAACCCCGGCAAGGGGTTGATCTCTAACACATAAGGTACGTTAAATTTATCTAAACGGATATCCGTGCGCGAGATATCCAGACAGCCCACCGCCCGGTGCGTACGCAAGGCTACATCTTTGACCTTCTCTTCAATCTCCGGGCTTAGCCGGGCCGGACAATGAAATTCCGGGATCAGCCCCATTTCATGGTTACCCTGAAATTCCTTCATCTTCCAGGAATAAAAATATTCTCCGCTTTTTTGGCATTTGGAAAAATCGATCTCCAGAATCGGTAAAACCCGGGTTTTACCGTTTTCCAGAATGCCGACCGTCAACTCCTTGCCTTCGATAAACTCCTCCACCAGGGCCTCCTGATGGTAGAGATTAATGCATTCCTTAACTTTAGCGCGTAAATCCTCCTCGTTGTGCACCACATTCGTCTTATTGATGCCTTTAGCGGAGCCTTCGCAATTGGGCTTAACGATCAGGGGAAAGTTCAAAATCGGGTCCAACAACTCGCTGCCTTTGGTAAAAAGCTGGAAATTGGGGGTAGGGATATTCTCCGCTTTGAGTATTTTCTTGGTCAAAGTTTTGTTGAGTGCCAAGGCCAGAGAAAAGGTATTAGAGCCGGTATAGGGGATGTTCAAATAGTCCAGCACCGCCGGCACCTCGCTTTCACGGAAACGCCCACGCATCCCCTCGGCGATGTTAAAAACCATATCCACCCGGTTTTGTTTAAAATATGAAAAGAGGGCCGGATATTCCACGTCGATCGCTTCCACCGTATGTCCCTTGGTTTTTAAGGCCTCGACCACGGAGTTGATCGTCTCCTGCGAATCACACTCTGAAAAGTAATCCGCCGGCTTAGCCGGATCTTTCTTTTTTAAATTATAGGTTAAGGCTACGCGCACCCAGCCCTTCCTTTCTTGTTTTATCCCAGCCCGTGAGGAAGGGCTGGGCGCATTTAGTTTAGACCGTACCTGGTAATCGCACTGTTAAGAATTTTACCCAGCATTTGCTCATAGGTAATGCCGATGGTTTGAGCGACCAGCATGAACACGTCCTCCGTCGAAAGAGAAGGCAGAGGATTGATCTCTAACACATAAGGATTATTGTTCTGGTCCACCCGGAAATCAACCCGGCCGAAGTCCCGGCATTCCACCCCGCGGTAAACCTTTAAGGCTAGCTCTTCGAGTTTGCTTTTTAACTCCGCATTGATCTTGGCCGGGCAGATGTATTCTAAGCGGTCGGAGGTGATCCGGGCAAAGGTATAAAACTTATTATTTAATTTTAACTTTCCGTCGATTTTTATCTGGACCACCGGCATCACCTCCGGATTATCATTGCCTACGACGGCGACGGTAAACTCCTGGCCGGCGATAAACTCTTCGACTAATGCCGGCTGCTTATAAGTCTTCACCACGAAATCCACCTGTTTTTTGAGCTCTTCGGGGTTTTCCACCCGGGAGCTTTCGCTCAACCCCTTAGAGGAGCCTTCAAAACGCGGCTTCACAATTAAAGGAAAAGTGCAATGATCATGGTCGATCAATCCTTCCGTAGAGCTGACTTCAAAAAACTTAGGAGTGGGGATCTTCTCGGCGATAAAAATTTTTTTGGCCATCACCTTGTCCAAGGTCAGGCCCAAAGTCAGGGCATCCGCGCCGACAAAAGGGATACCGGCCATCTCAAGTAAAATCGGGACTTGCGACTCCCGGTTTCTGCCAGTCAATCCCTCAGAGATGTTAAAAACGATATCGACCCCTAAATTATCGATCTTCTCCAAAAGGCTAGAGGCATTGCCGATCTTTTTGACCTTAAAACCATTGGCCGCAATCGCCCCGGCGATCACATCGATCGTATCCGGATGGTCGAATTCGGCATTAGCATCCAAGGGATCGTCTTTTTTAAACTTATAATCCGTTTTTAAATCGTAGGTTAACCCAACCGTTTTCATAATTTTGTTTTTCTGCGTAAATTACCCTGTTAATAAGCGCCCAGGCGGCGATCCGGCTGCAATTTAACCGGTCCTTGCCTGCCTTCATGGGCCGCGCAATAAAAAAGGGCCCAACTGTGCTTAATTAACGTGAGCCCTGCTCTAAACATCTATCCATTTTTTCCCAACTTAAGTTTAAACCTCCGAAAAATTGAACGCAATAGCTTGTAACTATGATATTTTTTACCACAATATCTTGGTATTGTCAAGCATTTTTTACTCTCCTGGCCGCCTCAACAGCGGGATTTTACCGTCGGAGAATGAACAACGCCAACCCCTGCAAGCGGATTCTTGGCGCATGAAAATCTGGCGGAGATTTTAGGCGGGTAAAAAACCTATTTTGCTAAGCTTTAGTTCTCCCAGCAGCTGGTTATAATCCTTAAAAATACTGGCCTGAAACCCCAGCGCCTTGGCGCTTTGCACTAATTCCGGGCGGTCGTCCGTATAAAAAATCTCCGGCGGCTCGACTTTTAATTCCCGGGCCACCAAATGATAGATGCGTTGGTCGGGTTTGATCAAGCCCAGCTTAAAAGAAAGAAAAATCCGGTCAAAGGCTTCAAATACCGGGAAGTTTTTTACCAGGTATTCATAATGCAGGATATTGATATTGGAAAGTAGGGCGGTTTGGTAATGCGGCCTTAAAGTATTCACCAGGCCAAAAACCGCGCGGTTCTTGGCGCTTAAGAAAAAAATGTCGTTCCAGATCGGCTCAAAAGAATCGTAGCTAAGATTAAACTCCAAGACCTCTTTAACTTTAAGGTAAAAATCCCAGGGGCTGATTTTACCGGCTTCGAAATCCGCGGTGACGCTAGACTCGAAAAATAGATCGTAAATCTCTTGGGGGGTTTTAGCGCAAAAATCGGCCAGGCGGCGGGCCGCCCTTAAATGATCGAAATCCACCAATACCCTGCCCAAGTCAAAAAGCAGGACTTTAACCGCTGGGCTCATCCTTTAATGCCCCTTATCCTTGTCTTTACGAAAAAGGTCCAGGAATTTATCCTCATATTCTTTATAGACATTCCACTTATCCAGCTGCACTTTTAATTCTTTGGCCTTGCTGATATCCTGGCGGCTTTCTTCAAAAAGCTTTTCGATCTTTTCTTTCACCGAAACTGGCAGGTTAGTCAGCTGGCTCAAGGATTTTTTGATCAACTCCACCTCCTCTTCCCCGATCGGGGAAGGTGAACCGGGACTGCCAAGTTTTAAATATTCCAGCAATTTATTGATTTCATTTTCCATCACCTGCGCCTGCTCTTTTAATTGAGCAAGATTTAGAGGAATATTCGCAATCTTGCTAAAAGCCGCTAATACCGCCTGGGAGGCTTTGGGGTTTTCGATCTGGATCGTATACAAAGGAATCTCCCCCAGCAGGCAAAACCCCTTTAAGCCCGCTTTTTTAGCGATCCCCAGGAATAAACCGTTCATCCCGCTGATCTGGCCATCGACCAGAGGGGTTAAATTATGTTTTTTTAAGTTCTCTTTTATTTTCTGGTCGGTCGAGGCAAACCAGACTCCGGCCTCCTGGGTGTGGTCGGTCGCCTGAGGCATCGAAGCAAAACTGACTACCGACTCTACCTTCAGGTCTTTAGCTAAGCCGATGATCGTGCGGGCATAGCTTTCGGCTTTTGAAAGATCCGGCTGGGCGTTGCTTAAAAAAATCACCAGGTCGTTTTTGCCGCCCGAGGCTCCTTTAGCAGAAGGGTTTTTCCAATAATAAAACTTCCCCTGGGGCAATTGCGGTGCTTCCAGCACTCCGTCGGAGATCACGCTGCCGGAAAGATAAAAGAATTCATCCGGGATGAGCCGGGCAAACTCCTGAGCCTTTAACTCCTGAACCAGGTACTGCGCCGCCTTGAAAGCCACATCCCCCATCCCCGGCCAGGCAACAATTAAAAATGGTTTTTTTAAACGCGGTTTTTTATTGACCACTAAGGCATCCATCTTGTTTCTCCTTGTAATTTAAAATTAACTAAAACGATATGTCCGCATAAACTCTACCAAAACCTTCGCCCCTTTATGCAGATTCTCTAGCTGCGCATACTCATCGGCAATGTGCGCGCAGCCCTCTGTGCCAAACCCGGTAGCCAGCGCCGGGATATTTGCCTGCTTAAAGAAGGTGATCACGGTCGCTCCTTCCGAACCGCTCAGGCGCGGCTGGATGCCTGAATTTTTCATCGCCCTCACCAAACCCTTCACCAGCGGGTGCGCCGCCTCGATCGCATAAGGCGCTTGAATACTTTGCACCTGGATTTGATAGTGCCTGCTATAACGGGAAATTATTTTTTTAAGCACCCGCAATAAGTCCTGGGCGCGCTGGCCGGGCAAAAAACGAAAATCCAGTTCAAATTCGCACCAATCGCTTACCACATTAACTTTGTCCCCGCCCCGGATCATTCCCACATTCACTGTCGGCGCATGCAAATATCTGTTTTTGGGCAGGCGCAGGCGGTGCTTTTTTAAATCGTTAATAATTTTGGCTGCCAGCTCGATCGCATTGACCCCCAGCCAGGGATAAGCCCCGTGCGCTTTCTTACCGGCCAACTTCACCGTCAAATGCATCAGGCCTTTTTGAGTAATCACAATCTCGAAATCATCCGCATCCAAAACTACCGCGGCATCGGCTTTAAGCAGTTTATTTTGAAGCAAGGGGATTAACCCTTGCCCGGAACCGCTTTCCTCATCGGCGGTGGCGGCAAAAACCAGATCGTAATCAAGCTTGATCTTGCTTTCGACCAGCGCGTGCAGCGCCTCCAGACCGCAAGCCAAATTTCCTTTACAATCGGTTGTGCCTAAACCGTAAATCCGCCGGCCTTTAAGCGTGGCTTGAAGCGGCGGGTAGTTCCAACTTTTACCGGCCGGCACAGTATCCAAATGCGGGGTCAACAACAAGGATTTTTTGTTTTTACCAAAGCTTAGTCTGGCCACGACATTGATCCTTTTGGCGCTAAAAGCGTAAGTCTTAACTTCCAGCCCTAAGCGGCGCAGGTAGCCGCCGACAAACCCGGCCACCCGGCGTTCATCCCCGGGAGGATTCTGGGAATCCAGGGCAATTAATTGTTTAAGGGTCCTGATTAGGCGCGCTTGATCGACCATAATGGGCAAACCTCGCATTTAGGGTTCTGCTTGCGGCAATAATCCTTGCCGAGTTTCACGAGCAAGGCATGAAATTCGTTAAACAGCTTCACGTTCTTTTTAAGATGGCGCATAAAAAAATCCTGGACCTGATGGTATTCTGCCTGCGGGCTAACCAGGCCGTGGCGGCCCAAAATTCTTTTCGTGTAGGCATCGACGACAAAAACCGGTTTCTTTAAGGCGTACAACAGGATCGAATCGGCAGTTTCCGGGCCGATCCCTTTAACGGCCAATAATTGCTTGCGTAAAACACCCGCGCCTTTAGCGCGCATCCCGGGAATGTCGGCCAGGCAATCATTTAAGAAAAACCCTAAAAAACATTTGAGCCTGGCGGCTTTAAGATTATAGTAGCCGGCGCTCCTGATCAAAAGAGCTAATTTTTGCTGCGGCAAGGCGTAAAGTTTATGCGGATCGAGTAAATTGTGTTTTTTCAGATTACTGATCGCCTGCTCGACATTAGACCAGCTGGTGTTCTGGGTCAGGATCGCCCCAAGCATTACCTCAAAATCACTTTCTGCCGGCCACCAGTGCTGCGGCCCAAACGCCGCATAAAGTTTTTTAAAGACCGCCGGCAGTTTATTTTGCATTACTTAAGCTCTAAAGGATTAAAACCGTAATAAGCAAACAGGGTGTAGGCCGTCCCCGAAACTGATCCGGTATGGCTTCCTTTAGGCGTGAACCAGCCATGGCCGGTATCCACCTGATCGGCGGTAGCGTAAGGCAAACAACCTTCCCCCTGGCCGGAAGGCGAGGAGCTGGAGATAATCATTTTGGTTAGTTCGCTTAAATAGAATGCCGCTTTATTCCCGTAGGCAGCAGCTTTTGCGCGCTGGCCTTGTTGCAGGTAATAATGCTCCATAATTTTGTAGGAGACAACCATCTGCGCGGTCCATTCCGAAGAAACGACCCCGCCCCGGGAAGTGTGGCGCTGCGGGGCAAAATCAAACCCTTTAACTTTTATTGCTTGCTCCGCGCCCGGAGGCATAAAATTCACTTCGACCAGGCAGTTTTCTTCCACAAAACCCAAAATCTGGTCTGGATCCATCCCCAGAGCTAATAATCTTTTGGGGCCCACCGCGGCAATGCTCCAGGCATAGGTATCGGTAGCGATGGTAGCATCACCTTTACCGCGTTTGACCGGCAGGTCCTGGCGGCCATAGGTGTTGCTGACAATCCAGCTCAGCGTTTTGGCCGCCGCTTGCCGGTAAACCGGCTTTTGCGTAACCTTAGCCAACATGACAAAAAAAGCATAGGCATCCAAATTATGCTCGGTAGAATACCACCCTACGTTAGGGCCGCCCCGGATGCCGCTTGCCTGATCCTGCGCCTGCAGATGCATGATTGTCTGGGCAATACTTTCCGCCAGCCCCAGGTAACTTGCATCCTGGGTCAAATGAGTATATTGCATAATCGCCAGCCCCAGCCAGAGGTTCGGTCCGGCGTGCATCACGAATTCAGCCGGTAAACCGTCATCAACATAATAAGCATTAAGAAACCATCCGTTTTCCCTCTTGGCTTGATGCGCAAAGAAATCCAGAATTTTTTTAGCCCGGGCAAAATCTTTGTAATATGCATACGTCTGGACTAAAAGGGCCAGATCATAAGTAAATGACCAATTGGCTATTTCTTTGTCACCTTCGAAGCTGGCCACCAGGCCGGTGCGGCTGTTCTGGTGGAGTTTAAGCCACTGGTACATCTTATCAAAATTAGCTTTCTCTAAAATTATCCTTTGCTCATCCAGCCGGATCAACTCCCGGGCCGCCTGATTTTCACTCTGTTGGGCCTGGACTAACTTTGATTCCAGTTCTAACTTTTCCTGGGCTAAAGCACTGACCGCCTGATTAAGCTGCTTGATCTGCATTAAATCGCCGGCCTGGATCTTTTCTTTTTGTAAATTAATTTCGGTGATTTTGCCCTGCAAAAGCTTAAGCTTGGACTGCAGATGTTTGCGTTGAGCAACCAGATCCTCCACCTTCTGCCTGATCGTGACCGTGGCCTGGGAAACTGTTGCCAGCTTCTTGATCAGCGATTGATTATGTTGTGTTAATTTAAAATTCAAATAACCGTTGATCCCCAGCCCCAGCCCGAGGATCAAAATTAAGCTTGCGGCAGCCGGGACAAAAAGTTTTTTTGCCCAGGCATAACGCATCAACCGGTTATTCTGGCTGGCAAGGATTTGTTCATAGCGGACCCCCACCAAATACTGGTGCTTATCGCCAAACACCTCTTTGGCCCAGGCGATGCTGGCCTTGGCGCAAATCGGTTTGCGGCTGACGGGCACATCGATCTCTAAAGCAATTTTGGCCTTTTTTTGTTCAAGCAAAGCAAACAGGCGGGGATCAAGGTTGTTGATCGCCAGGCAGATCCCGCCTTGCGAAACATTATTCGTAAACCCCTGTTGCCAGGCAGAAATAAATGCCTCCCCGGCGTCGCCTTCTAAGCGAAACTGCACGGGGAAAACAGTATCCAGACGCAGGTATTTTCTGTGTTCGGCCGGGATCAATTTTTTATTTCTCGATAACATAGGTTTCCTTAGGCGGTCATTAAAAAGAGGATTTTATTTTATAACAAATTCGGCATTGTGCCAACCTAAAAAATCTCATCAGGCGACTTCCAGGTCCAAAATATTGTCCAGACGAAAAGTGCGCTGTTCTTTCTTCAGGCAACAAATTCCGACCAGATAACGGGTCTGATTATCCTGCTTGATCTCCTGCGGAATGACCTCCCGCTGTGAAATTCCGCCGGTAGCGCTGGATAAATAGGTAATTTTAATAATTTTTTTATCCCGGATACACGCTTGGATCTGGCGGACCTTGTCCAAACGGCCGGTGTCCAGCAACGCGGGATTAAAAGCACAAAGCTTGGAAAATCCCTCCAGGCTGACAATTCCCTGTTGACCGGCAATTGTCTGGAGCCTGAGAAAAACCTCCCAGGTCAATTCCACATCCGCCAGGGCCCGGTGCACCTGGGGCGCACTGACCCCCAGCCTCTGGGCAATGAACCAAAGCGCATAACGCGGCAGGCCGGGAATAAGTTTTTTAGCCAGCGTCAGAATATCTAAAACCACCATCCCCTCAAGCGGCGGCAGGTCAGCGATTTTAAGTTCGGCGTTCAAAAACCCCAGATCGAATCCGGCATTGTAAGAACACAGGCAGCTACCGTCGATAAATTTTAGGAATTTAGGCAGGACCGCGGCCGCATCCGGGGCATGCTCGAGCATCTGGAGGCTAATTTTATTGACTGCGAATGCCTCGGGTGAAATGGCGCGGCGGGGGTTGATTAAGGTGTCAAAAACAGCCAGCTTCTGATTAGCCTTGATTCGGTATGCCGACAGCTCTACGATCCTATCCCCGGCATCTGGGTTTAAGCCGGTAGTTTCGGTATCAAAAATGGTAAATTCTATTTCGGCGATATTCTGATTCATGAGAGAGTAGCGATGTAGGCCCGGACCAGGCGCAGCGGCCGGTAGGCCAATTTCGTTTGCGCCAGGCTTTTGATCCCTGAGTCATCCATAATATTAATATATTTATAGCCTGGCAGTTTACGGCTAAACTCACGGAAAATATACTGTGCTAGTCCTTTGATCTTAAGGTCGGTAACTTCATACAGCACGCAAAAGGTGTGGGCGTTCAATTCATAACCGAAGCTGAATCCCCGGATCTTCTTGTTGACCTTCACGACAATCCCGGAGAAATGCAAAGACCGATAATTATCCAGGGCTACCTGCAGGGTTTTAAAGCTGTCCTCCAACATGCCGCAGTAAACGGTATCCGGATGCGCGGCTTTACGCTCCTTGGCCCAAAGAGTAAACAACGCCAAGCAGTCGGCGCGGGCGGCCGGGGTAAGCATGGCGCATGCATGATCGCAGTGTTTAACAAAATAATTGCAGGCGGCCCGCTGGGATTTAAAATCATTGCCGGACAACAACTCCAACTCCTTGCGTAAACACAAATAATCCGGATATTTTTCCCGCACGGTATAGCCTGCCTGGCGGTAAAGAGCGCTGTCGGTTTGCGGGATGTTTTCGATCCGGCTTACCCCTGAATTACGGTTAATTTTCTCCATCAGCCTAAACGCCTGGGCCAATACCTTGCTAGACACCGGCTCTTTAGCTAAGGGCGGCAAATACATAAAACATCCCAAGGGGTCACGAAAAAACACACAAAGGGTATTTTCAATCAGAGCCCAGTTAATTTCATAAAGCGCTTGCCAAATGTAAATATTAGCGAAGGAGAAGGCCGCCAGTTCGCGGGGAACATGATCAAGATACCGGGCAAATAAGCTTTGGTTTTTTAAAGATAATTTATTTAACTTCATCCGGCAAGCTTAATTCCGCCACCTCCCGGACCTCTTCATAAGCCTGGATAATTTGGGGGTTATCCTTCAGCAGTGTCCGTAAAGGTTTAGAATTGAGATACCCCGTTAAGTAGCTGATATATTCTTTGGCTGCCTGGCTGTTGATCTGTTGATAGACGTAGGGACAGTTTAAATCTACGGTTAAAAGCACTTTACCTTTGCGCAGGTTGATGAGAAAAGGGTAGAGTTGGCATTCAAACGGCCGGGCAGCATAAATCTTACAGCGGTTATCCTCCGGGCTTAAAAAAGGGCAGATAAAATCTGTGCCGTGCGGGTCGGCGATCGGCTGGATCCGGCGGTCAACGGTGATCGAAGCGGCGGGAATATCCGGTTTATCCATTAATGCTTGCATTTCTTCGTCAAGAAGACAAGGGCTCCAGACAGAATTATCTTCTTTGAACCGGCAGCATCCTCTACATTTAAGGCAAAATTCCTGAGGCACAAACTGTTTGATCATTTCACCTGACTTCCTAACTTTAACTCTTTATCCGGGGCAAGGATACCTAAGGTATTTTCATCCGATCCGGCCAGGATCATCCCCTGGCTTTCTACCCCGCGTAAAACTACCGGATCCAAATTATCCACCACCACTACCTGGCGGCCGATCAACTCTTCCTTGGTATAAAAATTCTTGATTCCGGCGACCACCTGTTTTTGCCGATCCCCCAGATCCAAAGTTAATACGATCAGTTTATCGGCATTAGGATGGTCAACCGCGTCTTTGATCCGCGCTACCCTTAATTCTAATTTTTTAAAATCTTCAATGCTGGCCATTATACTCTCCTGGCCCTGATGGGCCGATATTAAAATGAAAACTCGACATAAAACTCTAATTGATAAGCGTTGTTGGCCGAACCGTCGCCGCGCAGATAAGGACTAAAAAGGCTTCCGTCAACATCATCACGCCGTTCCTTATAATACTTGCCCGGGATAAACAGCCCGCCCAAGAACCCTATGTTAATATGATCATTGATCT
>ERZ1645192.1397-NODE-1397-length-20139-cov-7.524846_pt1 | contig 20139 bp, 18 predicted proteins | sample MGYA00575354_ERZ1645192 | MGnify/ENA primary metagenome ERZ1645192 (study PRJEB40844, sample SAMN11349763) | freshwater sediment metagenome | isolation source: river sediment | host: Sediment | place: India: Faizupur Khadar , New Delhi | collected 2017-02-21 ... | reverse complement strand
ACCCTGAAATGACCGCCAAGACGATCAAGGACGGCTGGCTCTACACGGGCGACCTCGCATACAAGGATGACGAAGGCTTCATCTTCTTCGCCGACAGGGCGAAAGACCTCATCATCCGCGGCGGCGAAAACATCTTCCCGGCCGAGATCGAAGACGCCCTGCGGAAACACCCGAAGGTCATGGACGTCGCAGTCCTCGGCTACCCGCACCCCAGGCTCGTAGAGATCGTTATGGCTATCATCCAGCCGAAAGAGGGCGAGACGATAGTCGACGAAGAGATCATCAACTTCGTCAAGGAAAAAGGCCTTGCGAAGTACAAGTGGCCGGAAAAGATGGTGTACACGACCATCCCGAGGAACCCTGCCGGAAAGATCGAAAAACCGAAACTTCGCGACATGTACGTAAAACCCGCGAAGGAAGCCATGGAAAAAGAATTCAAAAAACAGTAATAAATGCGCTCCGCGCATAAAAAGGCGCCCCTCGGGGCGCCTTTTTTCGTAAGGCTAACGGCTAACTGGTGAGTGCCACGACATCGTGCACACTTTTTTGTGCCACGACATCGTGCACTCACCAGCTAACGGCTAACGGCTTCTCTTAGCCTAACTGTGCTCTGGTCGTCATCCCGGTGCTTGACAACGGGATCCAAGGTTTTGCTTTTAATATAACCGGATCTAAAAGGTTTTTGTTTTTAACGCCCAACGCGTTAAGGTTTCTCCAGCATTATGATCGGTCTTTTCCCCGGGTCGAGCCATTTGAGGAGTTTGAGGATATTTTCTTCGGATACGGCGACGCAGCCGGAGGTGGGGGTTGCGGCGTCCTTCCAGACGTGGAGGAATATGGCGCTGCCGGCGCCCGGCACAACGGGGTCCGTGTTGTACCTTATCACGATGCCGTACTTGTAGCGGTCATCCTTAAGGACCATGTCCTCGAATGACTTCGCCCGGGTCTCGCCGCGCTTTTTGGGGCGGTTGTAATCCGGGGAGGCCGGGTCGTCGACCCAGATGTCGCTCAAGGTCATCTGGCGGTACGGCATGGCGGAATCGATCTTGGGGCCATAGCCGAAGGCAAAGCCGAGGGAATATATGCCCGGCGGGGTCCTGCCGTCACCTTCGCGCTTTTGACCGGAAGGCGCGAACCCGTTGCGCCCGACCGTGGCGGGAACCGGGCCAAGGACGGGCTTCCATGTACCGTCTTCCATCGTGAAGGCCCAAAGCCGCGCATCCGGGCCGGGCGCCTCGGTTTGGGCCACGAGAACGACCTGTGACGAGGCGGGGAACAACCCTTCGATGGCCATGAGTTCTTTTGCGATGTATTCAGCAGCCACGTCCGTGTCCTTTTCCGCGGCCCCGCCAAAAAAAGCCGGAAGGCAAAGGCATACCACGATTACCGGCAATAACCGGGCAACGATTGCGGCCATCTCCCGTTCCCTGATCGAAGCTACGCGTCAAAAAGCATTTTCTTGACCTGGAGCCCCGCGATCTTTTTCAGTTTCGCCTCTATTTCGTCGACGGCAGGTTTCCCCCCGTATATTTCGAGGAGCACGATCCCGCTCGGCGCGCACAGGTCCTCGCTCACCTCGTGCAGCCCGAGCCGCGTCTTGATGTAGCACGCACAGTCACTGAGCACCTTCTGAAGCTCAAGCGCATTCTTGACCCTGTTCGTGAGGCATATTCCGATGATGTAATGTTTCGACATAAGAACCTCCTGAAAGATCGTTCTACGTTCCACGTTCCACGTTCTCCCCATTACCCGGAAGAATTACTTAACGTAGAACGTAGAACTATATATGTACAAACGCCTTTTTCACCGTCTCTTCCCGTACCGGCCGTGTGAGCAGGGACACGACGACGAAGACGATGAACGAGATCGGCAGGGCGATGATCTGCGGGTCGATCATGTTCCAGGGATGGCCGGCGAGGCATTTCACGTTGAACAGTTTTCCGCATACGCCGAAGGCTGCCGATTCGTGCTCGTGAAAAAGGAGCATCCAGATAAGGGACGTAAAGAACCCGGAGAGGATGCTGGCCTTGGCTGCCGCTTTCGATCCGCGCCTCCAGTAAAGCCCGAAGAGATATACCGGGATGAATGTCGCGCCGCACAGGCCGAAAAAGAACGCGGTGGCGACGGCCACGATGCTCTCGGGCAGGATGAGCCCTATGATCAGCGTGGCGAAGATGCTGAAGACGATGCCGATCCGGGTCACGATCGTGGTCTCCGCCACGGACCGGCCTTTGAGGAGCGCCTGTTCGAAGATGTCGCGGGAAAGCGAGGTACCGAGCGCGTGGAACTGGCTCGAGCCGGCGCTCATTGCCGCCGACATGAGGGAGACGAGAAAGAGCGCTACGAACCAGGGGGGATAAAACCGGTCTATGTACAGCGGAATGATCTTGTCCAGATTGCCCTGAACGGCCTGCACGGGCATTTCCGTGTACGTGTTGTGGAAATAGACGTTGGTGAGCGCCCCGACCGCGTAGGCGACGCCTGTCGTGAACAGGATGAAGATTGCCGTGAAGGGAATGGAACGGTTCAATTCACGGTCGGATTTAAGTGTCATGAACCGCACGTTGAGCTGGGGCTGTCCGATGACACCGATCCCGACGCCCATGATCATGGTCGTGATCACGTACCACCATACCGATGAGAACGCCTCGGGCATTGACGTGAAACCCCTGTGCCCCGCCTGTTTCAGGGCCTCGGGAACAAAGGGGGTTAGGGCTTCAAGCGACCGGTGCGCTGCGGAGATGCCGCCCAGCATCCAGTATGCCGTAACGCCGATCGCCATCATCGAGACCACCATGATGACGCCCTGGAATGCACTCGTGTAAAGGACACCTTTGAGCCCGCCCCAGATAACGAAGCATGCCGTTATGAGGAGAAAGGCGAGATAGGCCGTGGAGAACGGGATATTGAGGTACACCTCGATAAAACGGGAGATGCCGATCAGCACCGCCGCTGTGTAGACAGGCATAAAGACGAGGATCATGAGCCCCGAGAAGCCCTGGATGAACCGGGACTCGTAGCGCCTTCCCAGAAGCTCCGGGAAGGTGTGCGCATCGAGCGCCTTGCCCATTTTCCGCGTTCTTTTGCCGAATACGACAAAGGCCACCCACACCCCTATCATAATGTTGAGGAATGACAGCCATGACATGCTGAACCCGTAGAGCGCGCTGACGCCGCCGAAACCGATTATGGCCGATGTGCTGATGTAGGTCGCCCCGTAGGACAGGCCCATCGTTAACGGGTGGACCTGGCGCCCCGCGAGCAGGTAATCGGAGACCGTTACCGTCCTGCGGTACCCGAGATAACTGAAGTATATTGTGATGCCAAGGTATATTAGCGTGAAGGTTATGAGATAGAACATAGGTTAAGGGAGTTTCTCAATAAGTTCGATCTCTTCGCGTTCCCACTGGATCTCCTCCCGAAAGTCGCCTTCCTTCTCTATACCACCCCGGTTCCGGTTGAGGGCCCCGTAGATGACGCAGAAAACGGCCGACAGAATGGTGACGATGAAGCCGGCAAAGACCCACGGATCGGAAAAACCCAACATTATCTTATTTCATTAGCACGGGCATCGCTTTCAAAGCAAGCCCGAAATAGCGCCGGGGATATATACCCGCATTTTTTGGTTGCATATAAACGGCCGGGGTGATATTCAAGAACTATACAGAAAAAAGGGAGGTTAACCGTTGGACCTTATCGTTCTGATAGTGTGGCTGCTGATGGGTGTGGGGCTCGTCGTGTACCGAATATACACGAAGCGAAAGAGCAAGCAGTAAGCAGTCTTCGTGTCCGCTTTCTTAAGCTTTCGAAACCGCCGATCGTCTATCTGCCCGATATCATAACAAATTAAATTAATTGATTGTTCGGGCGTCTGGTGGTATAACCATTCGATTCATAAAAACAAATCCAGGGAGGGTTGTCATGAAGAGAAGTGCGGTGGTTCTTGCGAGCGCCCTGTTTTTCCTGCTCACAGTCGTAGCCGGCGCCTACGCGGTGGAGATCACGGCTGATATGGTCTCGAAAGAGGGAAAGGTCACCCGCAACGGAAAGATCTACGTCAAGGGCAGCAAATACAAGGTTGAAAGGGGCAGCACCCCGATGTACCAGATAATACGGGGGGATAAGGGCAAATTCTGGCAGGTAAACAATGCCGAGAGAACATATATTGAAGCGGCCCTCACGCCCGATATGAAACCGAATGTCGAAGAAAAACTTTACGGCGAAACCGCGAGAAAACCGATGGGAACGGAGACGATCAACGGATATTCCGCGAAGAAATCCCAGGTAACGGTCAAGGGCGCAAAAGGCAAGCCTGAAACGATCACCCAGTGGTTCTCGACCGAGTATAATTTCCCGGTCAAACTCGCCGGTGAAAAATGGAGCGTCGAGTACAAGAACATAAAAAAGGGTGGAGTTGCGGACAGTATGTTCGAGTTGCCCAAAGGATTGACGCTGGACAAGTCAGAAGCACCTGATGTGCTTTCGGGCCATTGAGATATTCCATAGAGGTCAAAAGCGGCCAGGACCGGTGATAAAACCGGTCTTGGCTTTTTTTTATGGGAATGGTATGCTGATGCCTCATACATACCAGAGGGAAAGGGGATTTTATGAGCGGAGAAATACGGCAGCGGCATCATATGAAGGCGATGATCATCACGATTATCTTTCTTGCCGTTGCGATCGGGTTCGTCATGATGCTGAAAGGGCAGGCTGAGAAGCAGCCGATTCCCACGGACAGGGCGGTTGCGGACGTGAAAAGCACCGATTGGAAGAAATACGGGACCGATGAGGACGGGGACCACTTTTTCAGGTTCGACGGATCAAGCAAGGCCTTCCCGGATATCCTGAGTGTGAAAACAAAGATCATCTACAGTGAATCCGGAAAAAAGAATTACATAGAGAAACGGCAGAAGAATAATCTTCCGGTGCAGGGGTTTGAGAAACTCCATTCAAGGACGTTATTGTACGGCCTCTTTTGTGTTAGCGAGAAGGGTGATCTTGTCATCCTCGAGGTCTTTGAACTGACAAAGGACGGAAAAACGCTCGATTACGCAAAAACGGGGTCGTACAAGAACTGGACGCATATCCCGCCGGAATCGGTCTATGCGGAACTGCACAGGGTAGTCTGCCCGGGAAAGAAACCGGATGTGAAATAGCCCATCACCTAATTACCTGCAATAAAAAAGGGGCCCGAAGGCCCCTTTTTTATTGCTATGTCTGTTGATTAATCCACCGCTTTCGACCACAGGCGGTCGATCAGTTCCTGGGAAGGCTTCTTTGTTACCGCGCTGACGATGAAATAGATCAGGCCGCAGCTGATAACGAGGAACCATTCGTAGCTGCCCATGCCGTACATCTTCTTGAAAAGAACGGACCAGCTGCCGTACAGGGTGAATATGGTGCCCCAGACAACGCAGGCCCCCGCGCCCCATTTGGTTGCGCCTTTCCAGAAGTAGGAGATGGCGGTAACGAAGAAGTAGACCGCGCCAAGCCCCATGGCCGCCATACCCATGAATATTGAAAGAAGGGGAGGCGGGTTGACGAGGACAAAGTAGAACGGGAGGAAGAGGAAAAGAGCGATGAGGAAATAGCCGAGATAAAGCATGCTCTTGTCCGAAACTTCGGGTTTCCAGAGTTTAATGATGTCTTTCGTAACGTTCGCGCTCATGATGAAGACCATGCCTGCGAGGGTCGAAAGAGCGGCCGAGAAAAGGCCTGCCGTGTATGCCGCCATCAGCCACGGGCCGCCGAGTGCATGTGACAGAAGCGGTGCCGCAAGGTCAGCCTTGAAGACGTTCGGCTGGCCATGGATCGTTGCGGCCTGGAGGAGCGTCGGGCCATACAGCATGCGGGCGACAAGGCCGTTCGACGAGCAGTCGAGCATGATGGGGATACCGGTGAATGCCCAGACGATGAAGACCAGCCACCAGTAATCCTTCTTGGTGACCTTTTTCATGCCGAGGAACCGGCTGACGTTATGCGGGAAGCCGACGGCCATGGTGAAGAAGATGACCGGTGTTGAAAGGATACCTATCCAGCTCGAGAAGAGCTGCGTCGCGCCAAGCTTCGGGAGCTTGGGGTTGATGAGCGCCATCAGGCCCGGGTTCTGTGCTGCCAGGCCGGCGGTGAGTTCCCTGAAGCCGCCTGCATGGATAATGGCCCACAAACCGAGAAGCGTACCGACAACGCAGAAGACGAGGCCCTGAAGGGCCATTGCGTACTGGTTCCCGATGTACCCGCCGAGGACCATGTAAAGCCAGGCGATAAAGACCGAAAGCAGGAGGCACCACAGGGGTGAAAGGCCCGTCATGGCGAACCAGACGGTAGCGCCCGCCTTCAACTGGCCGACCGAATACAGGAAGAGGAAGAAGAGCATCGAAATTGCGACAATGGTCTGCAACCCTTTCGATTCGAACCTTCTCCCGATCGTCTCAGGCAACGTGGCGGCGCCGAGCTTCTTCGAAAAGTCGCGTGTCTTAAGGGCGCCGAGCCAGATACACGGGATGATGCCGATGAGGCTCCAGATGCCGGCAAACCACATGCCGGAGAAGCCGACCGAGTAGACGATACCGGTCGAGCCGCAGAATGCCCATCCGGAAATGTATGTTGCGGACAGCGCCGCGCCTGTTACTGCGGGGCCGAGGTCGCGTTTACCGACAAGGTATTCGTCGAAACTGCCCTTCGACATTTTCTTTCTTCCCATGATTCCGAGGAAAACGGAAAGAAAGAGCAGGATGCCGACGGCAACGCTCCCGGCAATGACCATTTCTGCATTAGGTGTTGGGATTGGAAGGAACTTAAGCTGTGGATTCATTCTTCCCACCTCCTCGTCACAAGGTAAGTTCCTATGATGGTAAACAGGAAGGCGAAGGCGAACACCGACGCCCACACGTACCACGCTGACATCAAGCTTTCTACTAATTCTGGATCAACAGGCTGCATAATAACCCCCTTTACGTTTTTAAAAAACGAATGTGCCTTTCAGAAAGGCGGACCGCACCTCCTTTCAAACGTATTTTTATTAAAGGAAGACCTGTTAAAAATCGAAACCGTCGATGCTTTAACGGTATAGGTATAGTGGTGAACCTGATTTCCCAAACGCCCCCTTCCCCTTTATACCTATAAATCATAGAGTACTAGGCAAAAATGTCAAGAAAAAAATCGGGTGCCCCAATCCTCGCAGAATGTCTCCAGTAAAGGAACTATACGATATTTCAACGACATAACGGGACATTGCACGAAAAAGTATTTGTATACAGTGTACAATACCGCATCGTCTAGAGGCGCACGGATACTGTCTTTGAGACACCCTGCTCCTCCATGGTTATGCCGTAGATCATGTCGGAGTACTCCATGGTTATGCGGTTGTGCGTGATGAAGATTATCTGTGTTTTCAAGGCCATGGAACGGATTATATCGAGAAGCCCGGCAAGGTTGGCATCGTCGAGCGGGGCGTCTATCTCGTCCATAAGCGCGAAGGGGCTCGGTTTCGTGTCCATGAGGGCAAGGAGGAATGCGAGTGATATCATGGCCTTTTCGCCCCCGGAGAGGAGCTCCATCCTCGTCACCTTCTTTCCGGGAGGCTGAACGAAAAGGTCTACCCCTGCCTGTTCATGATTGAGGGCCAGGTAACCTTTTCCGCCTTTGAACAGAAGGTCCGTGAACCGGATAAAGGCGGAGTTGACCTTTTCGAATGTCTCGGCGAAAAGCTCTTTTGTGAACTGGTCGATCTTCGTTATCGTTTTTTTCAATGATTCCATTGCGGTGAGAAGATCTTCCTTCTGCTTGTCGAGAAAGGCGATCCTTTCCTTGAGCTCGAGGTATTCCTTCTCCGCGCGGAAGTTGATCTCGCCCATCCCGGCGATACGCTGCGAAAGGGACTCGCGCTCGTCCTCTATATCGGAGGGAAGCTGAACGACAGCATCGCCCGGGCCTTCGACGCCGTAGGTGTCGCGCAGGCGCTCGATGATGGTGACGCGTTTTTCCTCGAGGACGGCGAGGTCTTTTTCCGCATTGTCCCTGCGCACCCTGATCCTGTCCGCATCTTTCGCAAGGTTTTCAATCGATTCCTGCATGGCCTGTTTCTGGGCGTGCAGGTTCCCGAGCATGACCTTGAGCCCTTCATACCTTTCGACATGCCTGTTGAGATCGGCCTGTAATTCATCGTACGAGCGTTCGAGGTATTTTATCTTGTTTGTGCGGCCCTCGATCTCTTTTTCCGCGGCCGCGGCCTTGTCTTTGAGCCCTTTTGCCTGGTCGTTCAGGGACCGGATGGCGGACACGGCGCGGTCTCTGTTCTCGCCGAGCGACTTCAGCATGTTCATTTTTCTTTCGATCTCGATCGTTACCGCGTGCCATGCCGATTGCGCATTCTCGTGATCCTTCTTCAATGCGCTTATCGCATCGCGCAGCCCGGCCATTGAAACCTCTATGTCTGTCTTCTCCCTCTCGAACCCGATGCGCTCGCCGTTGAGGGACTCGATGGTCCGGGGTGACGTGTCGTCGGATGGCTCGGTCATGGCGTCGAGGGCCGAGAGGCGGTCTGAGGCGCTTTTCAGCTGAGCCTCTGTCATGAGGAGGTCTTTTTCGAATGTTCTGACCCTTCCTTCCTGCGCTTCCCGCTCACCCCGGGCGTTCCGGAGGCGCGCCTCGATGTTGTCGAGGCCCGGCCCCAATCCCTTCAGGGCGTTCGATTCCCGTTCAATATCGGCGGCCAGCGTTTTCAGCTCTTTCTCGAGCTTCAGTTTTTCCTTGAACTGCCGCACATCTATCTTTTTCGCGCCCGTGCCGCTCAATATTATGCCGCGCGAATCGACATACACATCGTCATTGATGAATATGCCTTCCTCGCCGTCCGCGATGCGCTTAAGGGCCTCCTCGATGCCCGTTATCCACGAGATGTCAACCTCTATATCGTTCCCCGACCTTTTGAACATCCCTTTCGGGGGGAAGAATATCCTGTTGCCTTCCCTGTGGCTGACCTCGGATGCCGTCGATTCGACGGAATCGCTCTTGACCACCTCGTATTCGAGCTCTTCCGGGAAGAAACGCTCGAAGGCCTTTATCCTGGCTTCTTCGAGTTTGATGAGGTTCACGAGCTTGTCTTCCGGCCGGACCGCATCGGGGGAATCCGCGATGTACCCCCCGAGCTGCTTCAAGAAATTTTCCTTGACCTGTTTTTCGCCGCGCAGCCGTTCGACGAGCCCTTTTGCCTTTTCGATCTCCCGGGCCATCGCGTCGCGCTCTTGCAGGGCCGCGGATTCACGGGCGGCGAGGGATTCCTTTTCCTCGATGGCCGACCGCAGTTTTTCCTCGATGGCCGTGCGTTTTTCGCTTATCGAGGCAAGGGCGCCCTCGAGTTCACGGCGCTCGGCCGCCTGCCGCTCCTGGCGTTTTCGTTTTTCCTGCTCAAGCCGCTCGATCTGTGCGAGCTTGTTGCGCGTCTCCGTCAACGAGCTCATCGTGACGAAAAGACGTGTCCGCGCGTCCTCGAGCTTTTTCTCCTCTTCTTCTATGTTGATCTTGAACGACTCCGCAATGGCGCGCATCTTCAGCTCTTTTTCCTTTTCGGAATCGAGCTCGGAGCCGATGATCCCGGTGTTTTCGTTGAGCGCGGCTATCTCGTTCTCCTGCCGGGTTATGTTCTGCGTGATGGCGGACCCCTCGCCCGCAATGCCTTCTATGGTCTCGTTGAGCCGCTTTATCTCATCCCGGAGATAGTCCATCTCGAGCAGGCGGTTTTCCATGTCCTTCTCTTTGCTCTTGAGGTCGACCTCAAGCTGCCGGATGACCTTATCGGTGAGCTCAAACTCGGTTTCCTTGGCATCGAACTCTTCCTTGAGGGTCGCCTTCTCGGCTTCCTTTTGAAGGACCTCCTCCTCGAGGTCGGCCTGCCGCTCTCTCACCTTCGTCATGCGCTTCAATACCTTTGCATGCCCGTCGAGGAGGATCTGTTTATCGATCTCGTGGAGCCTGTCGGCGAGTTCCTGGTACTCTTTCCATCTTTCAAATTCCTGCTCGGCCTTGCCGAATGAGGCGGTCACCTCGCGGTAGACGTCCTCGATGCGCTCGAGGTTTGCCGCGACTTCCGTCATCCGGGCGATGGCATCCCGCTTTTTCTCTTCGAAACGCGTTATGCCGCTTGCCTCTTCGATGACGACCCGCCGCTCGGGGGACTTCATGTTTATGAGGGTCTCGATGCGTCCCTGCTCGATGATGGCGTACGAGTTCGTACCGAGCCCGGTCCCGAGGAACGCGTCCTGAACGTCCTTGAGCCGGACGATCTTTCCGTTGAGGTAATACTCGTTCGTGCCGTCACGGTAAATGCGCCGTTTTACCACGAGCTCTGTGGGGCCCTCGGTCAGGTCGAGCGTCACCTCGGCGATGTTGACGGGCCTCTTGCCGTTGGTCCCGTGGAATATGACGTCGCCCATGTCTTTGACGCGCAGGCTTTTTGTCCCTCTTTCTCCGAGCACCCAGACGATCGCGTCGACGATATTGCTCTTGCCGCACCCGTTCGGGCCGACAACTGACGTTATCCCTTCGCCGAACTGAAAGACGGTACGGTTAAGGAATGATTTGAAGCCGAAAATTTCGAGCCGGGCAAGTTTCATTGGATCGTTTCGATCGCTTTCCTCAGTCGCCTTTCGACGGTTTCTTTCCCCAGTATGGCGATGACGTCGAAGATGCCGGGGCTGACCGTTTTGCCGCACAGCGCAACCCGGATCGGCTGGATCACCGCGACGGGCTTGACATTGTATTTTTTTGTCAGGCCCTCGAGGCCGCTTTTGAGGTTTTCTTCATCGTCCGTTGACGTGATGCCTTTCAGGACTTCGGCGAAGTCCGTAAGTATCGGTTTCGTGGCAGGGATGAGAAATTTTGCGCGGGCCGCTTCGTCGACGGCATGGTCATCCCGGAAGAAATATTCTGCCATCTGCGCCATTTCTTTGAGGGTCTTTGCACGTTCCCGCAGGCTCACAACGATCCTGGCAAGGCGGGCGTCGTTTACGGCCTTTATGCCGATCTTTTCGAGAAAGGGCAGGAGCCGCTCAGCAATGTCCTTTTCCGGCAGGGTCTTCAGGTAATGTGTGTTGAGCCATGTCAGTTTGTCCATGTCAAAGACGGACGGGGACTTACCCACGGCGGGAAGGTCGAACTTTTCTATCAGTTCCTGCCGGGAGAAGATCTCCTGGTCGCCGTGCGCCCAGCCTAAGCGCGCGAGGTAGTTCATCACGGCCTCGGGCAGGAACCCCTCGTTGCGGTATTCAAGGAGGCTCGTAGCGCCGTGCCTCTTGGAGAGACGGGCCTTGTCCTTGCCGTGGATGAGCGGGACGTGCGCGAACTGCGGCACGGGGTATTTCAGGGCCTGGTAGATCACTATCTGGCGGGGCGTGTTATTGATATGGTCATCGCCGCGCACGATATGGGTTATCCCCATGAGCGCATCGTCGATGACGACGGTGAAATTGTACGTCGGCGTATTGTCGGTCCTCAAGATGATGAGGTCGTCAAGCTCCTCGCATTTGAACATGATCGTCCCGCGGACGAGGTCTGTGAAGCTCACCTCGCCCGTTATCGGTGTGCGGAAACGGATGACGTACGGTTTTCCTTCGTTCGCAGGGTCATCCGGGGGCAGGTCCCTGCATGTCCGGTCATAGTGGGGCTTCCCGCCTGCCTTGAGGGCCGCCTTCCTTTTCTCCTCGAGCACCTGTGCGCTGCAGTAGCACTTGTAGGCGAGCCCTTCTTTAAGGAGCCGCTCCGCGTGTTCAAGGTAGAGGCCCGTGCGGTCCTTCTGATAGAAGGGGCCTTCGTCCCAGTCAAGGCCGAGCCAGGTGAGCCCTCCGAGGATGTCGTCGACGTATGCGTCACGGGAACGCTCGATGTCGGTGTCCTCGATCCTGAGGACAAAGACCCCCCCGTGGTGCCTGCTGTAAAGGTAGTTGAAGAGCGCGGTCCTGGCGCCGCCGATGTGCAGGTTTCCCGTCGGACTCGGCGCGAACCTTGATCTGACCATTATGATTGCCTCCAGACGAAAGATTGTTAGTGATTATAAAGGAAAATCCCCCCGGCATCAATCCATTTTTGGATGGCGGCCTTAAGCCGGCCTGCCGGGCAGGGCGGCAGGTCCCGCATGTGAAAAAACCTTTCCTTTTTTCTGCCATTGGATATACTGTCGGTATTATGAACGAAGAAAAGACCGAACAATTGATCCTTGTCTGCCAGAAAGGGGATGTCGAGGCCGTGGCCCGTATCGTTGAGGAGGGGGCGGACGTCAACGGGACAGACCCGAGCGGTAAAACGGCCCTTATGTGCGCGGCGCAACACGGGTTTGCGGATACGGCCCGGTTCCTCATCGACAGCGGTGCCGATGTCAATGCGAAGAACAACCGCGGACAGTCCGCCGTCGCGTACGCATGCAGGAACGATCAGGTCGGGGCACTGCGGCTTTTACTGTCGCGCGGTGCTGACCCCGACGCCCCCGATGTGGACGGGGGCAGCGTCATGAACTTTGCGGCGTGCAAGGGGTACATGGAAACAGTCCGGGTGCTCGTCGAGAACGGGGCGGATATCAATGTCCGCGACAACGAGGGGAACACCCCCCTTATGTGCGCCATCAACAATAAATTTGCAGGGATAATCAATTATCTCATTGCCCGCAACACCGACCTGAAGGTTGCGAACAAGCACAATAAGACCGCCATGGACCTTGCCAGAGAGAAGAACCTCATGAGGGTCGTGACGGACCTGAAATTCAGGCTCGCCGAACAACAGAGATAGACCGCCCGCATCCTTATTCTTGAGGTCACCCCTTCCTCACGGCTGCAGCCCCTGCGAACAGGGGCGGGCCCTTGAATTTGCTCCCCATAATTGCCTGTAAACCTTAGGTATTTAATTTTGCTCAAAATTGTGCTACACTATGTCAACCTGGCCGAAAAACGATGACAATTTATCGGAGGCGTAATGTTTGATGTAGGAGAAGTTGCAGTATACCCGGGGCACGGAGTTGGCCGGATCGAATCCATCGAAGACAAAGAATTCTCCGGTACAAAGCAGTCGTTTTACATTATTCGCATCCTCGATACGGACATGACCATTATGATCCCGATCGACGGGGCAAAAAATGCAGGCTTAAGGACGGTTATCGATGCGTGCGATGTCTGCAGGGTTTATGATATCCTGAAGGACAAGAACATCGTCCACGACAATTCACCCTGGAACCGGCGCTACAAAGAATACATGGAAAGGATCAAGAGCGGTTCCATCTACGAAGTCGCAACCGTATTAAAAGAGCTCTATAACTTACGATACTGGAAAGAGCTTTCATTTGGCGAAAAGAAAATGTTCGAAATGGCACGGAACCTTATCACCAAAGAGCTTTCCATGTCGCTGGGCACCGAAGAGATAAGCATCGAGCAGGAAATAGAAGAGATTTTCATCGCCAACAACAGCAGCCAGAAAGGGAATACCGCTAATCACCATAAAGGCTGATTGTGTGGATACGTTTGTCCAGATAATTCTCCTGACCGTCACAACGCTCTCCGGCTATTTCATACTGAAAGAACTTCTTGCGCGCGGTATCTGGGGACTTGTCGGGGCTTTCTGCGGCCTGGTCCTCGGGTACGCCATTCTCAAGATCGAGACGAGGCTCAAGGACATACCGCTCAAGATCATCCTCGGCAGCCTTGTCGGGATCGTAGTGAGTCTTTTCATCGCGAACCTTTTGATATCCCGGCTTCTGCTCGCCCTTATACAGGACGTCCCCATAACATTGCCGATATATATCCTGTTCTACTTCATCATGGGCTACCTCGGGTTTGTCCTGGGAAAGGAGAAGAGCAAGATGCTCGACCTCTCGAAGGTCCCGCTGTTTGACAGGCTCGAAGAGGAAAAGGACATAAAGCTCCTCGACACGAGCACCATCATAGACGGGCGCATTGCCGACATCTGCGAAACAGGTTTCATCCAGGGGACGTTCATCATCCCCCAGTTCGTTCTCTATGAGATCCAGCATGTGGCCGATCACCAGGACCCGGTGAAGAGGACCCGCGGGCGCCGCGGGCTCGATGTCCTGCACAGGCTGCAGAAGCAGACATTCATCAACGTCAAGATCGTCGACTATGATTTCCCGAAATTGAAAGAAGTGGACACCAAGCTGATTGCCCTTGCCAAGCGCCTCGGGGGAAAGATCATAACGAACGATTACAACCTCAACAAGGTTGCCGAATTGCAGGGCATCGAGGTCCTGAACATGAACCAGCTGGCAATGTCGCTCAAGCCCGCGCTGCTTCCCGGCGAACTGATGAGCGTCAAGGTCGTCCGCGAAGGCAAGGAGCAGGGGCAGGGGATCGGGTACCTTGACGACGGCACCATGGTCGTCGTGGACGACGCCCGGAAATACATGGGAAAGGCCGTGGACGTTGTCGTGACGAGTGTTCTGCAGACGACCTCGGGCAGGATGATCTTCTCGAAGCTCAAAGAACAGGCAGAAAAAGAGACTATCTTCCCGGATGAGTACCGACGGGAAGAACAGGTATGAAATAACAATGAGAACAATCGCTATCATTCTTGCCGGCGGCGCGGGAAAGAGAATGGGTGGTGCCACCAACAAACAGTTCCTCCTGATCGAGAACAAGCCGATCATCGTGCATACCCTCCAGGTCTTTGAGGATTGCAGGGCGATAGACGGCATCTACCTCGTGGTCAACCAGAAGGACCTGTCCCTCATTCAGGAGGAGATCCTCGAGACGTACAGGTTCAGTAAGGTAATGAAGCTTGTCATCGGCGGGAAGCTCAGGCAGGATTCCGTGCGCAACGGGCTTGAGGCGATCGAGCATGCCTGCGATGTGGTGGTGATACACGACGGCGCCCGTCCCTTCGTTTCCCCGACGTTCATAGAAAAGGGGATCTTCCTGATGGAAATGTTCGATGCGGTCATACCGGCGCTGCCGATGCAGGACACCGTCAAAGTCATATCGAAGGAAGGTTTTGTCGTGAAGACCCTGGAGAGGGAGTCCTTGTGGCACGTGCAGACCCCGCAGACATTCAAATACCCGCTTATCATGAAGGCCTACCGGGAGGGCATGGCGAAGAAGCATTACGGTTATGACGATGCCACGTTCGTCGAGCACCTGGGAAAGAAGGTGAAGGTGATCGAAGGGTCGCCGTACAACATGAAGATAACGACCCCCGAGGACCTTAACATAGCACGAGGCCTGCTTTCCGAGCTCAAAGGTAATATATGAGGGTCGGGACAGGTTTCGACGTTCACCGTTTTGCGGACGGGAGAAAGCTTATCCTTGGAGGCGTCGAGGTCCCTTTCGCAATGGGCCTTCTCGGCCACTCCGATGCCGATGTGCTGCTTCATGCCATAACGGACGCCATTCTCGGTGCCGTGGGCGAGGATGACATCGGGGCGCATTTCCCGGACACCGACGCCGCAACGGAGGGTATCGACTCGGCCATCATCCTTGCCCGGATAGCCGCACTCGCGGCACAGAAAGGCTACCGCATCGTCAATGTGGACAGCGTTGTCGTTGCAGAGAGGCCGAAGATAGCGCCGTACCGCGCCGCGATGAAAGAACGGATAGCCGGGATCCTTTCGATCGACCCGGGAATGATCGGCATCAAGGGCAAGACGACCGAAGGGCTCGGGTTTGCCGGGCGCGGCGAAGGCATCGCGGCCCATGCCGTTGTCCTCGTCGAGGAGCTGTAGGGTACGGGATATCCGGGGAGCACGATACGATAATGGTCAAAGTCAGATTTGCTCCGAGCCCCACAGGGCACCTTCATATAGGGAACGCCAAAACCGCCCTTTACAATTGTCTTTTCGCACGCAAAACAGGCGGGACGTTCGTCCTGCGCATGGAAGATACGGACCGGGAACGCTCCGAAGCGACGTATGAGCGGTCGATCATGGACGATCTTGCGTGGCTTGGCATAACGTGGAATGAGGGCCCGGTGCGCCAGTCGGAGCGGCTCGAACTCTATGCGGCGCACGCGAAACTGCTCATGGACAGGGGCCTTGCCTATAAATGTTTCTGCACGGAAGAAGAGCTGGCGGCGGCGCGGCAAGGGTCGCTCGGTAAAGGTGAGCCGCCGCGCTACAACGGCAAATGCAGGGACCTTCCGGCCGGCGAGGCCGAAAGGCTCGCGGGCGAGGGAAGGGCGTTCACCGTCAGGTTCCGGGCCGATGCAGGGCCGATCGCATTTCATGACGGGATACGGGGAGAGCTTTCATTCCCGCGGGGCCACGTGGAGGACCTCATCATCCTGAGACATGACGGGACCCCGACCTACAACCTTGCCGTGGTCGTCGATGACATGCTCATGGGGATCACGGACGTTATACGCGGCAGCGACCACATAGCGAACACGCCGAAGCAGATAGCCCTTTTCGAAGCATTGGGCGCCGCGCCACCCCGGTATGCCCATCACTCCCTGCTTATCGGGGCCGACCGCAAACCTCTGAGCAAAAGGCACGGCGCCACGCGCGTCATGGATTTCCGTTCGATGGGGATAGTCCGGGCAGCCCTCGTCAATTACCTCTGTACGATGGGGAGGAACACGGCCGCCGAAATAATGGATATGGACGAGCTTGCGCGGACCTTTTCCCTTGATTCCATCTCGGCATCGGACAATATTTTTGACAGGGAAAAACTTCTCTGGTTCAACAGGGAATATTTGAAGCGCATGCCGCTCGACGAACTTGTCGAAGAGGCGGGGCTTGGGGCTCATGAGGCGGACCGGGTGTCCGCTGTCCGGGAAAATGCGTCCACCGTCAGCGACCTGAAGGACTACCTGAATATATTCACACGGCCGGAACTGGATGAACGCGTTTTGACTTACCTTGCGAAGACTGACGGTGCGGGCGAAATTGCGCGCGAGATGAAGGGCCTCCTGTCGGGAGACGTTCAAGTCTCATTCGAAGACCTTGCGGGCATGATAGGGGCCCGGAAAGACCTCAGAAGGAAGGACCTTTTCATGATACTGCGGGCCTTTGTCACGGGAAGGCCGGACGGCCCGCCGCTGAAAGATGTCTTCCCCCTTGTTCCCGTCAGCATAATAACCGGCCGTATCGAGGCATATCTCAACCGTCATGAGCGATAAAAACATACCCAGCGGCGATCGCCAGAGCGTATCCGGCTTGAGGGCGCGGACAGCGGCTTTCTACGCTTACACGAAAACGGTTTTCCGGAGCCTGTCCTTAAGGACCCAGCTTCTCCTTATCCTGTTCGTGCTCCTCCTTATATCGATCGGTTCTCTGACCATAATCTATACACGTGCCGAGGAGGCCCTCCTCGACAAGGTCGGGGACAATATCGATGATATCACGAAGGCCATCCAGATAAGCGTCGAGGAACTGACCTACCGGGGGGACTCGACGGCGCGGCTCAAGAGCTACGTGGATATGCTGAACAAGAAGGGCATCAAGGAGATCTCCATTGTCAGCGACAAGTCCGAGGTCATCGCAAGCTCCGACCCCAAAAAGATAGGGACCACAACAAAGATCACCGAAAAAAAACCGGCGAGCCGGAAGAAAGACCTGATGATAACAGCCCGCCTCGGCGATGAACACCGCAGTGAGACACAAAGGCTCTATAACGTCATCATGCCCGTTTCGATAAAGGGGCAGAACATCGGGTACATCCATATCAACATGGCCCTCGACGATTACCGGCTCCTCCAGAACCGCAACCAGATCAAGAGGATCCTCAGTATGATCTTTGCGTTTACGATCGGCATCATCGTGTGCCTCATCATCGCGGAAAAATACACGGAGCCGATAAAAAGGATCGCAACCGCCAGCCGGAAGATCGCGATGGGCGAGCTCGTCAAGATAGGGCCTACCGAAAGGAAGGACGAGATCGGCACGCTGGTCTCGAGCTTCAACGAGATGGTCGAAAAGCTGAGCGAACAGAAAGAGCTTGAAGAGAAGCTCAAGAAATCGGAGCAATTGTCCCTTATCGGCCAGCTTTCGTCCGGCATCGCGCACGAGATACGCAACCCGCTGAACTTCCTGACGCTGTCGATAGGGCACCTCAAGGAACGGATCTCGGAGGAAAAGATCCCGGACAGGGAGCAGCTTGTGGGGCTTCTCGACAGCCTGGTCAAAGAGGTCTACCGGATAAACGAGCTGATCCATAATTTTCTCTTCCTCGGCAAGACGATAACGCTTCACAGGGACAACGTCCCGCCGGGCGACCTCATAGACGAGGCCCTCATTACCATCAGGGACAAGGTCCGCAGCGGGATCGAGGTGACGACGTCCTGCAACGGGGTGGACACGATCTATTGCGACCGCGAATACATACGCCTGAGCCTCATCAACCTTATCGTGAACGCGATACAGGCAATCGCCGACTCGGGACAGGTGCGCATAGAATGCGCCGGGGAGAACGGCGTGGTATGCCTCGCGGTGTCCGATACCGGCCAGGGCATACCCGCCGACGAGCTTGGCAGGATATTCGAACCCTATTATTCGACAAAAAAACTTGGCATCGGCCTCGGCCTCGCAATAACGAAGAGGTTCGTGGAGGAGCACGGGGGCACGATATCCGCGTTAAGCGAGGTCGGGAAAGGGACTACCATGACAATAAGGCTGCCGCGCAATGAAGGATGACAGCAAAGGGACGGTCCTTGTCGTCGAAGACGACAGGAACCAGCGTGAAATAGTGACAATGATCCTCTCCAAAGAGGGGTTTTACGTGGAGGCCGCGGACTGCGGCCGAAAGGCGGTCGATGTCCTGAAGAACGGGAATTTCGATATCGTCGTGACGGACCTCAAGCTGCCCGATATTGACGGCACGGAGGTCTTAAGGGAAGTGCGGGCCCTCGGGCGCCCCTGCCACGTGATCATCGTGACGGCGTTCGGGTCCATCCCGTCGGCCGTCGAGGCGACAAAGCTCGGCGCCTTTTATTATCTTGAGAAACCCCTCGAAAAAGACCAGCTCCTCCTTGTCGTCAACAATGCGGTGAACCAGGTCCGGCTCCTCAAGGACAACATTATGCTGAAGGACCAGCTGCGCGACCGTTTCCATATCGATAATATCGTGGGCGCGCACGGGGCCATGGAAGAGCTCTACAAGATCGTCAAGAAGGTTGCCCCGACGAACTCCACCGTCCTTATCCACGGGGAAAGCGGAACGGGAAAGGAGCTGTTCGCGAAAAGCATACACTTTAACAGCCCGCGAAAGAACAAGCCGTTCTTTGCGATAAACTGCGCTGCGATACCCGAGACACTGCTCGAAAGCGAACTCTTCGGGTACGAAAAGGGTGCCTTCACGGGTGCCGTTTCCCGTCACATAGGACTATTCGAGCAGGCGAACGGCAGCACGTTGTTCCTTGACGAGATAGGGGACCTCACGCAGAGCACGCAGGCGAAACTGCTGAGGGCCCTCCAGGAAAAAGAAGTGAGAAGGATCGGCGGGAACGAGACGATAAAGCTTGACGTACGGATCATCGCCGCAACGAACAAGAAACTGGAGAAGGAGATCGAGGAGGGCAAGTTCAGGGAGGACCTCTATTACCGGCTGAACGTCATCGCCTTCGCCCTTCCGCCGCTTCGCGACAGGGTGACCGACATACCGCTCCTCATCGAACATTTCCTGAAAAAATTTGCCAGCGCACACCAGGAGAAGAAGGCGGTCTCGGATGATGTGCTCCAGTGTTTCATGCACTACTCCTGGCCCGGGAACGTGCGCCAGCTTGAATCGGTCCTCGAGCGCTCCTATATCATGTGCGAAACCGGGACAATAACGATGGAGCATGTCCCCGCAGAGGTGCGCCAGACCTCGCGGCCGCACGGTGGGTCAAACCCGATAACGGTGAAGCTCGACGAGCTGATCAACGCACGGCTTACGGCCGCGGAATACCGGCTCTATCTGTACCTCACGAAACTCGATCCCGACGGGGAATCCGGTCACCCGCTCGAACCGAAGGAGATCGTGGAACACCTCGGAATAAACAGGGACACCTTCTTCGTCGGCGTGTCGAAGCTCAAGGAACTGGGACTGTACGATTATAAGGCGAGGATGGCGGATATGAAAAAAAAGGCTAAAGGCTAACGGCGAACGGCGAACGGCGAACGGCGAACAGCTTCTATCCCTTGTCCGTCATCCCGGTGCTTGACACCGGGATCCA